>Ga0208966_1000036_pt1 | contig 38973 bp, 58 predicted proteins | sample GreLakmeHU45MSRF_FD_187701 | JGI IMG/M metagenome (GOLD analysis project Ga0208966, IMG submission 187701) | Freshwater lentic microbial communities from great Laurentian Lakes, MI, USA - Great Lakes metaG HU45MSRF (SPAdes) | ecosystem: Environmental > Aquatic > Freshwater > Lake | place: Great...
TATCAACTAAGAACTTTATCATGTTTGCTTTTTCGTCATCATTCTTTTCTACAAAACCAATGTTTTCCATGTTCTTACCACTGACTGGGCTTGCTTCTGCTTCTGAGTCAGATACTAATACGATACCGTTTTCAGAATCGTAAAAAACATTTTCAATAACAGTGTCTGCAGATGTTCCAGTTAGAACATTCTGACCATTTACTTTTTCAACAGAAATAATGCTTGCAAATTGATTTGCTGGGCTATCAACTAGTGATAATTCATAAAGATCATAATCTTTGATAATGCGAATTGACTTGTCTAGGTCTGCATTATATGCATCGTCCCAAACCTTAATATTGCCACCAATAGAAAAACCACTATATGTGCCATCTAAGACTTTCTCCCAGGCATCTTGTGCGCCCTTTGAAACATAAGCAGATACATAAACTCCGTTATAAAACTTCTTTGAATTTGGGTCAAAGTAGCGGTCTTCTTTAAATGAAACCATCTTGCCTACTGCTGATGGCTGATGCATTTCTCTTAAATTTCCCTTGAAATTTTTAAAGGCTTTAACGCTTGCGTCTGCTGTAACAATGTCGTCTTGCTTGTCAATGTTATCTAGGGATGCAAAACCAGAGACCATACGGCGCTCTACGTCTACCTTGCCAATAGGCATTGACAGGCGAACACTATCTTTGTCCGTCGTCCAATTTGCCTTATTTATTATCATATCAGAATCCATTATACCAAATGTTTTTAGAGATTTCTCAATTATTGAGACGCTCTGCCCTCGCCCTGTGGATTGCGTCCATCAAGAGTTGCTTCACCATCTGATTGGCTATTTGTTCTTTCTGCATCTCTTTGGCGATTACCAGCAAGGTTTGCTCTAGCATCCGTTGTTTGTCTTGGAGTCATTACAAATGGAACATCTCCATCTTTTCTCTGTGGCAAATCAAGTGCTGTACGAGCCTCATTTGGAGTCATGACCTGAGTCTTAACATATCTTTCAAGAATTTGAGATTGTGCAATCTCATCAGTAAGGGTTAGTTCATTAAACTTAAGTTCAAGAACATCTGTCTTTTCCTTAATAATCTTGTTCACTACCTTCTCAAGATGATGTTGGGCAGGTCGGGATACCTGTTCTTTAAATGTTCTATCCTGAGAAAGCGCTGCTGCAAGTCCAGACTCTGATCCACCTAGTTTTGAAATAGGTACTTGATGAGCAATTAAAATATCATCACGATTCTGCTTACGATACTCTTTGAATGATCCATCTTGGATACCGTTTTCAATTGGCTCCATCTTGAACTCAACCTTGTTTTGATCTGTATCTCCAGGAAGTGGAATATATAGAGTTCTGTGAGACTGAGACTTTAGACCAGTCTGAAGGAATCTAAACATCTTATCTTCTGCGTCTCCAGATAGTTTTGCACCCTTTAGAGTAATGATGTATCGTGGCACTGCTTTATTTTCAAAATAGTCAATGTTGTATCTTGAAGCAAGTTGATCTCCAATTAGAGATGGCATTGCAGAAACAATGTCTGGAATACCATAGTATGTGTTTAGTGGAGAGTATGACTTAAGATGAATAATTTCATTTGCACGGCTATCTGCTGTTACTGGGTTTGGATTATTTGCACCAAAATTTCTGAAATAAACAACAGCCTGACCAATAATTTGAAGGTAGCCATCATTAAGTCTACGAACACGAACAGTGGTTGCTGGGATATGTCCAATGTAACCAATCTCGCCCTTGATTGTTCTTCCAACTTCAATAAATCCATTTCCAGTTGCTTCAACATCTGTGTAAACCTTTTCCATGATCTTTGTAAAACTATCATCATCATTAAGGTTTTCTAGCCAGTCACGTAATTCAATCTTGGCTCTTTCAATTCTACTTCTTGCTCTTTCAGTTGCTGATTCATCTTCTGACATTTCTAGTCTAAGTGCAGTTCTATCTGCAATGTCAAAACGATATCCGAGACCTACAATATTTTCTACCTTTGCATCAATTGCAGCGTGGTTAGCAAAAGAGGTATCGTAGAAGTTTGCAAGTTCGTACATGTTATATGGTGGTGTGATTACGTCAAATAGACCGTATCCATTTCTGTATACCGTTCCAGGATTAAGAGCCTTTGATCCAGCATCTACTCCAGACGGAACTGCATTTGCAGAATCTAAATATGCTTCATTTGGAGTTATTGCTTTGCTTACTTGTCTTGCTACACGACGACGGAAGTTTTGATCTAGGCCAGAGTATTTTTGTAACTCTTCCCAGTTTTTATTAAATGGGTCATTTAAATTAAATTGACTTTCTTCTTGCTCTTGAGTATTTAAACTTGCTCTTACATACTGGAAGTCATCGTCATCAGTCATTTTCGTACGCATCCCTTCCGTGTGTTTTTAATGTTTTTTGTGCATCAGCGATAGCGCCTAAGTCATTAACATTTGGAATTAAACCCTGTCTCATTCTATCTTTTTGTTCTGAATATTCTTCTTCAGATACTCTGGTTAATCCAGCAACAAAGTGTGCTGTACCTTCCCCATCGTCGCCATTGAATATTGCAGCCTTCTTAAGTTCTGCAATCTTTGAGATGTCACCTTTTTGAGCGGGAATGTTTAATACAGAACCCGTTCCATCAGTAAACCACTTTCCGTTTGACTTCTTGTATACGTATAGACCCCAGTCATAATGCTTATCAATGACCTTGCGTCTTACATTTTCAACAATTGGTTTGCCAGTTTTTGGGCTAAATAAAGAATCCATAACCACAAGTATACCAGATTACACTGGTGAGCCAACAGATATTGACCATGTTGTGTCATTGTAGATTTTCATCTTATCTGCGTCAAAAATCATTCCTTCTTCATCATCAATGATAATCTTATTAGTTCCAATGTAGGCTTTATATACATCTTGAGCGTTAACTCCATATAGGGCTGAGGCAGAAATAACTAGAACGCCTTCCCAAGTGTAGTTATTTAGCCAGTAAGACCAATTTATATTTGTAGCACCATCTTGCTTAACCTTGAGCCATGGTCTATTGAGTGTAGACTGTAACTGCTGAAGGTTATTGGCCTGATAATATGCAACATTATTAAACAACGCTGGACTATTTAGGTTAACTGACCCAATAAATAGGTCAAAGTTTATTGCTTCTCCAAAATTAAGTCCAAGGGCTGACCATTCTTTAATTGTTAATACTGGTTCTCTTACAAGTGTTCCATTAAGATAATAAGATATCCCCTGAAAATCTGAGTTGTCTGATTTATTTTTAGCATAAACCCTACCACGCTGACCAGTTTCATCATTTGCTACAACAAAGAAAACAATAGTATCTGCCTTATGCTTTATTTCAAATAAAGGAATTGGGGTTACTGTAAATGATTCTTGATCATATCTTATCCAAGACTGCATTGCGCTTACTCTATAATTTTCTGCAAGAGACTGATTAATTGGCATTGAAATTCCACGATCAAAGTTTGAGTCAAAATCTCCACGAACCTGTATTCCAGATGTTCTGTTCATGTATAGGTATGGGGTGCTTCCCTTATAAATACTAAACGGGTTATTTGATTTATAATCATAGTATAGCCCAGAGCGTTTATATGGGAATAGGTCTGTTCCAAACCTTGTTCCTATGGGATTAAATGAATTATCGTTTAATGCTTGTGATGCAAGTTCAAGTTTTCTTAATAGTATTGGCTTTGTTAGTATTCCACGAATATTAAAATCAAGATGATAAACAATTGCTAAACTATTAAAGTCAACGTCTTTTCTTGGATAAATTATTGTATTGTCAACAACCTCAAATTTTGTAGTTGACCAAGAAGAGTAGTCAGAAACATCAACTACTGCATTTTCTTTTGCAGGAATGGTTGTTGTAAAATTATCTTGTGATAGGTTTGCTCCATCAGTAATATATTGAAAGGTAACATAACTTCTAATTGCTGAACTCTCAGTATTATACTCATAATACTTTAACGATTTTTCTTTAAGATCTTGATAATTATTCCAGCCAGTAAGTAGTGAGTTGTCTAGTTGCTGATATGTTCTTTGAGTTGGAAGTGAATATGAACTAGATAGTTCTTCATATGTCCAAGACCCTGTTGTTTCTGATTCAAGTAGGCTTGATGGTGATGGGTATCCAATATTAAACTGTAAAAAATCTAAATCATAAAAAGAATTTCCAACATCGTTTTGAACATATTGTCCAAAATAGGATAGTGGCATATAGTCTTCCCAGTATCCAGAAACTCCAATATCTAAGAATAAACTTCCATAAGCGTATGTTGGCAAAAGAGTATAACTTGCTGTATGTGATAATAGTGCTAGTGCATTTTCAGATGACTCAACTCCACTACCGACATAGGTATCAATAGTAGCAATTCCACTATCATCAAAATAACTAGATATTGAGTTTGAGTTTAACTCTGTTGAAAATCCAATAGAAAAGATGTAGCCTCTAAAGGTTTTAGATCCAGAGTTATCTCCACCAACATAAAGGCTTAGGGAGTTTTGATTACCAAAGAATGTTGCAAGATTGCCACCAAATGTATTTACAAGTGTTTGAATATTAATTCCAGCAGCAAAAAGTTCTCCAACTTCAAACTCATCTGTACGATATATTTCTTGAGATGTCCCTGAGTAATACAAAGAATATACAACATCCAATCCATCTACATTAATAGAAAAGTAGTTTCCTGTGCTTTGGTTATATATTTTAAATAATACCTCTTCGTCTTCATCTCCTCCACTGCCTTGGTTGTTTGCTTGAAAGACTCCATACAAACATGCAACTTGTGAATTTAAAATATTAAAGTTTCCAAAGTTAATGTATGCGCCATCATTATTCCAAGTTGAGTTTGGATTTAAGGATATAAAGTGACTGTCTGTGCCCAGGTATCCACTAGTGAGGTTTTGATATATATCATCTGAGTCATCGTATAGTTCTTGCAATGTTTTTGTTCCAGTAAATATTGTTGGCAAGGAATATTGTGGTGTTGTTAGTGCAGTTGCAGTTGTTGATAGATTGTCAAATGATCCTTGTTGCCACTGTGCAAAATCTGGGTAGTTATAGTTTGCTGTGTAATCTGCAAAAGAATAATCTATAAATGCAGAAGTTCCACTAAATGCAGAATCAATACTTTCTGATGATCCCACACCCTGACCGTATACATATCTTCTTTTTGCTACAACATTTGCAACCTGATATGAGTAGATGGCTACACAATCAATCTCTATTGGATTTACATTGGTATAAGCATAAAATCCAAGCCAATCTTCTCCAGTTATTTCTGGCAAAGATATGCTTGATGTAACAAAGTCTAATGATATTACTTGTTCTCCATTAATCAATACTGTAGCATTATCAGTAATTAACCTGATATGGATTAGCATTGGTCTAAACCATTCCCCGACAAAATGAGAACTAAACTTGCCACCAATTAAAAGAGTTAGGAATCCACCTTCTACATAGAGTCCATCTTCACTTCCTATTGGTCCAAAAATTCTTTTAGTGTCATTAGAGTCTGAGTTTATTCTTGCCCAAAACTCTACAGTGTAATCACTATGTCTTCCATTTTCATGTAAAAATCCTTTGCCAGGAAATATAAACGAAGGGTCTCCATCTATATTAGGCGATAGTTTTGTAACATTTGATGCACCAAAAACCAAAGGAACTCCAGTATTTTTTGCCACTAATGAGTTATCATTTACAAGATAATACCCAGTGTCAAAAGATATTCCATATGCTGGTGCTGGAATTACGCTGCTACTTGTAGTTAGTTCAATTTCTGCTGGAAAATTTTCTGGGTATATACCTAAAGATACTACGTTAAATTCTTCAGACCACTGACCCAAAGATATTCCATTAAAATAAAACTCATAGTCATTTATATTGTCTCCACCAGTATTAGTAACTACTTCTATAACTACTTTAAAATTTGTATTTTCGTTTGGTATTTCAAATGTCTCAGATATAAAACCCCACTGATTTGATATTGAGGTATTAAAAGTTTTTAGGTTTTGCACAACCTGTGAAGTTGTTGTATCTGTATACTCATATCCTATAGAGACTGACTCCAGATAAACGCTTCCAGAATAAAAATGTGTTCCAATACAAAATGTTCCAAGTTCTAAGTCTAGATCTTGAAAATTCATTATCTCTGGGCTTTTTAATACAGCCTCATTTGTAGCCCCAACTGGTATGCTACAACTAACTTTTGTAGTGTAACTATCTGGAAATGGCTCACCTGTTAATCCAGTACCTGCTGAAAGAGTACAGCCTGTTTCATCCCAAAGTGTAAGTATATTTCTTTGCGCTTCTGAAATAAGGCTAACGTAGTCAAGTTTATCGTCTAGTGCCCAAAGAGCCATTGGGTGTTCACTAAAAACCTTTTCTGCGTATAAATTTGATGGGCTAGACATTACTCTCCTATCCCCTTATTATAGCAGGATACGTCTTAATATAATTTAATCTCGCAAGCATCAGTTGAACAATATTTTTCAGACTCAGCATCTAAATTATCTTTACCGTCATAAATTGCAGACCAATCAATCTTTCCAATTGTTCCAACATAGGCATTATACGCCTCTCTTGAAATCTCAGTATATGGTTGCTGCGGATAAGTCTTATTGCCCATTGGTAAGAATGAAACAGCCTTTAACTGTCCTTCATACATGTTAAGTGCTGGTGCAATAAACTTTGTCTCTTCTTCTTTATTAAATGACAAAGTTACAGAAACACCGTTATCAGACCAATACTTTTGAGCAGTTGCTGCAAGTCCAATTTTTTCAAATAGGCTTACTTGTTTTTCTGCACGTTTGTGTCCAGATGCTACTGGGAAATATACAACTGATGTGTTTGCTGATACAAGGTCATCTTCAACCTTATACCCCGCTGCTTTAAATAAATGCATCATTGGATCAGTATTGCCAAAACGAATAGCACGAAGATAAAATTCCCCTCCAGGACCCCAGTGAACTCCAGGAGTTGCTCCAGAGAGAAGTGATACAGATCCTGAAGGCTTGACTGTAGTTACACGAACTGACTCACGAACACATAGCCACTCAGAATACTTGTGGTCATAGTGACGAATTTTTTGATACCCTTCATCCATCCATTCACGTAATGCTGGAAGTCCACTGTTATCAGCAAAAGAAGCAATCCCAGTGAGCGATGTTCCAATACGACGGTTTCTTTGCATAATACCGTTTGTTTGCTGCCAATGTGTTGGCATCAGTGTTACAGTTTTTCCATAAAGATATGCAAACTTCAATGTCTTGAGGAAGTCCTCCTTAGATTCATGACGATTTAAGTGCACCTCTACAAGTGTGCAAAGTTCGTATGATTCTAATGGCTGCTCCGCACAAGGATTGAATCCCATGATTCTGGAATCTTTATAATCTGGTGCATCTTTTAATCTACCGTACTCTCTGGCAACATCTAGCCAAATAAAACCTGGCTCTCCATTATCTGCAATTAAATCTACATAGTCTTCATATTTTGTTCCAACTGTTGCTGATATAGAATTGTTTGACATCCAAGCCCATCCTGGTTTTGTTGGATCGTAGGAGTTACGGTCTGGAAATACTTCTGGATTCTTAAGATTAATAAAACCTTCATCTTCTGGTGTTCCAAGTGCAAGAGTTGCAGAACGACGAACATTTCCAGAAACAACACAAGTACCAATAAGATTTACAATGTCTACAATTGCACGGCTATCTAATAGTTCTCCTGCCCTAGAGCCAATTACATTGCGAATACGTGTATGGAGATCAATAAGTGGTGCTGGACCGCTTGCTACCCCTCCAAAGCCCTTAATTGGGGCTCCTAGAGGACGGATAAGGTCGTAGGTAAACTCTTGAATAGGTTGATTTTGGCGAAGAAATGAGTTAATTAAAAGACGAACTGATTCAACCCATCCTTCACGAGTATCTGGGATTTCATAAATAGATGCTGGCTCAGTAGGTGCATATATAGACATTTGTTTGTCTTGTCCAAGGGTATCAAATCCAACTCCAATACCCAGCATTAATGCATCCATTACCCAAGCAAATAAAGCACCAGGGTCGTTGCGATCAATGTCTCTTGTTGATACCATTGCACAATTTTGTAGGGCTGCAGAGTTACGCTTTTCCATGGTCATAGGAGTACCGAAAGCCCATAGTCCACGTCCTGGTGGTGTCCACTTTAATTCAAACATTCTTTGAAAGGCTTCTTGTGCAGACTTCTGAGCCTTGTTATCATTCCAAGGTAAACGATTATCTTTAGCATGATTCTTCTGTACTGAATACATACCCTCAATAACACGACGACAAACTTCATGCCAACGTTCTTTTGTGCCGTCTTCTTTCATGCGAGAATATGTACGAATAAATGTAATCTCTCCTAATGAGTTAGATCCAGCATCTGAGAATCCAAATGGTGCTGGAACATTATTATATTTATTTACAAATTCTTCTGATAGACGAAACGAAAAAACTTCTGACATTTATTTACCTTTCTAAGCAAATTTAGATAAGTACTTTGAGTTTTACAAAGTGGTCTTAAGTATATCATGATTTAAAGAATAAAAACATGCTTAAACTTAAGGTATAGATGTATCCTTAAGGGTTAGCACTTTAGATAAACAAAGGTTGTCTATCCATACTTACTGCTACTAACATGACACATTTCTATTTGGTTTATGTTTAAATGACTTGGCAATGATCCAACCCAAAAAATTGCTTCTGCAAGGTCTTCAGCAGTTAATGCTTGATCTCTTTTTTCTTCTTGCGTATCTATTGTTGCTGGACAAACTTCAGTTATTTTAATGTTATATTGCGGAAACTCTAGTCTCATTGTATCTATCAATCCTCTTTGACCACGCTTAGCATTAGTATAGTTTCCACCACCACGGTATGCAATCTTGCCACCAAAAGAAGTTACAAAAATTATGGTTGCAGATTCAGATTTTTGCATACATGGAACAAACAGTTGAGACAGATACATGGGGCCAGTTACATTTATATCATAGGCTTTTCTAAAGTTTTCTGGAGTCTCATTAATAATGTAAGTGGGTCCAGCCCCACCCCCAGCATTATTTACTAAAAGGTCTAAAGTGATATCTTTATATTTTTCAAAAAATAATTTTATTGCTTTAAAGTCTGTAATGTCTAATTGATAAACCTCAACAGTCTCTGATTCTAGTTTAGAGACTTCTGATAGATTTCTTGAAACTGCAATGACCCTATAGCCATTTTCAGATAGCCTTTTAACTGTTGCCAGCCCCACACCTTTGCTTGCTCCAGTTACTATTGCAGTTTTCATTAATTCTACATTCCTTGATTTAATTCCATACCGTTGTGAATCCAGTGTCCTGGGATCATATATTTAAAATTATTTTTTACAATATGAGCAGTATGATAATATGGTGCTGCAGATGGGAAAATCAAAATACTTCCTGCTTTTGGCTTTATTCCAAAATCAATTTGATTTTTTGCTACAGCAACATTATAATTTAAATCTGAGGGTGGTTTTTTAGAAACACCATCATAATCTGACAAAACAAATGAAATCTCTCCTCCGTCAAAATCATCATTTAAATACATAGTTAAAGAATATCTTAATGTTTTGTCTCCATCAAGTTGATCAAAATGTGCTCCCATTCCTATACCAGCATCATATTTTTTAATATTAAATACTGGAAACAGTCTTGGCTCATCTTTATCGCCTATTGATTCTGCATAGTCTTTGCAAACTTCATAAAAAGAATCCATAATTGTTTTATAAATATAATACATTTTTTCCTTATATGGCTCATCCATTCTTTCTATTTGGTTTAAATCAAATGTTTTGGTTTGTCCATATATAAATTTTTTATCGCCAGATGATGTCCAATTTTCCCAGCGTTCATTGTTATTTAGTTCATCTAATTCACTAATAGTTTTCATTAGTTGGTCAAAGTTTTTTACACCATCTTCATAGTAGTATACTTTTTCCTCTAAAATTGTTTTATTCATTATCTTTCTCCATTTCCTTGGTATTTGTTTTTTTGATAAAAATCTTGTTCTTTAATAAATCCAACTAAAACATACCTTGTTGGCCCTTTACCAACTGGCTTGACTCCATGATGATATTTTTCTGTTCCTGGAAAAATTATTAATGATCCCTTTTTTGGCTTTAAGGTTAAATCTATATTTTTAAAAAATAACTCTCCATCGGAATATTCATCATTAAGATAAAGAATTGTTGCATAGCATATTGAGGGGTCTGTGTCTTGATCTGTATGACACTTTAACTCAATACCCTCTTGCATTCTTTGTATAGTTGCAAAACCACTTAACTCTAAGTTATCATTTGACTTTAACAATAAATCGTTTAACCTTTTATATATTTCTTTATGAATATCCTCATTATGAATATTAAGATTTTTATCTTTCCAATTTTGAGTTATTTCAAATTTTCCTTCTTCAACTAAATTTTCTACATCATCTCTTCCAAACTTTTCTATACAAAAAGATTTTAGATTTGCATGGTATTCTATAGACCAAGACTCTTCTGTAGTTTTGTTAATAATGCTAAATATTTCTGATATTTCTTTTTCAGATAAAAAATTTTCTACTAAAAGAACATCACTAAAAATTTCTTCAATATCAAAGTTATTTTTTTTTAATTGTTCTTTTAAGATATTAGACATTTTTACAAATCTTCTATCTTATATCTATTGCCGTTCATGTCAAGTTTATATCCTTCTTTTATAATTTCTTGCCATTCTTCTTTTTCAATTTTTTGTGCATCTCTAATTTTTTTCATTTCTTCTGCCCAAGCATCTCTTAATTCTTGTGGGTATGCATCTTCTTCTCTGTCATCCCAGAAAGAACCAATAGTATATCTAACGCCATTGGTAATGAGAGTTACTTCATGCATATTGTTAAATCCCCCGTCAAATGCAGCAAGCATTCCAACTTTAGGCTTTAAACTTATTTTTTGGTCTGGAAATTTCAACATTCCACCTTCAAAGTCATCATTTAAATATAGAAAGGCTGCGTATCTACTTCTTGTAAAAGCACCAGAGTGACCATGTTCGTCTGTGTTGTCGGAATGCTTTCTTGCATATGCTCCTGGCTCCCACTTTTGTGTGTGATATCCAATTTGAGAAATTATTTTTGGGTCAAGATCATGAACACTTGCAACAGCATCAATAATTCCTTTTTTCATTTGTGAAAATATATCGCTTGGCAAGCCTTCGCTAATAACATGCTCATCATTATCTTCTGGCAATACTGAAGAATAAGACTCATAAAAAGATATTGGCATCCAGGATATTGTTCCAACTTCTACATGCTTATCTAAAACTTTTACAAGTTTTGCAGCAGTTTCTGCATCAATAAAGTTTTCATAAACAACAATATCTTTTGTTATTCTATTTTTATTATTTAGATTCATTTTATGGTTGCCTACTTCCAGTATGTTTTTGAATTGTCCAAAAGAATGGAATTACATATCTAATACCACTAGTAATTTCACGAACTCCATGAACATAGTTTAAGTCGCCTGGGAAAAAATATGCTGCTCCTGGCTTTGGCTTAAACTCAATTCCTTGATTTGGAAAATATAATTCTCCACCTTCATAATCATCATTAAGATAAAACAATCCTGCTAGATCAAACCAAGGAAAATCATTTGGTTCTCCATTAGACAGTTGTTTATCAGCATGTGGCATCTGCAGTTGTCCTGGAAGCCATCTTACAATTGCTGGACTTGTTTCTTTAGCATCTACTTCAAAATAAGTATCTACATCTTTTTTAAATCTTTTAACCATATTTGCAATAATAATAGATATTTTAGGATCTAATTTATTTAAAGTTGGAGCAGTTGCTACCCTATCTTTCCAATAATCTGAGTCGTATGTAACAACCCCGTCTTCATTGTAGTGTGTTTCAGTTACATCCCAGATTGTTATTTTTTTTGCAGCATCCAATAAAAACTCATGTTCTTCTTTTGTCATGAAGTTTTCTCTAGCCTGAATGTGCTTTGCGTCTGATCCAAAAAACCCAGGTGGTGTTATAGAACCAAACTTAACCATATTTTTATTTTGAATTTCTTCTGTCATGTTTTTATTATACCATTTCTCATTCGTATAGCCTTCTTGTCCAAACTTCTTTTTTATAAACCCCGCCATTTGGAATACGATATTTTTTACTATTATCTATATTATTTTTTGTCATTTCTGAGACAGTTGGAATACTTATTTCAGATTTCCAGTTTTCTCTTAGAAATGGAAGAAGTTGAGCATATGGCGTTCCTGCTGGAAGTATTCCAGTCCACCCATGTCTTATAAAAAATGGAAAAGATCCAGGTAATTTTACTTTATCATTATCAATGATTCCCGATACAGTCATAAACGGAAGATCATACCTATTAAATGGAGATACATATAATACGCTATATCCATCTGGAACGCTCACTGCCCAATCAGGCATCCAGGCAAAATGGTACTCATAATATCCTTCTGGGTGATAAAATTGTGCCATGGGTGTTCGTCTTGTAACAAAATCTTTATACAATGGATCTTTAATGTTTAGATCAATTTGACCAGCACTATCTAAAAAAAACTCTATATCGCATGGAGTTAAAAGATTATATCCAGTTGTTAGAATATCAAGAATTGCTGGACAAGCCTTCCATGTAGGAATTTTGCCACTATCTGGACCAACCCAATACTGTCCATCTGGCATTTTTGCAAATCTATCAGCATCGCTATACCATTCTGGAATTGTCTTTGAAACAGGTTCTGGCTTTGACTTGCTTTCTTTTGTTAGCCAAGGTCTATTACTTATAAATTTAATTACTTTCATTTTATTTTACCCGTATTGTCAATTACGCTAAGTTTTAAATTTTTTACTTCATGAGATCCGACAGACTCCCCTTTTTCATTTACTGCATTTCTATACCAGTCAGTCCATTCTCCAGATTGATTAATCTTTTGTGCTGCTTCACCATATGACTTCAACTTTTTAAAATATTCTTGTGTGGATTCAAAGTTAAACATCTCCACAGATTCATTTTGTAAAGAGGTTAGAGATATCGGTATTATTGTTGCTATTGGAGTTCCTGATTTAATAATTATTTCTTTATTTGCCGTTTTGCATTTAATTGCTAGTGGAAAGTCTGTATCTAAAAAAGATGTTGAAATTAAAGAAGATACCACTTCTATGTCAGGGTTAAAATAGTTTTGTGGATTAATTGTAAAAACGCTCATATTGTTTTCTGTTCTTAACATAAACCTTGTATTAAAACTAACAGTAGATTGGCCTCTTCCAGTTTGAGTAAATTGTTCACCTTCTAATATCGTTACATTATTTGCACTTGTATCATTTATACCGTTCCAAATAAACCTTACATCTACTGGACAAGATATGTTCCAGCCAATAACATTGGCAGAGGTTACTGGATGGCATCTATATGCATGTCCTTGTGGAGTTTCATCCATCCAGTCTCTTTTAATAGACATTGGAGTAATATTTAGTGTTATTTGTGTTTTTTTATAACACTTTATAACTGACATTAAGATCCAGTTTCTTTATACATTTCAGGAGTATGAAACTTTTCACTATAGTCAAGCATTGTAACTAATGAATATTTTGTTCCAGAATGAACAACCTTTGCTTGGTGAGGATACATAAAATTAGAAGGAAATAAAACAACATCTCCTGCTTTTGGAATATAGTTTATTCCTTGCAGTCTAAAGAAAAGTTCTCCACCTTCAAAATCATCATTTAAATATGCAACAAGTGAAACAGTACAGTTATATGAAAACCCATGGTCATGATGTTCCATAAAGTGGTGTCCTTTTTCATATTTAATAAAGTTGAATGCTTCCCAATATTTTAAACCATTTATATTAAATTTGTGACAATAATCCTGTACCGCTAAACTTTGTCTATCAAAACAATCTTGCCAAATCTCTTGAAGTTTTATAGATTCTTCAGACTTATCATATTGCATATCTGTTTTTTTAAATTTAAAGTCAACGCAGTCTCTGTATTCTGGCATTCTTTGTCTATACCCAACAAAGGCTTCTTGCCAAGCGTACTTTGCATTGTTACTTAAAACTGATTCAAGTCTATTTATAAGGTCTAGTTCTTTTGGCAAAACATCATGATAAACAAATATCCCTGGAGATATTTCTTCATAACTGCTCCAAGGCTGTTTTGCATTATTTTCTGTATTCAATTTAATCCCCTTTTATTTTTATTATACATGATTTATTTTCCTGAATGACCTAAAAGATTTATGTCTGACATAATAACTACACAATATTTAATTCCAGATTTCATTGGCAATGATGCGTGTTCATATATATAGTTAGATGGAAATATTGCAATATCTCCTGCTTTGGGAGCGTATGTAAGTTTATCAAGTCTTGGAAAATATAATTCTCCACCCTTATAATCATCATTAAGGTAGACAACTATTGAAACTGTAGTATTGTAGTGTGGTCCATGGTCTGCATGTATTTTAAACTCTTGGCCTTCGCCTTCGTACTTTACAAAATTAAATGCTTCATAATAAACAACACCAATTCCCCAATAAGATGCATAGTCATCAACACACTTTTTTACAATGTTATATGTTTTATCATAAACATCAAATAAATCTTTGTTTGAGTCATTTTTTGAACCTAATGTTCTATCGCTAAACTTAAAATCTGAACAGTCTCTTGCAGCCTTAATTGGTTGATTAGAATTTGTTACCTGTGCTTCCTTCCATGAATACTCTGCCCCGTTAGAAAGATTATTTTCAAGAGTATCAATAATCCAAGAGATATCCTCTTTATTTATAGCATTTTTATAAATATTTAACCCAAGTGCTGGGTTGGACACATCTATGTCATTGAATACTCTATCTATTCTTTTTGATATAGACTCGGATCTGTCTTTTGTAAACCAAGGATTTTCTTCTGCATTATACATATAGCCCCCATTCTATATTTATTATACCATCTTACCATTTACCTATAGGACAAGAAGCCTTTTTTATTCTAACCTTACCCGCCATAAAGCATCCACATTTTTTACACTGCTCTGTATGCTTTGTTAATTCAGGACAAGACCTGCATATTTCAAGCCTTCTTGAGGCTTCTTCTTCAGAAGACTTTTCTACATTTGGATTTATTAAGTCCCATGGTCTTGCATCGCCTAGATTTTTTTTATATTCTTCAATATTCTCTTTGTATTTTTGCCATGGTGATTTATCTTCACTCACTTTAAAGCATCCCCCATTTTTTATTTATTAAAAATAAATACTTTCAACATCCTCTAAAACTTCAAATCTTGGATTACTTTGATATGCTGATATAAACATTGGGCTTTCTAAAGTATCAAAACCTTCAGTAGCAACATAAATACCGTTAACAACAAATGCAAAAGTAGTTGAATTAGATAGACCTGGATTAGTTATAAATTTAAGTTCTTCTGTTTCAATAAAAACATTATTTTCAAAAGCCATACCTTCAACTGGATAATTTTCCATATTTGTTATATCAACAATTGTCGAATTGTTCTTAGCAGCATGAATTATTTTTTCGTAAAATAAAACTCCATTGTTTGGAAATGTAACAGTAGTAACTTTTTCATCTTCAACATATATTGTTATAGAAGTAGCCATTTATTTTTCTCCTTTATTAAAGTATATCATAATTATTCACAACCAAATTCTGCTAATATAACTGTGCTACAGCCCTGGCCCACTGGATTACCACTACATGGATCCCATCTACGGCCTCTGATATGTGGATAATCACAGTAGGTAGAGTAAACCGCACATCCGCAAGCAACGAAATTAGGGAAGTATGGAGGGAAGAACGGTGGGAAGAATGGGAAGAACGGTGGGAAAAATGGAGGGAAGAATGGTGATAAAGTAGTAATAGACCCAGATGCAGCAGAGGCAGCCGATGTTCCATTTGCATTTGTTGCCGTAATTGTATAAGTTTGAGAAGTTCCACCAGTATCAGCAATAGTAATTGGAGAAGTAGCACCTGTTCCAGTAGTAGCATCACTGCCAGTAACTGTAAATGATGTAATTGCAGATCCACCAGTTGCTGGGGCGGTAAAAGCAATAGAGTTTGAATTAACACCAGCAGTTGGTGTTGGTGCGGACATTGTTTCTGGAACCGTAGTAGCAGTAATAGAATTAGAAGCAGCAGATGCTAAACCAGTTCCAGATGCATTTGTTCCAGTTACTGTAAATGTATAAGCAGTATTAGACTGTAATCCTGTTACTGTAATTGGTGAAGATGCTCCACTTCCTGTATATCCACCTGGACTAGATGTTGCAGTAAATGATGTTGCTGCTGCTCCAGATCCAGCAGTAAATGTTACTGTTGCAGAACCGTTGTTAAATGCTCGTCCTGTTCCAACATTTGTTGCTGTTCCAATAGTTGGTGCTCCAGGAGCGCCTTTTGCAGATGATGATACAACCCCAAGTATTCTCATTATGAAAGATCTCCCATTGCGTACCAAGTATTTGCTGCTGTTTTTACACATGTAATAGCAGAGTTTTGTACTCTACACTTTGGTGAAGCAGGAGTTGCTCCAGTTGATGTAAGAGTGGTAGTTCCAGATGATGCTGCTTGAATTGTTAACTGACCAGAGCCAGTTTGAAGGATAGTAATTAAAGTTCCAACTGCAAAGTTATGAGTTGCATCTGTTGGTATGTTTACTGTTCCTGCTGTTGTTGAGTTAGAAGCAAGAAGCAATTTACCAGCATCTCCAGCAACTAGTGTATAAGCATTAGAAGTGAAAGATGGAGTTGCCTGAGCCTGTGTAATAATAGGTGTAGCAAGTGTTGGGCTTGTAGAAAATACAAGAGATCCAGTTCCAGTTTCATCTGTTATTGCTGATATAAGGTTTGCAGATGATGGTGTTGCTAAAAATGTTGCTACTCCTGTACCAAAACCTGAAATACCAGTTGCTAGTGGAAGATCGGTTGCATTTGTAAGATTTCCTGAAGCAGGTGTACCAAGTACTGGAGTTGTAAGTGTTGGGCTAGTAAGAGTTTTATTTGTTAATGTTTCTGTAGCATCTTTTAACAATGTACCGTTTAGGTAAAGGGCTTTTCCAGAAGCAAGATTAATGTGTTCTGATGAAGTCCAAGCATCTGTAGCGTCTACCCAGTTAAATGTCTTATCTGTTGCGCCCTTTAATGTGATACCGCCACCATCAGCAGTTACATCTGAAGGAGTTGCTACATCTCCAAGAGTAATATTCTTATCATCTACTACAAGGGTAGTTGACTCAATAGTTGTGGTAGTTCCTTGAATTGTTAAGTCACCAGTAAGTGTTAGTGATGTACCAGATGCTACGCCAATGTTTGGTGTTACCAATGTTGGTGATGTTGCAAATACTAAAGCACCAGAACCTGTTTCACCAGTAACTGCTGCTGCTAAGTTTGAAGAAGAAGGTGTTGCTAAGAAAGTTGCAACTCCTGTTCCAAGTCCATCTACGCCAGTTGATATTGGTAGTCCTGTCGCATTTGTAAGAACACCAGAAGCAGGTGTACCAAGTGCGGGGGTAGTCAATGTTGGTGAAGTTAAAGTTTTATTTGTTAAAGTTTCTGTTCCTGCGAGAGAGGCTACGTCAGCATCAGATACTGCAGTATTTAACTGAGCAAGTGTTGAAGTAACTGTATTTGAACCAAGTGAGATTGACTTGTTTGTAAAAGTCTGAGTTGCATCAAGGATTGCTACTGTTCCAGTTGCATCAGGGAATGTTATAGTCCGATCAGCGGTTGGGTCTACGACAGTTAGGGTTGTTTCATTTGTGTTATCTGTTGCACCTTCAACAATAATAGATGTTCCAGGGACTACTACATTTTTGTCTGCATCTAGTGCTGCAACACCGCTGGCTAAGCCCTTTTGTGTTAGTGGAACATAGTCATCGATGTTTCCACCAGTATCGGCAACGTCAAAGAAGTATTCCAAGTCATCCCAATAATTTACTCCATCACCAATTTTAAACTTATTTGTGTCTGACTCCCAGCCGATTTCTCCAGCATTTAGGATTGGACCATTGCCTGAGTTAGAAGATACCCATTGTGCTGCGGTACCTCTACGCTGTTGCATTCTTGTTGCCATTATTTACTCCTCCATTGGTGTATAGTCATATTATATCAGATTTTAATTGTATACTTCTGTTGCAATTCCGCCATCATATGTGACAGACCAACTGTTAGTATTATAGAAACCAGCATCTTCTTCAGCACCAGCCTCATTGTAAAACCCTGCATCTTTAAAAGTTGAAACAATTAAGCCAGTTCCACCAATTGCTGTATCGTGGATGTGTTGCGCTAGGTCAATTGTGTCATCTAGTAGTGCAAGGGTATTCCATTGACCGCTGTAATAAAACAAAAGTCTATTTTCAGCAGTATCAATAAAAAGTTCACCATTTGTTGAAGATCCAGCAACTGGTGGTGTACTACCTTGGGCAACAACAACTTCTCTACTATCTACATAGAGTTTTGTTGCTGCGTGTGTATTTTCGGTTGGGGTGGCAACTGTGACAGGTGATCCAAAAGTACCGCCTTCGGCTACATTTAGCCCATGCTTTACTCTGAAGTCTTTATTTACAGTTGCCATTCCCAGCCTCTATTCTATTAGTTATGCTTCAATATAAATCTTGTGAACTTTAACAGAAGTATCTGCTGCTGCTCCAGTTACCTGAAGAAGAACATTTCCTGCAGAATAAACTGCATTTGTTGTTCCTAGTTCAGCGTTGCTAATTACGTCAGCGTACTCTGTTACGTAAACATCGTTAGTTCCATTAACTGCAACAAGCATTTCAATTACTTCAATGTCATTACCCTTTTTCATTTGGACAATGTACTTAGCAGCAGAATATGTTGTTGCTGACCATGTATCAATTGTGGTTGCTGATGTTGATGCAGTTGCTAGAGCAGAACCAACAAGGGCATCTGCAAAAGCAATGCTTGTCGCTGCTGCTGCACCAAGAGTTGGTGTAACAAAAGTTGGGCTAGTAGTAAATGCTACTGTTCCAGATCCCGCTTCATCAGTTAGTGCTGCTGCAAGGTTTGAAGAAGATGGTGTAGCAAGGAATGTTGCTACGCCAGTTCCAAGACCTGAGATACCAGTTGCTACTGGAAGACCAGTGGCATTTGTAAGTGTTCCTGCTGATGGAGTTCCAAGATCAGGAGTTGTTAGTGTTGGTGATGTCAGTGTCTTATTTGTAAGAGTTTGTGTACCTGTTAGTGTTACTACTGTTGAATCAATATCAAGAGTGTTTCCAGTCTTGTCTAATCCTGTACCCGCAACAATTTGTCCAAGACCAGTAAACTGTGTGAAGACAAGTGCTGTAGTACCAACTGTAACTGAACCATTATTTGTTAGTGTAAATCCTGAGTCAGAGTTTACTGTTCCTTGCTCTACGAATACCGCAAAGTTTGCAGTAACTTCTGCACCTGCATCTGCATCAGTTGAACGATCTGGAGCACCAGATATTTTAACGACGTAGATACCGTTTTCTGAACCAGTTGACTGATCCTTAACAAGAACACGATCTCCAGTAGCAAGAGTTACGCCATCAAGGACATCTCCATTTTCAAGATCAGATGCTAGTGTTACGTTTGCAGTTGTTGCTGCACGAACTGATGCCTTCCAGTCAATACCTTGAACTGTTGTATCTACATAGTTCTTTGTTGCTGCATCTTGTGCAGATGTTGGATCTCCAAGACCTGTAATCTTAGATGTACCCATTGCGATTGCACCAGACATTGTTCCACCAGCAAGTGCTAGTTTGTCACCAAGTGATGTTGTAAGGCCTGAAATCTTTGACTGAGCAATTTCTGCTGTTGCGCTAATATCTTCATTAACAATTGTTCCGTTTGCAATCTTTGCAGATGTTACTGCAGAGTCTGCAATCTTGGCTTCTGTTACTGCGCTATTCACAATCTTTGCTGTTTCTACTGCATCTGAAGCAAGTTTAGCAGCAGTTACGTTTGCATCTTTAATCTTTAATGTTTCAACTGCATCTGTAGCAAGTTTTACTGCAGTTACAGCACTTGCAGCAATCTCTGCTGTGTCTACTGCTGAATCTGCAATCTTAGCGTTTGTAACTGAGTTTGCAGCAAGTTTTGCATCTGTTACGTTTGCATCAAGAATCTTTACAGTTGTTACTGCGTCTGAAGCAATCTTTGCTGCTGTAACATTTGAATCAAGAATCTTTGCAGTTGTTACTGCATCTGCAGCAAGTTTATCAGCAGTTACATTTGCATCTGTAATTTTTGCTGTAGTTACTGCACCTGCAGCAAGTTTTCCTGTAGTTACGTTTAAATCTGTAATTTTTACGGTAGTTACTGAATCTGAAGCAAGCATTGTTGCTGAAACTGTTCCAGTATCACCAGTTGTAACTACTGTACCTGTTACATCTGGAAATGTTATTGTGCGGTCTGCTGTTGGATCTGTTACTGCAATAGTTGTTTCAAAGTCATCTGCTGTTGCACCTTCAAAAAGAATGCTTGAAGTAAATACACCAACTGCTGCTGGTGCTGCATACTTTAATCCTGTTGCTTCGCTTGAGTCTACTGTTAAAACGTGTCCGTTAGTTGCACCAACGGCTAATCTGATACCAGTGTTTGATCCTGTACCAACTACCAAGTCACCTTTTGCGTCAAAAATTTCTTTTGTAACTATATCATGGGTGTTAACAGTCGCAGTTGATCCCTCAACTACCAGTCCTGCTTTTACTCTAAAATCTTTTGTTACTGTTGCCATTTATTATCTCCTTGGTTAAGCCTTCAAACCAGTACGCATGTAGCGTAAGGTTATAGGGGTCTGCCCACCCACAGGAACTATAGTTAGTGAAACTGTCGTTCCTGCCATAGAGACGCTAACGGTGCCAATATTCCCATCATTGTCTACTGTTCCATATTCACTGACATTTACATTTGTAGAATCAGGAACTATGGTTAACTCTGTTGTGTAGTACTTGTTTGAACCAGTCTTGCTTAATGTGACCACGTATTTAACGGATCTCCACTCTGTGGTATAAAAATTATCAAATATTGTGCTAGACTCAATGCCAGTAATTGTTACTTCATTGTTACCCGCAGAACCTAGGTCTGTTGCTTGTGCTGCAGAGGTATCAATTAAATCAACATAGTCTGCTTGAGTTGGTCTATCACCTGTCTGAAACAGGGCCTTTACGCTTGCAATTGATATTTTCGCCATGTCTGAATTATATCATAGATTTTAAAGTATATAGTTAGAGAAACCAATTACCTGAACCCCAATACCTGGGGGATTATCTGCTCTATATCCTTCAATACCAATATTGGTTATAGTTAATCTAAATGGTAGTATTTCTGTTACCGTTGTTGTTTTAGGATAGTCTGCAGTTACTAAAGATCCAACAGAACCTGATATGTTTTCAATTGTTGGAGATATCAAAATTGTTGCTGCTGTAATTGCAAAAGCAATGGTTGAAATTAATGAAGAGTGCGTAGGTATATGTTCTGCTGTTATTGTTGGTTTTATGTCAGATATAGTTTGGCTTCTGCCAATATTAGTTATATTGGTTTCTGCCATAATTAACTTACCGTGTCTTGTTCTGTTACTTCACCGATCATAATCATTTCACCTTGACAGACAGTCCAAACACGAGTAGCACCATCTCTTAATTGAATATCAAAAACATCACCTGTTCTTAAAATCTTAGACTGTGCAGAGGTCAATGTAACAGTAAACTCTCCCTCTTCATCAAATTCTGTTTGGTCTGGATAAATTGTAAAAAGTAAATCATCTCCAGTATTATCAGAGTATCGTCTAAACTCTCCAGAAATATCCCAACCTTCGGTGTCTCCAGCAGAGGTTGTATCGTAGTCTAACGGGTCTCCTAGGTCATCTTCAACATAAATTCTAAAGGAGGCACTATCTCCAATTACACAGGTCCAATTAACAAGTGGAGGTATGTTTCCAACATTGTATGTTGAAACAGGGGTAGCAACTGGCTGAGGATCTAATGAAGTCTCATTGGGGTTTCTATATACGGCCATTGTTAAATTATACCATTAAGCAAGTCCATTTTTTAATGCCCCCCAAGTTCCATTACCCTTTGGCTGACCAACAATAATAATTCCAGTTGAGGCATTTGATTTAGCAACTACCGCTACAGCCCCTGATCCACCAGTAGGAATTGAGTTTGTCAAACCTCCACCATTTGCAACATAGAGTATATTTCCAGCGGTATAAGAAGAAGTGTTAATATCCTCAAACACTCCAGAAACAATTATTACTCCGTTTGTATTATTTGAAATTGCTGCTTGTGTTATTCCTACAACTGGGAATGTTGTTAAATCATCTGAGTCGCATTTTGAAATTAATGGTTTTGTTGTGTACCCTGAGATATATACAGGAGTTCCTTTTGCAATTGTTGAACCTGTTGTATTTCTAACTTCTAAAGAAATAAACGGAACGCCAACATTAGATAAAATATCTTCTAGTCGTTCTGCAAGTGACTGAATATCCTCATGAACGTTTACAGGGTCACTTAAAACGGGATAAGGAAGATCATAAGTATCAGTTGCACCAGTAGCCATAGTACTTATTATTATACCACTTCCCGCACAAAAAATTAAAAAGTTATAGAAATGTTACCTAAAGTTTGACTTTGAAGCCAAATTCATGTTATAATTAATACATGCTACCAGTAGGTAGCATTTGTTCTCTAGGAGGTTATTATTATGAGAAGAGACAAGAAGGCTTGGATTGGAATCCTAGCATTGGTTGGAGTTGTGGCACCATTTAGCAACTTTGCTAATGCATCAACTACGGAAAACAACTTACTAATTAAACAGGCTGAAAACCCTGCTGCCACCCACAAGGTGGCTTTTGTTGTTTCTAAAGCAAAAATGTTAGAACGTTATGAAAACAAAACAGATCTTACAGATCTTGAATTAAAGAAGTTGCTTTCTTTGGTGGGATTTAAAGGCAACGACTTAGTAGTAGCATGGGCTATTGCCAAGAAAGAATCTAATGGTCGTCCCTTAGCATTTAACGGAAACCATAAGACTGGAGATTCATCCTATGGGATGTTTCAAATTAATATGATTGATACACTGGGTCCAGATAGACGAGATAAGTTTGATCTTGACTCTAACGCTGAATTATTCAATCCCGTCAAAAATGCTGAGATTGCATACTACATGTCTAGGGGTGGAGAAGATTGGTCTTCTTGGAAGGGCATAACACCTAAAACTAGAATGTGGATGAATAAATTTCCTAAATAGTTTTATATAAAAAAATAACCTCCTTGGATTTTGTCCTTGGAGGTATTTTTTATATTATTTTTTTTATTTATTAAAGTATATCATAATTATTCACAACCAAATTCTTCTAATATAACTGTGCTACAGCCCTGGCCCACTGGATTACCACTACATGGATCCCATCTACGGCCTCTGATATGTGGATAATCACAGTAGGTAGAGTAAACCGCACATCCGCAAGCAACGAAATTAGGGAAATAAGGTGGGAAGAATGGCGGGAAGAATGGCGGAAAGAATGGTGGGAAGAATGGTGGTGCTACTGGTGTAATTGAATTACTTGAAGAAGATGCTAAAGATGTTGCAATAGCATTATTTGATGAGGTTCTTGTTTTTGCATCAACCGTAAAGGTATAAGAAGTTCCATTGCTTAATCCAGAAACAGATATTGGAGTAGAAGTTGCTGAACCTGTAACTGAGCCAGGAGAAGATGTTGCAGTATATAAATTATTATCTCCTGGTTTACCTAGATATGCTGGTACTGTAAAAGAAACAGATGCTGATCCATTTCCACCAGTTGCTGAACCAATTGTTGGGACAGAAGGCTGTCTTCCGTTAGCAGATCCCGTTACTCCTGGAATTGGCATTATGCAATCAAATCTCCTGCAAGTACCCAGGTGTTTGTGTTAAGTTTTATCAATGTTGCCATTGATCCTGCTGCACGAAGTTTTGTTCCTGGAGTTGCATATGAAGTTATTCCACTTGTAAAAGAAACCGTAACATCAGAACTTAGAGCAATTAAGTGAACCTGTGTTCCATTTGGATATGCAACAGTTGCATTTAGTGGAACTGTAAATGCATAGGCGCCATTCATTTGAATTAAAGTGTTTTGATCTGTAAGTGTTAAGGTATATGCTGCTGTTTTTGCCGTTGTATTAACAGAAAATGATGGAACATTTAATACAGAAGACCCATTACCAACCTGTAAAACTTTATTTGTAGAATCCCAAGATATTTTTGAATCATCAGTTGAATAAGATGTAGACAGTGATAAGGTTGGTGTAGTGATTACTGGAGATGTAAGTGTTTTATTTGTTAATGTTACAGAATTATCTAAACTTACTGCAGGTGCTGCCCACTTAATTCCAAGTGTTTGGGCTGAGTCTGCAACTAATACAAAGTTATTACTTCCAACAGCAAGATTATCTACTGTATCATTTGCAGAACCTACAAGTAGGTCTCCTTTTGCATCTATAATAGATTTTGAAACAGATCCTGCTGGATCAAGTCCAGTAATTTGTCCTTGAAGGTCATTTAATGTGTATGCAATAGACGGGTTTACTAGGTTTGCGGTATTAGCATTTGCAGTATTATAATCTGTTGAACCATAATGATATAATTTAAATGCAGCCTGAACATCAGCATTGTCCGCATACCCTGGAATTTTTGTGGAGTATATTGCTCCTATTGATTCTGCTGCCATGTCATTTCACCTCGTCCATTATATCATAACCGATACAAAAATGTGAACTGAAACCTCTGCATCAAATGCACCCCAAGTTCCATCATACTCAGAAGCCTCAAGGTTTATGACTAAGTTTGTACCAGATACGGTAACAGATGAAAGAGAAGAGGCTAATGGTTTTGTATTTTGAATTGAGTATTGAACATTAAAATTTGCAGCGGTAAGTCCAGATGCAGTAGATATATTTGTTATTGGAATAACTACAGATCCACCTCCAGCATATGCACTTGTTCCAGAAACAAAATTTACTGTATGTAGTTTAGAGTAGATTGTGGGGTTTAACTTTAAAACCTCTACCCAAGTATCCCCGCCAGGTTCTGAAACATACTGATATAAATATCCGTAATCTGATCCTGGAGCAGAGTTAATATATAGGTCGTTTAATATTTTAGTTGATAGTGTAACTGAGTTTGGATTTCCAACACCTACAAAAAACTTACTACCTCTTGTCCCAGTTGGACCTATATCAACAAGGAGTTCAACTGTTGATGGTCCTGCAAGAACTGTTAAATCATCATTTGATAACACAACATCTGGCATTAAACTGCACCAGTAATATCATCTGTTACTGTAATTGAACCAGTAAGAAGAGTATAAACAATGCTTGCACCATTTTCAATTTGTACGTCATAAACATATGTTGTTCCAGCAGTAAGTTCTCGTCCTTGCTCTGGTGTGATTGTGCAAGTAATTATATGGTTAGTTGTATCAACAGTCGCTGTTGCTGAAACCTGTGTTCCAGTGCTACCACGTCTATTTGCTATTGTAAACAATGCTCCATCGGAATAATCATCAAGGGCAAAAACTGTTCCATTTGCATTTTTTGGACGGACTATAAATTGATACGTGTCACCACGGTAATAACTAAAATTATATGTACCTGGAAATGCCATTATTCCTCCTGCTTTATTATACCATTAACAAACCGAAATATAGATGCCCTTTAGCCATAAAGTGCTTTCTGAATCTGTTCTTGCCTGTGGTCTTGCTCCATAACCTTTAATTCTTTGGTCATCGATATATAACGTTTGAAAAAATGACATATCGTAAGAATACTGATATTTAAGGTTTGCTACATATGAGGTAGGAGAATTTGAATATTTTTCATTAAAAGTTCTAATCCATAACTCTGTATAGTTTGAATCAGTGGCTATTGTAAAGTCATATCTTATATCAACCTTAGCCCCTAATTTTAATGATTTAAAGTTAAACATGTTGGTATCTGATAACCAAAGTTCATTACTATTTTTCATAATATATTCTTGGTTTGAAGATTCAAGGTTTGGGTAAAAATTAAGAGATACCCAACCATCATCCCCTCTTTGTGGTCCTAAAATATTAAGTTTGTCTGATCCATTTTTATAGTATACCCATCCTGGATATTGTCTAGAGGGTGAATCATAGCCTTCTCCGCCTTTACCAGGCTCTCCACGCTCTCCCTGTGGTCCAGTCCTACCACGTTCTCCTTGTGGGCCTTGAGAGCCTATGTCACCCTTGTCGCCCTTATCTCCTTTGGGGCCTGTTAATCCAGTTGCTCCTTGAAGACCAGGAACGGCAATATATTGTTTATCTAATTCTTGTGGATTTGAAGATTGAACAGCATCTAAATAATTTTTTTTTCTTAAAGGTTGAGGCGATTCCATGTTCTTTGCCATGGACTACCTTGATTGTGTTCTGTAAACCTTAGTTCCAACTTTAATTACAGGAGGAATATTTACTTGAGCGGGAGTTACTATAACTATCATAGCGTACCGCTTACATCACCTATTACGCAAATTGTTCCAACAACTGGAGTCCATTTAGTAACTTCATCTCCGCCACCGCCAGATACCCCATCTCCAGGAAGTGTAGCCTGGAGGTCAAACCTTAACTCTGCAACAACTGGCTTGTATTTCCCAAGTCCCCAGTTTTTTGTAATGTTTGCTTTTGCAATAATATAAATAACACCGTCTTCATAGGACTCTACCGTTAATAAATCTAGGGCATCAGATACTGGATCATAGGATGTTGCTATAAATGTCCAAGCGGTAGTCTCGTATGGGGTAGTTTCATCATCTTCAAAAAACTCTACCTTAAGGGTTGCCGTATCTCCACGAACAACGTTCCATTGGATGTTGGCTGGTGTTGCACCAAGTTTTTCGGTTGTAGGAGTACACATAATATTAGATTATACCATAATTCATAACTGGACACTCTAAGCGCAGTGGGGTGGGGGTAGAACCTAGAGTGCCAGCCCTAACATTATAACATTAATTTATACCAGTACACATAAAAGTATAACAAAAAGTTATATATTAAATTGTTATCAAATTGTTATATTCCTATATGTCCGTTTTGTAACTATAAGTCTATTTTAACCAGGTATTGAATAGTGTATACTAAATATATAAAGAAAAGAATATACTATAGTTAAGTTTTTTAAAGATATCTTATATATAGTTAATATATAGACCAGTTATTATTTTTACATAACTCTAAATAATTAATTTTTTTATTATCATACTCTACAATAGTATTTTGGTCAAAGTTAGTTTTATAATCACCTGCATGATTTGAGTAGTCTGTATTAAATAAAATCTTATTTTTATTTTTAATGCATATATCACAAAAAATTTTCCAACAAGGATCGCCTGGGTGAAGCGATGATAATTCTAAACCATTTAGTTCTAGAATGCATGAGGTTTGCTTATATTTAAAAATTATTTTATCTAACATTGATTTTATTATTGTGCTATTTTTTACTGCAGCAAAATTAGCATTATTTGAACATAAATCCCACATTCCTGTTTGATATCCTGGAGGGGTGCAAATCATTTCTTCACCACTATATTTTTTTAAAATAACGTCGTCGATTGGCATTATGCATACTGAATCCATATCTGCATAGACTCCACCATGTTCATACATAGCAATCAATCTCCAAACATCTGATTGATTTACACCGTTAGACTCTAAATAGCATTCATATAAAAAACTATCAAAATTTTTTACAGTTTCTTTTCTTTCTTTAGCACTAACATATCGATGCTCCCAACCAGGATTTAAGTTTTTCCAGGTAGATATTACGTTTAATTGGTAGTCTTTTAGGTCTGAGTACTCAGGTTCATGGGTTTGCCAAATTATTTTAGGTATCACATATACAGTATATAGTAGTTATTTAGAGCGAGAAACGTAGTCTAAAAGAACTTCATACATATGATCAAGTTTATCACTAGTTGCCTTACGCTTTTCTCTAGCGCTTTCTTGCTCAAGTTTAATTTGTTTAATTTCATCACGCATTGAGGTTCCGCCGTTGGTTTTAGTTTCGGCACGGATATCTTCTACGGCATCGACGATAGGTTTAACTTGAACCTTTATGTACCAGCGAATCGCACCAATTATAATTGCGCCAATTGAAAGCAAAGCGAGAATAAATTGAGCCCAATCAGTTGCTGTCATAATAACACTATTATACATTATTTTTATTTCAAATTTCGGCGGAATACGAGTTAAGCCGAAAATAGAGTATACAAACCTCACCCTGACAACATAAGGCATACAATGCCTAACAGTGTCAAACATTGGACAAGTATCTCCTCATAGGCTATAATAGATATATGGGGAATGATGTGATTAAATTTGTTACAACTGTACAAGGTTTGGATCAAATAAATGAATGTATGCCAAAACCTGCAAAGGCATATATTCCTGAATGGTTTAAATCAATTCCTAGTAATGTAGAAGGATCGGTAAAGCAGTGTCCATCTTTTCCAGATTACTTTTCACAAGGATATGTTATTCCTATGTGGATGGATACAATATTAAAACATGATCCAATGAGTTCTCAATGGAGAGTAGATCAATCAGCACATAATATTGAAAAGTGGAGCGCTCATCCAAATGATCAATTTTTAGATTTTGTAGATCCTTCATTTAATGGTTCACCTGGCCAGTTTGTTTTTAAGACAGCCTGTCCTTGGTTTATAATTACACCTCCTGGGTGGTCGGTTTTACAACTACCTCTTTTTTATAACTTTAATAAAGACTATTCTGTTCTACCTGGAGTTATTGATACAGATATACATCATGAGATTAATCAGCAGGTTTTGTACCATGGTGATGGTCAGGATGTAATGATTAAAAGAGGAGATCCTCTTGCTTTGTATATTCCGTTTGAAAGAAAGAAGTTAGATTATTCTGTTGGCTATAGATCCGAAGATGAAAAAAATAAAATTTTTACTTCAATAATGAGTAGAATGACTAAGTTTCCATTTAGTGGAGCATATAGAAAGATGCAAAAGGAGCGTGATTCTAGTGTCTGATGACCAGAAAGATCGTGATGTTAAGCCTTGGGATTTATTTAATGGATCACCTAGGTCGCCAGAGGAAGTTGCTCAATACCGTTTGGAAATATGTAAAACCTGTGAATTCTTTAGACCAAGAACACAAACATGTCAGAAGTGTGGTTGTTTTATGGCTGCTAAGTCTATGCTTGCAAATGCTAAATGCCCAATAGGAAAGTGGTAAAATGTTTGATTTAAATACAGTACCTAAAATAGTTGTTAAAGAAATGTCATATAAGGAAATAGATATTGCTTTGGAGAAAATAGGACAAGTACACAATCCTAATAAATATTTTTTATACAATCAAGGTAATCGATGGATGGTATTAGATGCATACAGTAATAAAGAAATTAAAGAGATGTACTCTATGTACGATATGGCATATGGAGATGTAATGCTTACAGGCTTTGGGTTCGGTATATTAGCAGCATGGATTGCAACAAAGCCAGAAGTTACCTCTGTTACCGTTTTAGAAGTATCTCAAGACATTGTAGATATATTTTTACTTAATAATACAATGCCCGAAAAGGTTAATGTTATTATAACCGATGCATCTACATATACTACAGACAAGCACTATGATTGTTTATTTCTAGATCACTATGAACATCATTATTCTGATTGGATATTTCGTAATGTAAAACAAATTTCAAATAATATACCAAACCATGACACATTATGGTTTTGGTCTCTTGAGTCAAGATCGTTGGAGTCTGTATCTGATTTAACTCCACACTCTATTATTTATAAAGTAATACCTCAAGGATATACCGATTTTTATCCAATGTATCAATCATTTAAGGCTCATATTTTAAATGTTCCTACACTGCCAGAATTAGACAAGTTTAGGTTTAATGAATACGTATATACTTATTTTGACAAATTAGGATATTCAGTTTTTTAAATATAACAAAAAGTTATTCTGGTTTGTGATCTGATTCAGATTTGCAAGAACATCCATTGCAACAGATTTCTGAAAAAACCTTTACAGCCAGAGAAGTAGATTCTGTCTCAAATAGTGGTTTGTCGTTATCTAGGTTGTTTAGTATAGCCATAGAATTATTATATCATATACCGTTTAAAATCAATCTAAGATTGGTTTATGCCATAAAAATCTATTTTTGGAAATTTAACATCTTTAAGGTTGGGATTGATAAAGTTTTTTATTTTACTTCCTATTTCTGGATCGTATAAATCTAAATGCAAGAAATCTTTTCTACCATCAAAATATTCAAAAACATCTTTTATAAAAGAATCATGTACGTGTGACAACTGTTCATCACTTATTGCAGACATGCTTCTAGGAGCATTTTCTATATAGTTATCTATTAGGTGTTGTAAAAATGAAGTAGGGTCATCTTGTTTAAAAAACCTATGAATTTTTCTTATTGAGAGGACCCACTCATGTGTTGGACGAGTTATTAATATAATTTTAGATCCAGGATATTCTAGGTCTAGTTCTTTATACATATGGTTAAATGGCACATCCATAAAAACATCAAGATGAGATGTTAGTTTTATTAGGTTTGAGTATAGTTCTTCTTTTGTCATTAAGTCTGCTTCTTGAGTTGGAATAAAGTGACCACCCCAATGAGCAACTGAAAATCCTAGGTCTTGTAAAAAGTTTTGTGTTGACTTAGTGCCAGTTCTATTGTGGCTTACAACTATAATCTTATTCACATATATGATTATACTCTATACCGTAAAAATCTGAAAAATTTTATAAATTGGATTTACCCAAAATCTGAATATTTTCTATACGTGTATGATACATACTTTTGTGAAATAAAAATAAATAAATTAGTGAGCACACTAGTATAGTACTCGCAAAGATCTTATACTAGTGCCACCTAATTATTCTAACACTTGCAAGGGTCTATGCGTGTAGTACCCTCATCAAAAATAATGATACCTGTATCACCGCATGACTCGCAGGTGTGTGCATACATAGCGCTCATTTACTGACCCCACACAATTCCTGCGATAGTGCATAGAACAACTGTTGATAGTGCAACAATCATTCCTGCTTCTGGATAGTCCTCAATCCAATCAGCAAAAGTCATAAAAGGGTTAGTCATTTACTTACCTGCTCTCTTAGCAATTAGTGCCTCTACCTCGGCAATTTGTTCTGGTGTAGCGTTGCGGTAGGCATTGACGCTCTCTCTAATCCATGGGGATTTAGCCATAGCCTTTTCATGGGCTTCATGGCGAGCAATCGCTTGCTCGGCTTGTATTCTATTTAGTGTATTCATTTCTGACTACCTTTCTTTATTTAATCTCTATACCTAGTATTCTAGCACCTACCACTGACAAATTAGCCTGTTTCTCGGGCGTGTCGGGAAAGTATTTTTGTGATTTGGGTCACATTGTTTTACCCTGTTATTTAATTGTATACCTGTAAGGGTATCATAAATACCGCCAAAAGTCAAGACGACACGCCGTGTCCTGGATGTGATGTCCGTCACAGGGGATGTCGAAAAAAGTTATCCACAGGTCAGACCAAGTTATCCACATGATGTGTATCACATGTGATGAATCTCACAATGTCCGAATTGATACCTTTTGTCCCCTCCAATTTGTCAGACCCCCCTGCTATACTTACAGTATAAAGAAAAACAAGGGTACAGAAATCCCTTAAAGAAAGGTGGTCACAATGACTACATTAGATAAAACAACAGTATGCGTAGAGCATAACCCTTACTATTCCGCTATCTCCGAGGTTGGAGACATGCAATACACATTCTGCCAAGATTGTGAACAAAACATTGACCGCTATTGGTTAGACTTTGGAATGGAACGACTACCTATGTGGTCAGATTGGTCGGTGACTAAGTAATGGACTTAACAGACTATAAAAAATTCGTAGAGAATAAAAGAGCAATGCAACGCATTGAGGCTTTCACAATTATCTCTAATGCTACAAAAGAAAGTGAGAATACTAAATGAGTATTTGGACTAAACTCGCTACTGTAAGCGATTACCCTAAAGGAATGATGAACCTATGCCAATGCGGTCAGGTCATCTTAGCCCCCGACACTATACACGACATGTGCATACCTAGCGGTACATGTATGCATGATGTATGTATCTCTACTAGAAAGGTTAAATAAATGAGTACATTCGCACCCCTTCGCTCCGTATGTGGAGCCACTACTGCAATGGTTGATGTCTATGACATTGACCTTAACCCTCATGGTGTTATCTGTTGCGATAACTGCCAATCCATAATCTTATGCCGTAAGGCATGGGACTACCTATACAAGGAGGTTAAATAATGAATGTCTATGAGTTTAACGCTTTCATAAATGTTGAGGCTGAATCCTATGATGAGGCTATTGATGTCTTTCAATTCCAATTAAAATACGGAATAAATAAAGATAATGTCTATGTCGCTGACATAAATGAATTGGAGATTGCAGAATGAAAACACTTCAAGAAAAACTTGACGCAGTAGCGTTAGAGTTAGAGCCAGTACTTTGGGAATTACTAAATGAAATTGAGGAGAAATAAATTGTTAGTTATTCTAATTGCTATGATTGTATTTGGTTTTCTTTATTCTTTGTAAATTAGATCTTGGCGGGTTATTCATTTAGCCCGTCAAAAATTTCGACAAAAGTTATCCACAGGGTTATACACAGGGTAAATGTGGTGTATCTCACACACGACACGCCGTGTCAAGATTTGACTTTTTGACATTTTCTTGCTATACTTCTAGTATAACAATTAAATAAGGACAGATAAGGCAATGAGCCTAGCAAATAAATGTGACCAGTATCACAGTGAGCCTAGCGAATAAATGCCCTAATTTGTCAGACCCCCCTGCTAGACTTACTATACAAACAAACGAAAGGAAGTCACTAAATGACTTACACTGTAACACTAGAAACCTTTTCAGGTTCTACTAAAAAAATCAACTTCTCATCACGAGGTCAGGTTGCTCAATTCGTATCACAATACCCAACACAATTACCTGTTGGCGTATCTGTAAAAATCGCTTGCGACTCTCTCGGTATTAGCGGTACTCTAAGAGGAAGCCGTGCACTATAAATGATAAACTCAGTAATGACAATACCTTGCGAGGAATGTCACTCAACAGGTTTAATCTTTTTTGGTGAAGGCGATACCTATGATGTAGAAACTTGCGTATGCGATTTTGGCATGGAGCAAGACCTTAATTTATTCAACACACCCGAAGCAAACTAAAAGAATAGGAAATAAAATAAATGACTAAAATAGAACACTCTCTAAAATTCGTCACAGAATTTGATGAAACTCACCCAGTAGCACAACAAGCCCTTGCTATTCCTCACTCAGATTTAATCGCAATGCTTGAAGCAATGCTAAAAGATTTACTAGTGCCTGCTATCGGTCCTGTCCTTGATGAAATAAATGAGCGTGGCACTTATGCAATTCTAAAGGTGGCCGAATAATGATGACTCGTAAAGACTATGTAGCAACCGCTGAAATCTTAAACGGATTTAAGGATTTAATCGGTGACCAATTACTTTTTGAAGATTTGGTGGACGAGTTTTCTTTAATGTTTGAAAGCGATAATGAAAGATTTGACCATGTAAAGTTTTTCAATGCTTGTCATAAAGAAAGCGAGTTAGCATGATTCTTGACACTGAAACGCTCATTGCAATTGTAATTGCACTTGGTGGATCTCTTTCAATGATGCTTGTATTTTGGAAACAAAATACTGAACAACAAAGAGAAATTCGCAGATTGCAAATCGCATTGCGAGATGAACGCAACAAATAAAATAAAATCCTGAGCATGATTGAAAACTGCTCAAAAATTTTCGACCCGTTCGGGCGTGTCGTCCACAGGTTACGTAAGTTATCCACAGGCCCAGGATTTGTGAGATTTATCACATGGCTTGAGCGTCTCAATATTTGGAATTACTCGCTAGTAGGTAGAGGAATGTCAGCCTCCCATGATAGGATTACAGAGTAATAAGTTAATTAACAGAAAAGAAAGGCGGACTAAATGTCAGCACTAACCTATACAATAGATAACCTACTAGTAGGAAAATACTATCGTTCCCGTAATCGCAAGATTGACGGAATTATTCAAGAGGCAGAAAGTCATGATGCATGGTATGGTAGAGAATACCAAGCCTATCGTGTTCGTGTTAGACCTCAACACGGAGATAGCATCAAGTCATGGGGGAAAGATTTTTATGCGGTTGTCGCAGTAAAGGTTGGTGCGTAATGATAATTGAAACAACGCAACACTATGAGATTAGCGACACGATACACTTTTGTTGTGATGAGATGCAATTTACTTATTTTTGCAAGAATTGTGATGAGAAAATGGATTGTTACTTTTGTGGGTTTGACTATACAGAGGCACACGATTGCAGACCTACACAAGGGAGTAGAGGATAATGATTGACACATGTATTGCATGTAATGAAAACGCAGTATCTATTACTGAATTGTATTGCTTAAATTGCTACCTTGCTAATAACGCAGAGGCAGACTACACCGAGATTGATTTACTTTGGAAAACTAAGGAGAACGCATAATGGAAAATGAATACCTATACGCAGTAACAGTAGCCTATGATAGCAAGCCAGTACATTGGACGGGTCGCTATGCAGATGCACTAAGTGCCGTTGATGAGTTTAATAAACACATTGATTGGGGATTTGCAGATGAATACGCAACAGTTAATTTATCTGAGCCAAGTGGAAAGATGCACACCCGCACTTTCTATCGTGAAGGACGAAAGGTAGTAAGTAAATAATGGGATACAACACAGCAACAGACCTAGCAGAAAACATTGACATAAGCCTTGAACAAGCCATTGGCTACCACCTACAAGGTAATCATTACCCACCCGTTCCACTTTCTATGGTGCAACCTTGCATAGATGCTATTGATGCATACTATGATGAGGACTATGACCGATTTATTGCAATGCCTGAAGGCGTATTCTATAAGGGAATGAGTCATGCACCTGCCCATGCAATTATTGAACAACACCACCTAGACCCATGGCTGCCACAGGATGAATACTATGGCGAGGAAGACGCAGGCTATGAGTTAGGATTGGGGCTTGAATAATGGAAGCATTTTTTATTTTTGCACTAATACTAATCGCTATCATGGCAATTTCGGGAGGACGTTAAAATGACTGTTACAATAACAAATATGGAATTAAAATTTGCAGATAACCTTACACCAGATCAACTCATGATTGAAGATTTAATCATGGTTGAAGATGAGATTGTTGAGGTACTTGGAATTCAATCTGATTCATCGGGTAACATTTATCTTGTTGCTTATAAAGATGAGTTTGATGAAAAAAACGTTGTGCAATTTAATCATGATGAGTTTGTCTCTCTCTACGTGTATGTAGATAGTGACTAATAACTAAAAAAGATTTTGTGTGCTTCCCCCGCACAAAATTTTCGACACGAGGTCGGGCGTGTCGTGTTTACGTAAGATTTGACATTTTCCCACGATTTTGGTAAAATTAAGTATGAAGAAATCTAAAGAGGAATTACGTAGGCTTATGGAATTACGTAGGTCTAACGCTGCCTCTGCCGTACCCAATAAGAAAAAATACAATAGAAAAATTTGTCAGTCCCTCATGCTAAAATTAAAGAAAGAAAGCGAGTAGCCACCATGTCCCAATTACTCAGAAGCAAAGATAGGAAAGTAGCAAATGCCGTCACACCTAATGGAAAACAAGCAACAATCGCCAACACCTTTGGACTACCTGCAGGAAAAGCCTATTCATGTCCTGGTGCAACGACTATCTGTGAGACTGTTTGCTATGCAGGCAAATTGGAAAAGGTCTTCCCTGGAGTAAAGAAAAACTTATTACATAACTGGGAGTTACTAAAGGACGCAGACCTTGACACCATGCAGGTGTTGCTAAGTGAAATGATAGATGAATTTATTATTGACTGCAACAAGCGCAATGCCCCTAAACTATTCCGTATCCACTGGGACGGAGATTTCTTCAATGATACCTATACACAAGCATGGAAGCATGTCATCCTTAATAATACAGATATACAATTCTGGGTTTATACCCGTGTAAAATCTGCAGCCCTTATGCTTAAGGATATTAAAAATCTCTCACTATACTATTCCACAGATAGCGAGAATAAAGATACAGGTGTGGAATTAAAAAAAGATCACGGCATTCGTCTTGCATACCTTGCTAAGAGTTTCTTAATAGGGCAAGCAGACATGAAAGCACTTATGGGCAGACCTGCCGCTAAGTGTCCTGAGAATAATAAACAGATACCACTAATTAGCACAAAGGGCTCGGCTTGTGTTTCTTGCTCATTGTGTGTATACTCTAAGAGTGACATAGTATTCTCTGCCTCAAAGAAATGAGAACAAATGGAAATCTTAATCGTATTAGTAATAGGCTTAATAACCATGCTAATCATAGCAGGGGGCAAATAGCCCATTGTGACATAAATCACACCCGCAAGCGTCTCAAATAGTGAGAAATCTAGGAAAGGGATTTGGAAAATGTCAGTAGGAAATGTTATACTTAATACATACAACAAACTAAAAAGGAGAAACACAATGTCAGTAGCAACCGCAACATACAAAGTAGGCGACACATACACAACACAGAAGTCAAAGGTCACAGGAGTAATCAAGGAGATTACACCACAGGCAAATGGTAATGTGCGAGTAGCCCTAGATGTAAATGGCACAACACGCTATACAACTTGGACAGCAAAGTAATCTAATTACTTATTCCTGAGCAAGAAGTAAAACTGCTCAACACACCCCCTAACAATTAAACCACCAAAGAAAAGAGATAAACAGATGGCAAGACAAAAAGCAATCTCAGTAAAGATAGCAACACCAAAAGTAATCAAGGCACTAGAGTCAGCACTTGCTACGCTAGAAGTAAATTGGACTTCACAAGAAGCCAACGAAGCAAAGTACGAGAAGGCTCGCAAGGCTTGGCAAAAGGAAGTTATTGACTATGCCGTAGCAAACATCAAGAAGGCAGAAAACTTCCGCACTAACTATCGTCACTACAATAACAATCTTAACATTGACTTTGACTTGACAGTAACAGAAAAAGATTTGCCTAAAGAGCCTGAGAAGGACTACGAGACTCTCCATCAGCACAGTTATCGTGAGCAGAAGCAAGAAATCTCAAACGCAATCCGTATTCTGAAAATGACAGATGAGGAAACAGTTAATACTTCAACCTACAATGCGGTTGCACAGTATCTATAAATGAAATTGGGGGAGGCGTAAAAACCTCCCTCAACTTTCGCCAGGCTGATTAGGGCGATAACATAAATACTATAGAGCAAGGTTCCTGCAGACCTAAAGAAGCAGACATCCTGAGCATGATCCAAAAAGGCTCCCCGCAAGGGTCCTTGACAATTGTCAGTGGTGCCCTGTATACTTAAATTAAACCAACTAACAGAAAGAGGCCCCCATGGACCAACCAATTACAGTAACAACAGATACACACTACATGACACGAGAATTCCTTGAGTCACAACTAGTACAAAACAAAGCACGTATTGACCAACTAGAAGAACACATTCAAAAAGTAACACAACGTTCATATGCAGATTCTGCAGATAAGAATCGTATGGTTGAACAAATGCAAGAGTGGACCCTAAGTGCACTTGAAACAGGAACTATCAATGAAACAGAAGCAGAAGAAATTGCTGAGATTTGCGGATTTGAACTAACAAAAGAATTTGAATTGGAAGTTACAGTTCTTTATTCAGTTACCGTTAATGCTCGTGATGAAGAGTCTGCACAGAATGTAATTCACGATATTGATTTTGATACCGTTCAATATAACTCAGATAATATTTCTTGGTTATCATCCAGTGTTGACCGCATAGATATTTAGTAGGGGGCTACTAATAAAACTGGCCAACGTACAGCCAGTATAAATAAGTGGCGAAACATCCTAAGCACGATGTAAAACTGCTTTTTTAATTTCCTTAAAATTTTTTCGACACGGCTGACCAGTCAATGTCAAGTTACGAGCATGTGTTTAAGATCACAGGGAAAATGTCCGAATTGCCCCATGTCTAACTATACCGATTTGCATTTGTCAGCCCTGCCATGTATACTTAGATTAACTACAAAAGAAAGAAGAAAACTCATGGCACATGACCTAGAAACACAAAACGGAAAAGCATCATTCGCATCTTTCCGTGAACCCGCTTGGCATGGATTGGGTACCGTATTCACAGAAGAAAAAACCACAAAAGAAATGTTAGACCTAGCAAGTCTATCTAACTGGAATGTTCGTCTGGAAGATTTGGAAACCCCATCACACTTAACAAGTGACAAAAATTATCAGTACGTCTTGCGTACTAACCCAACAGATACAACACAGACAGACATTCTTGGTGTCGTTGGTGAGCGTTATCATGTAATGCAGAATGAAGACTTATTCTCATTCGGTGATAACATTCTAGACGGTGGAGGACGTTGGGAAACCGCTGGCTCAATCAAGGGTGGACGTGTTGTGTTCGGTGCATTGGCACTAGAACGTGAAACAGTCCTAGACCCTAACGGTGTTGCAGATAAGGTAAAGACTTATTTACTTATTAACACATCACATGACGGCTCAATCGCTATTCAAGCAAGCATCACACCTGTTCGTGTTGTGTGCGCTAACACTCTCAATCTTGCTCTTGGTTCAATCAAGAAAAAGAATGGTGTTAAGCAATCATTCAAGATTCGTCACACACAGACCGCACAAGGTAAGATTCAAGTTGCTCGTGAGACTCTTGGTCTTGCACATAAGTACATGGATTCATTTGACATCATGGCAAAGGCTATGATTGAAAAAGAAGTCAATGCTAAGCAATTCAACGACATCATTCTTGCTGCATACCCTAAGCCAGAAAAA
>Ga0208966_1000037_pt1 | contig 38686 bp, 32 predicted proteins | sample GreLakmeHU45MSRF_FD_187701 | JGI IMG/M metagenome (GOLD analysis project Ga0208966, IMG submission 187701) | Freshwater lentic microbial communities from great Laurentian Lakes, MI, USA - Great Lakes metaG HU45MSRF (SPAdes) | ecosystem: Environmental > Aquatic > Freshwater > Lake | place: Great...
TGGCAGTATTTGATAATGTAAATGCAGAATTTACATGCAAGTAGGAAGCATTAGCATATACACCAGCTGAAACTGCTTTTTGATCTGCTGTGTTAGCAGCATCAAATGCACCATTGGCATATGAACTGGCAGAATTAGCCGTAAAACTCGGAGTATTAGCCTGAACGTAAGCCGCATTAGCATGTAAATAAGCCGAATTGGCATATGAACCAGATGTAACAGCTCTTTGACTTGCAACGTTAGAATTAGTGTATGCTGAGTTGGCATATGAACCAGCGGAAACTGCTTTCTGATCGGCAACGTTTGCGGCTAAAAATGCAGAGTTGGCATAATCACCAGCAGTAAGTGCAATTTCTGTACCAGTATTTGCCTGTGAGAAAGCAGCATTTGCGTATGTTTCACCAGAATCAGAACCAATGTTACGATAGTTTGTGCCATCGTTTGTGAATGTCCATTTATCGGTTGTTTCATTCCATAATATTTGAACGTTTGCAGATACACCACGCTCTACAGAAATACCTGCACTCTCAGAAGGCAAACTTAATTGTGGTAAGTCAGCATTCAAATTAATAATATTGTCGCCAACATTAAGTTGTTGTGTATTTAAATATGTTGTTGAACCAGAAACATTTAAGTTACCTGTAATATCAACGTCACCAGAAACTGTACCACCAGTAGAAGCAAACTTAGTATTGGCGTGGTCAAAAGCTGCGTTAGCGTATACACCAGCACTTGTTGCATACTGTGTTCCAGTATTTGCTTGCGTGTAAGCTGCGTTAGCGTATGCACCAGATGTTACTGCACGTTGACTTGCTACATTGGAATTAGTGTATGCAGAGTTGGCATATGAACCAGCACTTGTTGCGTATTGGGTGCCAGTGTTTGCTTGCACATATGCAGAGTTGGCATAATCACCGGATGTAACAGCACGTTGGTCAGCAGTATTAGCTGCAACAAACGATGCATTGGCGTGAGTATATCCAACATTAGCATATACACCAGATGTTACGGCACGTTGGTCGGCCGTTGCGGCATTTGTTGTAGCGGTGTTTGCTTGATTGTAAGCAGAATTAGCGTAAGAACCGGAAGTTACTGATTGTTGATTTGTTGTGTTTGTTGCAACAAAAGAAGCATTAGCGTGTAAGTATGCTGCATTGGCATAAACACCAGCAGATACTGCTTTTTGGTCAGCCGTATTGGCCGCAGTAAAAGATGAGTTAGCATAATCACCAGATGTAACAGCTCTTTGGTCAGCAGTATTGGCTAATGTGTATGCGGAGTTGGCATATGAACCAGATGTTACTGCACGTTGATCTGCCGTAGCTGCGTTAGTATTGGCAGTGTTTGCTTGTGTGTAAGCTGCATTAGCATAATCACCACTAGTAACAGCTCGTTGGTCAGCAGTTGCCGCATTAGTGTTGGCAGTGTTTGCTTGTGCAAAAGCAGCATTAGCGTAAGACTCAGCTGCATCAGTTCCAATATTTAAATAGTTAGATCCGTTATTTGTAAATGTCCACTTATCGGTTACTTCATTCCACAACAATGCAACATTCGCAGAAGAACCACGTTCAACGGAAATACCTGCACTCTGTGAAGGTAAATCAAACTGGCCAACGTCAGAATTCAAGTTAATAATATTATCAGCAATATTAACTTGTTCTGTGTTTATGTAACTTGTTGTGCCTGAAACAGTGAAATTACCAGTAACAGATACGTCACCAGAAATTGTACCACCAGCAGAAGCAAACTTAGTATTAGCATGGTCATATGCTGAGTTTGCGTGATTAAACGCAGCAGTTGCTGAACCAGAGGCAATAACATTAGCAAAAGCATATGCAGAGTTGGCATATGAACCAGCACTTACACCTTTTTGGTCTGCTGTATTAGCAGCTGCAAAAGCTGCATTGGCATAAACACCAGCTGACTGTGCATATTGCGTACCAGTATTGGCTTGTATATAACTGGCATTAGCATGTAAAGTTGTTACGTTTGCTTGATTGTATGCCGCATTGGCATAAACAGAAGCAGAGTTGGCAGTATGACTAGGAGTATTGGCCTGAATGTAAGCCGCATTAGCATGTAAATATGCAACGTTAGCATATGATTCTGCAGCTGAAGATGCAATGTTGGAGTATAAAACACCATCATTCGTATATTGCCAAGATTTTACTAATTCATTCCAACGAAGCAATACTGGATTTTCATCACCACGAATAACACGAATACCAGAGTTTTGTGTTGGTGTTCCAATTGTTTCTGCGCTAATGTCGATAATAGAATCTTCAACAGTCAATGTTGGCACACTAAATCGTGCAGTAGTACCATTAATAGTTAAGTTACCAGAAACTGTTAAGTCACCAGATACAGTGCCGCCAGCTGCAGATAATTTTGTGTTAGCAGTAATAAAAGCAGAGTTAGCGTAATCACCAGAAGTTACGGCACGTTGGTCTGCTTGAGAAGCTGCAGATGTTGCAGAATTGGCTTGAACATACGCCGCATTGGCATAACGACCAACTGTGTTTGCATTTTCGAATGCTGAATTTGTATGTGTTCTAGCAAATGTATCAACAGCAGTAACAGATAAACTATTAGCGTATGCAAAAGCACTGGTTGCAATAGTAAAAGATAGATTGGCTCCATCAAATGCCGCATTGGCATGGTTTAGAGCTTGAACACCTGTTGCTAAATCAATAACTGAGTTTGCTTTTGCGTATGCAGCTAAACCAATTAATGTTGCAGTATTAGCCTGAGAGAAAGCCGCATTTGCAAATTGTGAAGACTGTACACCAGTATTTGCTTGAACAAAAGCAGCATTGGCGTGATTGTAAGCCAACGTTACTGTATTTGCTTTTATAAATGCTGAATTAGCATATGAACCAGAAGTTATAGCACGTTGGTCAGCCGTGGCCGCAATTGTATTTGCAGTATTTGCTTGGTTGAAAGCTGCCTGTGCAAATGTTGGATTTAATGTGTTTGCAGCCTCAAAAGCTGCATTAGCGTGTGACCAAGCTGAGTTAGCAACAAAGCTCGGAGTATTTGCCTGAGTGTATGCAGCGTTAGCATAGTTACCAGAAACAACTGCTCTATTGTTGGCAAGATTAGCTCTAGCGAAAGCCGCTTCTGCGTGAATTGTTACAACAGAACCAACAGCAAATGACGCATTAGCTTGTAAGTATGCTGAGTTGGCATAGTCACCAGCACTTGCAGCACCAATTTGAATAGCGCTATTGCCGTCACTGTATAACCATCTATTACCAGTTTCATCCCAAGTGATAGCTGCATTTGGTTCAATACCACGTTCAATCTCAATACCAGCATTCTGTGTTGGAGTAGCAGATTGTCCTAAGTCAGCATTCAATGTGATGATGTTATCACCAATGTTTAACTGATTCGAATCAACGTAAGTTAAATTACCAGATACAGTTAAATTACCTGTAACAACTAAACTGCCAGAAATTGTACCACCAGTTGTAGATAGTTTTGTATTTGAATTTGCAAAGGCTGCATTAGCATGTACATACGCAGAGTTGGCATATGAACCAGCATTAACAATATCAGTCGCACTATTTTGTGCGGTGTTGTATGCCAGCGTTGCTGAATTTGAAACAATCGATATCGTATTTGATAAAGATATTACTAAATTTGATGTTTCTTGTGCCGTATTGAAAGCAAGATTTGCTTGTGTGTTGGCTGTTGCCGCAATATTTGCAGATAGATTGGCAGCTGCAAAAGCACCATTAGCATAAGAACTTGCACTATTAGCGGCCGCACGTACCCAAGGATCAACTGCATTGTTTGCAGCCAAGAAAGCTGCATTAGCATAAACACCGGCAGATAATGCGTTGGTGTTAATTGTGTTTGCTAAATCATATACACTGTTAACATGTATATAAGAAGAATTTGCTAAAGCCAATGCAGCATTAGCTGTATTGGATATTGTTTGTACGCTGGTTGGATTTAAAACATTGGCAGCCGCAAAGGCTGCATTGGCCGTGTTAGCCGCAGAATTTGCTTTGTCAAAACTATCTATTGTGACAATTTGAACATTTGCGACATTAATAATTCTACCAGTAGAATCAACCGAGATAACTGGAATGTGTGTAGAATTACCAAAAACTCCACCAGTAATAATATCATTTAAATATATGTCGGTCGCAGGATTAGATTCACCATCACCAACAATCACATTACCATATACATGACCAGAAAAGTTTAAACTTACTGGGGTAGTAAATGCGTTTGCGGTGTTTGCAATACCTCGTAAATTACCAATAAACGTATTGGTACTGATGTTTGCATTTGCATCACGACTAACTATAGTATTTGCTGTTGATGCACTTGTTCGTGCTTCAATTAAGTCTGCATAATATTTACCACCAATAACATCAAAAGAACCATTTGCATTACCAATAAACATCTTATTGGAAACAAACGAATATGCAAATTCACCAGTGTCTAATAGTCCTGGAGTTGGTGCGGTATTAGATACCGAATATTTGGTTATGATTATGGTTGACACTTAGAACGTACCGCCTCTAACAGTGGGTACATCCTTGACAACATATTTTCCTGAACCAGCTTCATATGTCAACACTTGGCCATCTAAGGCACCTTGTGTTTCAACGTTGTTTAACTGTGACAAATTGATATTTGCTGTTCGTGCAACTGTTACAGATGAAATGGTTGTTTTTTGTGGTTTTACTTGTACTTGTATTGCCATTTTTATCTCGTTACGTTAGGTAGAACGGTTATGATACCTTCAAAAATTCTGGTAACTTCTCCAGAATTATTATCAATTTCTACATCATAAACATATCTACCAGGCGTAAGATTTGCAGTATTGGCTGCAGTCATGGCCATGGTGATTTCACCAATATTTGGTGTTGAAACCGTTACATTAAATGAACTTTTTGAAGAGGAATAATATGATTTCCTCATTTGTGACCGAGCAATATAACCAACAAGGTTTTGACCTACGCCGGTACCGTCATTGACAGTAATGACAGTATTAAATGTTGCACCTTGATCGATGGTTAGTTCTACAAATTCAGCCACAAGAAACTCCTTACTTTTACTTATTTATAATGAATAGGGGCACAATAAGTTTTATTTGTTCAGTTGTTTCTTGATTTCCTCTAATTTATCATCCAACTCTTTGATAGCTTCAAAAACTAGTCCCATCATATTACCATAAGCAACACCTTTAATTCCATTGTGTTCTTCAACAGCTTCAGGTAAAACTACTTCAACATCTTGAGCAATAACACCAGTATGTCTCTTTGCTTTATCGGAGAGGTCTTTTCTGGTATATGTATAACCAGTAATTTGTCTAACTTTTGCAAGAGCATCACCAATTTTCTCAAGGTTATCTTTAAGTTTTCTATCAGAGAAAGCAGTAACGTTACCGCCGGCAGTAATATTACCTCCGGCTTGGATGGTAGTAGATGAATAAATTGTGGTGCCTGACAATTGCGTTGCTGTGAATGTACCACTGTAAAAACCAGACATTGTTAGAGTACCGGTAGATGTAATCGTACCACCAGACAAACCATTTCCTGTTGCAATGCTAGTAACAGCAGATGCTGGTATATTTGGTTTGTTTGTTAAATCATTATAACTGCCAGAAGTTGCTACTGCTGCAAAGCTTGGTGCACCAGTTAATTTACTATATGCCAAGCTTGAAATAAAACCAGGATTAGAATAACTCTGAGTTGCATAAACACCATTAGTAACAGTGTCAGCATTGCCAGCTGTTGATGCTCTGCCATTAACAGATATCGTATACGTTCCAGACAATCTAGCTGATGGAACTGTACCGGAAGTTAGATTACTAGCATTCAAATTTGACAAGTCAGTAGTAACTGGAGACCAAGCAAATGTTGAACCTGTCCATTGCAAGAATCTATCACCAACACTTGGTGCATCAATAAAAGTTGTTGTGTCAGATGCAGATTGATATGGAATTCTATATCCACTTCCACCAGCAATGTTAGTTGCTTTTGAAGCCAATAAACTTGCAGCATTAAAATCTGTAAAGTTACCAGCGTTATCACTGTATTGCCATCTTGGAGGACTCACACTCTCATTCCATCTAATATAAGCGTCAGTTGATGTACCACGTTTAACTCTGATACCACCAGGTTGTGTTGGACCAGATGTGTCTAACAATCCATTATTAACAACCACAAAGTTGCCATTCGCACGAATATCACCAAAAACTTCAGCATTATAACTTCTTAATAGTTTTGCATTAGGAAATGTTACATTACCATTAATTGTTAAATCACTGGCAATAGTTTGTGATGATGCTGATGTTTTCAGTAATGCGCCATTTCCAAGTGTGGTCGCAATCGTAGCTGTTGTATTTGCAACGTTAGCTAATGTCCAAGCAGTACCAGCTAATGTATTTGCGGAAGCAGCTGCAGTGTTAGCTAACGCAGCATTAGTGTTTGCGGTGATTGCTTTGGCGTCAGCAGTTTCAGCAATAACCAAAGCACTATTAGCTACAACAAAGGCTGAGTTGGCATATGAACCAGCAGACCTTGCATTATTGTTTGCTGTGTTTGCAAGAGCTAATCCAGATATAGCATTAGCTCTCGCTATAGGATCAATCGAACCAGAAGAAATTGTATTAGCTAAAGTAAACGCAGCATTAGCATGAAAGAATGCCAAATTAGAATTTGCGTTTGCAGTTGTTGCCAAATTCAAAGCAAGATTTGCAACATTACCAACAATTTCTGATGTGCTGATTAAGAATGTATTTGCAGTGTTTGCGGCAGTGAATGCACCATTGGCATATGAAGAAGCTGATGTTGCAGTTTGATTGGCAGTATTGGCCAAAGTATAAGCACTGTTGCCATATCCACCAGCAAAAACTGCTGTATCATATGCGGCCTTAACTGCACTTGGTGTTGCAACATTTGCAGTACTATTACTTGTTACTGTTGCATTTAAGAAACTTGCATCTAAAATGCCATACAAACTTGAGTATGTATTACCTTTAGAAACTTTCCATTGGTCATCTGTTTCGTCCCAACGAATCAAAGCATCTGTGCCAACAACACGATTGTTACGAATTGTTGCATCAACATTTGTTGTTGTGTTTGCGTTTAATGTAAATTCACTAACTTCATACTCAACATTACCTAACGCAGTAAATATACCCTCAACGGCAATGTTACCACGAATATATGTTGTTTGTAGAGTTGTTTTACCATCAACTGTTAATACTTCATCTTCTACTGTATTTGCATAAACACGAATTGCACCGCCAGTTTTAACACTCAAATTATTTGACACATTAATCCATGCAGCATTTGCAGTGGAAACCTCAATGTTATTTGAAATTAATGTGTTGGCTGTAATTGTATTTGAAGACGACAAATATGTAATTGAAGCATTCGTAACATTAGCATTACTTGATAACAATGTTCGTATTGTACCAGTATTAACTGTTGCAACGTTTGAAGTAAGTGTCACAACGTTACCAGTAATCGTAGTTCCAACTAATGCAGTTAATGTATTAATTGTTGCAACATTAGATGACAATGTAACAACGTTACCATTAATCACAGTACCATTTGTAATTGTTGAATTTGTAGAAACTAAATTCTGAACAGTGCCATTATTGATTGTTGAAACGTTTGATGTTAATGTAACTAAGTTTGCAGAAGTTCTTGCAACCAATACAGTAACATTACCATATGTTGTATCTAACGTGTTCGAATTGATATCATTAGAATTCAATAGATTGTTATCGATTGTACCAATGTTTGCATATGGCAAATAGTTTAACACACCAATTGTGGCCACCGCTGCGGTCAAGTTTGCAGTAAACACATCATCTGCATACATGTAAGTGCTTAATACACGATTGATAGTTGCCGTACCCGTGTTAGCATAAATGACATTTGCTATACCGGTCATTCTCAACACACCAGCACTTGTAATATTTCGGGTAACTGACACGTTGCCGTTTGCAGTAATGTTCTGCACATATACATTGTTAACAACTTGAACATCCGCACCAACCAAGACGTTATTGGCTACGTTTAACGCTGTTCCTGGACCTGTTATACGAATTGTTCCACCAGAGATTAAGTTACCGGTTGCCGCACCAACAACACCCAAAAACATGTTGTTGGCAAGAGTTAAGTTACTTTGAAAGAGTACATTGTTTGCCACAGACAGTGGTGTACCTGATGCCGTAATAGACACATTTGCTGTGTTAGAAATGAGTAATTGACCTTGGTCTTTCTCGTATGTGAAGAATCCCAAATCATTCAAATCTGTTGCTGATTTGTTGGTCTGAATTCTCCACTGGTCAATGGTATCGCTTCTGGCAATTGTTGGGATAGTAGACGTTGGCATCGTTAACCTTTAACTCTTTTTTTCTAGTAATGTTTTTAACAAGTTTTTAATTTCACTGAGGTCATCATTCATCGAAGATACTTGTTCTTTTAATGTATTTATTTCATCATTTTTAGACAATAAATTTTGTCGTATTTTCTTCCTAGCTTCATTTTCTAGGATAGCATTTTTATTCGTGTTAAGGAGGGCTTTGTTGCCCATGTCCTTAACGTAGTTTGTTCCTTCAACTTTAACTTGCATCATATTAACCTGCTGGCAAAGCAATGATTCGTAAGTCTTTAACAGACGGAACAACAGATGGATCAGATGAAGTCATAACAATCTTAACTGAGAATGTTTTAAAAGTATCATAAGTTACTCCACTATCAGATGTGTATTTTGCTTCATCAGATGTTAGTGACGGTCTAAATTCAAATTCAAAGAAATCAGAATTTGTTACTGAAATACTTGTTGTTGGATTGAAACATTCCATCTTCTGATATCTTCTATCTTTGAATGCAGTGGAATCTGAAGAAGACAGTAACTTATAAAATACGGTAACATCAGTGCCTGATGGTCTATTAACGGCCAAATAAACACGTATATCACCAGCATCAAATCCATCAGCAAGAACAACTGGTTTAGTAATATACTTGGCCAAACAAGGACCAGCAGTACTGTCAAATTCAGAATTCAAAACAATACTTGCATTCGAAGTTACGTTTGCGGTAGTATTTGCATTTGGATAAGAAATTGTGAAATCATCCAAATAACCAAAACCAGTGGATGAAACGTTCATGGAAAGAACATTACCTTTTACACCATCACAAGACATAAAAACTGTTGCACCTTCACCTGTCGATGAATTAATAACAATTGTATTTGAGTTGGCATAACCTGCACCAGGACTGATGATGTTAAAGTCTTCAGCATTGATTTCAGCATTATCAATAAAGTTTTCCCAAACGTTTAGGTGTAAACTTTCTAAAGATACGATTGGAGAAATAGTATCTGTGTTGGTTGAGATTTGGTATTTAACAGTAAAGTCACCCTTATCGACCAATTCTTTTCTTCTGGAACCAAGTGTGTACTTACTATCCAAACCACAATCATATTTCATTTGTGGAATCAAACTTCTATATTGAGTTTCTTTGGCACCATTAATTGGTGTTGAAACGAAATAGTAATTTGATGCAACAGGGAAATCTGAAGCTGGTTTGATTGATGTTTCCAACAATCTAAATTTGTCTATGTAATATGTTTTTGGTGGCTTCTCTGAATCTAAACTGAAGTATGCAGATGTACCAGTAACAAACTTACAACGATTCAACGTAAACATCAAATCTTCGTTTAAGAATGGAACATATTCCATTGAATTTTGTGATTTGTACAAAGTACCAACATATGGGTTTTGTGAAACAGTTTTATTAGCTGTTGTCAATGCACCCTTTTCAGCAACCCACATTAAGTAGTCTGGACTGCTGGACAAAATAACTGCCGCATATAAACCTGGTTTTAAGAATACAGGTGATGGGAATGTAAACTTCGTTGCAGTAGATGCAACATCAACGCTTGGCGTAGAAGAAACATTAACTTGACTTGGATATTTTGTCGATACAGATTCTTGATACCAGAAATCTGCTGATGGAGCACCATTAACTGTTGGTCGAATTTGAACAGTAACAGGTAATGTATCATCTTTGGCACTAAAGAATAGATCGATACTTTCAGCAAACAAACCTAATGGATACTTTTCAGGATCAACATAGAATGTTTGTGCTAATGGATCATCTACAGCAGTAGATATCACATTTGTAACCACTGCTTGGTCCACAACTGCAGCCGGTGTTGGATTTTCAGCCGCTGGTGGTGGATTGTAACCAGTACTTGTTAGAACTGAAGATGTTGTTTGACTTGAAAGAACTTTAGATGTAGTTTCACCAGTAAACTTGGATGAAGTGGCAAAGTTATAAACTGTGTCAATTAAATTTGTTTTCTTAAGAGCAACACCAGAAGAAACGTAAGATGTTTCAGTAAATGAAATTGCATCTTTGTCGTAAGTATTATTGAAAGATTCAGTAATACGCAATACACGTTCACCGGTTCTAAATGTTGCTTTAGGTGGATACAAAACACCACCAACATCACCAGTAGATGTAGATTTATTTGAACCTAGAGAGTATGTCCAATTTAAACTTCTCTGTGTTGCTGATGTTGTTTGTTGTATAGTAGCAATTTTTGTTGTTGTATCGTAGGCAATAACGTTGAATGTTGCACCAGATACAGTCGCACCTGAAGTTGCATTTTCTAGTATACCTGCCTTTTCATCACTATCTGTTCCAATAGACCTTACCAAATATAGAACATTTGTATTTGCTGAAGCTGCAATGTTAAAAGATGGAGCATCAGAAGCCAAAGTAATTGTTGTTGCACCAACAGAACGTGTTACTCCAGATTTGTGTTCTTCCAATGTCTCAATATAACGTAGTGAATCGGAGTTAACACCTCTCAAATATTTACCTTGCAATGACTGGCCAGATTCGTTGACCAATGACACGTTTCTTCCAACATCAGCATTAACAATTCTAACTGTCTTATAAGTTCCTGAACGAGCTTTATAATTTGTTATGAATGTTGCAGTTTCACCTTGATTATTCGCAATAACTGCTATCTCACCAGGCTGAAAACCATTTGTAGAAAGAGATATGGTTGTTGTAATTCTATTAGGAACAACAACATAATTGTTTACGGAAACACCATCAAAGAAAGCAAAATAATTACTATCTGGTCGTAAAGAGTTACAAACAAAAGAAATTGCTTTTGGCTTTAAGTATGGATTAATCGAAACATCGGTAACATATGTACCAACGTCAACAGTACTTGCAGTTGGCTTTGCAATTTGTTGTAATGTGTATTGAGCACCACTCTTAATGTAAACACTATTTGTGGTAGTTTGTAAATTACCAAAATCTGCGCCTTTTAAATCGTAACCAATACCACCACTAGTGACTTTAGTGTCGGATGTTTCAGAAGCATTTTCGAACCACTTAGAGTCAATAACCTTTGCAAAAGGATTATTTGCATCGTTTACCCAACCAGGATTTGAATCAGACAAAAATCTAAATGCATCATTAATAAAGTTGAATGGGTTTTCGATGCCCTGCATTGAATTCAGTGTAACTTTAGCTGTTGAATCTGTATCAGCTTCTGCTGTATACTCTGGGAACAACTTCATGTTACCTCTAAATGCACCATACAATGCACTTGCTACACCGACAGACTTTGTTGCAGAATCTTGTTGTGCAAATGGTAAAGATGTATAGTCCATCATCAATGAACGTTTATCACCAGAACCAATGGCACGATAAGAACCAGAAGATGCGGCTTCATTCCAAAGCATCTTCACTGTACGCATCAAAGCAGCAGGCTTCAATAAACCATTGTCAACCATACAACGATTATCGAAACCAGCATCACCATATGTTGCTTGCACACCATTATCACCAAAGTTATCAACTAGAATACCATACTTGGATCTTTCGAGTCCAGTTGCATCTAAGATTTTAGAATCATTGGCATTCTTTTCCAATGTATTCAAAGACACATAATACTCAAGGCCTCGAATTCTAGTATCAAACGAACTAATATCTTTCATCGTGTAACGTTTATTATTCTTAAAGTCGGCACGAATGTCTTTTACACTTTCTGTGTATGCTGGAACATACATTGTGTATAGATGTAAGTCCTCTGGACCAACTGGTGGTGCAACTGGAATTACAGCAGGTTTACCACTGATAATAGAAATTTCTTGTGATGGTTTAACAACAACCTGGTCAATCCTTGGTAAATAATATTCAAATGACAATTCTGCTAATGAATCTGGATCAGGATTGACTGCACCGGTTAATGTTGTGCTTGCAACATCTCTTGTTGGTCTAAAATCCAATGCAGCACGAGCTGAAACAATTCTACCATCTTCACGATTGAAGAATTTTGGTAGTTGATTGTATGTCAAATTAGTTGAACCAGTATATGAATCAACAGTAAACAAACCATTATTTTGTGGAGATGGTGCGCTACCGTGATTGAAATATTTGTACTGAATCATCAATGATGAACCAGTTGGTGAACTGTAACCACGCTTCAATCTAATTGTTGCATGGTCATAATGTGTTTTTCTGTGGCCATTGTCCAACTCATAATGATCTGTTACATCATGCGCTGGATTAGTCAACATTGACATTGTAATGTTGCCAGTGTTTGTTTTAGAATCAATAATCTTAACAATTTCATAAACGTCTGCAACTTGCAAACTAACTGGAACACCAGGAGTCTTTAGTTTATTCAATGGAAAAGAACCACCAACAGATGAAAAATCATAGTGTGTCACACCAATAGTTGGAAAAACATAACCGCCAGTAATAGCGGTAACCGTACCTGTGTTACCAACATTTAAAGCATCAACGTCATCTAAAATGTATGGAACTCTTGTGTGAAAATAATCGTTTGCTGGGTACAGAGATTTTGTTCTAACTGCACCATTGGTACCATCTTCAGCTTGATTTACTTTAGTTTTGATAATAAAATCACAACGTACAGCAGGAGTATTCAAATCAACTTGAATTGTTGTACTATCAACAGCAACAACAGTAAATAAGTTATTGGCCAAAGATAGAATAGTGTTTCCAGCAATACCTGATGCAGAATTTGTTGCAGAAGTATCAGAACGAACTAAACAAACAATATTTTCTAAAATTGCGGTGTCACCTAAAGTACCACCAGAACCAGCAAATGCGAATGTATCTGTACCAACTGTGGAGATTGTAATTACACCACCACCATCAGACAATTTGTTGGAGTAAACTTTATTAGCAAAGAAATCAAAATTTGTAATTGTTCCTTCTTTTAAAGCTTCAAAAGGAATTGGGAATAACAAACTGTCTTTGTTTTTCTCGGTAATATATGCATCGCCTGTAGAATCTCTAGATTCAACATTAACATCGGCACCCCAAAGCAATGCACCACCAGAACGAATCACCAATGATTCAGCACCACTGAATCCAGATTCAATTGTGAAAGCATTTGCAGCTGGAGTAAATGATAAACTTGAATCCAATCTAATGAAGTTTGAACCAGAAGATTCGATTCGAATTGGAGCCAAATCTCTACCAGCACCATCAGTAATGTGGAAATACATTCCTTGATATGAGTTGGCTTGTAATGTTGTACACCAAGCAGTAGGCAATATAACATTTGCTGAACTGTGGCCACTTGAAGCAAGATTACCAATGATTGGTGTGGTGTTTGCTTCAAATAGATTCAATCTATGGGTGTGTGATGTACCTAATGTTGTAGACGTTGCACCATGATACTTCATGTTGTTGACACGAACGGTACCAATCTTTGTAGAATTATAGTATGTTGTACCACTCTTATCGATATATTGTTTTGGTACACAATGAATATCTAAAGTTGGAAATGTAGTAATGTCCAAGTTTGTTGTACCTTGAACATTCTCAACAACAACATAACTGGAATAATTTGTAGGAATATCATAGTCTGATACGTTTGCTGTAGCACGACCACGATAAACACCTAACTTAGTAGGTGCAATAGTTTGAAATTCATGGCCTGCAACATAAGCTTTACCTGGATCCAAAATTACACTGAAATAATTTGGGTCAGCATAATTATTGTTTGCACGATTTGCATATTCTTCTTCCAAAGTCAAAACAAAAGGATCAACTGTGTAATTACCAGACTCATCATAAGTTCTTCTGGCCAAAGTTTTTTCAATTTCACTGTATATTGGGTATTGAACTTCTTTAGTTTTAACACCATCAACAACACGAACAACTTCAAAGAACGCAGATTCATCAGCAGAATCTAATGTGCGTTTTGATAATCGTGTGATGAGTTTTGAACGTGTTGCACCTGGAGCTTGATAGTTAAATGAGCCTTGTGCAGGATCCAACAACGAAGAATCATCAATTTCATCATAAATTTCTTGGTCAAATTCAATACCAATTTTGTATGATGGCAATACATTAATTGTAGATGTATCATAACCTAAACGATAGAATGTTTCAAGTACCAAAAACTCAGGCAATACTTTTACAAATTGACCTTTGAAGTAATATATACCTTCTTGAATACTGGCAACATATGAACGACCAACAGCATCTAGTGCTTTAGCTTGAGCAAATATGTTTTGACCATAAATTTTTATTTCATCAGCCTCAACAAACTTCTCACCACTCAAATACTTAACGACCAAGATAGGATTTGTTGTGGTATTGTCAATTGCAATAACTTTTGCACGTACAATTTTAGTTGTGTTATAACCAATAATAGTTTTATTCAACCAGTTTTCCAACACAACATCTTCACCATTATATTGTGTATCTAATTGAATATAGTATGCTCGGTCATCGAGTGAGATTTTACCACCAGTGATTGGACTACCACTCTTAAAGATGTGATTACCAAATTTTTCAATCTGGTTTGCGAGGATTGTTTGAGCTTGAGTTAATTCTCTGGCTTGGACTGCATATCCAGGTCGGAATAAGACACGCATGAAGTTCTTGTCTTCATCGAAGTCATCGAAATATGGGTCGTAGTTGAAAAGAGTTGTCATGTATTCCTCGTTAGAAACTCAATATAAATTTAATTCGGTCGGTTTGATCAGGATCCCTAGTTAGGGGTTGCTGATTGATAATCATTAATGTTTTACCGGAATATAAATGTAATTCCGGATCTGCTTTTGAAACACCAACTCGAATCGCACCACTCAAATTACCTTTGATTGTGACGTTTGGCTGAAATGTTCCTAATATATTATTTAAAAATAAGTTATTCGTAAGTTCATCAAACGAAATAACTTGCGCTGAGAATGTGGCAGTATCTAGTGAATCGCCTTGATAAACATACTCATCATTGTTGAAGTCGCCAATACCTGGTGACACATTAATTTTTGTGTATACATTATATAGTAGGCCAGATGCCAACGTTGATGTATTGAAAACGTAAGGGTTCTTAATCAATGAAATTTGTCTAAATTCATTCTCCGCTGGAAAATCACCAGATTCACTGCCGTCAAAATCAATATTCAACATAACAGTGTTTGCTGTTAGTTCTTCAACTGGATCATAACCGTGGCCGTTTTGTGGAGCAAGAGAAATTGTGGCTGCAGCACCAGAACCATTACCACCAGTAATATCGGTAAATATTACATTTGCTTTTGTGTAATCTAAACCACGACTTTGTACAATTACATTTTGAATGCGGCCATTTGATACGTTTGCTTTCAATACAGCACCAGTACCATCACCAATAACTGAAATAATTGATTGTGTTGAACCATCGACATAATTGTTACCACTGTTGGTAACTTTTACAATATCAATACTTCGGTCCAATGCAGCTGCACGTACAAACTTATTGTATGTAACTGGCATCCAATCTGCTGTTAAAAATCGTTCTTTTTGTGATGTGTTCAAAGTGTACATATATTTCCACTTATAACCATCAGTAGTTTGGAAGTAAGGTTCTTCTAATGAAGTTGAAGATAAAAATAGTTGTGGTTCATCAGTAGAGTTTGCATTACTGTTGTTATCCAAACATTTGAAGATTTGGTCTTTACTGTTCAATACGTAAAAGTTTGCATTACCAGAATCATAAGCATAGTATATGGTATTTAATGTCCAGTTTCTTCTTGGAACAACATAAGATATATCATTTAACGACATTCTTTTTGCAACAATAGCATTGTCCCAACATTGCACGAAAGAAGGAATAGTTTCTGTTGGTGTTGGAACAACCTCAGTTCCTGCATTCCAAGGAATTTGTTTACCCAACATTGCAAAAACATAACTCTTTCTGATTTGAGGTAAATAATCATTCGCACCAATATCAAATAGATAGGTGAAATCCTGAGCTAACTCGGTTGAGAAGTTTTTAGTAATTATTGAAGACATGTCTTTATTTATTCAAGTTTTTGGTGAGATGTTGTCACATAGGTAGAATTTGTTGTAAATTTGGTACTTACCAAAATTGTATTTGCGTTGACAAATGTGACTTGTTTTGTGTCATTGAACAAGATACTAATTGTTGCATTATTATTTGATATGCCAAAATTAGTATATGTATAAATTGTATTTGCGTTTATGACTTCAGTTACAGTTGATGTGTTTCCGGTTGATAGTTTAATAACATCATTGGCCTGAACATCGTTAATGAAGTTTGTGGAAGTACCAACAACAACATTGGAAGATACACCTACATTTACAGTACCACTAATTCTACGTTCAACATTTCTCAGTGTTACATAATCACCAACAGAAATGACAGATGCCAGATTAGGTGAAGCACCAGTTGCAACCATATTGTTTGAACCATTGGATACATTGAATGTGTTCGATAAAGTTTGCACAGAAATTATTTTGATTGTGCTGTTTGGTCTGGCAGCATTTTTTGGATTGGCACTAACTCTGGTAACAAATGTTTTTGTTCCAACAGGGTGAACAACATCATTCAAGGCTTTCTTAAATTTAACATAATCATTTTCGGTGTTGATTACATAAGAGAAATTGTGATATTTCTTAGAATCTTGTAATTTCTTATCTGCACTCAGTTGGCCATCTTCGTTTAAGTAAATACCAGGATAACGAATCAAACCATTTTCAAACCCAGCTGTTGCCTTTGCTTTGCCGTCACCATAGTAAGATACATTCACAACATTCGCAGAAACTGTATTATCATCAGATATAATTTGTGATGCAACATTGAATGCACCACGGTAATTATAAATTCTCATGTGGTTGTTTGATGTGACGTATCTATCAACAAAAGCTGTCCAAGTTGTATTTGTGTTTGATGCACCTTGATAGATTTTTGTATTGGCAACAAAAATTTGGCCTGATGTTACATTTGAAACAACCAAGTCTGCATTACGTAATGAAATTTGTGGTGCAGAGATGTAATCATAACCATAACTTACAACACGTAATGTTGAAATGGATCCAATTCTAGTTGTTGACAATTCGAGTTCTTCACCATCACCAAGAATTTCTTTAGCAATTAATGTTGCACCTGTACCAAATGCAGTGTTCACAGTTATTGTTGGTAAATGTCCTGCATCATAACCTTCACCACCACGAATATACTCTGGTGCATAACTAATTGTTAAGTTAGCTCTAAATCCAGAACCAGAACCAGTGTTTGATGTAAATGGATTTAATGTTGTAGTTGGACTTGTGATGTATTTACCAGAAGTTGAAACATTAACTGAAGTAACATTACCACTACCATTAACAGCCAAAACAGTTAGCACCGCAGAAGTTCCAGTTCCACCCGTAGCGGTAAATGTGTTACCTACACCATAACCAGTGCCACCTGTGGAAATAGTTACACCAGTTAAAGCACCAATACTTCTTTCGTTGAATTCTACTGATTTAACACCATTGTTTGCGGTGTGAACTTCAATAATTTGTGCGTTTGCGCCAAGTCCACGGCCACCAGTCGATGAGAATATTAAATATTCACCTACGTTGTAATTTTGTCCACCACTTAAAATTTCAATACGACCCAAAGAACCTAACGCATCAAGATTTTTTCTCAATAGTTTATAAACCATCAAGTTATCAATATTGTTTTCAAACGGAACATCTAATGTAATTGTCTCAGACGTTACTGCAGTAACTGTTCGTATTTCTTCAAAACGATTCTTTAAAAACAATTTGACTCTTTCGCCAACTTCAAAGGTGTCTGTTAAATCTTGTGAAGAATCTCTAAGTATGCGACTGCCTTGAACGGCAGTACATGATGTGATAACCAATAAATCATCAACGTCTTCCAAATACATACTGGAAATATCAACTTCAGGTTTTTGTCTGTAACCACCGCCAGATGACAGAATGTCAACATAAGCAATACTATACAAACCTAAATCTTGATATGTTGTAACTTGGCCAATTGTTTTTGTATTAGATGTATTATCCCATTGATTAATTGACTGTGAATAAACAGTTTCAATTGTAACATCAGAAACATTAACATTTCGTGTATAATTTTCATCAAGTAACGAAATGAATGCCTTGGCTTCTGAACCTAAAAGTCCACCGGCAAAACCACCTTTGAAGTCAATAATCGATGAGTTTGGTGCAACCGACTCATATCTAAAACCAAAACCACCATTTCTAGTAATGATGTTTTTAACAGAACCTCTTAGAACAGTACCAACTGTAGCTAAGGCGCCAACCGGATTTGCAGATTGTGGATTTAAACCACCAATAATTGTAACAGGATCACCATCGTAACCTAAATCTGGATCATATCCATTGTAATATAGTCCACGATTTATCGGATCAATTTTAATTTCTGATAAAGAACCAATCAACGTTGCAGTAACTTCAATTTGTGTATTCCCAGTAACGTGTGTTTTAATCGTTTCACCAGTAGTGAATAATTTTGTGATGTTGGAGATATATAACTCAACATATTCAATACCCAGCTGTCGGTCAACAGATTTTATTGCCTTCTCAACGATTGCAGATGCTTTAGATGTTTGACCTATAATTTTTGTTTTTTCAATTTCTAAAATATTTACATCATTGTCAGTTACACGCAAGGCTAATGGAAGAACCCATTTACCATCAGATGTACGCAACACCTGTTCTTTCGGATAACTGATTGTTATTTCTTCATTATACAATACACGGAAAAGAAACTTAACGGACTCTGGTGTGCCTTTTGAACGATAGAATTCACCAACAATCTTTAAAAACTTAGCCTTGTCGAGTAACAGTTCTTTTGGAAAGAATGGTGCAATCTCTTTTCTAATTTGTTCAATATAAACGTTGTCAGCCAAGTCAACATCTTTGGCATCATCCAATTTTTTGGACTCCAAAACAATGTTTCCGTTCTTTTCCAACCACTCATAGTATCGTTTAATAAATGTTGCAAAAAGTTGATGTTCTTCCCTAATAAATTCGGGAAGTTGACTTTCTACTATACTTGATAGAATTACGTCTGACATTATTTTATTGGTACTATGTTGATAACAATTGTAGTAGAATCATTAACATCAAACGTTAACAATTTATTTTTCTCTGAGTGAATAACTGATTTAGATGGACGAATATGTACAGACAACTCATCAAAATCGTTGGCCACAGATAGAGGATTAAAATTGTTAATGTAAATTTTACCTTTGGTGTAATCAATCTGACCCATCACACCATTGTTGTTTTGGTAATTAAGAATTGATTTAACACTTTGATTCGATGTTTCATCTGGTCTAAAGTAAGCAATACGTATTTGACCATATCTATTCTCAAGCACAGCAGATCCAGTGGCTAATGTTCCGCCACCTCCAGTAATTACAATTGCAGCAGTCGTATAACCAACACCTGGATTTGTAACTGTAATATATGACAAACGACCATTGATAATTGTGGCTTCTGCCTTGGCGCCTTGACCGTCACCTAGAATCGCAATCGTTGGTGTTGATGAGTAATTAATACCTGGATTGGTAACAGTAATTGATTCAACACCAGTAAATGATGATGGAACTTCTTCAATAAACGCTGACCTTGTAATTCCGTTTTCATCCAATACTGTGAAGTTTGGACTTGTATAGAAGTTATCGTTTGTTGTACCACGTTGCAGTTCAACACCAAAATCTAAAATATAATTTGATGTTGTTATAAGGTCTGGTCTAAATTTCTTGGCAATAAAAACTTCCAACTCGTTTGAAATAACAGAAATGTCACAAGAGTCGATTGCTGTTTTTAAAGCAGAAGACCTAAAGTATGCATTAAAGGAGTTTAGATTAGTATTACAAAAATCTAAAATCGATGTTCTGACCTTAGTTCTTAATGTATTCAAATCTAAAATTGTTTTAGTTGGGTCATAATATACTGTAGAAATCATTTTTAAATAATTATAGTCAACATCAACAATCTGTGGTGTAACAGTCATCACACTGATTGGTTTTAGAACATTCTGTAAGAAGAAATCTTTTTCGGTATCTGTAATCTCAAAGCCATCTTTAGGTTTGGCCGAGATGAAGACTTTACCATAAACAGGTGGATCATTTTCTTCTCCACCCCAAACATTAACTGCTTCAAACTGTGGATATTTTTGTTGAATTAATTTGATATAATCGTTTTTAGTGACAGCACGATTTTGCGAAATGTATTGTAATGGTGCAGCAAATCTAATCTCATCAACAGTCTCACGTGTTCGGCCACCAGCTGCAACTGTAACAGTATTGATTGTAAATCCTGTTAAATAATTAATTGATGCGGAACCAGTAAAGTTTGCAGCCTTGTTTGCATCTTCACCATTACTTATTAGGTAACTGATTGTTAAAACCGCACCATCTGGTAATTTTTTACCAACAATGTTATCACCAAAATAGATTTGGTACTTGCCGCTTTGTCCTTCTTGTAGGAAATACGTTTTAGAATCCGAAGTCAATGAAATTGAATCATCTACAGGATTATAAACGACAGTTTCCGTGTTTGAAGAACTTTGTTGAACTGTAACACGTAATGTTGTTGTATCTACTTTAGCATCAGGTATTTCATAAATTTGTTTAGGATTACTAATATCCGAATGATTGTATGAATATGAAAGTAATTTACCTTCAAAGATTTCAATATCATTATAAACAAAGTTTGTTCCAGTTTTTGAAACAGTATAGTCTTGCAAAGTAATGAAAGTATAAATTTTACCTTCAACAGGACCACTAATAAATGTATATCCACGTGGTATAGTCAGGTAATCTTCTGCAGAAGTACTGCCATTAATCGATACATCAATAACAGCCTTAGATGCTCTATTGGAACGTGGTGTATAACCAAGTTTCTTGGCATGAGACACAACCGAGTTTCTCAATAATGCGGTATCTAAGAAACCCTCATTTGCAACCATATTTAAATAGTATGCATTATAATGCGTGTTATATGCCAAAATGTCCAAAAGAACACTTAAGCCAGCACCCTCAAAATCATAATCGGAAAACTCCGTTTGTTGTTTGAGGAATGTTTTTAAATTGGTCTTGATTGTATCAAAATCAAGTTCGGTTACTCTTAAACGATTTGCCATTTATCGTACTCGTTCTAGGAAAAAATTAATTGTTACGGGGTCTGTCATATTCATAATGTAAAATTCCATACGAACACTGAAACCATTATTGTCAACATCAGGTAAGATATCTAAAGTTTTAATCTGTGCTCTTGGTTCGTAATTTTCAACAACCTGTCTAATCTCTCTTTCCATCGATATTGCGGTAATCTTATCGAGGTTTTCAAAAAGCAAGCGTCTTACGTTAGAACCTAAATCAGGTTGAAACGGTCTTTCGTAATGGTTAGTCATCATCAAATTCTTAATCGAATTGATAACTGCCATTTCGTCCTTGTGTTTATTGATATCTTTCCTTACTGGATGTATCAAAAAGTTAAGGTCCAAATCTTTATATTGTCTGGATGAAGATGAAATTACTGTGGCCATATCTTATTTATCTATGTTACCCAACGTTATTTTTGTATTTGTCTGTGCCAACCAGATTGTTTATTAAGTATTTTTGTGTATTACCGACTCTACCTAACGCATTGATTTTGTTGTAATCGTCCAAAATGTTTAGTGAATTTCTGTAAAAATTCCAGTCATGCAATCTTCTAGTAGACAATAACGTGTTGGCTGCAACAACATTTGCAGTTATTGTTGTGATAAGGTTTGCAGATAAATTTGATATGTTTGACGATGTTGGAGTTTCTCCACCAATCTCTTCAATTCGAATGCTATTTCTGACTGTAACCAAATCACGGATAATGTTGTTGGCATTGGCCGAGATATCATCAGAGATAAACAGACTGGTAAAGTTACCTAAAAGTGGAACTGTATTGGCAACACCATCGGTTGCATTAGTTAACATTAAAATTTGTTCACCAGCACTAACTGCCTTGTTGTAATCTGGAAAATGAGTAACTGCATTAGAAGTTTCTGAAACATTAGCTCGTGATTCTGACACACCAGAGATATTTGATGTGTGACTTAAGTAGTTTCTAATCTCAATAATCAAATTTGTTAGATTTGCTTTCATAGCTGTACCAGAACCATTATCAAACGTGTCGATGGTTTGAACAATCTGATTCATCACATTAACGTTATCACTCAATCTTGTGGTAACAGTAATCATTGGATTTTTAAAATAATCCGTTCTGACAATACTACCATTTGCCAAATCACTCTTTTGCCATGTTTCCAACTTAACTGGCGCAGTGTTTAGATAACTTTTCGTACTGTCGGAAAGATTAATTGAATCTCCAAACTTACCTGTGTCAAAACTAAAATTTAATCTTTCATATACGCTTGCCATAATACCTCATTACATTAGTGCAAAGGGTGTACCGGTTGGTCCCTTTGATGTTGGATGTATGTGTGAATTAAACACCATTCGCATCATTTCCATTGTGCCACGAACATCCATTACTTGTCCACCAAAAACTACGGGAGCAGACACTTCGACTCCAGCAGTAATGTTTGTTGTAGCAGTCACCATTGTTGGTATTGCAACATCTAATCCTGCGGCAACACCACCAAGTAGCGTTACAAATCCTAAAGGACCAGCTCTCATGCCTGTACCAGCATTGACTTTAGTTTGAGATGTAATCATATCAGCACTTAATGCACCAGATACAACTAAGTCACCTTGTAAGTATAGATGGTCGCCTGTCGCAAGTTTCATACGACCTGTAATTGGATTACCACATCCAACTGTCATATCACCATTCGATATTATTGAAGATGTGCCAGTGACAGTTTGTGATAATTTACCACCAACTTCTAGGTAATAGTCACCATCAATTTTTTCATATTTGTCACCCTTAACGTGTACAACTGAATTGCCTTCTATAGTAATATTACATACACCAGAAATAATAACATTGTTATCTTTGGCAACAATCTCATAATTATCACCGACAATCTTGTTGATTCTCGTTCCATCAGATTGAATTTCAAAGAAAGTACCATCACCATCAGTTTGTGCGCCGCCGTGTTGGAGGCGTATCCTCTCACGTCCTGGAGTATCATCCAATTCAAAACTGTGGCCAGATTCGGTTATGGTTGCGTGGTTGTATGGATATTTCGGCAACGTTTCATCGTTTGCCTGAGATTCGGGTTCTGTCCACGAATAATCATCAGATGGTTTTGTTGCCATATTAATTAGTTGTAAATTTAGTTATATCAGTTGTCGTTGATGTTGGGCTCACACTGGATAGGTATGTATTCAACGTTTCTCCAGCAGATGCAATATCAGTTGAACTACCTGGAGTAGTTAATGCTTGAATTACAGCAACGGGTGCTGCAACAACTTTTAAACCAGCCGTATAAATTTCTCCAGCCGCTGTCTTTACATCATTGAAGGCTGCAATAGCTTCTGTAAAATCTGTTGTACCACCCAATGAAAATAAATCTGACAAACCTGAAGTCAGAGATGTTACCAATTCGGACAAACATTGTTTCAACAAAGCATACAGTTTTGAAGGCAAACCATTAATATAATCAATCATTGCTCTAACTCTTTTTGCAAAATCAACAATTACGGTCGCAAGGTCTGCCAATTCAGATATAGATTTAGCAATATTGCTCAACTCTCGAGCAAGTATTTTTGCTTGTTCAATCCAATAAACTGTTTCACCACTGGGTGTAAGTCCTAAAGCTTTCAATAAAGCTTTAATGCCTTCACGAATTTTTGTCACAAGTTCTGAAAATTTCAATCTTTCTAAAGCTGCATTACGTTTCATTAGTCCAGCAATATCACAAACGTGTTGTCTATTTTGATTTGCTTTATGTATTGTTGTTTGTTGTAATAACTTCACATCTTCCATAGCAACAAGTGGCAAAGATGGCACACCAATTTGTTCATACACAATACCTTTTGCAGGTCTTGGTGCTGTAATAATTATTTCTGGTATTCGTGGGTCATTAAAACCAAGTTCATTATTTTGTTCTTCTAATCTAATTCCGTGTATGACCCCAGTAATAACTGGAAAATCAGGATTACCATGCATGAAATAACCATCAACAGTATCACCCTCTTTTGGCATCATCAGAGATAACATCGAAGACGGGGGACAAGAAATTGATGCCCAAGGTAAAGCTTCAGTTGGAACTTGCGCTTTACTAATTGGATGTACACCAATGATGCGAACCCTACAACGTAACTTTAACGGATCGTTTCTGTCTTCAACAATTCCAACCCAATTTTGATAGTAATCATTATTCATTATAATTTGCTGCTCTTTCTTGGTCAACAGTACTTGTAAACACTGTATTATTTTTATTTCTATAATTAGATGAATCTGTTACAGCTTCAATTACGACCTCATGCATGTTTGGTCTTATTATGTGTCGTGTGGCCACAATTAAATATTTGCCGTATAATGAAGAATCAAATGGATTTTCACCATCCACCAAAACACTTCTTTTTGGTACATCTAAATCTATGCAAAAACCGGAAGACAATTTAAAATTTCCAGGTAAAACTAATTTTACACGTTTTGAGAATAGGTTTTGAAAAATAGCTTCACGTTGAAATTTATAATTTTCTGTGTCTTCATCCAATGACACAGACGTTGGATCGTTTTCTTTGATGAACGCACTATTTTTTCTATTACCAAAAAATGGATAAGTCACAATTCTGGAATCATACATCTGTGTTTGAAATAAACCACCTCTATTTTTTATTAAAGAAACGTTTGGATTTCTATTTGCATGTTCACCACTATCATACATTTCTTTAAAAGTATGTTGTTGCTCTTGTATCGTTTTTGTTAAAGGATCAAACGCTATAAGTTTGCCGGCGTAAACGCCAGATTTGGTGTTACGAACAAAATCATTTTGTGTGATAACTTCAAAACTTCTAGCACCAGTAAATTCCTCACCTAGATTATCCGAAATGTTTTTTGCACTAAAATTTACTCTAGTTAAACTCGGAAAAGAAAATAGTGTACTCAAATTGGTAAAATTAAAACCCATTCGGTTTTCGAAAAATATGAATCCAGGTGATTGGTTTTCGTCTACAGCTCTAGTTGCAAGCCATTGTAAAGCAACTAAAGGTTCTAAAGATGGAACAAGAATATTCCGAACACCAAAAGAAGATGAATATATTCCAAATTTTTTGATACCCAAATAATCACTCATTATTTTAACGGCAGCATCAGAATAGGACAAATTATAATAGTGTTGTACTTTTTGTTGTAATGAAAAAATATACTCATCAGAAACAAAATGCAAAACATAGACTTCACTAGACTGATTTACCGGAACTCGATTTGATTGTTTATAGATTCGAAATGATTTCTTTATCATCAATTCATCTTCATCTTTACCAATTTTAACTATTAGAACTTCAGAGCCATCAAATACCAATTGTTCAGATAAACCTATAGCATCACGTATTAATATATTACCACTCATTGTTTGATTCAGCATCGAATCAAACATATTCAATTCTTCAAATTTATCTTTGATATCAATATAACCAGATTTGGTTACCAACATCAATTCGGTAATTCTGTATTGTGTTGTTTCTTGTATGTTTAATTCTGACATTATGCAATAACGTTTCTGAATTCTTGTTCAATTGTTTTTACAAATTCTGGACGAAGAATGTCTATCGTTCTTTTTTCTTCATTTGCTTCCAGTTCATATTCATAATAAGACATAGAAGATTTTGTTGTTGTTATTGTAACATTCGTAGAATTATAAAGTGTGTAAACAACTGTTGATGTTGTATTTGTATTTGCAAATGTTGCAGCATCAATAATAATAGTTTCAGTTGTTTCATCACCCGATGGTAGAGTTCGTTTCTCATTTATATAATATGAATGTGTGTGAGATTTGGACCAAGACAATCCTGTTCCTGTGTTTGCAGTATTTGCGTATGTGACACCACGATATTTAATATCAATATATTTTGTTAAGTCATTATAACGCAAAGGCCAATCAAACTGTGGATTCTTAATGTTATTTACCGAAAGAATGATCCAATGTTTCTCTGGTGAACCATACAATTTATCTGCAATTATTTCTGGAGTTTCACCGTCAGAAATATCGTATTTGTAATACATCACCAATTTATCTTTAGATGTTGTATTGAACGAAAAACGAGACATTATATTCGTAACAATATCTAAAGATGAGTTGTCGTCCGACAAATAATATGCCGTTTGAGGAAAGTAATTAAAATATTTTGCCATGTTAAAAATTTATCCATTGGTCTGATTGATTTTCAGAATCAGCAATACTAGAACCAACTCTGCGTGATTGTAAATCGTACTTAGTAATAATTTGAGTTTCTTTAAACACTAGACCCATTCTAATACCTACAGGCATACCAGTTGAACCCCATTTTGGAACATTTTTATCTTCAAGAACTTCATATGCCGCAAAACCATTTGGTGCATAATCAACATCAACTGTTTGTAAAACACAAGTTGAAATTGATGGTATATTTTCATTTTCTGTTCCATTATAATAGAACTTAATATCAAATTCGGAAGGTGGCACTAAGAAATAACCACCTAAACCACCAGCTGAATTATTACCTAATACTTCTGGTGCTTGGTGAAATCTAATTCGTTGAATGATGTTTTGCACTTCTTTTGCTTCAACACTACTTCTTGGATAAAACATAAAATCAAAACGAAAGCTTCTAAATTCGGGAGCAGAATATATAACTTCCATCATAGGATTAACAGTTGTTCCAGTAAACCCAGCAAATACCGCACGACCTGCTGGGCCAGTTGCGTTAGCCAATGCATTCAAAACAAACGGCGTTGCATTCTTAAGTGCATAGTTAGCTTTATCAACACCACTCATATCACCATTGATTATGTTTTGTAAACCAGAAAAACCAGCACCAAGAGTTGCAGCTAAACCACCACCAAGTTCTAGTCCAGCATAATTCTGAGACTGTGTGAATGCCAATGTATCAGGCATATACAAAGCAATCGTATCAGTTGTACGTTTGGTTGTTCTAACACCAGTTTTAGCATATGTTGAAGAATTTTCAGCAACATACTCTTGTACACCAGAGAAACTTTTATTAAATGTGTCCATAGTTGATTGCAATAATCTTTGCAATTCTGGACTGCCGGCCGACAAATTAAATTTATTCTGTATGTTGGAAGAAACAACCGTAAGGTCTAATTGTGAAGCAGCAGTAATAGCACCTTGCGTTACTGAAACAAAATCAGATGCACCACCACTAAAACGATTTAGACCAAGTCTATTCTTTACAGCCGTAGTTTCATCATCGGTTGTTGATCCTGGAAATTGAGTGCGTTTTTGTTCATTGATGTGAAAGACCATATAATGACCTTTATCCACTTCACCCAAATCCAATGGATAACGCAAAGTGTTAATCTTATATTTGTCTCCAACTATTCTATTGTTAGTTGTTGCACTTCTATCGGATTTAAATCGTATGTCTGTAAGCGTGAATAGTGCCATATATACCTCAAGTTATTACTCATTATTTATACCAAATGACCAGACAAACCTACAAAGGTGTATTCAAACCTAAGAACCCACAGAAATATAAAGGTGATCCAACGAACATAATTTATCGTTCAAGTTGGGAAAAGATGGTAATGAAATATCTTGATGATAATCCGGGTGTAATTTGGTGGGGTTCTGAGGAGTTGCCCATACCCTACAGAAGCCCGATTGACCAAAAAATGCATCGTTACTTTCCAGATTTCATCGTCAAGGTCAGGCGGAAAGACGGTCTGGTGATGACGTATTTGTGGGAGGTTAAGCCATACTCACAAACGAAAATGCCAGTGCAAAAACGCAAGACTCAAAGGTTTATCCAAGAAGCGGCAACATATGCGGTAAACCAAGAAAAGTGGAGAGCTGCCGATATCTTTTGCCGAGAACATGGGTGGCAATTTCAAATCATAACTGAAAAAGAACTAGGCATCTAGTATAAATACGGCATGGCTTATTTAATAGATAGAATTAATGCATCCCTGCAAAAAGAGGGATTAACACCACGCACTCGAAAGTCACGTGATTGGCTTCGTTCGAAAGTTTCGGATTTAAAACCATCGAAACAATCGTTAATGAATGACATGACCAGATTGAGAGAGGGCACAATTATTGGAAAAATGTACTTTTACTTTTATGATCCGAAGACGAAGGATTCGTTGCCATATTACGACAGGTTCCCATTGGTTTTACCAATAGAACGTTACCAAGACGGTTTTCTAGGGCTGAATCTACACTACATTCACCCAAAGCAACGCATCATTCTTTTAGATAAACTAAGTGATTACGCCAATAACAACAAGTATGACGCATCGACAAGGTTACGATTAACGTATCAAACTTTGAAAGCTGCATCTAAATTGTTCGAGGCACAACCTTGCATTAAGAGATATCTGTTTAACCATGTTCAGTCAAGATTCCTGGAAATTTCAGCAGGTGAATGGGACATTGCTGCGTTATTGCCAATGGAAAGTTTTGTTGGAGCTTCTACAAACAAAGTATATTCCGACTCAAGAAAGAAATTCTAATGTCATTCGCCCCAAATTTATTCTTGTCTAATATTAAGGCAAAGGATGGTCTTGCTAGACCAAATCGTTTTCAGGTAATTTTACCAATACCGGAGTATATCGGCAAATTTATTGAAGTTGGCCTACTTGAAAAGATTATAAATCTACCAAATACAATTGCAACTGATGTGAGTGAGATATTGTCTTCATCATTTGGTGGTCAATCACCAACAGGATATTCCAAGTCTTCCAATCCTGCAATCACACGTTATCTGTCAATGCAATGTGAAGCAGCTGAGCTTCCCGGCAAAACTATAGGCACAACAGAAGTCAAAATTTATGGTCCGGTATTCAAAGTTCCATATCAAACACAATACACAGAAACCACTTTGTCATTTTTGTGTACTAATGATTTTTACGAAAGAAAATTGTTTGATCGTTGGATGGAAGCTATTATGCCAACAGACACAAACAATTTAAGATTCGCAAAAGATCAGGAGTCTCGATATCTGACAAACATTAAAATTATTCAGTATGATGATTTTATTAAACAAATTTATGCGGTTGAATTGATTGATGCTTTTCCAGTATCAATTGCCTCACAACCGTTATCGTGGTCTGACGATAACTTTCACAGACTAAGTGTTCAATTTGCTTATCAAAAATATAGAACAATTTACGAAGGCAGTTATGATTTGAAAGAGGCAGCTGCATCCATATTTGGATCATGGGCAGCATCCACGATTTTTGGAAATAGAATTTAATTTAAAATGGAGATAGAATGTTACCTAAGATTGATACACCGTTATATGAAATAACTTTACCATTATCTAAACAAAAGATAAAATTTAGACCTTTTTTGGTAAAAGAGGAAAAAATATTGTTGATGGCTATGGAATCTGAAGAAGAAGAAGCCGTATTATTAGCAATTAAACAAATTGTTAATAATTGTTGCATAGACGATATTAATGTAGATGATTTGCCCATACTAGACTTAGAATATATGTTCTTACAATTAAGAGCAAGGTCTGTAGGTGAAATAATAGACTTGGAATACAAATGCAATAATGAAGTTAAAGATGAAGAAGGACTAGACAAACCTTGTAATCATATTATTAAATTAAGTTTTAATGCTTTGGAAATTTATCCAGAACAAGATGAAAACCATTCTTGTAAAATTCAATTAACACAAAAGCTTGGTGTGGTTATGAAATATCCAGATTTTAAGATTATGGAAAAAATAAGAAATCTTAAAGAATCTGAAATTTTAGGTAAATTAGTTTCAAGCAGCATAGATTATATTTACGATGAAGAATCGATTTATTACTCCAAAGATGTTGAAGAAAAAGAATTATTAGATTTCGTAGATAGTTTGACCAGAGACCAATTTCAAAAAATACAAGATTTTTTTGACAACATTCCTAAAATGAAAAAGACACTGGATTTCAAATGTGGGAAATGCGGGTATCAGGAAGAGATGGTGTTGGAGGGATTACAAAGTTTTTTCGTATAATGTTTAGGCACGATAGTTTAACGAATCATTATCAAACCAATTTTGCGTTAATGCAACACCACAAATATAGTTTAAGTGATTTGGAAAAGATGGTGCCTTGGGAAAAAACGATGTATGTTACTATGCTTTTGAGATTTATAGAAGAAGAAAATGAAAAGACCAAGCAACAAATTAACAGTAGAAAAAAATAAAAAATGGCAACTTTTACCGATGTTTATAAACAAGAATTAAAATCAAAAGGGATATTAAATTCCCTTGGTTCTGCAGCATTCAAAAGAACCAAAGAAAGATTGGATCCTAGAAATATGCTCTTCGGTGGCAGCGGAATGTTGGCCGCTTCTGGCCAAAAGATTTTTGGAAAAGGATATCAATCATTAGATAGAACGCCAGGTAAAAGATTAGCAGAATCTGGAACATTCAATGGAGAAATAAAGTCTGAGGTATTAAATTCTCTATTAATATCATCACAGAATCAAGAATCACAACTAACTATCATTGCAAAAAATACAATGAATAATAATGCAATGGCCAGAGACATGAACGTCATGCGCCAAAACATTATGAAGTTGGTGACTATGGGTGGCGGAAAAGCGTCACGTGGATCAGATATGTTCTTTAAAGATTCAGCTGCAAGAGAAAATGCATATGAAAGTCAAATTGCAAAAAATAAATCAAAAACATCACCAACTCCAGTAAACAAACCAGGCGAATCGGAAGGCGGAAATAAAGGAATAATGGGTGCGTTATTAGGAATAGGATCAACAATTGCAGCTGCAGTAACCGGAGCATTAAGTTCAATACCAAGTTTACTTTCTAGCATTTTTTCGGCCGAAAATATAGGAAAAATACTTGGACTTGGTTCAGCTGCTCTATCAGGATTAGGTACAGTGTTTCGTTTGTTGTTGCCTATAATATCAAATCCTGTGTTCTTAGCTCTTGCCGGTGCATTAGTTAGTGCAAAATGGTTGATGGATTTATTAGATAGAAAAAATGCAGAAGCTAATACACCAGAAAAAACAGATGCTAGAGTGGCCCAAGACCTTGGAAGTAACTCATCGAAATTAGCCGCAAGAACTTTATTGATAGATCAGGGATTGAAATCTTTACTTGATAAAGACAGAACCGATGCAGATGTTTCTGATTACACAAGAGGCGAAATTAAAACCAAAAAAGAATTAGCGGAAGCCATAGCATCAGCTCAAGCATCAGGAAAAAATGCTATTGAAATAAAAAGTTCTTCTGTGCAGTCAGAGATGCAAGACAAACTGCATGGACAAGCATTACAATCCATGGACGATGGTTCATATGCTGCTGCGGAGTCAAGAAGACTTAGTGCAAAATCTAATTCTCCTACACCAACTAAATCCGAAACTTCTTCTATTTCTCCTACACCAGTCAGTGTATCGAATGATGGTGCATTTAAAAATAAAGAAGACTTTCTTACGGCCATGTATCCTTTGGCGGAAAAAGCAGCCAAAGAATTGGGAGGTGTTGATCCAAATGCACTTTTAACTCAATGGGGATTTGAGAGTGGGTGGGGTTCCAAAGTTTCAGGAAAATATAATTATTTTGGAATTAAAGCTGATTCTAGTTGGCAAGGCGATAAAAAAGATGTTATGACGCACGAATATGTTGGTGGTCAAAAAGTTAGAATTCCTCAACCATTTAGATCATATGGTAGTCCGGAAGAAGCTGTTACCGATTATGTGAAATTTTTGAAGAATAATAAAAGATATGCCAAAGCTGGTGTTTTCGAATCGAAAACTTCAGGTGAATTTTTTACGGCATTACAAAAAGCCGGATACGCAACAGATCCTAACTACGCTAACAAATTGACTAATGCAACAGCAGATACTGCAAAAAAAGTTGCAATGTTATCACCAACATCATCGACTACAGGTACAGCATTAGCCTCTGGTTCTACGGCAGCTTCGGATATGAGGTTGGCTTTATCTACACAACCACAATCAGCACCAGTTGTCGTCAATCAACAGGCAGCTGCACCACAACAACAAAAAGCACCACAAACTTCGGTTGCCTCAGCACACAACTTAGATCCTTGGGCGGATATTTGGGGCACAAGTATTTTAAATCCTGCCAGAATGGGAGCGTAAAAAACCCCGCACAAGGCGGGGTCTAAACGTTCAGTAAAGAAGGTTTTATTCTTCAGCGAGAGACTTGAAGTATTCCAAGTCATCATCTCCAGCAATGTCAGCAGGTGTTAAACGTGGTGCAAACTTAGCTGCCGGTGGTGAGAGATCGATAGATTCAGCAGTAGTTGAAGGTGCAACGCCTTCAAAGCCTAATACTTTATCCAAACGAGTCTTCAATTGAGCGTAAGGTTTGAACAACTTTGGTTCAGTAAATTCCTTGAGGGAATATTCTTTCTTCCAAATTGTTTCCAACTCGGCATCATCTTCAGACAAGGCAGACTTGCTAGCAAATTCTGATTTGTCATAATTACGATAACCTTCAACATTACGAATCTTCAACTTGAAGTTAGCACCTTCCCATAGATCAAATGGGTTGATAGGTGTTTCATCAGCGAATTCGGGATTCATCGCTTCATTAATCTTGTCGAAAATCTTCTTACCGAATTTGAACAAGCGAACCTGTCCTTCGTTGGATGGATTACTTGGATCAGAAACGATCAAAATATTCGTCATGTAAGTTAGTTTACGTTTTTGCTTACGTGCGATATCTTTGTTGGCTTCGATACCAGAATTCCAAAGTGTGTTATTGTGTTCGCACACAGGACACTTGTCATTCAAAGTAGTCAAACAGTTATCAATGAACCAACCGCCAGGTCCCTGAAATCCGTGTGTGAATACTCTAACCCATGGTAAAGCATCATCACCATCGATAGCAGGAGATGGCAAGAAACGAATTACTGCCATGCCGTTGCCAGCTTTATCAACTTCTGGTTGCCAGAATCGGGTATCATCTTTAGAACCAGCTTCTGCAGGAGTGCCGGTTGCTTCAATCGCTTTTGACAACTTGTCGAAATTGTCACGATTGCGTTTAAGATTTGCAAATGAACTCATATATATTTCCTTGTATAATTTGTATTGCGTTGTATAGTTTTTTTGTCCACATTATCATAATATAGACTTATATAGGTGACCTGTCCAGAAGTTTATCCAACATCATTAAAGTATTACCTATATCTTTGTGATGTATACCGATACCACCCGCACCAATGAAGGCTTGGATAATATCATGTGTATCATCAATCAATATCGATTCTGGTGTGGCATATTCGGTTTTCACCTTACGTCCAGAAACAATATTTGCTTTAAATGGAATGCCTTTATCAGACAGCCATTCAATTTTTTGCAGAGCAACTTCTCGGTGGTATTTTTGACCACCAGAAGATGAAAGAATTTCTACCTCGACTTCATTTTCATGTTGATATTGTGTAATGTACGTCAACAAGTCTCGACCACCAGGCCACCAGTCCAATGTTTTAAATTGTTCTGTTTGCACAAAATGATCCCAATTCACATTAAAGTCTTTCCGGTCCCGCATAGAACCAGGTAACTCATCATATAGTTCAAGGTACCGGCGTTCAAAGTTACAGAGAACACCGTCCATATCGAGGTAGATTTTCTTTATCATATCATCTTCTTTAGAATAAGTTTATATTTTAACACATCCTGTGGCAGAAATGTGGCATACTTGAGCAATCTTAACCGAAATTCTGGCCACCGAATAGTGTCGGCAATTCTAGAATTCCAGTTAGGTTCAAAGCCAAGTATTTTATTAAGTATGCACAAAGTTTCAATTTGTGTTACCTTCTGCATGGTCTTGCGTAATATTACAGGATAATCACCGTCATTCACTTTGAACAAATCGTTTGGATTGTCGCAACCATCAAATAGCAGGTGGCAATCATTTTCGAAAAAGTACGATAGTGATTGTAACACCTTTTGGTGAGTCTTGTAATTGATATCTGCTTCTTCAGTTAACAAATCACCAGCCCAAGTGTTAGGTTTCTCAACCAAGTTGGACACAAAAAATAATTCCATGTCTTCCTTGTTTGTGTACTTCCTTGACAACTTGTGAAAGTGGTATTTGTCACGCCTATTCTCAAATGCATCAACTGAGATGTTGCTCTTACCATTATATTTAAAGTAATCGTAAGATTCTCGGTTGAAGTGCAGTTTTAAAGAATTGAATAACGCAAATGTTTCATAACCAGTCATATGGGTAAACGAGATTTCTTCACTTTCAGCATATTCAAATCGGAAGCCAACAACTCAATTTTCGACTTTAGATTCGAATTAATTAATGTTGCGGCGACTTCCGTTTCGAGACCTGTTTCGGCACAATACTCAACTATAGCTTCAAGATGATTGATGTTTCTTTCGGAGACGAACCTATCAATCTCCACAGAAAACTTCTTCATTTCTTCTTTAGTTGGCATTATTTCACAATCGTTTCATACAACTGCTCAAATTGTTCGTGCGTGGCAACTTCTTCATCATAGTTTTGTTTATGATAAACTTTGACCAAACGTTGAACGACTTGTTTAGGTAATTTCAAATCATCTGAAACTTTTTTCACCGCTTCTTTAATGAAGTCTTTTTCTCCGTCCATTCGTGTCATAGAATTTGAACACTCTTGTACAGCATCCAACAATTTCTTGCGGTCTGCTTCATTAGAGATTTGATTAATGCTAAATTGTTTCACTGCCATAATATACTCCTAAATTATTTCTTTGTTGCTGCCATTGTGATGCAAACCGGATTAGCTCCAGTTTCATATGCACACTTAACAGACAATGGATCAACGCCTTTTGTAATAGCGGCTTCGATGTTTTTGGCCATGTTATTACGGTCGTTTAAATTATACATGAATCCTCCAACGATTGTGGTACACAATACGATTGTTATAGAAACACATATAGTGATAAGGTCTTTGTTCATATTAAATAACTCCTTTTGTTCGGTCAATTTTGTCACCTTTGCTTTTGTAGAAAATATGCCTGCCAATTTTAGTCTCCTTCTGTAGTTTTGTCCAATTTGGATTAACATAATCTGCATGATAATATGTCGCACCATTTGTAACATCCTCCATACGATCAAAATTAATGTACAGGTTAGTTGCTAACTCTCTAATGTCATTATACAACTTTGTACTCTTGATTGTCAACCGTTTTGAGGTAAATAAGGAATCACAATACCAAGAAAATTGGCAAGTGTTACCGGTCTTTTGAGTTACTACATCGCAAATATTACTAGCATAGTTGCCGGTCTGTACACGATTTATAGTGACAAACGCAACAGCCATTTGGCCAGTAACGGGTTCATGTGCCGACTCGAAATAGATATTCTCTGCCAGACATGTCACGTGTTTTTGTGCCTCTTTTGATAGAGACTGATAACTTGCCTTGATTGGCATAATGTTGTGTATATCAACATTGATTGAAGCTACCATTAAAATAATACTTGATAAAAATGCACTTAGAAGCACAATCTTACTTTGCATTTGGTTCCTTTCTGTGTGTGAGATAGGCCGAAGCCTATCTTTCCCTTACGACTTCTTAGTAACCTTGGTAGTAGGTTCAGAAATGTTAGAAACGAAACCATTTAAAGCATGTGCCTTAGTGATGATTTCTTGTTCTGATGGGAATGATGAATATTCTGGCTGATTAGGTAACTGTTGTCCTTGAGTGCGAGCATTCTCGGACGCTACCTGCCAGTTATTATGTGCAACTTCCCGTTTAGACATATACTCTTGTTCGAGCATGTCTTTAGAAAGTTTTAGAAGTTCGAGACGGATCTCGAATGGTGTCATGTTACTCATATTTTTCTCCTTGTGTGATGAGTGTAGTGTAGTTGGTTATTCTGTTACGAGGAAACCAACTGAAACCCTAGTAAATGCGAACTTGAAAGTTTACTTTTACTAAATACATTATACATCTTGGAGGATAATAATGCAATTCTTTTTATATATATGGCACGATAAATGCCGAAAGATGTTCTATGTTGGTATGCATGAAGGACAAATAACTGATGATTATGTTTCTTCATCACGCTGGTTTAACGGAGAACATCAATATAGACCTAACGATTTCAAACGTAAAATTATCAAAGTCTTTAATGATAGGAAGTCTGCCAGAAAAGAAGAGGCTAGATTTCTTCGTATGATTAAAGAATCTGAGTTTGGTAAAAAATACTACAATCTTAAAAACGGAAGACCTTCTGGCACACCACCTTGGAATAAAGGTAAGAAAAACATATATTCACAAGAAACATTACAAAAAATGTCAGTTGCTAAAATAGGTAAACCATCCAACAATCAATACACCAAAGCAAGTTGATTCTGTTGCTAAGTTCAACTTGCAAAACTCCGATGGTGCTTACGCAGCCATCAAGAAACGTTCATCGTTTGCATTTATTTTGTTTTGCTTCTACGACCGAGTTACCTCAATCCTACGGGTTCTGCTTTCCCGAGTAGCCAATTTTTGTACTTGTTGCCTTGTCGAAACTAGTCAAGCCCATCATAAGAATTTTGGTTTAGATTATCTGGATGTCCGTGATCCCTTAGTCATCTTCATTATCGCACGGCGCAGACCTAAATTCTTATGGTGGACTTGGGGGGATTCGCACCCCCGTCCAAGACACTTTTCAAAAAATCAGTTTACTACCATTCATTCTGTTGTTGGTAATACAGTTTCTACTATTTCCATAGTATTCATTACAGGAATAGTTTGTTGAATACCTAATGTTAACAAAATATCGCTTTCTGGATTAATGAAAACCTCATCAGCAGAAAGTTCAGTTATTTTTTCAGAAACAAATGCAATCAATTCTTGTCCTGTTAAACCATTGGGATTAGAAATGTTGGTATAATTCGTTGTTTTGTATTCCACTTTAATTGTAGAATCTTCATTCACTTTGATAAATTGAAAGTTGTTCATTTTTTTATTGTTGATAATTTGTTATTGATAATTTTCTAATATAGCACTAATATATGGCCGATCACTCATGTACGGTCCTGATGCGGCCCAAGATGTCCATAGGTCTACATTATTGGTGTTTACAGTTAACTGAGATCCTCCACCATTATACCACCACTGGTCTGCAGTCATAGTGTTTGTGCCAGCGTACTGGCCACTCGCATATGTGTGAAGAGGTGTTGGTAATGGATTAGGGCCATTTCCACCACGTTCAGCAACAAGTACGTGGATTTTGCCAGCACCAACACTTCTCGCATATCCATTACTAGCATCAAAATTAATATATCCTTCTCCATTCTGAAATCTCCATTTACCAGGAATCAAATATGAGTGATTCCACATACCAGAATTTGCTGGGTTGCGTGAAGAAGTTATTGAATTACTTGTTACTGTATTAATCTGTCCTTGATAAGTTTGTGTTATAGCCTGTAAACCAAATCCATTACCAACAACTGTTGGTTGGTCACCATCACCAACATATTGGAAAGGACCATATTGTTGTAATAAACTACCAGGTGATGCACTAGCTGACATTGTTGGATAATTACCAATATTGCCAACTGAAATACTAATCATAGTGAAAAACGAACTGGTTATCGGTAAACCACTGTTTGCATATGACCACGTGTTGGTTTTGCTACTACCGTACCTACCGTTAGGACTGTTTCTCTGCCAAAAATCACCAGGATAAGAATTATTATAGGGTGCATGATCGTCACCATATCTAACCAAGTTTGCACGATTGTCCCAGAAATAGTTAGCCAAAGCAACAGCACTAGGTTCAGCAGATGCACCATAGAAATTACTAATTGATATCGCACCGCTTGAAGGAATAGCAACAGCTGAACCGCTTGGATAACCTACAGTACCAGGATTTACTAGTCCGTTGCCAGCATAGTATTCATTCAAACCAATCTCGCCCGACCCACCAAATTCAGTTTGAATTTCACTCAAAGATAATGAACCTTGATTGAATAATTTAATAGTCATTTTGTTATATTTTTAAATGTGATGTACTATTTAGTCAAATCAATCCCATAGGGCTTGGTAATACTTTCCAAATAATCTAAAACCATTTTTGTTTCGTTCTTCGTGTGCTCTGTATGCATCCCAATCGCATTTTCGATCACCTAACTCCACCATTCGTTTACACTTTTGGCCATTATATTCATTATCGGAGTCTTGCCATTCAATTTTACTTGTACCAGTCCAATACTTCTCAGACCAATCCTCATTATTCTTGCATTCGAATGCTTGAATCATTTCTTCAAGTACCCAATCCCAACGTTT
>Ga0208966_1000038_pt1 | contig 38399 bp, 40 predicted proteins | sample GreLakmeHU45MSRF_FD_187701 | JGI IMG/M metagenome (GOLD analysis project Ga0208966, IMG submission 187701) | Freshwater lentic microbial communities from great Laurentian Lakes, MI, USA - Great Lakes metaG HU45MSRF (SPAdes) | ecosystem: Environmental > Aquatic > Freshwater > Lake | place: Great...
AAAATATGGCGGCTGATTGGATGCCTGAAAATGGGGAAAAGATTGAAGCGAAATGTTTTATCGGTTTATATGAGGCCCGGGGTGAATATCAACTCAATATTGAGCTCATTAGGCATGCAGGAGCGGGGCTTTTATCAGAAGCCTTCAATCGATTAAAAGAAAAACTCCTCAAAGAAGGGCTTTTTGAAGATTCTCGCAAAAAATCTATACCTCAATTTCCTACATCTATTGGCGTCATTACCTCCCCTAAAGGGGCTGCGGTCGAGGATATTTTAATTACGCTTAAAAGGCGAAGTTCTCATATTCCAGTCATTATTTATCCTAGCCTCGTTCAGGGTAAAGAAGCGCCTCTAGCAATTGTGAAAGCCATTGAAACTGCGAATATGAGAAAAGAATGTGATGTGCTTATCTTGGCGCGCGGCGGCGGTTCGATTGAAGACTTATGGGCTTTTAATGAAGAAATCGTAGCGCGAGCGATTGTGGCATCAAAAATACCAACAATTACAGGTGTTGGACATGAAACTGATACGACTATAGCTGATTTTGTTTCTGACTTAAGAGCCCCCACGCCCTCAGGCGCTGCTGAAATCGTGACAAGCCATACTGTTGAACTTATCAAAACAATTCAAGTTTATAAAAACCAATTAAATAAAGTCATGGCGGTTCTTGTTCGAGAAGTCATGCAGAAAATTGATTACCTAGAGAAACGTCTGATATCTCCTCATCAGCAAATTCAAAGGCAAAAAGAACAGATTCATCAATATATACAAAGGATTAATCAAAGTATGAAAAATGCTGTGATCCAATATCATTTGCACATCGATAAATTAAAATTAAATTTAGGTCACTTAAGCCCTCATGCTGTTTTATCAAGAGGCTATTCAATCATTACGAATGTAGACGGTGAGATTGTAAATAATGTAGCCCAGTTAAAGCTTGATGATAAAATTCATATTCAATTAAACCATGGGCAAGCTGACGCAAATATTTCAGATCTTAAAGATAAATAATTGTAGATTGATTTAAAAAAATACGCACACATGGAAGATAAAAAAAATCACAAAGTTTCTCTAGCTACACTTTCGCTTTCAGCATTAGGTGTTGTGTTCGGTGACATTGGCACAAGCCCGCTCTATACCATGAAAGAAGTTTTTTCTCTTAGTAAACATCCTGTTGCACTTACTGAGTTCAACGTCCTAGGCATACTTTCTCTTATTTTCTGGTCACTCATTATGATTGTGTCAGCTAAATATGTTGCCTTTATTATGCGAGCTGACAATAGAGGTGAAGGGGGCATTATGGCTCTACTCTCCCTTGCTAATAAAAATGCACTGAGTGGCAACAAAAGAAGTTTGATTATGATTTTAGGTATTCTTGGGGCATGCATGTTTTATGCGGACGGAATGATTACACCTGCAATTTCTGTTTTATCTGCGATCGAAGGTCTTGAAGTTGTAGCCCCTTCTTTAAGTTATCTTATTATTCCTATAACTCTTGTAGTGTTGTTTATTTTATTTTACGCACAAAGCAAAGGAACGAATGTGGTAGGCGCTTTCTTTGGACCCATTATGTTTTTTTGGTTCTTAACACTTGCATTATTGGGGATTATTAATATCGCACAAGAGCCACACGTGCTCACAGCCATTAACCCATTACATGCATTTCATTTCTTCCAGCTGTCGCCAATGGTGGCATTCGTAGCATTAGGTGCAGTCGTTTTGTCAGTCACCGGCGCTGAGGCACTTTATGCAGATATGGGGCATTTTGGAAGGCAGCCGATTAGACTTGCATGGTTTATTTTTGTACTACCAGCGCTTACATTAAATTACTTTGGACAAGGTGCATTGATTATTAGCAATCCTGAAAATATTAAAAATCCTTTTTATCTCATGGCACCTGAATTTCTTGTTATACCTCTTATTATCTTAGCAACGCTCGCAGCAATTATTGCTTCACAAGCTGTAATTACCGGCGCTTTTTCAGTCTCAAGACAAGCACTTCAATTAGGATTCCTACCAAGAATGCATGTCGAGCATACTTCCGAAAATCAAGAGGGGCAAATTTACCTTCCAAGAATTAATTGGCTCTTAATGATTGCAGTGATGGCTTTAGTGGTGACCTTTAAAAGCTCAGGTAATCTTGCAGGCGCTTATGGTATTGCAGTCACAGGTGATATGGTCATCTCAACACTTCTAGCAAGCTTTGTATTCTACGAAGTATGGAAATGGAATTCCACCAAGACGATTGTTTTCATGACAATTTTTTTAATGATCGATCTTGCATTCTTTAGTGCAAATATTTTAAAAATACCTGATGGTGGTTGGTTCCCAATTTTGATTGGCTCTGTTATTTTTGTTTTAATGACGACCTGGAAAAAAGGGCGAGCACTTCTTTACAAGATACTTAAAGGTGAGGCTATTGAGATTCATTCATTTATTACTTCTATGGGTGCTAACCCTCCGCCTCGCGTGGAGGGTACAGCAATATTTTTAACACCCAATCCAGATGGTGTACCACATGCCCTACTTCATAACCTCAAGCACAATAAAGTGATTCATGAAAAAGTCATTGTTCTGACTGTGATGTTTATGGATTATCCTCATTCACTTTCAAAAGACCTTGTGAGTGTTGAAAAATTACCTTACAACTTTTATAAAGTCACTGTGAAATATGGATTTAAAGACCAGCCTGACTTACCCAAAGATCTTGCCCTATGCTCGAAAAATGGTCTCAATATTGATCCTATGAATAGCTCTTATTTTATTGGCAAGGAAATTTTATTGGCAACACCAAAAGACAATATGAATTATTGGAGAAAGAAATTGTTTATTGGTTTATTTAGGAGTGCAGAAACAATTACCAATCAATTTAAATTACCTCCCAACCGCGTGGTTGAATTGGGAAGCCAAGTATTGTTTTAAGAATGAAATATAGCGTTTTATTTTTCTTAGTATTGCTTATCACGGGCTGCGCTTCTACAACTCTAAAAAGTCAATCAGACGTCGATAGAAAACAACTCTTACTTATGCCGCAATCTATGGTGGCAAGCATTGCTAGAGATAGCTACCAAAACGCGCTTAAAGCAGCGAGTGAAAAAAATAAACTCAATGTTGACTCTTTCCAAGTCAAGCGCGTCAAAAGAATTAGTAATAGACTCATTGCTAATGCAAATTATTTTAAACCTGAAGCGAATCAATGGGCATGGGAAGTGAATGTTGAAGATAGTGACGAAGTAAATGCTTATTGTATGCCTGGAGGGAAAATCATGGTTTACTCAGGCCTCATTCGAAAGCTCAAAGCAACGGATGATGAATTAGCAGCTGTGATAGGGCATGAAATCTCTCACGCACTTCGCGAACACGGACGCGAAAGAATGTCGACCGCCGCTATTCAGCAATTAGGTTTAATTGGTTTTGCAGCTTATATCTCTAATACAAGCAATCGAAATAGAGCCAATGCCACAATGCAAGCCGCTTCATTAGGCACCACCCTCTTTTTCGCTCTCCCCAATAGTCGCACACAAGAAAGAGAGGCCGATGCTATTGGCCTTGAGCTTGGTGCAAGGTCTGGCTTTAATCCTTTTGCTGCAGTAACTTTATGGGAAAAAATGAAACAACAAGATACAAAAAAACCACCTGAGTTTTTAAGTACTCATCCATCGGATGATAATCGTATTAGAGACCTCACTGATCTTGCCTATAAATTAAAACCTCTCTACGAATCAAGTCGACCACGCTAATTACATTAGACTTTAATGTAAAATACTGTTTTAACTAAAAAAATACTCTCATGGACCACTTAAAATTAATTATCGAAAATGCTTTTGAAATAAGAGCTGAAATCAATCCAAAAAATGCGTCTAAAGAAATTAAAGATACTGTGGATGAAGTCCTTAACGGCTTAAATAATGGATCGCTGCGAGTAGCAACACGTATTAAAGATTCCCAAGATTGGGAAACGCATCAATGGATAAAAAAAGCGGTACTACTCTCTTTTAGACTCTACGATAACGAAGTTATGAAAAGTGGTTATACGAATTATTTTGATAAAGTAAATTCAAAATTTGCTAACTTCACAGATGAAGATTTTAAAGTAGGTGGCTATCGTGTTGTGCCTAACGCTATTGCAAGACGGGGTTCATTTATTGGTAAAAATGTTGTACTAATGCCTTCTTATGTCAATATCGGCGCTTATGTAGATGAAGGTACGATGGTTGATACTTGGGCAACCGTTGGTTCATGTGCGCAAATTGGTAAGAACGTTCACCTCTCAGGGGGTGTTGGCATTGGCGGAGTGTTGGAGCCTATTCAAGCAGGCCCAACTATTATTGGTGATAATTGCTTTATTGGTGCTCGATCAGAAGTGGTCGAAGGTGTTGTAGTTGAAGATAACGCAGTTATTTCTATGGGTGTTTACATTGGCCAGTCAACTAAGATCTATGATCGCGAAACAGGCGAAGTGACATACGGTCGCATTCCTAAAGGCTCTGTTGTAGTGTCAGGAAACCTCCCTTCAAAAGATGGCTCTTATAGTCTTTATTGTGCAGTGATTGTAAAAAAGGTAGATGAAAAAACGCTTGGTAAAGTTGGTATTAACGAGTTACTCAGAGGCATCTAAATCATGATGGTGTATGGCATTAAAAATTGTAGCACTGTCAAAAAAGCATTAACTTGGTTTGATAGTCATCAAATCGAGTATGACTTTTACGATCTCAAAAAAGATGCATTAGATGTGGCCACTTTGACTGTATGGTTTAAAAAGTTACCGGGTCATTTAACTTGGGATATGCTAATTAATAAATCCAGCATGACTTGGAGAAATCTTACAGACCGAGAAAAAAAACTTGCCGATAACCAAGAAGCTGCGGTTCAGTTAATTATAGAAAAACCAACTTTGATGAAAAGGCCTTTGGTGGCTATCGATAAAAGATTAGTATCACTTGGATTTGATGAAGCAGTATTTAAACAATTATTTAAAAAATGAAAAATGACTAAAACACTAGAGCTTGCTAAAAATTTAATTGCTAGAAAATCTAACACGCCAAATGATGCTGGTTGCCAAGATTTGCTTATTAGCCTCTTAGAGCCTTTAGGTTTTAAATGCGAGAAAATTAAATCGGGCGATGTAGAAAACTTATACGCACGCAAAGGTACTGAAGCGCCCTTCTTCGTTTTTGCAGGCCATACAGATGTTGTACCTAGTGGGCCAGTTGATCAATGGATATCGCCGCCTTTTGAACCCACAATCAAAGATGACAAGCTCTATGGTCGAGGCGCTGCAGATATGAAAACATCTATTGCAGCCTTTATTATTTCCATCGAAGAATTTTTAAAAGAAACTAAGGGCTTTAAAGGTTCAATTGGATTAATCATTACTTCTGATGAAGAAGGTGTTGCAGTGGATGGCACTGTCAAAGTGGTTGAACTTCTTAAGGAGAGAAATGAAAGAATTGATTTCTGTCTCGTGGGCGAACCGACTTCGCATCTAAAATTCGGTGACATGATTAAAAATGGCCGAAGAGGATCACTCTCAGCAAAACTTACCGTAAAAGGTATCCAAGGCCATATTGCTTATCCCCATTTAGTAAAAAATCCTATTCATATGGTTGCGCCTGCTATTACAGACTTAGTGAATATGTCCTGGGATGAAGGTAACGAATATTTCCCTAAAACATCATGGCAAATTTCAAATATCAAAGGTGGAACAGGCGCTACAAATGTTGTTCCTGGTGAAGTAGACATCCTTTTTAATTTTAGATATTCAACAGCAAGTACTGCTGAAAATTTAAAAGAAAGAGCGCATGCAATTTTAGATAAACATAAACTCGATTACGTTATTGATTGGGCGTATTCAGGTAATCCTTATCTAACAAAAAAAGGAAAGCTTGTAGAAATCTTATCAGACGCTATTAAGGAAACTTTAGGTATTACGCCTGAGCTATCCACAACAGGTGGCACTTCAGATGGTCGTTTTATTGCGAATATTAGTGATCAAGTTGTTGAGTTTGGTCCGCTTAATGCCACGATTCATAAAATCAATGAATGTATTGATATAAAAGATATTGAACCGCTTAAAAATATATACAAGCTTACGCTTCACAAGATCCTCACTTGAGCCAAACGCAAATATTGAACGAACTTTTTTCAATTCGTGATTGGCTAAGATACGCTGTTAGTCAATTTGAGAGTTCTGATGTATTTTTTGGCCATGGTACTTCTAATGCATATGACGAAGCTGTCTGGCTCATTTTTGGCTTCCTACATTTACCTCACGACACAATAGAAAACTTTTTAGATGCTCACATCACGAGTAAAGAAAAAAAAGATTTATTATTTTTAATTGAAAAAAGAATTAACGATAAAGTCCCAACAGCTTATCTGCTTAATGAGGCATGGCTGAGAGATTATAAATTTTATGTTGATGAGCGCGTCATCATTCCTAGGTCTTTAATTGCAGAATCATTAAGCGAAAATCTTTACCCATGGATTGATGATCCCGAGACAATTTATAGTGCGCTTGATTTATGTACCGGAAGTGGCTGCTTAGGCATCATGATGGCACATAGCTTCCAGAACGCTGCAATTGATCTCGCTGATCTATCAGACAAAGCATTGCAGGTAGCTCAAATCAATGTTGACCATTATGGATTACATGATCGTATTGAATTAATTCGATCTGATTTGTTTAATGAATTAAAAGGCAAGAAATACGACCTCATTATTTCGAATCCTCCTTATGTCAATCAAGCTTCCGTTAATAACTTCCCTATGGAGTTTTTAAAAGAACCTAGCATGGCTCTTGGAAGCGGGGACGAGGGTTTAGATCATACAATTAGAATTATTTATGAAGCAAAGCAATACCTTAACGACGACGGTATGCTAATTATTGAAATTGGCCACAACAAAGAAGTTTTATTAGATAAATTTCCAACGCTTCAATTTCAGTGGTTAGATGTTTCTTTAGGTAATGATTTTGTATTTATGCTAAAAAAATCTCAACTATCTAATTAGATTTTTTTAATATCCGAATCACTTCTAATTCTTCTCTTGATTGGTTTTTTTCCAATTTTTTTAATTTTTTTGTCTAGTATTGCTTTTCGGTCAAGCTTCACTTTAGGCGCATAAGGTGATGGGTGTGCGTGCTTTTTACGTGCCTTAAGTTTAATGAGGCTTTCATTGCGACTCACCACAGAGAAAGGCATGTCAAGCCATTTTAAAATATTCTCAACTTCCTTTACTTCAAGTTCTAACATCATGCCTCTTTTTACGCGGGAGGGAAGTGAGACAGAACCAAACCTGGTTCGAATAAGACGACTTACCGGGAGATTGAAATATTCAAATAAGCGCCTTACCTCTCGATTTCTGCCTTCCATAAGGATGACTTGGTACCATCGATTAGCCCCCTCGCCACCTTGATAACGAATTTCATCGAATTTTGCTAGACCGTCTTCCAATTTAACGCCGGATTTTAAATTTAACATTTGCTCTTCAGTTAATTCACCAAAGATACGGACGGCATATTCGCGTTCAATTTCAAATTTCGGATGCATAAGACGATTAGCAAGATCACCTGAAGTGGTAAACATAAGCAGTCCTGAAGTGTTGATATCAAGACGTCCTATGGAAATCCATTTTTCATTTTTAATTCTAGGTAGCTTTGAAAATACTGTGGTTCTTTTTTGCGGGTCACTTACTGAAACAATTTCACCTTCAGGTTTGTGATAAATAAGAATTTTAGGAAATTTTGAATCAAAGAAAAGATGGATTGTCTTGCCATCAATCTTGATAGCATCATGCTCATGGATTAATTGACCTAATATTGCTGGGCTATCATTCACATGCACACGACCCGCTTCAATATACTTTTCCATTTCTCGCCTGGAACCAATCCCAGATTGAGCAAGGAGCTTATGTAAGCGCTGTGTTTTAGATGGAGTAGTGGTCTTTCTTTCTTTAGCTAAGTCTTGATCTTGTGAACGCATAAAGTGATTTAAGTCATCAATGACTTAAAATTAAACATGCAAAGGAATTTCATTTTGAAGGAAGCTTTCAATGTCAGGAAGCTCAGATAAAGATCTCAAATTAAAGTCATTTAAAAAATGTTTTGTTGTCGCATATAACGAAGGTCTGCCGGGCACCTCTTTTTGACCTATCACATCAATCCAATCTCTTTCTTGAAGTTGTCTGATGGCATTAGGATTGAGTGCAACACCCCTAATTTCTTCTATTTCGCCGCGAGTCACTGGTTGCCTATAAGCTACAATCGCCAATACTTCCATGACGGCACGGCCATATTTAGCTACTTTTTCTGGGCTTAATCTCATTAAGTAACTTGAGTATTCATCTCTCGCTTTAAAGCGATAGCCTGAAGCTACCAGAACTAATTCCATAGTGCGATCTTGCCATTCTGTTTTGAGTTCATCCAATAACATTCTTAATGTAGATCGCTCAATTTTTTCTGAAAATAACTTTTGTAAATCATCTAAAGATAAAGGGTTAGCACTCGTTAATAATGCTACTTCTAGTATTTGTTTAATTTTTGATATGTTATTTAAGTCTGTCATGGCTTAATTGATCTGCAATTTAATATAGATAGGGGAAAAACTTTCTTGCTGGGTAATTTTTATAAGTCGCTCTCTTGCTAATTCTAATATAGCTAAGAAACATACAACTAACTTTTGAACTCTATCTTCAGCCACATTAAATAATGACGAAAACTCCACAAACTCTTCTTCTTGAAGTTTTCTTAAAATTATTGTCATATGCTCTCTTACAGAGAGTTCATTGCGAGTAATTTTATGTATCTCAAAATGTTTTGCGCGATTTAAAATATTTTTCCATGCTGAAAATATCTCATCAATTGACACGTCAGGATAGGTGATTTCTGTAATTTTTTCAAAATAAGCATTAGCCACATAAAGATCAACGCCTACCTGCGGCATTTGTGAAAGCTTTTCAGAGGCTATTTTGATGAGCTCATACTCCATCAGTCTTCGAACAAGTTCAGCGCGAGGATCATGTTCTGTATCAACCTCAGCTACTTTTTTAGGCAATAACATTCTTGATTTAATTTCAATCAAGACTGCTGACATAAGTAAGTAATCTGCAGCTAACTCCAGTTTAATTTCTTTCATCTTCTCTACATATTCCATGTACTGAATTGTTAAATCAGCCATAGGTATATCTAGAATATCTAAGTTATGTTTTCTAATAAGGTATAAAAGAAGATCGAGTGGCCCTTCAAAAGCTTCTAAATAAATTTCTAGCGCGTCTGGGGGAATATAGAGATCTTGAGGTAATACCTCAATATTCTCTCCATGAATTTTTCCAATTGCTGCTATTTGTAGCTCTTGATTCATTAGTAATTCAACCCCATCGCTTCTCTTACTTCTCGCATGGTTTCTCTCGCTAGTTTTCTAGCTTTTTCACAGCCCTCGGCCACGATATTTTTCACAAGATCAGGATCTTCAATGTAATGAAATGCTCTTTCTTGAATAGGCTTAAGCTCTTTGTTAATCCCATCAATCACAGGCTGTTTACATTCAATACATCCTATTTTAGCTTCTTTACATCCTGTTTCAACCCAAGCTTTCACTTCGTCAGTTGAATATACTTGATGCAGCTGCCATACAGGACAGTGATTTGGATTACCTGGGTCATTTCTTCTGACGCGTGCTGGATCGGTTGGCATCGTTTTAATTTTTTTCTCAACAGACTCAGGGGGCTCTCTTAAAGCAATAGTGTTGTTATAAGATTTAGACATTTTCTGACCATCCAAACCAATCATCTTGGATGCAGGTGCTAAGTTATATTCAGGCTCAACTAAAATCATTTTGCCACCACCCTCCAAAAAGCCCAACAACCTTTCTTTGTCTCCTAAGCTTAAACCCTGATGCTCTTCAATTAATACTTGAGCCGAGTCCAGCGCCTCTTCGTCGCCATTTTCTTGATACGCTGTTTTCATTTCCATATAGAGACTACTTTTTTTAGAGCCTAATTTTTTAATTGCTTCCTCAGCCTTTTCAACAAAACCCGTTTCTTTGCCGTAGAGGTGATTAAAACGTCTTGCAATTTCACGAGTGAATTCAATGTGGGGAATTTGATCTTCACCAACCGGTACCTGGGTTGCTTTGTAAATTAAAATATCTGCACTTTGCAATAATGGATACCCTAAAAATCCATATGTCGACAAATCTTTAGATGATAATTTTTCCTGTTGGTCTTTATAGGTTGGCACTCTTTCCAACCAGCCTAGAGGTGTGATCATCGAAAGTAAAGTATGAAGTTCAGCATGCTCAGGCACTTTAGATTGAATAAAAATAGTTGCTGTCGCTGGATCTACTCCTGCTGCAAGCCAATCCACAATCATTTCCCAAACGTTCTCTTCAATAATTTCAGGGGAGTCGTAGTGTGTCGTGAGTGCATGCCAATCCGCTACAAAGAATAAACATTCAAATTCATGCTGAAGGCTGATCCAATTCTTCAACACTCCATTGTAGTGGCCCAAATGAAGATTGCCTGTAGGTCGCATGCCAGATATGACGCGTTCAATAGCCATAACCTATACCTTAGCTCCTAAGCAAATATCCATAAAATTAGACTTTGACTAATTTGAATGAGTGGAAAAATAATTAAATCAAGCATGTGGGTCATTAATAAAACAATCAAAATTAAAAAGCCGTATCGCTCAATTTGCGCATACTTATATGCCAAATGAGTGGGCAATAAACTCACAGCAATTCTTCCTCCGTCAAGAGGCGGTAGTGGAATTAAATTTAATACCATCAAGGATAAATTAATACTAATACCTGCAATGCCCATTTGCTGCAAAAATAAAGACATCGACTCCGGAAAGTAAGCGCTTCTGCCAAATAAAATCGCCCAGAAGATCGCCATAATTAAATTTGAAAAAGGGCCAGCAGCAGCTACCCAAAGCATATCTTTTTTAGGATGGCGTAAATTATTAAAATTAACTGGCACAGGCTTAGCCCATCCAAATAAAACACCCCCTAATAATACTGTTAAGGCTGGGAGAATAATGGTACCAATGGGATCAATATGCCTTAATGGGTTAAGACTGATTCTATTTTGCTTATAGGCAGTTAAATCACCAAAATGCTTCGCAACATAGCCGTGTGCTGCCTCATGAACCGTAATCGCAAAGATGATGGGGATTGCGTAAACGGTAACTTTTTGTATAGCGGTTAATTCCATATATAGAATGTCATTTTATTTGAATATTCTTATATCCATTCAAGAAATATGTGTTTTTAAGAAAAAATTTAGTTCAGTAAGGCATTGACTTCATTCCAACTTTTCCATATCGGAATGCATGTTTCGGGGATTTTTGGTAGAGACCCCATCTCCCTGTAAGAAATTCCTGGCCCATGATAGTCAGAACCTGTGGATGCTAGGAATTCAAACTCTTCTGCAATTTTTGCAAATTTTAAAGACTGCTCTGTCGTGTGGCTTCCCGAAATAACTTCAATTCCTTGACCCCCCAACTCTTTAAATTCATTTAAAAACGCCAAAAGATTATTTTTACCTAAGTCATATCTTGCAGGGTGAGCAATAGTTGCAATGCCGCCACTTTGATGAATCCATGAAAGCGCATTTTCTAAGCTCGTCCAGGTGTGTTCAATAAAACCGGGTTTACCTTTCACGAGATAATTTTTGAATACAGTCTTGACATCTTTGGCATGCCCAGTTTCTACTAAAAATCTTGCAAAATGGGTACGACCTAAAATACCTGATTTTGCATATTTCAATGCGCCCTCTAAACTCCATTTGATGCCTACTTGATCGAGTCCATGTGCCATTTGTTTTGCTCTCTCAAAACGCCCTTCTCTAATGGAAGAAAGTCCTTGCAATAGTGTTTTGTTTTGAGAGTCCACATTTAATCCAACGATATGAATCGTATCTCTTTTCCATGTCACTGAAATTTCAACGCCATGAATTAAATGCATACCTAATAATTTTGCTTCTGATGTGGCCTCTTTCAAACCTTCCACATCGTCATGGTCGGTTAGAGAAAGTACTTTAATACCTTTAGAGTGCGCATGCTGAACCAGTCCGCTTGGGGTTAATAAACCATCAGATATAGTAGAATGTGAGTGAAGATCAATCATAGATATTAAGTACTTCAATATGAACTACCATAGTATCAGATAGTCTTTAGCAAAGATAATTAACGAAGCCTTGGGGTAATTTTGCAAATGAAATTTCTATTCGATCTCTTTCCTGTCATCCTTTTTTTTATTGCATATAAATTTTCAAATATTTATACCGCAACATTAGTTGTTATTGGCGCTACATTCTTTCAGGTGATATATAGCAAGCTCGTTCATAAGAGAGTAGATAAGTTACTTATATTTAATGCAGTATTGATTAGCATCTTGGGTGGCACTACTTTATGGCTCCATGATGCAAATTTCATTAAATGGAAACCTAGTATTTTGTATTGGCTTTTATCAGGTGCACTTTTATTTTTTCAATTTTTCAAGAAAAAAAATCTTGTTAAAAATCTTATGGGAAAACAAATTCAATTACCTGAAAAAACTTGGAATCAAATCAACATAACTTCAGCTTTATTTTTTGTGGTCTTAGGCGTACTCAATCTTTATGTCGCTTTTAATTTTTCAGAAAGTACGTGGGTTAATTTTAAATTATTTGGTATTACAGGATTAATCATGTGCTATGCCATCTTGATTGGTGTCTTAGCATCGAGAGCTCAACATAAATAATATGTTTTACGCTATCATCGCCAAAGATCATCAAGATAGCCTCGATAAAAGAATGGCATATAGACCAGAACATTTAGCGCGCATTAAAGCCTTGCAAGATCAAGGCAAGCTGCTACTCGCGGGACCCTTCCCTGCTATTGATGCAATCGATCCAGGTTTGGATGGTTTTGCAGGAAGTCTGATTGTGGCTGAATTTATATCGCTTGATGAAGCCATTCTCTGGGCGCATGAAGATCCTTTTTACACTTCAGGTGTATACGCTTCTATTGAAGTGAAACCTTTTAGAAAAACGCTTCCTTAAATATTGATGCTTCAAGACCTCATTAAAGAAAGGCTCGCATTCTTAGAGCCCACGCATATAAGCCTTAAAGATTTAAGTGATCTTCATAAAGGTCATAAAGGTAATACGGGTGGTGGTCATTTCGATTTAGAAATTACTAGTTCGCATTTTTTAGGAAAATCAACGATAATGAGGCATCGCCTCGTATACGACGCGCTTAAAGATTTAATTCCTCAAAAAATTCATGCATTAAGTATCAAAGCTGATTTGCCTTAAGGAATCACTCTTCAATATTAATAACCAAGGAGCTCTATGTTTTCTTTTATCAAAACCTTCGTTTTTGTTTTACTTATCCAACTTGGAATTTTAGCGCAAGCAGCCGATTTAAATATTACAGTCAATGGAAAACCTATTAAAAAAAATCTTTATGATTTTATAGTGAAAGACCTCGCAAGTCGCGGTCAAAAAACGGATGACAATCTTAATAATATGATTGTAGATCGTATGATTGCCATGGAGCTCATTAACCAAGAAGCAGAAAAAACTGGGCTAAGTAAAGATATAAACTATCTTTTAAAAGAGGAGCTAGCGCGTAAAGAAATGTTATACAACACATTTTTACAAAACTATGTTCAAAAAAATCCTATTTCAGAATCTGACATTAAAAATGCGTATGAGCAATACAAGAAAGATTTAGGCTCTCAAGAGTTCAATGCAAAACATATTCTTTTAGCGAGTGAACAAGAGGCTAAAGATGTGATTGCTGAGCTTAATAAAGGTGGTAACTTTAATAAGATCGCTAAAGATAAATCAAAAGACACAGGCTCAAAAGATAAAGGTGGTGACTTAGGTTGGTTCCCAGCTAACTCCATGGTTAAACCATTTGCTGAAGCACTGACTTCACTTAAAAAGGGTAACGTCACAACGATACCTGTACAAACGCAATTTGGTTGGCATGTCATCAAATTAGAAGATACAAGAGCGCTTCAAGCACCTGAATTTGATAAAGTAAAAGAAGGTTTAGCTAAAACGCTTCAACAAAAACAACTTGATAAGCTTGTATTAGATCTCAAAGCAAAAGCTAAGATTTTGGATAGCCGTAAATAAAGAAATTATCCTTAGAAACGACACAAAGCCTGCGCTATGCAGGCTTTTTTGTATATAATAATAAGAATCATTATCATTTAGATATTTATGACTACCTTATTAGAGCTAGCAGAAGGTCAAAGTGGCATTATCCATAAACTCAATATGGATCGCTTACTTATTCAAAGGCTTAATGCCATGGGGCTTCGGCGTGGAAAAAAAATAACCGTTTTAAGGAAGGCTCAATTTAAGGGTCCTTTTCATATCATCATTGATACAACCGAACTCATGATTAGGGAGCATGAAGCTTCACTAATTAACATTACTTCTCCTGCTCTATGAAACGAATCGCTTTCTTAGGTATGCCCAATACGGGGAAGTCGACGCTTTTTAATCGCTTAAGCGGCTCATCTGCGCGCGTAGGTAATTGGCCCGGTATTACTGTTGATCTTCTTGCGGTTAAAACATTCTTAGGCGGCCATATGGCCGAATTGGTTGATCTTCCAGGCATTTATGATCTTCAAGGCTTATCTGAAGATGAAAAAATTGTGCAAAGCTTTATCAATCAGAACAAGATTGATTTAGCCATCGTTGTTATATGTAGCGCTCAAATTGAACGACAGCTTTCTTTATTACTGCAACTTCAAAAACTTCATATTCCCTGCGTGCTGGCCCTTAATATGGATGACGAAGCAAAGAAAATGGGTATCACTATTGATGCCATATTATTAGAAAAGAAACTTAAAACACCCGTCGTTAAAACTAGCGCTAAATATGGTGAAGGTATGGTTGAGCTTTTAAAAGCATGTACCCAAGTAATAAATCAAAAAGTCACTACTCCGATTAAAAAAATTAAGCCACTGAAAGCCTCCGATCAAATATCGAATGAAAAAACGATTCAGACTTTAATTAAGTTAACCGTTAAATACCCTACCAAACTCAACGACAAAAATACTAAGAAATTAGATGCCCTCTTTTTAGATCCTCACTGGGGCTTGCCTATTTTCTTTCTTATTGTATTTTCAATTTTTCAGTTTATCTTTACGCTCGGTAAACCCATTCAAGATTTAATGACACAATTCTTTAGTTTTTTTAGAGTGGATTATCTTGAGCCCCTATTCACAAATCATCATGGCATTTTCCAAAGCCTGCTCTTGGACGGTTTATATCTTGGCGTGACTACAGTGGCCGCTTTTGTACCAATCATTATTCTCTTCTTCCTGATTATGAGTGTCGTGGAAGATAGCGGTTATTTTTCTAGGGCTGCATTTTTGATGGATACATTGATGGAAAAAATAGGTTTAGATGGTAGAGGTTTTGTCATGATGCTCATGGGCTTTGGCTGCAATGTTCCGGCGCTCATGGGCACTAAAATTATGCGCACAAAAGAACTTCGTCTTTTAACGATGTTTGTAATGCCATTCTCGCTATGTTCAGCTAGACTTCAAGTATTTTTATTTATTATCACAGCGCTCTTTAGCGCTAAATACGGGCCACTGGTTCTTTTCTGTCTTTATTTATTAAGCTTTTTTACAATCTTTCTTTCAGCACTCATCTTTAAACATCAGTTTAAAAATAAAGAGCCTATTATTATTGAATTACCCCCCTATCGCTTTCCTACGATGAATCAGATCATCAAAAGAAGCATGCTTGAAATTAAGCATTTTCTAACGCGTGCAACCAAATTTATTATTATTGGCGTACTTCTTGTATGGGCGTTAACCCACTTCCCCATGGATGTGCCTATCGCCAGCGAGCATACTTACTCAGGTCAACTGGGTAAATGGTTATCCCCTATTTTTCACCCCATTGGCATCAACGAACAACTAGTGATTGCTTTAATTTTTGGCTTTATTGCGAAAGAGATTGTGATTGGTGCATTAGCTGTGATTTATGGTGTGGAAGGTTCCGCATTAGCCCATCACCTTTATAGTAATGTGAGTCAAATACAGGCGATTAGTTTTATGATCTTTACCCTCATTTATACACCCTGCCTTTCAACAATTGCCACACTTAAAAATGAATCTAAAAGTCTTTCATTTGTGATTTATTCAGTTTTCTGGGCGCTTCTTCTAGCCTGGGTTTTTAGCTTTATTTTTTATCAAACCTCGCTCTATTTTTCTGGTTAATTTAGTAAAAATTAACCAGGTTTAAAAAATAGCTTCTGTTAAAATCATAAGCTTAAAGTAACGTCTTAAAACACTACCCAAAACATGCAAAGCCAAGAAATTATTCATATCGCTGGCGGTTCAGCTTATTCAAAGTTTAGAAAAGAAAAGCTTCTTGGAAAACTTCAAACAGTTAATAGCCAAATCAAAGATATTCACTCTGAATACATTCATATCGTATGGTGTGAAAAAAAAATTACAGACTTAGAGAAAGTCACTTTAGAAAAAATTCTGCATTATGGCCCTAAGGCTCATACATTAAAGTTTAAACATAATTCTATTATCACAATTCCACGTCCGGGTACGATATCGCCATGGGCTTCACGGGCCACTGATATTGCAAATCATTGTGGACTTCATGATATCAAGCGTATCGAAAGAGCTGTTGCCGTTTATGTTGAGTTAAAAGATGAATCTTTATTACCGAAAGATGAAAAGAAAGGACTTTCTGTATTACTTCATGATCGTATGACAGAAATTTCGATTTTTGATCTTGATGAAGCTCAATCTCTCTTTTCCCATTTACCTCCCAAACCTATTCAGTTCGCAAAGATTCTTGAAGGTGGCAAACAAATCTTGAATGATTTTAATAAAAATCTCGGGCTTGCTTTATCTGAAGATGAAATCGATTATTTATTTAATTACTTTACTTCCATCAAAAGAAATCCTACAGATGCTGAACTCATGATGTTTGCTCAAGCAAATTCTGAGCACTGTCGCCATAAAATATTTAATGCTGATTGGGTTATAGATGGTAAGAAGCAATCTAAATCGCTTTTTGGCATGATTAAAAATACACATCAGTTAAATCCGGGCAATACGATTGTGGCTTACTCTGATAACTCTTCTATTGTTAAGGGCGCTAAGGTAAATCGATTTTATCCAAATCAAAATGGCGTTTATGAAGATCATGAAGAATTAACTCACTTTATTATGAAAGTGGAAACACATAACCATCCGACAGCGATCTCTCCATTCTCAGGCGCAGCAACTGGAGCAGGTGGTGAGATTCGAGATGAAGGTGCAACAGGAAGAGGTTCAAAACCTAAAGCCGGCCTTACAGGATTTTCAGTCTCTAATTTACGCATCCCTGAATTTATTCAACCCTGGGAAAATGATATTTATGGCTCGCCTTCGCGCATATCATCTGCGCTCCAAATTATGATTGATGGTCCGATTGGTGGCGCTTCTTATAATAATGAATTCGGTAGACCTAATATTGCAGGCTACTTTAGAACCTTAGAAATTAAGCATGATGATGAAGTAAAGGGTTTTCATAAGCCCATTATGCTGGCAGGCGGCATTGGAAGTATTAACGATATCCATACGAAAAAACATGCAATTCCGCCAGGCGCCCTTCTCATTCAGTTGGGTGGCCCAGCAATGCTTATTGGTTTAGGAGGTGGCGCAGCCTCCAGTTTGGGCACTGGATTCAATGCAGAAAATTTAGACTTTGATTCTGTGCAACGTGGTAATCCTGAATTACAAAGAAGAGTGCAAGAAGTGATTGATCGATGCTGGCAATTAGGCAAAGACAATCCCATCTTAAGTATTCATGATGTAGGTGCTGGTGGGTTATCAAATGCGTTCCCTGAATTGGTGAATGACGGTGGGGTAGGTGCAACGTTTCAATTACGTTCAATTAATAATGAAGAGCCCAGCATGTCACCACGGGAGCTTTGGTGTAATGAAGCCCAAGAGCGCTATGTATTAGCTATTATAGAAAAAGACCTTGATTTGTTTAAGTCGCTTTGCGAGAGAGAAAGATGTCCTTTCGCGATTGTAGGTATTGCAAAAAACGACAAACAACTCATCGTTGAAGATAGTCTTCTTAAGGAAGATGTTGTCCATATGGATTTGTCTACCCTCTTAGGTAAGCCGCCTAAGATGACACGCAATGTGAAACGAAAAGAAAAAACTCTTAAAAGATTTATCACAGAAAATATTGATATCAAAGACGCAGCTTATCGCGTTTTGAGATACCCAGCTGTATCAAATAAAATGTTCCTGATTCATATTGGTGATCGTTCAGTGACTGGATTAATTGCAAGGGATCAGCTTGTAGGTCCATGGCAAGTTCCTGTTGCTGATGTTGCTGTCACCTTATCATCATTTGATAGTTTGCTAGGTGAGGCTTTTGCTATTGGCGAAAAAACCCCTATTGCGATGATTGATGCTAAAGCTTCTGTTCGTATGGCACTAGGCGAGGCTATTACCAATTTATCGGCAGCCTCGATTCATCATTTAGAAGATATTAAATTATCAGCTAATTGGATGGCGTCTGCAGGCCATGAAGGTGAAGACGCTGCCTTATTTGATGCAGTTGAAGAAATTGGTATGCGTCTTTGTCCTGACTTAGGCATTAGCATTCCTGTAGGTAAAGATTCTATGTCTATGAAAACAGCTTGGTTAGATGGTACAAAAGAAAAAACTGTGGTCTCGCCTTTATCGCTTATCGTAAGTGCTTTTGCGCCCGTCTTTGATGCTAGAAAAACATTAACGCCAACACTCAATAGAAATCTTAAGGATAGTGGTCTTATCTACATCGATTTAGGTTTAGGCAAAAATAGATTAGGTGCTTCAGCATTCAACTTAGTCTTTAATGAAGTGGGCGACATACCTCCTACGCTTGATGATACGAAAATACTTAAAGCATTCTTTGATGTAATTCAAACACTTAAAAATGAAAATGTGATTGAGGCTTATCATGATCGATCTGATGGCGGTCTTTTTGCAACGTTAACTGAAATGGCTTTTGCAGGGCGCTGTGGTTTGGATATTGATTTAACTGATTGCGGTAATGATATTAAAGCGATTTTATTTAATGAAGAATTGGGCGCTGTCATTCAGGTTCAAAAAGAGCATATTTCTAGCACGCTCAGAAAGATTCATGAAGCGCTAAACTCCCATGCCCTTCTAATTGGATCTATCAGTCCAAATCAAACAATTCATATTCAACATAAAAATGAAACTGTCCTTAAAGAGACAAGATCAAACTTGCAAAGTGCCTGGAGTGAAACATCTTTCAAGATGCAATCTATGAGAGATAATCCAGAGTGTGCCCTGGAAGAGTTTTCACAAATTTCAGATGACCTTGATCTAGGTATTAACCCAAAATTTGATTTTGAAATTCCACAGTCTTTTGCGATTAAAAAGATGAAGCCTAAAATTGCCATCCTAAGAGAACAAGGTGTGAATGGCCATGTTGAAATGGCAGCAGCTTTCTCTACCGCAGGTTTTGAAGCGCATGACGTGCATATGTCAGACATTATTCAAGGTCAAAAATGTTTAACTGATTTTTCAGCGCTAGTTGCATGCGGTGGCTTTTCATATGGCGATGTATTGGGTGCAGGTGAAGGCTGGGCTAAATCCATTCTCTTTAATTCAAAAACACGTGACGCTTTTACAGCATTCTTCTCAAGGTCAGATACGATCGCGCTGGGTATTTGTAATGGCTGTCAAATGATGAGTAACCTTAAAGAAATTATTCCTGGATCAACATTATGGCCACACTTTGTAAAAAATAGATCTGAACAATTTGAAGCAAGGTTTGTATCAGTTGAAATTCTTAAGTCTAATTCTGTATTCTTTAGCGGGATGGATGGCGCCATACTTCCCATCGCGGTGGCTCATGGTGAAGGCTATACAGAATATCAAAATCAGACTCAAGTGAATGATGTTTTAAATCATCAACTTGCAACAGTTCGCTATGTTGATAACTACCATAAAGGAACTTCTACCTATCCTATGAATCCAAACGGCTCTCCTGAAGGAATTACTGGATTTACTTCTAACAATGGGCGGTTTTCAATTATGATGCCTCATCCTGAGAGAGTTTATAGGGCGGTACAGAATTCTTGGCATCCTAAAGCATGGGAAGAATTAGCGCCATGGTATAAAATGTTTGCAAATGCTTATCAATTTTTTAACTAAATGAAAGAGCCACTTAAATATGAATAAATTTTTAAAAACAACACTTACACTAATTTTACTCACTTTCTCAATGCAACTTTTTGCATTAACAGATGCAGAAGGAATCGAATTTTCAGGCGCAGTGAATGAAGGCAAACTACCTATCGTTAAAAAATATGTTGAAGTAAAAAAAGTAGATATCAATGCAACTTATTTTGCATGGAGTCCCCTTCTTATGGCGGCGGCTAAAGGTCAATTTCAAGTACTCAAATATTTAGCAGATCATGGCGCTGATATTAATTACACTCATCCAATTACAAAAATGAATGCATTTCATCATGCTGCTTTTGACGGCAGAACTGAGATTGTTAAATACCTTGCATCCAAGGGCGCTGATATTAATAAAAAAATGAATGGTGGCGTATCTATTATCCGTGTGGTGAAACAAGAAAAAGGTGATCAAAAAATGGTCGACTTACTTCTTTCTTTAGGTGTAAGTGAAGAAGGCTGCGAAGATAAATGTCTTTAATCAATAAGGCTTCTTAATTAAACTATGAAAAATTTGCGTGTATTTTTAATTTTATTATTAACACTTTTTACTGCTCCTTCAAAAGCACAAGATTCACTCAATGTAATCTCAGGGTTTACGAGCCCTGAGTCAGTTGTTCAAGATGCTAAGGGAGATATTTACGTCTCTGAGATCGGTGAATTCAATAAGGATAGTGATGGAAAAATTACACGTATCTCAATTGATGGCAAACTTTCAACATTTGCAAGCGGAATGGACGATCCTAAAGGCTTAACTTTTATTGGTAAGTCTCTATATGTAACAGACAAGAACAGAGTTTTGAAGGTTGAGCCAGATGGAAAATGGGCAGTATTTGGAAGCACTATGGCATTTCCACAAACGCCTGTCTTTTTTAATGATATTACTTCAGATGAAACTGGCAATTTATATGTGAGTGATAGCGGCAACCTTAAAACAGGTGGCGCCATTTTTAAAATTGCTAAAGATAAGAAAATTACTATAATCCTCAATGAGAATACACCTGAAATTTTAGCGCCGAATGGTCTTTTAGTTGTCAAAAATGATCTATATGAAGTAGATTTTGCAAGCGGCATTTTATATAAAATCAATTTGAAAACAAAATCAATATTGAAAGTTGCTGAAGGATTTGGTGGTGGTGATGGGTTAATTAAATCTGGCGATAGTTTCTTCGTTAGTGACTGGAAAAATGGAAAGATTTTTAAAGTACGGCATAACAAAGTAACTTTATATAAGGAAGGCTTTACAGCTGCTGCTGACATAGCGCTATCTTATGATAAAAGATCAATTATTACACCAGACATGAAAACTGGCTCCGTAACCCTCGTTCCTATTCATTAATTCATTCGGCTATGGAGTTAAGAGCTAATTGCTTAAAGGCTCTTGCCATAAACGATTTAAATGAGAAATTAAATCAAGTTCAAGATATATACGAATCTTTCAAGTCTAATCAAGTGACGATTGATTCAAAAGCTGACATTGAACATACCTACCATTTACCAGGCGCGCCACTAAAACCTCAACTTGTTCTGCCAAGACTTGTTGAAAAGAGATCAGCTTCTACTGAGCATGGAAAATTAATATTCATTCATGCGCTAACGCATATTGAATTTAGTGCGATTAATTTAGCGCTCGATATCATTTGGCGCTTTAAAAATCTTCCAGACCAATTCTATAGTGACTGGCTTCAAATTGCTTACGAAGAACATAGGCACTTTAACTTACTCAATAGCTATCTTAAAAAATTTGGTTTAAGTTATGGTAGCTTCAATGCACACAACAGCCTTTGGGAAATGGCTGATAGAACAAGTCACGATTTAGTTCATCGATTAGCGCTAATTCCAAAAACAATGGAAGCAAGGGGTCTGGATGTGACACCGCCAATTATTGAAAAATTTAAGCAGCAAAAAGATGATGACATTGCGGCTATTTTACAAATCATTTATGAAGAAGAAATTCATCATGTATCTATCGGAAATATTTGGTATCGCTGGGCATGTGAATCTCAAAAAATAGATCCACATGAAACGTATAAAAAATTACTAGAGGCTTATGATATTAAATTGAATTACCAAAAATTAAATACAGAAGCGCGTTATAGAGCAGGCTTCTTAAAAGAAGAGCTTATTTAAACCTTAAAAAGATTTAGTACGCCTTTAAAATCTGAGTGATTTAATTTAAATCGCGCGCGCTCTTGCACAACAGGCTTGGCGTGATACGCAATACTATATTGGGCTTCAGCTAACATCTTTAAATCATTCGCCCCATCGCCAATCACAATTGTATTTGATTTATCGATACTGAGTTTTGCTTGAAAATCTCTTACAGTTTGAGCTTTTACTTCATCATTGACAATTCGGCCTAATACTTTACCAGTCAGTCTCTTGTCTTTAATTTCAAGTTGATTAGATATAGCAATATCAATCCCTAATTTATTCTTCACATAATCTGCAAAATAATCAAAGCCACCTGATACAACCACTGTTGTCACATTATTTTTTCGACAAGCCTCGATCCATGCCTGGGTACCGTCATTCAACTTTAATCTTTCTTCTATCACTTTGAAGAGCATCTCCTCTCCAAGTCCTTCCAACAAAGAAACACGCTTGATTAGGCTTTGTGAAAAATCAATTTCGCCCATCATGGCACTTTTAGTAATTAAGGCTACATCTTGTTTTTTGCCGCACATATCTGCAATTTCATCAATGCATTCAATCGAGATGAGTGTTGAATCCATATCCATGACACATAGGCTAAATTCACTTAAAGCTCTGTAATTATCTAGAACTGCAAAATCTAAATGCATAAGGTGAAGCTGTTTTTTTAAATCCACTGATAAGTCCGTTTTAATCTCATATAAAGCAGCAGTATCATTAATAAGCGAATATGAAGAATCTGTCACTTGACCTAACATTGTAGAGATTTCCGTTAAATGACTTTGAAGACTAGATGGTGACTGGACTAATAATTTCATGGTATGAATAAACGATATAAGCCTAGAAATGAATAATTCTAACATTGCTATGAAAATATAATTCTTAACTGGCATGTTTATCTAAATTCGTAGAAAATAATGCTTATTTAGCTCCTTTTTTATCATGAATCTCCACGAATATCAGGCCAAACAATTAATTGCAAAATATGGCATTTCTGTGCCAAAAGGTATTGTAATTAAGTCTGCAAATGAACTGGATCAATCCATAGCCCAGCTAGAATCTTCTTCTTATGTCATTAAAGCTCAAATTCATGCAGGTGGAAGAGGCAAAGCGGGTGGTGTTAAGATTGTAAGCTCTAAAAAAGAAGCAGCTGAGGTTGTAAATTCCCTTCTTCATAAAAAACTTGTCACTTATCAAAATAAGCCAGATGGCCAACCTGTTAATACCCTCCTTATAGAAGAGTCATGTGACATTGAAAAAGAATTATATTTTTCCATACTAGTTGATAGGCAATCAGAAAAAATCGTCGTTATTGCATCTTCTGCAGGCGGTATAGAAATTGAAGAAATATCTAAAACTAACCCTGAAAAAATTGTCAGAGAAACATGTAGCCCAATTAATGGCCTCATGGACTATCAATCCAGAAGCATGGCCTTTGCTTTAGGTTTACCTAACGAAATGATTAATGATTTCGTTAAATTTGCTAGAAGTGCTTTTAAAGTTTTTGTTGAATACAATTTAGCCTTATTAGAAATTAATCCGCTCGTTATCACTTCCCATAAAAAAATTATTGCTCTCGACTGCAAAATAAATGTCGATGACAATGCCCTTTACAAACATAAAACATTAGCTGAGCTCCGTGACTGGGCACAAAACGACTCTAAAGAAGCTGAAGCTTTTGATGCTGGGCTAAACTATATTGCACTTAATGGCAATATTGGTTGCATGGTGAATGGTGCAGGCCTTGCTATGGCTACGATGGATCTCATCAAGCTTTACGGTGGTGAACCTGCAAACTTTTTAGATGTGGGTGGTGGAGCAACCGCTGAAACAGTTGCCAAAGCTTTTAAAATTATTCTCGATGACAAAAATGTGCAGGTTGTCTTAGTTAATATTTTTGGCGGCATTATGCGATGCGATATTATTGCTGAAGGTATTATTGCTGCAATTAAAGAAGTCGGTATCAAAATTCCTATTGTCGTAAGATTAGAAGGAACTAACGTTGATTTAGGCAAAAATCTTTTACAAACAAGCGGCTTAAATATTAAGGCCGCAAACACACTGACCGAAGCAGCAACGATCGCAACAAGTCTTATTAAAAAATAAAATGTCTATTCTTATTAACAAATCTACTAAGTTGATTTGCCAAGGGTTTACTGGTAAACAAGGCACCTTTCACTCAGAACAAGCGCTTGCTTATGGCACAAAATTAGTAGGCGGTGTCACGCCTGGTAAGGGCGGCACATTACATCTTAATTTGCCTGTATTTAATACAATGAGGGATGCTATTAGAACAACTGGGGCGAATGCCTCAGTTATTTACGTTCCTCCTGCTTTTGCTGCAGATTCAATTATCGAAGCTTCTGAAGAAGGTATTGAGATAATTGTATGTATTACAGAAGGTATTCCAATACAAGATATGATTAATGTGAAGGCTGCTATTCGCGCTAATCAATCTAAGCTCATCGGGCCGAATTGTCCGGGTGTTATTACACCTGGCGAATGTAAGATTGGCATTATGCCAGGGAGCATTCACATGCCTGGATCCATTGGTATTATTTCAAAATCAGGCACACTGACCTACGAAGCTGTTCAACAAATAACAACGCTTGGTTTAGGACAAAGCACATGTGTTGGAATTGGGGGCGATCCCATCAAAGGACTAAATTTTATTGAATGCTTACAAATGTTTGAGGAGGATAAAAATACCAAGGGCATTATATTAGTTGGTGAAATTGGCGGCTCAGATGAGGAAGCTGCTGCTGAATATATTAAGCAACACATTAAAAAACCTATTGCAGGTTATATCGCCGGTATTACAGCTCCTGAAGGGAAAAGAATGGGCCATGCAGGCGCTATCATTTCACAAGGCTCTGGTCTTGCAGTAGATAAAATCAAAGCATTAGAAAAAGTCGGCGTCAGTATGTCTAAATCTCCTGCGGATATGGGGCTCACTATGCAGGCATTATTAAAAAAATAAAAATTGTATAAAAAAACTCTTCTCATCTTTTTCCTGATTAGTTCTTTTTTTGCATTAATCGTAAATGCTGAAGAGTCTGTAAATTATCTTTTAACGGCAGCTTCAAAAGGCGATCTTGAGACAGTAAGCGCTATTTTAGACAGTGGCGGCAATCCAAATACCAAAGATGAAGATGGCGTCACAGCGTTGATGTACGCTGCAAGAAAAGATATGGATAAGATTGTGGGGCTTTTAGTTAAAAAAGGTGCGACAGTTAATGCAATTGAAAATAATGGCTGGACTGCGCTTATGTTTGCAGCAAAGAAAAATTATATGCGGTCGGCTCAGGTGCTTCTAAACAACGGTGCGGATCCAAAAATAAGAGACAATGACGGGTGGAGTGCTTATGGATTAGCTGCGATATCAGGATTTCATGAAACTGTAGATCTGTTAATCAAGCATGGTATTGACCCTAACAATACTAACGATGCCGGCCAAACTGTTCTGATGTATGCCGCAAAAAATGGTGATATTAAAACAATTGAAACGCTTCTTGCCCATGGTGCCGATCCAAATATCGTAGATAAATATAAATGCAGTCCTCTTATTTACGCCGCCAGAGAAGGCAATGCAGACGCAGTAGGTCTCTTTATAAAGCGTGGTATCAAAATTGATTATGAAGATCAATTTAATTGGACAGCTCTTACTTGGGCCACGAAAAAAAATCATTTATCCGTTGCAAAGCTTCTCATAGGAAGTGGGGCTAATATTGACCGTAAAGATTCTGATGGCACACCGATTCTTCACTATGCTGTAGCAAATAAATCCAAGGAAATGATTCAACTTTTTATTAACTCAAAAGTTGATTTAAAAGCAAAAGATCGTTATGGGCTAACAGCTCTTGTGTATGCACTTAAAGCTAAAAATTCAGAAATTGTTGATCTCATTAAAAATGCGGGTGGCAATTACTAAAAGCCATGAAAATCGCATTAGCACAAATAAATTCATTTGTTGGTGATATTGATAACAATAGCAATCTTATTATTAAGCGCGCTAAGGAGGCTTCTAAAAAAGGAGCTGAATTGTTTATTACTCCAGAACTTTCTATATGCGGCTACCCGCCTGAAGACCTCGTCTTAAGGGAAGATTTTCTTGGGGCATGCTCAAAAGCATTAAAAAAAATCGCGCAGGCCTTGCCTTTTATCAAGGTAATCGTAGGGCACCCATTAAAAAAAGGTAGCAGAATATACAATGCGGCCTCATTACTTTTTAATGGGAAAATTCAAGGCACCTATTTTAAGCAAATCTTGCCTAATTATGGTGTATTTGACGAGAATAGGTATTTTGCACCTGGTAAAAAAGCATTTATTTTTACGCATAAAGGCTTAAAAATTGGCCTGCTTATTTGTGAAGATGCATGGAGCATATCACCAAGCAAATTGCTTAAAAAAAAATCAGTCGATGGCATTGTAGTAATTAACGCATCTCCTTATGAAATAGGAAAATCTGATACTCGAATAAAAATTATTTCTAAGTTAGCCAAAGAAACTAAATCTACTATTATTTACCTCAATGCAATTGGCGGCCAAGATGAGCTTATATTTGACGGCGGTTCATTTGCTGTTAGTAAAGAAGAAAAACTTATGCATCAATCATTATTCTTTAAGGAAGAAACAGCCATTATTGATGTATTTTTAAAAACGAATATTCAAACTACTAGCCATAAAAAGTTACATACTAGGGAAGCACATTTATATGAGGCCCTTAAATTAGCCCTCAAAGATTACGTAACTAAGAATAACTTTAAAAATGTATTTGTGGGCTTGTCTGGCGGTATAGATTCTGCTCTAGTTTTGGCATTAGCAAATGACACGTTTCCTAAAAAAAATATTACTGCTGTTATGATGCCATCAGAATTTACGGCAAAAATTAGTATTACAGAATCTCGTAAAATGATTAAAAATACAGGTGTTAATTACAAAGAAATAGATATTCAGCCTATTTTTAAACTTTTTAGAAAAACATTATCTAGCGAATTTAAGAATAAACCTTTTGATACGACGGAAGAAAATTTGCAAGCCCGCATTAGAGGTATTTTATTAATGGCCCTGTCTAATAAATTTAATGGTCTTGTGATTTCAACAAGTAATAAAAGTGAAACTGCTGTTGGCTATACAACGCTTTATGGAGATATGGTAGGAGGCTTTGCACTTCTGAAAGATGTGCCCAAAACTTGGGTCTATAAATTAGTACAATATAGAAATTCTATTTCAGCCATCATTCCAAATGAAATCATCCAAAGACCACCTACTGCTGAGTTAAGACCCAACCAACTTGATCAGAATAGTCTCCCTAAATATGAAATTCTTGATAAGATAATTGAACTCTATGTTGAAAATGATTTAGATGTAGCTTCTATTATAAAAAAAGGTTTTTCTAGTAAAAGCGTAAATCACATTATAAAGTTAATTAACAATAACGAATTTAAAAGAGCTCAAAGTCCTATAGGGCCAAAAATTACGCATAGGGCTTTTGGTAAAGATAGAAGATACCCCATTACCTTTAAACATTAATGCATATTAAGAAGGAAAGCAGATGAAGAAAATTGAGGCGGTAATAAAACCATTCAAGTTAGACGAAGTGCGGGAAGCTCTTTCTGAAATTGGTATCAATGGGATCACAGCGACTGAAGTTAAAGGTTTCGGGAGACAAAAAGGGCATACAGAGCTCTATAGAGGCGCAGAATATGTAATTGATTTTCTTCCTAAAATAAAACTAGATATTATTGTTTCAGACAAAATGGTTAAAAAAGTTATCGAAGCAATTTCAGCTGCAGCGCACACAGGTAAAATTGGTGATGGCAAAATTTTTGTAAGTAATATTGAAGAGGTGGTGAGAATTAGAACTGGAGAAATAGGTGAATCTGCTATTTAATTAAAGAATAGCTTTCTAACCCTTTCCAAATCTTCTTGGGTATCAATTCCAGCCAATGGAGCATCTAATGATGCTACAACACCTATCTTATAACCAGCATATAGTATTCTGAGCTGCTCCAGCCGTTCAATATCCTCCAATTTAGCTTGCCCTATATGTTCATAATGCTTTAGAAATTTAGCGCGATAAGCATAAATACCAATGTGTCTATAGAAACCCTCGTTATCGATCTTCTTTTGAGCAAATTCATCTCTCGGAAAAGGAATAGGAGCCCTACTAAAGTACAAAGCATGGGAATTTTTATCTAGTACGACTTTGACATTATTTGGATTAATAAAATCGTTGTAATCCGAAAGTGTGTGACATGCTGTAGAGACAAGTATGTCTTTTTCATGATCTAAATATTCGGCAACTTGGTTGATCAATACTGGATTAATAAGTGGTTCATCGCCTTGAACATTTACGACAATCTCATCATCTGGCCAGCCCTCTGAGTTAACAACCTCGGCTAAGCGATCAGTGCCGGATTTATGGTTAACATTAGTCATGACTGCTCTATAACCAAATTTATCTACAATATCAAAAATCTTTTGATTGTCAGTAGCAACCAGAACCTCATTAGCATCACTTTTTAATGCCTGTTTTACAACATGAACCACCATAGGAATGCCCCCGATATCCACCAAAGGCTTTCCCTCTAATCGACTGCTTTGATATCTCGCTGGAATAACAACTTTAAATGTCATGAATAATCTTCATTATCCTCAAGCGCCCTCGCTTCACTTTCTAGCAAGATAGGGATACCATCCTTGATTGGATAAACAAGCCTAGCAGACTTGGATATAAGCTCATTCTTTTCTTTTTTATAGATCAACGGACCCTTGGTAACTGGACAAACTAAAATTTTTAATAGGTTTTTATCCATAAGTTATATGTCTCAACTTTTTTAAAATAATATCAGTAAACTTCGAGTCAATTTCAGCGGTGATTGGCAAATACCAAAAATTACTTTTAGAGAACTTCTCACATTTAATAGCGTCTTTTTCAGTCATTATAATATTCCTGTCCTTCATGTTTATAAAATCTTTTTTCGTAAATCGATAGTGATCTTCATAGACCGAGCTATGAAATATTATATTGAATGACTTAAGATAATTAAAAAATCTATCTGGATTGCCAATGCCAGCTACCGCATGAATATTCTCTAAATGAACTTTATTTAATGAAATTTTTTGCTTAGTCTTTAGATTGATTAAGAAATAACTCTTATATTTCATTAAGTAACTACCAGGTATCACTTTCTTATGATTGCATATAATGGCATCTACGGAACTCAATTTCTTCTTAGACTCTCTCAATGGACCTGCTGGCAAAAGATATCCATTTCCAAATTTTCTGGTACCGTCAACCACTAGAATTTCTATATCACGTTTTAGACGATAATGCTGAAGTCCATCATCAGACAAAATCACATCTATTTTTTTGTACTTTTTAATAAGTGTTTTTGCTGCTAACACCCTATCTTTTGAAACAAAAACTGGCATATGAGTATGTTTTTGAATCAAAATAGATTCGTCACCTACATCATCTACATTACTTGTTTTATTAACTTCGCACACGCCGCTCAATTTAGAGCGGTATCCCCTGCTTATGATAGCGGGATGGTACCCATTTTTCTTTAGTTCATTTGCAAGATGAATAACTAAAGGAGTTTTTCCGGTGCCGCCTGAAGTGATGTTTCCAATCACAATTACGGGAATCTTTAATTTAAAAGACTTTAAAAAATTAAATCGATACAGATAATTTCTAACAGAAGATATTAGGTAAAAAATTACTGATAAAGGAAGAAGCAATAAAGAAGCTGAGCTTTTTGAATAATGTAGCTTGGAAAGAGCCTTATATGCACTCAAAATTCTACTTTAATCCTTTTTTATGCAATATAGAATAATGTTTACATCTTTTAATCAATTCTTTGTGTGTTCCAATATCAATGATTCTAGATTTTTCAATTACAACAATTCGATCAGCATTTAAAATTGTAGACAGTCTATGGGCAATGACTATGGTTGTCCTATTTTTCATTAAATTATCTAATGCTAATTGAACATATTTCTCCGAATGAGAATCAAGTGCTGATGTGGCTTCATCGAGAAGCAATATAGGTGCATTTTTTAAAATTGCACGAGCAATTGAAATTCTTTGACGTTGACCTCCTGACAATCTAACACCCCGATCTCCAATCTTATGATCCAGTTGATTTTCAAGTGGCTCAACAAATTCCCATGCATTAGCGGCTATTGCAGCTTTTTTAACCTCTTCTTTAGTTACGGACCTATCTAAACTGCCATAAGCTATGTTATTCATGATTGTGTCATTAAATAAAATTGTATCTTGGCTTACCAATGAATACTGACTACGCAGATTTTTTAACTTTAGATCATTAATATTAATACCATCTAAAAATATTTCACCTTGTTCAATTTCATAAAATCTTGGTAATAGATTAATAAGTGTTGTTTTTCCTCCACCTGATTTACCTACAAGCGCCACTTTTTCACCAGGCTTAATATTTAAATTGATCTCTTCAAGAATATTGTGTTTACTATTTTGATATCGAAATGATAAGTCCGATATTTTTATACGTCCTTTTGCGCGATTAATAGATTTTGTGCCACGATCAATTTCTGAGGGTTCGTCCATTAATCCAAATACGCTTTTAGCAGCTGCTATAGCAATTTGAATTTTGTCATTTATTGAGGTTAAGCTTTTAATTGGGGCAATAATCATCAATAAAGCTGCAAAGAAAGCAGCAAACTGTCCTGCCGAGAATTTACCAAATGAATAAAAGGCAATTCCTGATAAGGCAACACCTGCTAAAATTTCTACTGTAAAAGAATTTAAAGCTCCAATTCTTATAAGCTTTGCTTGGATTTTCCTTATTTTTTCTGAAATTCTATTGAATCGGCTAACTTCGTATTGGTCTGTTCCAAATATTTTAACAATTCTTTGTGCGGCTATAGCTTCATCAGATGCCATGATTAACTCCCCATTTGCATTCTGCGAAATCGTTCCTGCAGCCCTAAGTCTCGGCGACATTATTTTAAGGTAGTAGGCAAGGATTGGAGCTAAAAATAAAAATACTAGAGTAAGTTTCCAGTCCAAATAAAGCATATAGCAAACAATCCCAATAAAGCTTATCCCATCCTTTATGAGATTAAACCCTATATCTGTAATTACATTTGAAAGTTGTTGAACATCGCTATTTAATTTAGAGACAATATGACTTGATGAATTTTTGTCAAAAAAATTCATTGGCAACATCATAATCTTCTTAAAAAGATCAGATCTAAGACTTTCAACAACCTTCAATGAAGTCGATTTCATAAAATAACTTGAAAATAATCCTGACAAGGCTCTTATCGACATGACTAAAAGAAGAAGTAAAGCTAAAGAAGATTGTTTATCTGCAAATTCCGACCCAAATCCTTGGTCAGTAATTTTTTTAATAATAGCAAGAAATGCTGTGTTGGTTAATGACAGCACAACCAATGAAATTAAACTTAGGGATAAAATAAATTTATGTTGCCAAGTATATTTAAACAGTCTTTTATAAAGATATCTAAAATTAATTGGCTGTGATGCAGTTATTTTTTTAATATTTTTTGCCATTAGGCCAAGAAAAACTAAACTTTTTTAAAGTTTAGTTAACTTTTGTTGAGAATGTAATATGGTTTAACCCTGCCTGTCTTGAGGCTTCCATGACGTTAATGACGGACTGATGCTCACATTTTGCATCTGCATTAATAATCACTGGTATTTCTTTTTCACCTTTTGCTGAATTTTTTAATACCTCAATAATAGATTCAAGGCTCCGATTAGGAAGGGGGTTGTCATTTATGGCGTAGACACCTTCGGCAGTAATAGATACATTAATAACGTTAGGTTTCTTATCAGGGCTATTGGCTTCTGCGGTGGGGAGATTAATTTTTAATTCACTAAATCTAGAGAAAGTTGTACTTACGACAAGGAAAATAATAATAACTAATAAAACGTCGATTAAAGGAACAAGGTTTAATTCCATCTCTTCGTGTTTTTTTCCTCGTTGAAAATTCATATGTAATCCTAATTATTTATTTACGAACGCCCATAGATTCAATCAGCTTAAGAGCTTGTTGCTCCATATCAAAGATTAAATCATCTACCTTAGATCTAAAAAAGCGATAAAAAATCATAGCGGGAACGGCCACAACAATTCCTGCTGCAGTGTTATAGAGGGCGACTGAAATACCTCTTGCAAATACAGCTACATCATGACCACTGTTTGTGAATGAACTAAAAAGATCAACCATACCAATTACCGTACCCAAAAGTCCCAAAAGAGGGGCAACTGCCGCAATTGTGCCAAGCGTTGATAGATATTTTTCAAGCTTGAAGTTAACCGCTCTACCTGACTCTTCTATAGCTTCTTTAATATGAGCTGCGGATGTATTTGAATTGATAAGAGCGCTTGCGAATATTTCACCCAAAAGGGAGTGCTCTTTAATTTTTGCAATTACATCTTTTTTTATCGTACCTTGATTTAATAAGTTCTGCACTTCGGGAAGAAGATCGCCTGGGGCAACAATTTCAACCCTTAAAGACCAAAATCGCTCACCAATAATTGCTAAAGCAATGATTGAAGCGAATATGAGCGGCCAAATCGGCCATCCAGCGGCTAAAATAATTTCCCACATACTCTAATTCTCCAAGTGTTTGATGAGTATTATTCTATCTTAATATCTAGTTAATTGCTTAAATCAACTTATGTCTTTTTAAGCTTTCCTTGATTTAATTTATATTGAAATTTTAATTTTGATGAAAGCTGATTATCATGAGTAACCAAGACTAGAGTTGAATGATTCTCTTTCGCTAAATCAAGCAATAAGTCAAATACAAAATGTGCCGTTTTTGCATCTAAATTTCCTGTAGGTTCATCTGCAAGAATGCACTTTGGCTTGGTAATTAGAGATCTAGCAATTGCTACCCTCTGCCTTTCACCTCCAGATAACTGGGATGGTTTATGAGTCAATCTTTTACCTAAACCTATTTTTTTTAATAGCACCTCAGCTTCCTTAAAAGCCTGTTTGTATTCATACCTTCTAATTAATAGCGGAATTGCAACATTTTCTATGGCATTGAAATCACTAAGCAAATGATGAAACTGATACACAAAGCCTAAATGTGTATTTCTCAACAACCCCAATTCATCTTGACTTAAAAATGAAATATCTTGATCTAAAATTTTTACCTGTCCGGACGAGGCCTTTTCAAGTCCAGCCATAAGATGAAGAAGAGTGCTTTTACCAGACCCTGATACACCAACAATAGCCGTATGGTCCCCCTCGGTGATATTAAGATTTAATTTATTAATAATTGCTTCGTCTAGACTAGGAAATATCTTGGATAAATCCTTGCAAGTTATAAGTAACTTTTTAGTCATGCTTTAACGCCTCAGCAGGTGAAGTATTAGAAGCTTTTATACTTGGATAAATTGTGGCAATAATAGATAAAAAAATCGAGATAAAGGTTATAGAAATGACATCACTAAATAAAAGTTTAGAAGGCACATCAGAAATATAATAAATATCCTTAGATAAAAATTGAACGTTAAATAAATGCTCAATAAAAGGGACGATCGAATGAATATTAAGCGCAACAACAGTCCCCAAAAATACCCCACTGATAGTTCCGATTACCCCTATTAAAGAACCTTGAACAATAAATATATATAGAATGCTTTTAGGCTTCGCTCCGTATGTTCTAAGAATTGCAATGTCTGATCTTTTATCAGTCACTGCCATCACTAGGGTAGAAACAATATTAAATGCCGCAACCGCGATGATTAACATCAGAATAATAAACATCACTTTTTTTTCCATTTGAACAGCCGCGAAAAAATTCGCGTGTTTTTTTGTCCAGTCGCTGACATAAAAAACGCCTGATTCCGAAAGATTGTTTGATAGTCTTTTTGCAACTATAGGCGCCAAAAAAAGATCATCAATCTTTACCCTAACCCCCGAGACAGCATCGTTCATCTGAAGGAATTTCTGAGCGTCCTCTAGATTCATCAGCGCCATTCCGGAATCATATTCATACATTCCGATTTCAAAAATACCTACAACATTAAATTGTCGCATTCTAGGAAATGTACCTGCAGGGGTATAAGAGCCTTGTGGAATTAAAATATTAACCTTATCTCCAACTACAATACCTAGCTGCTTTGCAGCATCTATACCTAAAATCACATTAAATGTATTAGGTTTTAAATCAGACAACTTACCAACCTTAACTTTCTTTTCCAAGTCATCAACATTACCTTCAAGTTCTGATGAAATCCCTCGAAGCATAATTCCCTGGCTCCCGTATTCACTAACTAACATACCCTGACCATCTACATAAGGCGCCGACCCTTTTACATCAGGAGATTCATGAAGTTTTTTTGTCAAATCTTCCCAATGGGTCAATATATTATTTGAGCTTGTAATTTCAATATGAGAAGCCACTCCAAGAATTCGCGTTCGAAGTTCATCCTGGAAACCATTCATAACAGATAAAATAATAATAAGCGCTGAAACTCCAAGGGCAATTCCGACCATGCTTGTCATTGAAATAAAAGATATGAAGCTATTTTTTTGCTTAAACTTTATATATCTATAAGCAATCCAAGCTTCAAAGGGCAGGTATTTGTTAAGTAAAGACATTTACTTTATTTTATCAGGGTTATACATTCTAATCTGATAAAATCATCTTATGTTCACAGGCATTATTCAATCCATTGGCTTAATAAAAAAAATTGAATCTTTAAAAAAAGATGCTCGTATTACTGTTGCCTATGAGACTAATAAAATTAAGGCAAGCACCTTAGGTAATAGCATATCGATCAATGGCATATGCCTTACCATTCAAAAAAAACAAAAAAATCAATTTATATTTCATGTGTCAGAAGAAACATTAAGCAGAACTATCTCTTTTACTGAAAAATCTCTAGTAAATTTAGAGAGTGCACTTTTATACAATGGAAAAGTAGGTGGCCATTTTGTAACAGGTCATATTGATGGCGTAGCAAAAATTACTGACATTAAAATTAATAGCCAATGTTGGATTTTAGAAATAAAGCCGCCTAAAAAACTACTTAAATTTATTGCTGAAAAGGGATCTGTTGCTATAAATGGCGTAAGTCTTACCGTAAATTCAATCAAAAATGATAAATTTAAAGTAAACATCATTCCATTTACCCTTAAGGAAACTAATCTGGGAAATCTAGCTAAGGGAAGTGAAATTAATATTGAAGTAGACTTGATTGCTAGATACCTTGAAAACATCCTCAAAAGAAAATAAAGAATAGATGATCCGTCCGATAGTTGAAATTATTGAAGATATCAAACAAGGCAAAATGGTTATCCTTGTCGATGAGGAAAATAGAGAAAATGAAGGTGATCTTGTACTCGCGGCAGAATTTGCTAATTCAGATCATATTAATTTTATGTCTAAATTCGGGCGCGGCCTTATTTGTCTAACACTGACAGAAGAGAAATGCAAAATGCTCGATCTGCCCCTTATGGTTCAAGAAAACGAAACGCGCTTAGGGACTAACTTTACGGTCTCTATTGAAGCTGCCGAGGGTGTTACTACTGGAATTTCAGCAAATGATAGGGCCACCACAATTAAAGCTGCAATTCATAAAAATGCTACCTCAAAAAGTATTGTAAGACCCGGCCATATATTTCCATTGATATCTAAAAAAGGCGGGGTACTTGTCAGGGCTGGACATACTGAAGCTGGATGTGATCTTGCTCATCTTGCAGGCCTAGAATCAGCATCAGTGATATGTGAAATTCTTAATGAAGACGGAAATATGGCAAGACTTCCAGATTTAATTGATTTTTCAGAGCAGCATGATATCAAAATTGGAACCATTGCTGATCTCATAGAATACCGAAGAAAAAATGAAAAGTTAATCGAAAAATTAATCGAAAAAAATATCTTAACGCCCTATGGCGAAATGAAGTTAATTCTGTATAAGGACAAAATCTTAGAAGAAACTCATATTGCTCTTGTTAAAGGTGAAATTCAAAAAAACAGAGAAACCATTGTGAGAGTCCACGAGCCTTTGTCAGTAATAGATCTTCTGGATATAGAAGACAAAAAACATTCATGGAACGCTTTAAAAGCGATCAAAAAAATAAGCAAAGATGGCGGTGTATTGATTTTTATAAACCATAATACAAACACCAACGATCTTCTAAACATTATAAAAACAGAAAATGCAGCACCACTTAAGAACAACAACGATTTAAGAAATTATGGAATTGGCTCTCAAATATTAGTAGATTTAGGTGTTAGGAAAATGAAACTACTATCTGCCCCAAGAAAAATGCCAAGCATGATTGGTTTTGGTCTGGAAATTACAGGTTACATAGAAAATTAATATGTGCCGTTAATAAATTATGCTAGAATAAAGCCATTGAAAAATTATAAAAAAAATAATTTTAAAGCGCACTGTCAAACTGACTTCATGTCAGTTTTTTTTTCGAAAAAAACTTCCTTTATTAGCTTAAATCTAGAATTAAGCCCAACAAAACTACCATGTTGAATACCAATAATAATTATCAATCGGGCAAACAAAGAGAAGGTAATATTATAGGATTCGATTTTGGACAAAGACGAATAGGGATTGCCATTGGAAACAATATATCCAAGACAGCTCAAGCTTTAATAACAATTGAATCAGCATCGAAGAGTCAAACATTTACAGCCATTCAAAAAATCATGGAAGAATGGATGCCTGTCTCTATAGTTGTTGGCGTGCCGTTTAATGTGGACGGATCAGAACATAAAGTCACCAATCTATCTAAAAAATTCGCCAAACAACTAGAACAAAAATATTCACTGCCAACTCATCTTATCGATGAACGCTATACTTCAATTGAAGCCAGCCATGAAATTAAAGATAAAAAAATTGATTTAAAGAAAAAGAAACTATTAATCGACCAGATAGCTGCCAAAATTATTTTACAATCTTATCTTGATCAAATTTAAGTTAAAACATGAACCTACCTAACGCAGAATACCTAATAGAAAAACTTAAAGATAAAATCAATGAGATGATTGATGATAAGACTGTTCTCATTGGCGTCCAAAGTGGAGGAGAGCTTATTCTTGAAAGGATTTTACCTGGCTTAAAAAATGCTGTCGTAACAGGCTCAATTGATACATCTTTCTACAGAGATGACTTTTCAAGTCGCGGCTTAAAAATAAAAAATAATCCTTCAAAAATTAATACGGAAATTAATGGTAAGCATATTATTCTTATTGATGATGTATTTTCTACAGGAAGAACTGTAAGAGCTGCCATGAATGAAATTTTTGATTATGGGAGACCTAGGAAAATTACACTGGCTGTTTTAATTGATAGGAACGAGCAAGAGCTTCCCATTGTGCCGCAGATTTGTATCGAAAAAATTAGCCTGCGAAAAGATCAACATTTGGAACTTATATTAGATGAAAATAAAAAATTTACCTTTCAGCTAAAGGAATCTCATGTTTAATCCCCAGCTGAATAATAAGGGCAATTTAAATCATCTTTTATCTATTGAAGGACTGTCCAAAGAAAAAATTATCCAAATTTTAGATACGGCAGAATCATTCTTAAAGATAGGCGAGAGAGATGTTAAAAAGGTTCCTATTCTAAGAGGCAAAACAGTATGTAATGTTTTCTTTGAAAATAGCACACGAACTAGAACTACTTTCGAGATTGCCGCCAAAAGACTTTCTGCTGATGTTATTAACCTAAATGTTACTACCTCGTCGCAATCTAAAGGCGAAACTATTTTGGACACTATCAATAATTTGATTGCCATGAATGCAGATATTTTTGTTGTAAGACATCCATCATCAGGCGCTGCTCATTTTATTGCCTCTCACGTAAAGCCAAATATTCACATTATTAATGCGGGTGATGGAAATCACTCTCATCCCACTCAAGGACTTCTGGACGCTTTTACTATAAGAAAATATAAAACAAACTTTAATAAGTTAAAAGTAGCTATCGTAGGGGATATTCTAAATTCTAGAGTT
>Ga0208966_1000040_pt1 | contig 38013 bp, 28 predicted proteins | sample GreLakmeHU45MSRF_FD_187701 | JGI IMG/M metagenome (GOLD analysis project Ga0208966, IMG submission 187701) | Freshwater lentic microbial communities from great Laurentian Lakes, MI, USA - Great Lakes metaG HU45MSRF (SPAdes) | ecosystem: Environmental > Aquatic > Freshwater > Lake | place: Great...
ATCTAACAATAATATTTATTATAATACTTCAAATGTTGGTATTGGAACATTTGTTCCAACAAGCAAATTACATTTATATGATGATACTACTAGTAATACTAAACTAACAATTCAAAATAATTATAATTTTGAAATTATATCTGGTAATACCAGAGGAATTATCACAGGTACAAATGATAGATATATGATTTTTACTTCATCTTCTTCATTCACAATTCCACCAGAAGGTATTAATTGTGATATATTAATGATTGGCGGAGGTGGTTCTAGTGGTTATCGGGGGGGGGGAGGAGCAGGTGCGTGTATAATAGCAATAAATAAAACATTCACTACAGGTTCTTGTGTAGTGAATGTAGGGGATGGAGGATTACTTGGTAATAAAGGTAACGATAGTTATATATCGGTAGAAAATAAGGACATATATCGTGCAAAAGGAGGTGGTAATGGAGGACCACTAAACGGTGTTGGTGGTGAAGGAGGATGTGGTGGAGGCGCTGGATATGCTGAAGCTAATTCTTATGGTGCTACTTTTTATGGTCGCGGTTTTCCAAGTAGTAGTAATATAGTAAATGAAACTACACTTATTGGACCTGGTATAACATCAACTTATGCGGTTCTTGGTAATGAAGGAGGTAACTCAGGCTCAAGTAGTATGTATAGTGGCGGCGGAGGAGGGATTGGTAGTGCCGCATATATGTATACTCCAGGGAATGGTACAAATCAAGTAACACTAAGTGGAGCATCAACGCCAATAAACTTTCAAAGTTATTTTGCCAATAATGGAGCATTTGGTGTTAATGGTTTTATTGGAGGTGGGGGCGGTGGTTATAATGGCTTGAGTTCAGGACTAGTTTCTGGTGGTTTAGGAGGTGGCGGAGGTCTTGGAAATAATCTAGGTGTTGCAAATACAGGGAGTGGTGCAGGGGACGTTAATAAGGCTGGTGGTTCAGGTATTGTTATTATAAGATATAGACTTTTATCATCATCATCATCCTCATTAGACTTTGTAAGAGGATTAATAAACGATACAAGTATAGATTACAGTGTAGGTAATTATGATGGTATTTTTAAAATTAAATCAGTAGACACAGGAACACCTACAGATAGATTGGTAATTAATTCATCAGGTAATGTGACAATTAATGGGGATGTTAATATTACTGGTAGTTATAAAAAAAATAATAGTGATGTCATACAAAATACAAGCAACTATGTAGTAAATACAAGTAATATTTTAGTTACTAAAGCATACCTTAATGATACCAATAGTAGCAATTATGTAGTATATACTAGTAATATTTTAGTTACCAAAGCAAATCTTAATGATACCAATAGTAGTAACTATATAGCAAGAATAAGCACAGATGTTAATTCAAGAGTATGGACTACCGCGCAAATACCTAGTTTACCAACATCTCTAATTACAGGATTAGATGGTGCATTATCAGGAAAACAAGCAACCATTAATAGTATTGCAAATCAAATAATTATAGGAAATGGCAACGGTTCTACAACAACTTCAACAGGACTTACATTTAATTCAGTATCAAATACTTTAGAAACAAGTAATATTACTCTTACTGGTGATTTAACTGTTACTAAAAATTTAACAGTTTATGGAAATAAAACAACATTAGAAACATATGTATATACAACAGAGAATTTGGAAGTTGTCAATACAAATATTAATTCAGTTGCTTTAATGGTTCAGCAAAGTAATAGTGGCACTAATGATATTTTTGTTGCTTCAAATCAAACTGCGAGAGTTTTTAATATTGCAAATAATGGTGATGTTAATATTAGCGGTATCTATAGAAGAAATGGTAGAGATGTTATACAAGATACAAGTAACTATATAGTATCTACAAGTAATATTTTAGTAACTAAAGCGAACCTTAATGATACCAATAGTAGTAATTATATAGTATCTACTAGCAATATCTTGGTTACTAAAGCAAATCTAAATGATATTAATAGTAGTAATTACGTATTATCTACATGCAATATCTTAGTAACTAGTGCAAACCTTAATAATACTAATAGTAGTAATTATATAGTATCAACAAGTAATATATTAGTTGATGCTATTAAAAATAATAAATCAAGTCAATGGACTACTTCTAATAATAATATTTATTACAATACTTATAATGTGGGTATTGGAACCGCTATTCCAATAAACAAACTACATTTATATGATGATACTAATAATGATACAAAATTAACAATACAAAATAATACTAATGTAGTTGCAGGTGCTTCACCTACGGAAATATCAGTATCTGGAGCGACCCCATCTATAATTGGAGGAACTGATAGGATGCTTGTATTTCCTTATTCAGGAACGGCAACATTTACTCCTTATAGTTTTACACCTACTGAAAACCTTGTATGTGATATATTAGTTGTTGGTGGTGGAGGTGGTGGTGGAAAGTTTGGAGGTGGTGGAGGTGCTGGTGCAATATTGTTTGGGGCAAATATTAAATTAACTTCGGGTAATCTTGTATCAATCAAGGTAGGTAAAGGTGGTATTGGTGGAACTGGACAAAATAGTGCTATTAATGGGGTAAATGGTGTAGATAGTTCAATAACATTAAGTTCATTTGAATATTTTGCGAAGGGTGGAGGTGGAGGTGGAACAAGAATGTCAAATGAAAACGGAAAGAATGGTAGTGATGGAGGTAGTGGGGGTGGTGGGTCTCACGGAAATAGTGGGACACAATCACAAGGAGGATTAAGTAATAAAATTACCTATCCTAATTTCCAATCATTCGGTAATGTTGGTGGTTTAGGAAAACTTGGGAATGCTGCTCCTGAACCTACACACGCATCAGGAGGTGGTGGTGGTGCTGGAAGTATAGGAGGAAATGCTTCTGGTTCAGGAACAGGAACAGGTGGAGGTAATGGTGGAGCAGGACAAAGTTATATATCATATTTTGGGTCAGGTGTAGGACATACAGGTTGGTTTGGTGGTGGTGGTGGAGGTAATACATATGCTGGTGCTGGAAATGCTGGATATGGAAATGGAGGTAATGGATTATTAGGTGGTGGTGGTAATGGTGGTTTTGATGGAGGGACTGAACTTTCAGGAGATAATGGATTAGCAAATACAGGTGGTGGAGGTGGAGGTGGTAAATGGGACGGGGCAGGAAATTTGGATGGTGGAATAGGAGGAACAGGATATGTTATTATAAGATACAGGAAAGAATCTTCAACATCTTCATCATTAGAATTAGTTAGAGGAACTACAACAGACGGAGCGGTGGATTATAGCGTAGGTAATTATGATGGAGTATTTAAAATAAAATCTGTAGATGCAGGAACACCAACAGATAGATTGGCAATTAGTTCAGCAGGTAATGTAGATGTAGCGGGTAGTGTTAATATTACTGGTAGTTATAAAAAAAATAATAGTGATGTAATAGTTGATACAAGTAATTATGTAAAATCAACAAGCAATATTTTAGTGCCTCGTATATTATCTGAAGTTGGATTTACGAGTAACTATGTAGTATTTACAAGTAATATATTGGTGCCTCGTATATTATCTGAAGTTGGATTTACAAGTAATTATGTAGTATATGCAAGTAATATTTTGGTTATCAAAGCAAATCTAAATGATACCGATAGTAGCAATTATGTTGCAAGAATAAGCACCGATGTTAATTCAAGAGTATGGACAACAGCACAAATACCTGATTTAGCAACTTCTAAAATAACATCTGGAACATTTGATGTTTTAAGAATACCTGATTTAGCAACTTCTAAAATAACATCTGGAACATTTGATATATTAAGAATACCTGATTTAGCAACTTCTAAAATAACATCTGGAACATTTGATGTTTTAAGAATACCTGATTTAGCAACTTCTAAAATCACATCAGGAACATTTGATGTTTTAAGAATACCTGATTTAGCAATCGGTAAAATAACACTATTACAAGGATCATTAGATTCTAAACAAGCAACATTAACATCAACGAATACGATAGGAGTTTTTAATACACCTGATGATTTTGTAGTTAATGGTGCTAAAATAGAATTAACAAAGAATACCAGTAATTATGTATTATCTACAAGTAATATTTTGGTAAATTATAATAACTTAATTAATAAACCTACTATCCCCGCAGCACAAGTTAATAGTGATTGGAGTGCAGTATCTGGTATTACCAGTATTCTTAATAAACCTGCTTTTACAAGTTCTCAATGGGTTGGAACAACTGATATATATAATATAACTGGTAATGTAGGAATTGGAACTACAAACACATCAACATATAAATTAAATGTTAATGGAACTATAAATTCAAGTAATTATACATTAAATGGGGTTCCTTTAAATATTGGTGCTTTATCACAAGGTATGACCGTTCAAACAAAGCATTTAACATATACACAAATGGATGTTAAAAATAATACTGGATGGGAAGCAATTAATGACGATTTAGTGAATGGTTTTGTAATTGCAATAACTCCGGCTAGTGCATCAAGCAAAATATTAGTCAATATGATTGCGCATATTGGAACTGATCCTAATGGAGACAATAGATGGTGGGGTATTAAACTATATAGAAAGATTGGAGCGGGAGGTGCATGGACTGAGGTGACTGGAGCAAATGGAACTGAAACAGGGGCTGCTGCTACTACTGCTGGAACACCAGTATGGGTAAGTCATAATTTAGGTATGGATGGAACAACAGTATATGGGTATTTAATAGCGAATTTAACAGGAACTTATTTAGACGCACCTAACACAACATCAATTGTTTATTATACAGCATATTGGAACCAACGAATAGGTGATAATCCAAGTGCGTCCGGTTTTATATGGTTAAATAGAGCATATAGACAATTTGATGACGCATGGAGACCTGCACCATCTTCAAGTTGGACCGCGACTGAAATATGGGATTTAGGAACACCATACACTCCACCATCAGGAGATACAACCATAACAATTGCATCAAGTTCTGTTGGAGTTGGAGCAACACCAAATGCTAATTATAAATTAATTGTAAATCAAGGAACATCAGGAGCAACAGGCGCAACCTGTTTTCCTTTAAAAATATCTGCAGGTGCTTTTACTAATGCTGGTAATTCAACTGCAACATTAATAGGATTAGGAACAGAGAATAATGGAACTATGACAAAATGCGCAATAGGACATTCTAGAACAGATACTAACGATAGGGGGTCAATTGTATTTTTATGTAATAATACTAATGATGGAACGATGGTGACTATGACAGACGAAAGAATGCGCATAACAAGTGCTGGTAATGTAGGTATTGGAACGAATAATCCAACACAAATCTTACAAGTTGGCGCAGGTGGAAGATTAAGAATAGCAAATAATAATACTGATTATAGTATAATAGGTTGTGACGATGTTGTTAGTGCGACAAATACAAGAATAATAATATCAGGGTCAGCAAGAACAGGTAATTTAGGAAATATAGATTATGTAGCAACTACAACAGGCGTTCATAGGTTTTATACAACATCATCTACGACAGAAAGAATGAAAATATATAATAATGGAACAGTTGCAATACAATCATCTTCCGGTTTTGCTGGTAATATGTCAGCTGGTTCATTAGTAATTGGTAATAACACAGATAATTACGGTGGAGGAACAACAAGTTGGAATGCGAATACAGCGGGATTATTGATGGAATGTTTAGAAAATACTGAAATTGCTGTGCATGATTCAGCAACTTCTATTCATTCTTTTATGTATTATACAACTAATGGTAATTTTAGAATTGGTAGGAACATGGGACACGGAGTAGCAAATACAACAATTGCAGGAACTCTAACTTGCGACGGAACAAGCACACTAACCGGAAGGGTAGGTATAGGGAACGCACCTCACTCAACATATGCATTAGATGTTAATGGAAGTGTAAATGCAACATCTTATTTATTAGCTGGTGTTGATATATTGACAAAAATAACTGAAACAAGCAACTATGTAGCATCCACAAGTAATATTTTGGTAAATTATAATAACTTAATTAATAAACCTGCTTTTACAAGTTCTCAATGGGTTGGAACAACAGATATATATAATATAACTGGTAATGTAGGAATAGGAACATCTACAACACCTATTAATTTATTAGAATTAACAAAAGCAACTTATACAGGAGCAATATTATCTCTTGATGCTGGTGTAGTAAATGCTGGCACGGGGGTGATGTCCCAAGCAATAGGCAAACCATTATTGAGATTAGGAAGGGGATTTTATTCAGCAACAGCAGGTGATTATTATGGTATTGGTTTTGGATATGCCCCCCTCGCTTTATCTAATTCGTGTTGTGAGATAGGCGTTAAAATTACATCAATAACTGGGAATGAAACAGGCGATATAGTATTATCCACACGAGCAGGAACTACTGATATACCAGCAACTGAAAGAATGAGAATTACAAGTGCAGGTAATGTTGGTATAGGGACTAATAATCCAACAAGTGGTGCATTAACTATATATGGAACAACTCTTAATAGGACTAATTCATTATATATACAATCACCTCAATCTGGTATAATGTTAGACAGCACACTAAATGGTGTTGCTGGAACAAAGAAATATAATATTTGGAGCACAACTACAGCTGATAGTACTGGTGCTGGTGCATTCGCAATATACGACGAAACAGGGAGTGCTTATAGAATGGTTATAGGAAGTTCAGGTAATGTTGGTATAGGAACCACTGATACTGCAACATATAAATTAAATGTTAATGGGAGTTTAAATGCAACTAATTATACATTAAATGGGGTTGCGTTAAATGTCGGTGTATTATCGCAAGGTATGACTGTTCAAACAAAGCATTTAACATATACACAAATGGATGTTAAAAATAATACTGGATGGGATGCTATTAATGATGATTTAGTGAATGGTTTTGTGATTGCAATTACACCAGCAAGCGCTTCGAGTAAGATATTAGTCAATATGATTGCGCATATTGGGGTTGAAACAGCAAATTATGTATGGTGGGGAATTAAACTTTATAGGAAGATTGGTGCAGGAGGTGCTTGGACAGAAATAACAGGTGCAAATGGAACTGAAACAGGTGCAGCCGCTGCAACAGCAGGAACGCCTGTATGGGTTAGTCATAATATGGGTATGGAAGGTTCAGTACACGTTTTTGTTGCAAATGTTACAGGAGCTTATTTAGACGCACCGAATACAACATCAATCGTTTATTATACTGCATATTGGAATCAGCGAATAGGAGATAATCCAAGTGTTTCTGGTACTATATATTTAAATAAGGCATCAACACAAAACGATGCGTACAGACCCGCACCATCTTCAAGTTGGACTGCTACTGAAATATGGGATTTAGGCACGCCATACACGCCACCATCAGGAGATACAACTATAACAATTGCATCAAGTTCTGTTGCAATAGGAACAACACCTAGTGTTAATCATAAATTAATGGTAAATCAAGGATTAACAGGAACAACCGGTGTCACTTGTATTCCTTTTAGAATATCTTCTGGTGCTTATAATGATTTAGGTAATGGAACAGCAACTTTAATTGGATTATCAACAGAACCATCTGGTTGGACTAAATGCGCGATAGGACATTGTAGAACTGGTGGGTGGGACACAGGTGCTATTGTATTTATATGTAATAGTGCTGCTAATACTACATCTCTCACGATGACTGATGAAAGAATGCGCATAACAAGCGCAGGTAATGTTGGTATAGGGACTAATAATCCTTTTAATTCACTTCATATACATAAAAATACCACAGGTGCAGATGTTAGAATAATTCTTTCAGATAATACTACAACTGCAAGTGATACAAGAGGATTTCATTTTGCTAAAGTTGGTAATAATGATATGTATTTTCAGAACTATGAAAATTCAGCATTGATATTTGGAACTAATTCAACAGAAAGGATGCGAATTGCAAACGCAGGTAATGTAGGAGTTGGAACAAATAATCCAACAAGCAAATTAGATATAAATGGTAGTTTATTAGTAAGAGCATATACTCAAACAAGTGGAACAGGTGGAATATTCTTTCGTGATCAATATGATACTGCAAACTATTATAATTTAAGTATTATTGCATATGATCATAATGCAGATACATTTAATGATGGGTTAAGTATAAATGCTTACGATGGAATAAGTTTTTGCACAGGGGCAAATACACGACAGGAAAGAATGCGTATTGCAAGTGATGGTAATGTTGGTATAGGAACTGCTACAAATATTAATAATAAATTACTTGTTTGCCAAGGAACTACTGGATTAACAGGTGCTACTTGTTTTCCCTTAAGAATATCTGCAGGTGCTTTTACAGAAGCAGGAAATACAACAGCAACTTTGATTGGTTTAGGAACACAACAAACAAGTACAGTTACAGGAAATAAATGTGCTATAGGTCATTGTAGAACAGGAACATGGGATGTAGGTTCTATTGTAATTCTATGTAATAATGTAGCAGATGCTACGAGTGCGACGATGACTGATGAAAAGATGCGCATAACAAGTGCGGGTAATGTAGGAATAGGAACAAATAATCCATTAGCATTATTAGACGTTGTATATTCGCCACCAGCAGTTGCAAATACAGACATGTTAAATATTAGGGTAGATGCAAATTGGGGTTTGAAAGTTCAACAAAGTTATACAGTTGCAGGAAATATTCAATATAATTTAATTCATAGATATAATTCAACTGATTATAACTCGTTAACATTTAAAGGGGCTTTTGTAGGTGTTGGAACAAATAGTCCAACAAATAAACTTCACATCGTCCATAGTTCAACAGCTGGAAACCCTGATACCGCAGGAGGAATTGGGTTATATGTATATAATCCTACAAATACAGCTGGTCAGAACAGTGTAATAACTAATCGTATTGGAGGGTCGAGTGCTGGTAAAGTGATATACAGTTTTGATGTTAGTCAGGCATATGGGTTTAGTATATATATGCTTGGGAGCAGTAGCGATTTAAGGTTCAATAATAATTGGGAAGGTGCAGGAACAGATGTCATGCGGTTAGCTACTAATGGTAATGTTGCAATAGGAACATCACCGCACGCAACATATAAATTAGATGTTAATGGAACAATAAATGCAACAAGTGTTCTTGTGGGTGGAACATCGATTGGTAGTAAATGGACAAATGGTGCGACGGCAACTAATATATATTATGCGTCTGGTAATGTTGGGATAGGGACATCTGCTACAAGTGATGTTGATAATACTAATACGGGATTCGCTATACCTACAGCAACATTATTTGTTAAAGGTGGTGCAATTCCTACAGGGACTTGTAGTGTAGTTATTAGAGGCGGTGTTGCAGGACAAAATGGAGGTAAATCGAGATTGTGGTTGTCTGCTGATGCTTTTCATTCAACATATATACAAGGCGAACATATATCAGACGGAAATACTCAATTAACATTTGGAACAGCGAATGGTAATGCTTTACCTGTTGAAAGAATGTTATTAGACACTTATGGAACTTTATTTATTAATAATAATAATGCGACTGATGCGAACGCAAAACTATTAGTATCCGGCGCTGATGCGAATAATATTTGTGCGAAGTTTTACCACCCTAATCGCTCACAAGGAATAGGAATTCAATATGATGGATTATTTGCATTAGGCACTAATCAAAATATAGTTATGAGACCATCAGGAACAGGAAATTTTCAAGTAGTAGGAGATGCTACAGTAAGTGGTAATGTATACGTGGGAACTTCAGGAGGAGCCTCTACAATATTTTTAGGAGGTGGTCATACTAATGATAATGATTTTAACATGTCAGTTATTGCTTCGAGAGTTTATTCAGGAACAGAAAATACTGAAATAATAATATTTAAAGGTAATGATATAGGGACAACAGCGACAGCTGATAGAATTAGATTAAGAGCAGGTTCGATCGTTTTTGATACTTTTCCAGGTGCTTCAAGTGACAGAATAGCTGAAAATATTAGAATGGTTATAGATGGTTCTGGTAATGTGGGAATTGGAAATACAGCACCAGCAGTATTATTACATGTTGGTAGTGCTACATTATCGGCTGATATAGCAGCTACTGGCAATATAACCGCATATTATTCTGATGAACGTTTAAAAACAAAAATATCAAATATAAACGAACCACTTAAAATAATAAATAATTTAAATGGGTTTTATTATGTACCTAATGAATTAGCTCATAAGAATGGAATAATTCATACAAATAAAGAAATAGGTTTAAGTGCTCAAGATGTACAAAAAGTTTTACCCGAATTAATTAATATTGCTCCGTTTGATTTAGCAAGAGACAAAGATGGTAATAAAGTATCAAAATCTGGAGAAAATTATTTAACTATATCATATGACAGATTAGCACCTGTTTTTGTAGAAGCAATTAAAGAATTAAATCAAAAAAATATTTCATTAACAAAAGAGAATAATGAATTAAAAGAGAAATATAATAAACTTTTAGAAGATATTACATTAATAAAACAAACTTTAAATTTAGTATAATAGGTAATATAAAACCAACGCATACTAATTATTAATCAAATCTTAGCAGACATTTTGTTTTAATTATGTCATGATTATGCGATATGTGCGTTTTATTTTTAATTTTACAGGTATTGTTGTCTATCATTTTTTTATAAATTATATCATAGTTATCAATAGCATAATTTATAATACTATTATTAAAAATCCATCTAAAAAAGTTCAATTGTCCAATAGTTGTTTCGATATATTCCGTTCTTTCTGCATTAATAAAGAAAGTAATACGATGATGTCTGCGGAATGAATCAAAGTTAAACTTGCTATATGATTTCAATTGCGCTCTATAGTCTTGGTATAAGTTAATTTTTTTTAGATTACCTTTAATATTATCAGGTAATGTGCTGTGTATATTTTTATCTTCGTCCATCCAGTAATATATATTATTAGATTTAGCATAATGGGTTACGAGCCATTCAATTATTCTTAATGACAATTTATGCTTACCTTCTATGATTTCCTTTAATATCAACTTGTTTTTTGGATTTTTATTATAAAAATCAGTTAAAGATGATAATAGAAGATTTTGTCCAAAATTACTCATATTTAATTTTAGAAATATTATATCCTTTAAGTAAATAATTTAGATATTTAGATATTTATAAATGTTAAAATAAATATATAAAAAAATTAAAAAATTTTAATATCCAGGGGAACTGCCAATTTCAAGGGTATATTGGCGAAGGTCTGGTTCAATAGTGCTATTTCCCCACGGACTAACCGCATTTTGAGGGTTAGGTATTTCTGAGCGTAATTGAAGGTTAGCATTTCTTAATGTTTGACCAACAGTATTAATTCCTACATGATATCCAGCAGTTAAATAATTTTGGTCATGTATATCACCGGTTCCTGAAGGGTTTATGCGGGCCCACTTGCTGTCGGCTGCATCTTTAGGTAATAAATCGCTAGCGGTTAATCTATCACGAGGGTAGCAAGATTGCATTCCAGCGACACCACCTCCACCAACAGCATCAACACTTGAATATTGATTATCAACGTCATAATTATTAGATTGCTGGGGGTCTAACATTTGCGATGTATTAAAATCAGGGTTAGACGGGGAATAATTGCCTATTCCAGAAGCTGCTAAATTAGGATTAGGGTTAGAATTAGAGGCAACTGAGTTAGATTGAAAATTTTTTTGCGATTGCGATTGCATTACAGGTTGCTGATTATCTGGAGAAGTAAAACTCTCGAAATTGTAATATTTTTCATTATCATCTGAAAATCCTGAAGGAACATTTGAATTAATCATTTGTGATTTATTACTTGAACATTTTGAATTATATGTTAATAATAATAATAATGAAAGTAATAGCAATATCGCAATTGAAAATGATATAACAACGTTTTTATTAGAACCCATATTATATTTACTTATATATATCTATCTATTATTTACAATAGATTATATTTAAAAGTTTTTTAGATATTAATTTTGCTTTCTTGGCAAATTAATAATTGATTTATTTTATTTAATGGTTCTTGTATATTCTTACTCGGGGATGCTTTTAATTCTAAAAATATCTTATTAATATTTAACTTATTTTCTTCTAATTCATTAATATATTTTTGCAATTCTATTATTTTTTTATTCATTTTATTATTAATAAAACTAATATTGTCATTTAACTTATCGATGATATCATCTTTGCTTATCCAATCGTCATTATTGTTATCGTTGCTTATATCTGTAATATCTATAGAACTGACAACCCACTTATTTATAGTATTATCAGCATAAAAATATATTCCATGATATTCAATCTCGATATTTATTATGCATTTTTTGAAATGATTATTTTCTCTCAAAATATTAATAATTTTGTCAACACATTCTATATTATTGTTATTATATATTAACTTAGGGTTCTTTGTATTTGTAAATATAACAGGTATAGTTTTAGTTTGTTGGCAGAAACTTTTACTATACATTTCTACTAAATCATTTAGCGTAAAATTGCGGTTGAACCATTTAGGGGCAGAATTAATAATTTCTTCTATAATATTATTATCTAGTTTATTAATATTTGATATCCCTTCGTTATTTACAGTTTCCGGTATATATAGAGAGAGATTGTATCCTTTATTATCAATAAGACGTCTAATAGATTTTAATTTAACATCTGAAAAGAGTATCTTTATAGGTTTTATTGATTTCGCAATAAACTTATCTTCTTTTTTTTCAGGTTTTTTTAGAATAGGCATTAATTATAAATTATATCTATTTTAAAACGTATCTTATAAATGATATTTGATAGACGCGCCCAGATTAATTTATTTTATGTAAAATTTAATTATAAATCTTATATTCTATTTTAATTATAAATGATGCATAATAAAAAAAATAAAGAGAACGAAGATAAAGAATACAACGAGGAAACCAAAACACCAGATAAAGATATTGAATGTGATAATAGTTTAATAAATATATTAATTGATTTTATCAAGGACGAACTACTTAAATCTAATATACGATACGAAATAGTTAAACCAATATTAATATATATATTGTATTATCTAATCCCTTTTATAATATTATTGATGATTCTAAATTTTATAACAACAATTATAGCAGTATATATAGTATTTAAGTATCTACTCTAAAATTATTTTATTATAATTATAATAGAATAATAAGGCGATGACTAATAATACTAGGATGAGTTATAATAATACTAATGTAATGGCGAATAATGCAAAAACCTCTAAAAATAAGAAGACAAAGAAAGCGAATGTAAAAACGGCGGCTATCCCGTTTCAAAACTTAAGAGGAAGTCCTAATATGGTGAAAAAGCAATCAGTGCAAAATGCTAATACAAAAACTAAGTCTAAGTCTATATCAGGTGGTTTTAATTTATCACCATTAATATCTGCAATATTATTAGCAGGTATTAAATTATCACTAAATCAAAATAAAAAACTAGTAGACAAAAGCAAATCTCCTAAATCCACCAAATCTAGCAAATCTCCTAAATCCACAAAATCAACTAAATCTAAATAGATAATATCTAATTCTACATATCATATACCATCCCTTTATTTTTATAGTTATCTATATGTGATATTGATATCAATTCTTTTTTATCCTGCTTATCTTTTTTATTTTTAATAATAAACCATCCCCTTTTATATATATCCTTATTAGTTTCATAAGGTTCTCTGTTTATTATATGGATTGTCCCGCAGTTATAGATTGTTATATAATCGGTTTGTATCATTATTTATATTTATATGAATGCGAGTTTTTATATCAATTTTTAATAATATGTAATAATTAAATATATATTAAATTATTACAATAATGGATGATGATATACTAAAAGAATTTGAAGAAATGTTTGATTTTGATGTATCAAAGAAGCAGTTAATTCTTAATAAAATCATTACAGATGATATAATTAAAGGAGATAAGATTGATATTTCAGATGATGTATACAAAGATACATGCATAGATAAATGGATATCTAAACTGCCTGTATTAGACGGTAGTCAAATACTAATAGAAAAACTAATAAAACACCCTATAAATGATAAAGAATTATTAGAAAAGCGACAGAATACCATAATTAATTATGATATTGATATAGAAATACTAAAAGAGTATGAGAATGATATACTGTGGATTTATAAAATAGCAGATGAAATAAATAATAATTCATCAATCGAAATATTATTCCCTTCAACATTTATTATAAATTACATAAATTACTTTGAGCAAATATTAGATTTATATCATTTATATAAAATTTATTTTATTCCGATGACATCTATTCTATATCCATTAAGTGCATTTATAGGACCATATATATATATTAAAAATCATTTAAAAATGAATATAACTATTACATCATATATAGAGATATTTTATAATATATTAAAATTTTTATTTAAAACAACGGGTAACTTTCGAGCAGACATAACAAAGTTTGTATCTATATTTTTATATGTAGGTATTTACCTTTATAATATGTATCAGACTTACGAGATAGCATTATTTTTGCATAATACAAAATATAAGTTACATTCAAAAATGCAGGGACTTGTTCATTTTATTAGGCATTCGCAAAATATCATGAAAAATCTACCAAGTAATATTATAGCGCCATATTTTAATATTACCGAGACATATCAACGTATTAATATAAATAATTCTATGACAGACATATATAGAATATGGAAGGACGACGATATTAAAAGGGACATATCTTCTTTATTAAAAACAATCTATGCTGTAGATGTTATAGATTCTATAAATAAATTATTGTTATCTAGGGAATGGTCGAACGTTTTATATTCTAATGAAACATTATTATGGGGTGCAAAGAACCCCATATTAAAAGATGACCAAATATCAAACCCTATAAATCTAAACAAGAACATTATAGTAACTGGTCCAAATGCCGGTGGAAAAACTACCTATGTAAAAACTGTTCTGGCAAATGTAATATTAGGACAAACAATCGGGATAACTTATAGTTTGCGTTCTAAAATGATACTATACGATACAATAAATTCATTTATGCGAGTCTCAGATATTTTAGGGACCCGCTCATATTTTGAGGCTGAAGCAGAGTATTGCTTAAATATGATTAATAAGGCAGTAGATATAAGTATGCAAAATAAGAGGGGACTTTTTTTAATGGATGAACCGATGCATTCAACGCCTCCAACAGAAGGGATGGCGACTGCATATGCGGTTATAGAATATCTGAGCAAATTGGATGGTATAACTTTGATAATAACAACACATTTTCACAGATTAGTAAAATTAGAAGAGTTATATCCTGAAAAATTTATTAATTTATCGGTTGATGCTATTCCGCATAATAATAAATATATATTTCCATATAAAATAAAACGCGGGTTCTCTTATTTATGTATTGCTATAGAATTATTAGATATTAAGGAGTTCCCTCCAATAATTATAGATAACGCGATTAAAATGAAAAACAAAATATGTGATGATTTTAATAAATAATGTATAGTTTTATATTTGACCAAACATATATTAATTTAATGATATTAATAATGATTGTCTTTCTAGTTATGTTTTTATGGAGAAAAATAATAATATTAGAGGGAAACTTCTTTATATTAGAGAAGCGCGTTAATTTAATTAAGAAGGATGTTCGTGAAGATAGTATTTCCAAGAATTTTGAAAAATCTGACATTATAATGAATGAGATATTCAAAGATTATTGTCCTGTTAATGCGTGTAAAAACTTTGATTGCTTTCCGTCCGTTGGAGGTAACGGAAGTGATGGGAGTGACGGAGATAATAAATGTGCAAAATCTGCAAATAATAGTGCTATTACTGAAGATGTTGTTCAGTATATATCACAACAAGTTCCTACTAATCTAGGTGATATGGAAGAGACTCTCGATGATATAGATGTAATAACTTTTACAAATCAAGATACTATCGATATTAATGCAGATAAAGATGGCGATGAAGCAGATGTAACAGGTGAGGTTGATATAGATAAGATGGTAAATAGCATTATAAGTTCTAGTGAAGATTATGAGGCGAAGATTGTAACTGAACAAAAGGTATGCAATGATGATATTAATGACACCGATAATATGTCAGTTAATTCAGATATAACATTTACAAGCGATGATAAGAAGAATGAAAAGACCTTCATAAGAAAATATTCAAAGATGTCTCTAGAAAAATTAAAAGAATTCTGTAGTTTAAATAATATTAATGCGGAAGGAACTAAAAATCAACTAATAACACGCATTATGGAAAATAATAAATAAAAAAATATTGCATTTGTATAGATATATTAAATGAGTTATAGTTCATCTAAAGAATTAACGCCTCATTGTCCAATAAAAATGGCGGACGGGCGCGCTTTTACAGATTACCGACCAAGATGTATGGTTAATTCTGAATTATTGTCAGATGTTTATAATAATTCTATGGTTAGAAGTAGTTATGAAAGCAGAATGTTTTTACAAGAAAATGCTGAAAAATTAATGGAACGTAATAGACAAACCATGCTAAAAAATCTGGCGCCGTGTGCTCCTTGCAAACGTCCATTTTCAGACCAGGGAACTATGTATCCACAACAATACATCGTAAAATGTGATGGTGTAAGTTGTGAAAAAATAGAGGTTAACCCGGGTGGTTTAGGAACCAGCACGCGTATTTATTAAATTTAATATATTTAGCACAAATAATTACAAAAATAACTTTTTTTTATATGATGATTATAATAATATAAAATCTACTATTAAATTTAAAAAAATGATAATATTACATATATTATTGTTTAATATAATATATTAAACATAAATAATGTTGTTTAATAATTACAATATAGATAACATTCCTGTTATTAAACAATTATGCAAAGATATTTTAGGAGGTTTCTTTCTAAAGCGCGAGAACTTTAATATTACCAATGAATGTAATCTGCTTACGGATTATATTAGGGATGTATTAAATAACAAGAGTAAAGTCGAGAAAGAATTTGCGATTAAATCGATGAGTATTCTATATGAAAATGCATATTACTGCAAATTAATGGAAAAATTAGGAGACTATTATGATATTTCAGAACCTTTGCTAATAATTTGCGACAATATTATTAAATACCATTATAAAGAATTATTCATATATGGTTGGGAAGATAATATATATGGGATATGGTCCTATCAAAAAATGGTCGAAGACTATAAAAAGGTTAGTAGTATCAGTAGATATTACTAGTATATATAGATAGGTATCAAGTATATATCTAATCAATTCTAAATGGGATTTCATTAATGACATTTGGAGGGCGTATTGTAATAAACATATCTTTTGGAGTGAATTTTAGAAATATATTCTTAATTATATAGTTTATTATTCTTTTGGAGTAAGGTATATTATTTTTGACATTTGAAGTTAATTCATAATAAATATTATTGTTTAGTATATTATGTATATTAATAATTATATCATGCATACGGTTAGTAGGTAAATCTTCATAATTACCCCAACCTTTCTTTTTATTCATAAAAGCATTTAATATTCTTGTATAGTCTATAAATATATATTTGCTCTCACTCATAACAATTTGGTTATTATTCATATTCTCATTAATTTTTCTTGCAAATCCATAATCAAAAATAATAATATTATATTTACAAGATTTTAAATAATAATCTTTACCATCGCATATATAATGATAATATCCCCTCTCATTATTTATTTGATATAAGAAATTACCATAATGTGTATCTTTATGAACAAATCCTGTAAGATTATGAAAAGAAGCAATAGATATGAATGTTTGAAAAAATATGTTTAATAATAATTCATTATTTGCAACAACATCGCGAATATCTACAAGCATTTTTAAGTCTCCGTCTGCAAGTTCGTTTATGCTAATTAATTTTAACTCTTCGGCAATTCGCTTAGTACAAGCACAACTTCCATATATCATAAGAAAATGTCTTGAAACCTTCTTTAAAAGTATGCGATTTGTTATCATCCACATAATATTTATTTCATTAATATTATCATTATCATATTTCATAACTTTTGTTGCAATTGGATATTTACCTATAAAATTTGGGATACTTGTTAAATAAATTGTGCCATATTTACTTTCAGTTCCTATTTTTTTCTCAAGATTTATAATGTTTTTAATAGTAAACCCTTTTGCATTATTAAAAGTTTTTTTTTCTAAACAATCATTATTTTTCAATAATGATAATCGTCGTATAAGCAGATGAAAGCGATTAATACGATTTGTTAGTGTATGCTTATTAACAGCGAGTTTATCTCTTAAAAACCCTTGAATTTTTCTAACTTTTATATTTTTTAAAATATCATTAGAAAAGATTCGCGAGTTAGATTTATAAGAAGGTTTTTTTGAAATTTTGCTAATTGATGATTTAATATTACTGATAACATTATTACTTTTACTTTTATTAATTGCTAACTTTCTTTTAATAGCCGCTTGCAATATTTTAATCTTTTTATCTGCATTTTTTACACTTTCTCCTTTGGCATCTTTTACACCTTTAATTTTTTTAATTTTTGATATTTTCTTAACCATTTTAATTATATTTAAATAATCCTCTGAACCTTTTCTTGGCATACACCATTTATCTTTACCTTCATTATATTTTCTTAATGCATCAATATATTTCATTTAATATCTAATATATATATATAATATTATTAGAAACTAAAATAAAAAAATATTGCATATTATTACCATAATTCAATATAAATTAGTAATAAATATCCTATTATTTAGAACTACTTCTTATATTAGTTTGACTGAAAGTAAAAGAATTATCATGATGCAAAATAAAATCACTTAAATCATTGTAAGAACTTAGAATTTTTCTATTTATTTTTAATAATTGATAATGGGTGTTATCAGTTATAATAACGCTGTAATTATAATGTTTCCTGCTATTTAGTAGACTATCGCTTGATGACCCATGATTAATAGTATTTTCTAATTTTTCACCAATTCGTCTTCTAATTTTACCTATTATACCTGCATTTTTAATATCCGCCTTCATATTTGTTAGTAAATCAATATCAAATTTTTGCATATTCTTTTTCCCATAGTTATATTTATTAATAATATTTAAAGTTCTGTCTCTTGTGCTACTATTACCATGTTTTGAATTTAATATAATTTGCAATACAATAATATTATATGTTTTTTTGATATAATTGATTGTTAATGACATTTCAGGTTGTGAAGGCATCCTTCCAGAAACTAAAAAAACATTTTTTAATAATTTTTGTATTTCAATATCATTATTTAGATTAATATTCTTTATATTCGCTTTTTTTAAAGATTTTATCTCTCTTCTATTTACAGAAAGTAATTGTGATACTTCTTCGGCATTCATACTATCATTTAAATAAAATTGAACCAATTCTAGATATGTTTTATATTTTTTAATAGTTTTTTTAATATTTGTATTTTCTATAAAAATTTTACAGAGATATTTACGTAAATGGGTACCGCTTTCTATTTTAGAAGACCTAGATGAATTAAATTTTTTAAAATTGTCATTATCTTTTACTAAAAGATAAATAGAATTGAAAAAGCAATTATTATTTCTACCAGATACATTTAACAAATTTAATTTATCTTTCTTATTTTTTGATATATTCTTCATCATTTTACTAACATTTAAATAATCTTCTGAACCTTTTCTAGGAAAACACCATTTATCTTTCCCTTCATTATACTTTTTTAAAGCGTCAATATATTTCATATTATATGTTATAGTCTAGGTAATATTCTATAATAATGTATTTATAAAAGTTTAATTAAAGTAATGCTATTTTATCTTTATAATCTTTTAATTTTTTAAAAGCATCATCTGCATTATCTAATATATTTAAATAAAACTTTGGTATATTCAAAATGGTTTTCCATTGATGTCCATCTAAATTATTTTTTCTATAAGGGAAATATTTAGTGCCTAATATATCACCTTTAGGTAATTTTTGTTGTAATTCAAATAATATTTGAATAGGATAAACAAAAGTATTTTCATCATATATATCATAAATATAATCTGTAAATACTGGAAGAACTAAAACTTCTGAATTCATAATATTAGTTTGATTAGGGAAATTATCATATGATTGTAAATCACGAGGTAATTTATTAATTACTCTAAATAATATTCCTCCTAAATCAATATTTAGATATATTTTTAAGTAACCTATTATTGGGTTTGAAGTATGTTGTTGTAGATATTCTTGTTTATAATTTAATGAGAGATGATTTTCATATTTGCAATTATCTAATATTGCTCTAATATCTAAGTATGAATTATATGTTGATTTTTTAGTAAAATGTTTAATTTTACTACATATTTCATTTAAATTATCATTTGTTAATTCTGAATTAGTATAATAGTTGAATGGTTTCTTGCAATTTTCTATGCATTTTAATATATAATTATATATATTTACTGTATCAAACCTATAATGGAATGCTTTGTTATTATGGTCATGATAAATAATATCTGCTGAATATTTTTGTTTATTTGGATGCATCTCCTCAAAATTTTCTTGCGTATAAGGGTCGCTGTCATTAACATAATCTATTTTATTACTGCTACCACTTTTATTAATATGACTTGCTGAAGTGAATGCTTTAATTTTATTAGAATATTTTACAAATGACACGCTGGGAGGTTTTCTATTCTCTTCACTTTTATTCATCTTTTTTGGTTTCTTAAATAAATTACCATCCCATTTATTATGTTTAATAGATACTTTACCTTCATACACGCGGTCATATATATCCTTTTTCTTTTCATATTCTTTTAACTGTTTTTTCCATTTTTCTTCATATTCTCTTAGTTTTCTTTCTTTTGATGAATTTTTAACTGCATCTTTTGTGGCATAAAGCATTCTGTATCTTTGCAAATCAATAGGAAGTTGTGCTTTTCTTGGTATATCAGGTTCAACGCCTTTATTTGAATTGTAAGGGTCCTTAACATATTTAAATACAGTATTTTTAATATTATTATCACCATATAATTTCAAAATAGTATCATATGCATTTATTAATGTTTTACAAATATTATCATCTTTAGCGATATGCTCAACTATTTGAGTATATATATAATAAATGTTATTTAGAGAGTAATTTCTATTAGTATTACTGAAATACACTTCATTCTTTAGAGCGTATCTACCATTAACAATCTCATAATAACGATCTTTATAGTAATGCGATAATTCATTTCTTATATCAAAATTAGTTGATGATAATTTAGCGATTGAAAGCATATATTTTAATGATTCTTTATTAAAGATTGCAAGGTTAATCTTTTCAGTAGATATTTTAGACTCGTGCATGTATAAGATATTTTTAATGTCAACGCATAACTTTTCAACAAAACGTCCAAGTTTATATAATCCTTGTTGATAACGGGAAAAGTTAAGATGATGTGATTTTAATAATTCTTCTGTAGTATTATAAATGGTTTGTGTTTTCATAGAAATGCTAGCGAAACTATCATTCATCACATCATATATAATTGAATATAAATATGGTTCTATATCGTTATAGTAATCGCTTTCATATTTATATTTACTAACAGTCTTGGTTTTAATTTTGATAGTTGCCACAAGAAAATATTTCATAAAAAGGTAATCATAATATATAGTATCTATAATATTATTATTAGCATCTTTGATGTCCGCGATAGAATGTATATTTGGCATAGTTTCCTTGATATATCTACAGTCTTGAATGGATAAAATAGCATTTTTAGGAGTTCCTGGTTTATTTATTAAAATATGGTTAATTAATTTATCAATAGTATGCTCATATAATGCAACATAATCGCTATTATCTTTTATAGATATCGCGATTGTTTTACCAGTATATGGGTCAATAGTAGGATTTTCTTTCCATTCTTTCAATATTGAAATTATATCTTCTGGTGATTTCGATGATACTTTTGCAACCGCAGCTACAGCGTTAGATACCTTAGCTCCATTTGATGCAGCTACAGATGCTGTTGATGCAATAATATTTTGAATATTAGGTACTCCAGTAAAATCATATCCTTTTAAATTTTCTAAACACCATCTAATTATTATAGGATATGCACCATCTTTATTAGTATATATTTTGCTATTTGTTAAAGGGTTAGTAACTCTGAATTGCGCATCTACAAATGGTGCCCCTTTTTTAATATCATCTAACCAAACATAAATGCTGTTGTCATTCATTTTTTCTAATTTAGAAAAAATTTTTTTCTCCTGTTTTATAATATTACTAGCCATTATCTATATAATAATAATATAAATATAAATATCAATATATTAAATAATAATTAATATGAATACAGAAGACCTAATAATATATACGACAACCCCTTACTTTATGTCAATGACAACTGCTGGATATTTTAGTATGATATTAATTCTAACAACATATATGAAGGGAAGACTTCCTTATTCTTTAAAATATTCTATGTTATTATATAATAATGCGCAAATTATACTAAACATATATATGATATATGGGTTACATCCAGTAATTTCTTATCCAAACATTTATGGAATAAATATAGCATATACACCTCAATTAAGATATTTTGTCTATATACATTATTTATCTAAATATTTTGATTATTTAGATACATTATTTATAATTTTGCGTGGTAAAGAAAGGTCACAATTATCATTTCTTCATGTATATCACCATAGTACTATAGGTATTATCTGGGGATTTCTATTACATTATGGACATGGCAATGGAACTGCGTCATTTGGTTGTTTTATAAACAGCATTATTCATTTATTTATGTATAGTCATTATTTATGCACATCATTAGGATACAATAATCCATTCAAAAAATATATTACGCGCGCGCAATTATTTCAGTTTGTGTTATGCTTTATTCATTCTCTTGTTGTAATCGGTGTGGAGGACAAAGTACCTAAAAAGTATGCTATAATAGAAATGTTATATCAGATGAGTATGATAATATTATTTAGTAAATTTTATTATAAGTCATATACTCCTAATATACTTAATAAATAATAATATTAAGAAAATACTAAGTTTTCTCTAAATATAATATTTCTACTATGTTTATCTATATTATCTGTATCATTTACTTTGTATTTTTGAAAACTTGCACATTTTGTTAATTCATTAAGAATATCCTTTGGTTTCCCATTATTTATTTTTAATAATTCATCTAAAACATTTTTGTGAATTAAATTGCTTAATCCTCTTATATATTTTTGGATTTTTATAGTTGATGAAATGTTTGTTGTGGATATTTGATAGTCTATTATTGTAATACTCCCATAAATTGGAAAGTAAAATATATTATCACTATCAATAGTAATGCAAGTATAGAAAGAATCTTCATTTGTTAAAAAATTTCCTAAATTTATATCTTCAATACAATATCCATAATAGTAAAAGCAACATATAATAGTATATAATACTTCAAAAACCTGTCTAATATTTAATTTTTTATTTAATGTGCTTAATGGCAATCCTTTAATATAACTGCTCAATATTATTGATTCATCAACCTCGTTTTTCAATAAGTTTTTATTTCTTTTATCTTTAAGGTCGCAATCAGTCATAAAACCAAAAAATAATAATAAGTTTGAAGTTATATTATTAATTACTAAATAAGAAAACTTTATACTCACTATAATCTCGTCAGAATGTAAGCACATATTGTAATCATCAGAATTACCTGTTTGTACATCTTTTGACCAAGAACTGATTCTACTATTAGCAGGTGTATTTGATGATTTATTATGTATTTGATGATTTATTAATTTTAATTTATTTTTAATATTATCTGATGAAAAACCACGGTGTGTTTGAATTTCTTTTGATGATAATTTATAAAATAATTTTGAATATACAGGAGGGTCAGATAAACGTGACAATTCACTTTTACTTTGTGGCATGTAATAGTCGCTGTAATTGCAAAGTTTTAATATTATATTTTTAACACTTTTAGAAATGAATAAGTTTTTTTTCATACAATTTGTTTTAATGTTTGCTTTATATATATCATTGCTCGCCTTTGCAAATAAAGCAATATTATACAGCGTATTTTTTGAGCAGTTTATATGATAACATAGATTTTTATTAACAATAAAATTGTTTTTAATAATAATATTCTTTATAAACTCGTTTAAAAATTTCTCGTATTTTGCATTATTAATATAGGAATCAAAATATATATAATGTCTATTACTCATACTAATAAATATACTTTCTAATATAGAAAATTATATAAAAATAAGATGATATATATATATAGCCTACAAGCACAAAACAAATACACTAATATATAAATATGCAACAATATAGATATAAAAAATCTAACTTTGATGAACTCCAGAAAAATGAAGCAACATCAAGAGCAGGTAAAGGATGGGAAGTTGATGAGGAAGAAAAACTACTTTCTATGCGCATCGATAATTTATCTTATGATGTAATTGCTCTAGAACTGAAGAGAACATCGCGTAGTATTCAAACGCGACTATATCTGCATATTTGTAAATTAGTTGAAGTAGAAAACGAAGATGAAAGTGTGCTTATCAGTAAATATAATATTGATTATAATGATTTTACCTTGTTTAAAACGCAACGACAAGAAAACAGTTTAAAGCAATATAGGATACCTGTCTCGCGCAGCCGCGCTGCGCACCAACCGTATAAGGCTGATAATACGCAATTTACTTCATCTTATGAAAATAAGAATTATAATATTAAGAATGAACTTAATTCACTACGCCAAGAAGTACATGAACTGCGAAAAATGGTAATGGCTAAATGATTTAATTAATGTTAAGAACTTTCATTAAAAGTGAAACAGAACTAACTAATGCCTCAATTTTGCCGATGTCATACATAATATTATATATATTATTAGATGCTACTACTGTATCTGCATTATTTTTATCTAATTCAACAATTAATGTATCGTTTTTTGTTGATATTTGAATATATTTAACGTTGCTAACATCTATATATATGTTAGATAAGATAAGATTTTTAGCGATTTTATTATTGTTAATATTTGTATTGTTAATAACAAATGAATTATTATTGAACAAAGAAGTATCAATAAGTATTGAATTATTGTCTGTAATATTTACGTTTTGTGTATTATTTATAATATTGATTATATTAATAATATTTTGTATATCAATATTGCTATTGTCTTTAATAATACGATAAATCTTTTTAAAGTTTCTAATTCCTATTAAATATTTCATGTAGATAAATTTTTCATTACAGATAATATTATTATAATTATTTCTTAATTTTAAATTTTGTTTTTTACTATTTCCTCCATTTATATAACTGGTTGGCATAACAAGACCATTTATATTTAGAAATGAATCAATTATAGTTAATATTAGAAATGCATAGCGAATTAAATTTAATTTAATCGCCATTTTATATCTATTGATTACAATATATTTATTGTAACAATCATTTTTTATATAAGAATAAAATTATATAAAAAAATGATTATCAAGATATATTAATATCTAATTGCAAAATATTATATTTATAATATGGATTATGATGATGATATTTGGAATATATTATCAACTCTGAAGAATGATAATCAAGATGTTTCAAAATCAGATTCTAGTCCTGTTGATTTATTAAATATAAGCGGTATTGATATAGCAAGTAATAATTCTTGCGATTGCGGATGTAGCGAGGTTATTAGTGAAGATAATATGCAAATATGTAAAAGTTGTTCTGCAATTGTATCTAAACTAATAGACAATACGGCTGAATGGCGTTTTTATGGGAATGACGATAATCGCGATGGCGACCCTTCGAGATGTGGATTACCAACTAATAATTTATTACCTAAATCGTCGATTGGTTCTATGATTGGAAGCGGTTACAAGGATAATATTGATATTCGCCGAATTCGCATGTTTCAAATGTGGAATAGTATGCCATATGATGAAAGAACATTATGGAATGTATTTGATAAAATGACTGGAAATACTATTAATAATGGAATACCTCAAAAAGTTATTGATGATGCTAAAGTTCTTTATAAAAATGCGTCTGAAAAGAAAATATCACGAGGAGATAATAAGGAAGGATTAATAGCATCTTGTATATATCACGCGTGCCTTTTAAACAAAATACCAAAAAGTTCAAAAGATATTGCAGCTATGTTTAATATATCACACGTAACACTTAATAAAGGTAATTCGCGTTTTCAAACACTTTTGCAAATTAATGTTACTTCTCCAGAACCTATGGATTTTATAGCGCAGTATGGTAATAATTTAAATATGTCTATTAAAGATATTGAAAATTGCAAGTTATTAGTTAAATTAGTTGAAGACAACGATATAATGAATGATAATTCTCCAACATCATCAGCTGCAGGTATTTTATATTATTATGCAAGCGTTAAGAATCTTGGGTATACAAAGAAAACTTTTGCTAAAGCATGTAATGTATCTGAAGTAACTATTATTAAATGCTATAAAATTATCAACAATTACCATAAATTTATAATATCTCACAAAAATAATATATTCGATATATAAATAACTCGTTTATATATATATATATAATCCCTTATAATTATTAATAATATGGATAATGAATTATTTACATTAATATGTAATGGAGATATACAGAATAGTATTATGCTAAGCACTAAAATAATTTTTTTACATGAAAATATAGATATATTAGAGAATGTATATATAAATATATGTGCTTATATTGGGTCATTTATATCCTTATATGATATAAGTAAATTAATTGATATATATAGTTCTCTTAAAAATATTATTGAAAGCGAAAAACTTATAATTAAAGAAATTTATATAATTATATCAAAAATGTGCATAATATGTGATATATATAATAAACATCCGAATGCTAGATGCGGAAATATGTCTATAAAAGTACTGAAAGACAAAATATCTACTTTATTTAATAATAATGATTTAAAATTGTCTCAGAATGGTATAATGCGGTTTGATGGTATATTACCACCGCATGACCAAGAAAATTATAATTTAGCTATTAAAATAGTTGCTATAATAATTAAAACAATTAAATCGACTGATGATATATCTGTAGATGAAGGAAATATGCTCGTAGATATATCGAATAAACTTAGACATATCATAGATTATATTTTGAGAACGAAATATAAGTTTGAAACAAAATTTTATAGTAACGATAATGATAATGCATGGTTTTTATGGGGTGTATTTAGTGTATTATATAATAATAAAATATTTGATGATGCATTTTTCTTATATAATTATGAATATAAAAAAAAATATCGCTCTAAACGTATAGGTATATTATGGTCTCTGCCAATTATTAGTATATACACTCATAAAAACGATATATCTAAAGGTTGGAACTCTAAAGAGCAGGCAGTTATAGCAAAGATAGAAGAAATATCTATTAATCTATATAATGAATTAAGACGAAAAATCATAAAAGAAAATCCAGATAAGTTTGAAAAGAAAAATAAGGAGGAGGTAGATAAATATGATGGTTTAAAATATATTTTAAACTATGTTCCTGCAATAGACAATCACGGTGATAAAACAAAAGATACTTCAACTTATCAAATAAACCCAAAAAATAAAGAAGAGATTAGACAAATATCTTATTAAATATGTTTATTATTCTAAATTTGTTCTAATTTTATTTAATTTTTATAAAAATTGCTTTATTTTGTTTACAATATATTTAATAAAGACTAAGAAGAACACTTGACAAATAATCAGAAAGAAGCAAACAAACGACTGAGAAGAACTCTAAAGAACATCAAAGAACAACTTAACAAACATAAATGGCAGATTATAGCAAGATGAAATGCTATGACATGAGGATGTATCTATTTGAATGGGTAAATAATAACCCTGAAGTGGGAAGCGACATTAAATATATTCATAATATGTCTAAGTCACAACTTATAAAGGTTTGCCTGTATACTGAGGAAAAAATTAGCAAATCTGAATTAATTGAAACAATAGTAATTGCTAAAAATATTATGAAAGAAAATAAGAAAAGAATGAAAGATAAGAAAGAGCGGAATAGCAATCATGATAATGATGCTAGTAGCGATAGTTGCAATAGTAACAATTCTTCTAATGTTGTAGTAAATTATCCTAAATCATTCTCCGTAATAATTTCTAAAAATAATGCTCCTGAAACTGAATATTATAGCGCCGATGAAGAGTTTGATGATGAGTAAATATTGATAGATATGTAGATATGTAGATATGTATTATATATTTTTTATATTTAATCTCATATTAGTAGGTATTTGAAAAGTGCCAGTTTCAAATATATTCAATATAAGTAGATGGTTGTAATTCTGTTTATAATTTTACTTTTAATATTATTAGTTTTTTATAAAAGATATGAATTATTTGATAATTACAAGTCTGATTATCCATGTAGAGTTTTTCTGTCTGATAATGATTTTCTTAAACATATGATAAATCATCATCAAATTGCGATTGATATAAGTATTAAACATATTGAAAATACAAAAAGTTATATTATTATGAAAGTGTTAAGAGAACTTACATGGACGCAAAAATATGAAATAATTATGATGATGGGAGAATTAAGTAACAAAACAGAAAATGTATCCGAAATAACTAGTAATCAGGCATTTATCCCGACTATTTCTTCATCTATCTATCCGAATGTAGTTGGGCTTACTAATGCTTATTGCGACCCTGGTTTTTTTAGTTCAAATATGCACAAGCAACATAATCTAAATAATATGATTAAAACGGATAAGCAATATATACATCATATGATACCTCATCATCAAGTTGCGATTGATATGTGTAAAATTCTTTTGAAACATACTAAAAGTGATTTTCTTATTTATCTTGCATATCGTATGATAAGGGGACAGGAATCAGAAATAATTTTTCTTAATGATATGTTAAAAAGTCCTTTAATACAATAAGTTATTTATAAATATATATAAAGTTATTTTACATATATAATATAAATAATGCCTGACGATGATACAATTTGCGAAGATTTTTTTAAAGATATTGACACTCCACTAAAAGCATATATTATTGGTCTTATTGCTTTTAATAAAACTGAAGGAGGAGATAATATTGATGTAGAAATTAAACTAAATAATGTTAAAGAATATGATAATAATAATAAAAATATTTCATATGGTTATTACGTCGATTTAAAAGATGTAGATAAAAAACATTATCCATATTTTAACAATATTGATATTCTGGTAAAACATCTCAGCAAAGTAGGGAATGTTAAATACACAGAGCATAGTTGCATCAACGGTATTATTGAGTTAACTATAACTTCTCAAAATATCAAGGATGATATTGGGAAACATATTAATATTAATATTAATATTAATAACTGCAAAGATGCTGATTTATCTGAATTTATTACCAAGTGTTATAATGAAGATGCTAACAAAAGTAATCAATTTGTAAAAGCATATATTGAAAAATATGCTAGTATTATTTATGATAATATTAATATTACTTTTTATAATGAAAATACAGCAGATAGTATCATTAAATTATATGATATTCCTTGCATTCGGCAGAAAAGCATTAATAATCTTGTAATTCAATTCAATAGCGTAAATATGGTTGATTTACTTGGTATGATTTACAGTAATTATGACTGTCCTTATTATAATAATTATATCTATACGTATAATAATCGCGATGGTAAATCAATCCCTTGTATTAAAGTATTTAAAACATGTGATGAAGCAGTAATTCCTTCTAAAGCGCGATATTCTGATGCTGGATATGACTTGACAATTATTAAAGAACATAAAAGACTAACATCAAATACTGTTATCTATGATACTGGAATTAAACTTGAAATCCCTAATGGATATTATGTTGAAATAGTTCCTCGTAGTTCAATAAGTCGTTCAGGTTATATATTGGCAAATAATGTGGGAATTATTGATCAGGGATATCGAGGCAATCTATATGTTGCGCTTACAAAAATAAATGACGAGACCCCTGATATTACGGATCTTGCTGACTGGAGGTTGCCTTGGAAATGTTGTCAAATGATTGTTAAGAAACAAATATATTCTAAACTCGTTTTTTGCGACAGTGGACAAGATGAAATTGAGAATTCCAATAGAGGCACAGGTGCTTTTGGGAGCACAGGTTAATTTAGAATACTCATTTTATTATGAATTTTACTATAAATAGTATCAAATGTTTCTAGTGAATAATTAATAAAAAAATTATTTCGGGAATAAGAATCACTACATATAAATATATGCGAAAATAGATGCTTTATTTTTTCTCTAATAATAACATTATTAACTCCATAGTTCCAAAGATACATGCTTTGTTTTTTTATTGGACATACAATATGTAATTTATCTAATAAATGGGTTTTTATTTCAAATTCTTTTTTAAGATATTTATCTGAAAATATGCTTTCACAATCAATATTATATTTTGATACATTATTAAGAAGTTTTTTTTGGTCTTTTGACAGGAAATTATATTTTAGTAAATTATTTTTGGATAATGCTAAAATAACAATATTAGATATAAATGTATTAGACCGTGATGATACATATATTTTATTATTGCAATTATATATATCCTTTATTTCTGAATTAAAATGAAACTCCACATTTTTTGAGTGCAAATATTGAGTTATTTTTTCTATTAATATAGTTATGTCATCAATTAATATATAATATTTTAGTGTTTTATTAATATCACACGATAGCATTATAAGAGTATCCATTGCAGATATATTACTATATATATATTCGAATGAATCTAAATTATTTTTTAATATATTGTATTCATTAATAGTAAGCACAGAACGGCAAAACTTAACAAATGATTGCATATTCAGAGATTTTTTAGGTATTAATTTAGATTTATTAATAATAATAGATAAAATATTTGCGGTTATATCGTTATATTTTAAAATATATTGCTCGTATTTAATTGTAAATCTATTCAATAACTGCATATATATGGTATGCGATTTATTAAAAATACGATAATTATTCCTATAATTTTTATTTACTTTTTCTTTCGATAATTTATCAATTATAGTTACCTTATAACCATTATCTATGCACCTTAATGCAGAATATAAACCTACAATATTACAACCGACAATAATAATATTGTTTATAGTCATTTATTATTAATAAATAATGGGTATATTTTTATATATATTATTTGCAATATGCGTATATGAATACAAATTTATAAAGTTGATATATAAATAAGATTTAATATATATATTATTTATGATATGGGCGCTAATTCATCAAGGCAATATACTTATCAACAGTATTATAACGCCGTGCAAAAAAGTGGTAAGATAGATAATATAGATTTTAAGAATATTGATATAGAAACTATTAATCCTTATGAAGTTTTAAATGTATCTAAAAACTTTACTTGGAATGAATTGAAAGAATCGTATAGAAAATTGGCAATTAATACGCATCCAGATAAACCAGGGGGGAGTAAAGATTTATTTAATATTATAACTATTTGCTTTAAAAAATTAGCAGAAGAACTAAAATTGCGAGAAGAAGATAAAAGTCATCATGACCTTAAGAAACAATCAACAGATTATTTTAACAAGATGACAAATGAAACCATACCACACCCAAGTGAAGTATTGGAAACAAATAAAAAGTTTACAGCAAAACAATTTAATAAAAACTTTGAGAAGTGCAAATTATATGAAGAAGATATTGAATTTGGGTATGGGTCTAAAATGGATGATTCATCAAAAACACGAGAGGATATCAATATAGAGAAACTTATAAAAAAAAATAAGATAGACAACGAGAGTTTTAATGAAATATTCAATAATAATGTTCAAGTAAATAAAGAATTAATTAAATACCGAACACCAGAACCTTTGATGTTATCAAAAAGTTTGCAATATACAGAGTTAGGAGGAAAACGCCCCGATGATTATTCTAGTAGTATTGAAAAAACAAATACATTGGCGTATACAGATTACATGAGGGCGCATGATGGAACGCGATTAGTTGACCCAAAATTAATGAAAAATGTTAAAGAGTTTAAGTCAGTAGACGAGTATGAATCGTATCGCGAAAAGAAGGCAACAAAAACATTATCTGCTAAAGAATTAAAAAATGAAGAATTGAAACGACTTAAATTATTAAAAGATGAGGATGATCGCCTTGAAAGACTTAAGATGTATGATAAAAAGGTTGAGAAGTCTTATAATAAAGCAAGTCAACTATTTCTGTGATAATATCTTCCCTAAATATATTCTTTTTTTTGTTGTTGTAATACATTTAAATAATTCATTCTTATTTTTTCTAGTATCTTCCCATCCATAATTAAATAAATCACTAGATATTTGCTTATTAGTATAAACATAATTACTAATATGAAAATGTCGTCCCCACATTTTCCGGTGTATAGAAATGGTTGTTGGACAAGTTTGTTTTTTATTATATTTATAATCTCTAAAAATTTCACCATCCATATAGTCAACACCATTGTATTTTTTACCTATTGTATCCCCTGAAATATAAGGAATATATGAACTGCATAAACTAAAATCTATTAATTCATTCAGGTTGTTAAAATTTGATATTTTTTCATTTTTCATTTTCATTACATTTGTTGATATTATTGATATTTTATCTAAATCCCGAGGTATAGTATTATTATACCTTAATTTAAGATTATTCCCTATATTTTTTTGAAATATATGCAAGTCTTTGTATAATGATAATTCAGATATATCTGGTCCTATTGTATAATCCCATATATTATCTGGATTTGATAAATCATCTTCTTGTGTATATAATATAGAACATATAGCGCCACCAGATATACCAGTAATATTTACATCAGATAGTGCTTGTGGAAAATGTTTTTTAATATATCCTACTATACCCATGCTATAAGGCAGAAACATACCTGTTCCATACATGTTAATGTTCATATAAGTATTTGATAAAATAATTAGCGATGATAATATAAATAAACGCATAAGAACTTAATAATATGTATTATTTTAATTATAAAAATAAAAAATATATATCAAACAAATATTAACTTATTACTTTACTAATTTACAATATTCTTATTACCTTCTTATGAACTTTCCTTCTTTGCCTTCTTATCTACTTTTTCTTTCTTTGGTGTTTTTTCCTTCTTCTCATTCTTTACCTTCTTCTCCTTCTTATCTTTTTTGATATCTTCATCACTTTCGCTTTCCTCGTCACTTTCCTTCTTCTCATTCTTTACCTTCTTCTCCTTCTTATCTGTTTTGATGTCTTTATCACTTTTGCTTTCCTCGTCACTATCCTTCTTATCATCATCACCACTATCCTTCTTATCGTCATCATCGTCAATAACGCCATTCTTAATATTCTCCTTATGCTTACCCCACATCTCTGCAATCAAAGTGAATATTTCTTCACCTGACATTTCAGGATTCTCTTCCTTAACCTTCTTGCGATTATCCTGAATAAACTTTTGATACTTATTGAGAGGTTTCTTAACCTTTACAATATCATTCCCCTCATCATCTACTTCAACCTTCTTAGTGCGCTTCTTGGGTTCCGCCTTCTTTTCCTTCTTTTCCTTCTTATCTTCCTTAATCTTTTCCTTAATATCCTTCATAGCATTCTTATAATATTCATCAATCTCCTTCTTGGTATCAAGAGTATCAGACATATTGTTGATAACCTCCTTGATGCGCATCGCGAAAGTGGACATTTTATGCACTGAGTTTGCTTTGGATTCGCTTTGAGTTGCTTTGGATTCGCTTTGAGTTGCTTTGAGTTGCTTTGAGTTGCTTTTGAAAACAGCTTCTATTGCTTGTCTTTGTATTATTTTTCAATCAAAATAATCAATTTTTAATTTATTTTTTATTTATTAGAACATATTTATTCTATATTTAGTTATGCACAACTTTGATGCGCTTCCTCCTCGCCAGAACAACATCCCGCTGATTGCGATAGCTATTCCGCTTTGTGTTGCTCAACTCATGGGTACACGCCACATGCGCGGACGCATGCAAAGATTGTTACGTGACCCGCACATATGGCTTCCTTGGAAGAACCGAGTGCCATGGAAGAACCCTATCCAAAACTGGTGGCACAACTCCAATCCATTTGTCGTATCAAACCCGTGGCGTAACTCTAACCCCTGGCATCCTGTAACTGGACAAGCACAGCCCTTCTGGAAGAACCACGCCATCTGGAAGAACCCATCTCCCTGGAAAGCACCATCGCAAAGCGTGTCCACAGGACCCAGTATACTCAAGACTTAATCGATATTCTATTATTTAAAAAAAAATTGATATTTATTATAAATAAAAATCAATATAGTAATATGAGTTTTGGTTTCATTTATCTACGTGATAATAAATGGTGGAATAAAGAAGATGTAATAAAAATGGGTATTACTACATTTGCAAAAGATAGAAATAATACATATATTACAAGCGAGATTGAAAGAGGGGAATATATATGTTTAATTCAAATACCTTTAGATAAAATTAAAATTTTAGATAAATTTTTAAAAACTTACTTTAAATCATATCATATTTATAAGGGAGGAGGGACTGAATTCTATGACAGATGCATTATAGATTTAGTCGAACCTTATTTAAATGATATTAATGTTACCTTTAAAACTTTAACAAAAGAAGAAATAAATTCCATAAATAGATGCGAGCGTATTAGAAATTTACCAAACGCAGACAAAGTTAAAAGATTACTTAATAAAATAAATGTTAAAAATATTATACTACTATATAAAAATAAAAGGGCAAAAATAAAAAGCGCAAATATTATACCTATTATACCAAACAACCATCAACAAGATGTATTAAATATAATTGAAGAATTCTTTCAATTAAATAATATAGGTAAAATAATATGGGCATGTGGACTTGGTAAAGCATTGCTAAGTATTTTGATTGTTAACCAATTAAGATGTAAGACAGTTGCATTTGGCGTTCCTGGAAAATTTTTACAGAAACAAATTAAAAATGAAATTTTGAAACTATTTCCAAATACAAAAAAAATATTGTTTGTTGGCGGAGATGAAATTGATGATATTAATGTAACTACAGATAAAAATAAAATTGTAGAGTTTCTTAATGATACTGAGAATTGCGAACAACCTAAATTTGTTATAACAACATATCATTCTAGTCACCTGTTATATGATTCAAATATAATGTTTGATATCAAGATTGGTGATGAAGTGCATCATTTAGTTGGATTAGAAAAAGAGGAAAGTAAGGGTTTTCGATTATTTCATAAAATTAATTCTAAAAAATCCCTATTTATGACTGCTACAGAGAAAATAATTGAAGAGCGAGTAAATAAAGATGCATCATATTCTATGGATGATGAAAGCATTTTTGGAAAATATATAGATGTCAAGTCTGTTCATTGGGCAATAGAAAATTTAAAGATAACAGATTATAATATATTAGTTTTAAAGAATACAGAAAGCGAGGTTAAAAATATTATAAGCAGTCTAAATCTAAATAATTTGAACCTATATGATTTAAATTATGAGTTATTTATATCATGTTATATGACTTTAAAATCTATAGTTAAATACAAAGATTTAACACATATACTTCTATATACCACAACAATAGATGACGCAAACCAATCATCAAAATATATAGATGCCATTTTATCAACAAACATTATTGGTATTTCAAAAGAACAAATTTATTGTGTTTCTTTACATAGTAAAAGTAATATTAATTTTGATAGCGAACTAACAAAATTCAAAAACTCGCAATTTGGTATTATCCCATGTGTAAACTGCTTTGGTGAAGGTGTTGATATTCCAAGATTGAATGGTGTTTGTGTCGCAAGCAATATGCATAGCGAAATAAGGATTGTTCAATATCTATTGCGTCCTAACAGATTAGATAGTACTAACCTAAATAAAAAAGCATATATGATAATTCCATATATAGAAGGACCAGAAAATAACTGGGATAACAATAAAAATTCTTATGCAAATGTAAGAACTATTATATCACATTTGCGTAATGTTGATAAGAATGTCGAACAAAAAATATTTGTTCAAACGGTCAATAAGAAAATTATTAAATATGATGAAAATATGGTATGTGCTACACAATTATATGAAAATTACACATTTGAAGGAAATATAGAAGAATTAAATAATTTGAAGATAAGATTAAGATATAGCAAATCTTTATGCTCAGACTTTACAGAAGAGCAGGATGAATATAATTATATTCGCAGTCTAAATATGAGTTTACATATAGATTCAAAAGAAGAATATGCAAAATGTAAAGATAGACACCTTAATTTTATAGATAATGCTGAAGATTATTTTAAATATAAGGGCGTTTGGAAAGATTGGTATGACTTCTTAGGAACTGATACATCTATGTTTATTCAATCTAAGCAATTATGGATTGAATTTTGTAAAAATAAAAATATAAAAAATTATGAAGAATATATTATTAATAGTAATATATATAAAGAGTTGCCTAAAAATCCAGGCGACTTCTATATAGATTTTACAAACTTTAATAATGAATTAGGAGTAATTATAAGGAGGCGTTAGGGGTTGTCACTTTCTTGAAGTAATTTTATTAAATCTGCTTTATTCATCTTAGAATATCCTTTCAAACCCAGAGATTTGCATTGTTCTTTCAATGATGCAACAGTACATGATGATTTTATACTTGTATCAACACATGAACCATTTGGTGTAATTGTTGTATTTTTTATTGCTTCAACATTTGCCTCTGTAAGAAGTGTATTAGGGTTATGAGGTATTGCTTCATCAGACAATTCTTTGATAAGTTGGTTGTATAGAGTTTCAGCTTCTTTGACTTCTTCGTGAAGTTTTTCAATCTCGTCAAATGTTGGTTCAAGGTCATTAATTAATTGCTTATTTTTAGGAATAATGATTTTAATTTTTTTAAACAAATTAATATTAATATTTCTTTGAATACTACCAGAAGTGCAATTATTATAAATATAATCTTGCATTCTTTTATTTAAAAGATAATTATTAAAATATTTTTGTAGATTAGTATTATTTACTTTAATACTCATTCCACTATCATTTAAGAAAAAGTCAGTTGATATTAATCTTATACAACATTTAGATAAAGCATATCTAGAAACTATTAATGTATTTTTACTTCTATTTGAAGTATTTGTATAAAATGTTATATCTCCTCCACCATAAACAGGAATGTTTCCAATAATATTATTATTTTTTGTTATTCTAGTTCCATAATTAATCTCACAACAACTACCTAGTTCTACTTCATCACATTCTTCATTCTCCTCAATATCTTTAATCTTATTTTTAACATATTCTTCTAATTCTTTAATCTTATTTTGTTTGCTATTTTTCTCATCATATGGTTTAGATATCTTATCAACCCATTCTATTATTTTTTGTTCTGATTTTGGGATAGGGATTTGAAGATCTTCAAACTGTTTTGCTCTAATAAACTTTTGTACTGAACCCTTACAACTATTCATAAAGAATTCTTCTTGTGATTTACAGTAAATAAAAATCCATTTATTAATTAAATAATTTTCGCTTTTAATTGTAAAAGATTGAGAAGCCCAGAATTTATTAGCATCAAATTGAACATATCCGCATTTACCTGTCCCTGCGATTATTGTACAATTGTTTCTATTGTATTCTTTATGATATCCAATTGGATATAATCCACCACTATATACAGGATAATCGCCTTTTATAATATTAACTTTGTCTAATTGTTTACCATTTTCTAATTTAGCAATATCCCCCAACCTAACCAATTCATATCCTTCGCCACATACAATTACTTTCTTATTATAATCTTTGCCATTTAGAGAACATATAGCATTGCCCAATATTT
>Ga0208966_1000042_pt1 | contig 37135 bp, 35 predicted proteins | sample GreLakmeHU45MSRF_FD_187701 | JGI IMG/M metagenome (GOLD analysis project Ga0208966, IMG submission 187701) | Freshwater lentic microbial communities from great Laurentian Lakes, MI, USA - Great Lakes metaG HU45MSRF (SPAdes) | ecosystem: Environmental > Aquatic > Freshwater > Lake | place: Great...
AGCGGCAGGCTAAGGCCCGAGCAGCGCTCCGCGATCTCGATGGTCGTGTGAAGCGACCCCGGAAAGTCGGGGAGCGCCTGAAGCATCTCTTCGCCCGACTTGATGAAGAACTCCTGCGTGTCGAACTTAAACCGCTTGGGATCCGACAGCACGGCGCGGGTCTGGATGGCCAGCAGGGCCTCGTGGCTATCGGCATCCTGATGGCACACGTAGTGCACGTCACCGGTGGCCACCATCGAGCGCCCCGTCTCCTTCGCCAAGGTGCCCAGGTGCTGGTTGATGCGCCGCTGTCCATCGATGCCGGAGTCCTGAAGCTCGAGATAGACGTTGTCGGGCCCGAAGATGCCGGTGAGCGTGTCCAGTTCGCGGCGCGCACCGTCAAGGTCGTCGTTCATCAGGCTGGAGCAGACGGTGCCCGACAGGCAGCCCGACAGCACGATGATGCCCTCGGCGTGCCGGCTCATGAGCTCGTGGTCGATTCGCGGACGGCGGTGGAAGCCCTCGAGGTACCCGGCCGAGCACAGGCGGATGAGGTTGTAATAGCCGGTGGTGTTCTCTGCCAGCAGGGTGAGGTGGTTGCGCTTTTCCTTGCCCCTGAAGCGGTGATCGGGCACCACGTAGGCCTCGAGCCCCACGATGGGTGTGATGCCGCGCTTGGTCGCCTCGCGGTACAGCTCCACCGCACCGCTCATCACGCCGTGGTCGGTGAGCGCCACTGCGCTCTGCCCCAGTTCCTCCACGCGATCAAGCAGGCGCGGGATCTTGCACGCGCCATCGAGGATCGAATAGTCCGAGTGGACATGGAGATGCGCGAACGGTGGGCTGGTACTCACCCCACAAACCTACCCACTCGCCCCGACGGCGCCCGAACGACACACTTTTGTCACGGCGACTGACCCCGCCCGGGGTCTGACCCCGATGCGGCCGTATTCGGCGCGCGGGTCCCTCTCAGCCCTTCTTGCGGCCCTCGCTGATCTGGTGCGCCATGCGGCTCTGCAGGCTGAACAGTTCGATAAAGCCCGGGCTCGCGTTCTGCGAGAAGGTCGGGTCAGCGTCGAACGTGGCCAGCGTGCGGTCGTAGAGGGCCCACGGCGAGTCGCGGGTCACCACGGTGGCGGAGCCCTTGTACAGGCGCACCGTGATGGTGCCCTCCACCTTGCTGTTCACGCGGTCCATGAAGGCGTTGAGATCGGCGAGGAGCGGCTCGTACCAAAGACCCTCGTAGGCCAGTTGCGCCCACAGGAGGTCGAGGTTTGCCTTCAGCGCATTCTCCCGGCCGGTGCACACCAGCTTCTCAAGCTCCTTGTGCGCCTCGAGGATCACCGTTGCAGCCGGCACCTCGTAGACGTCGCGCACCTTCAGCCCCACCACGCGGTCCTCGATGTGATCCATGATCCCCACGCCGTTACGACAGGCGATCTCGGCCACTGCGGGGATGAGGTCAACGAGCGCCATCTCCACACCGTTCAAACTGGTTGGAATGCCGTCCACAAAGCCGAGCACCACGTCTTCGGTGCGGTCCGGTGCCTTTGTGGGCGGCGTGATGAGTTGAAAGACGTCGTCAGGCACGGCCTGAGAGAGATCCTCGATGACCCCGCCCTCGCTCGAGCGACCCCAGAGGTTGTCGTCGATCGAGTATGGGCGCTCCACGCTTGACGACACGGGAATGCCGTGCTCGTTCGCGTAGGCGATCTCCTCGTCGCGGCCCATCTGCCACTCGCGCACCGGTGCGATAACCCGCAGCTCTGGTGCCAGCGTGGCGATGGTGGCCTCAATGCGCACCTGATCATTGCCCTTGCCCGTGCAGCCGTGGGCGATGGTGTCGCAGCCGTGACGCCGCGCCTCGTCAACAGCCAACTTGGCGATGAGCGGACGTCCTAGCGACGTAAACAGGGGGTAGCCGCCTTGATAGCGAGCGTTCGCCTTGATTGCCGGGGCCACGTAGTCGCGGGCGAACTCCTCGCGCGCGTCGACAACCAGACTCTCAATGGCGCCCAGGTTGGTCGCCTTCTCGAGGATCTCCGTGAAGTCATCCTCAGGCTGGCCCAGATTGACGCACAGCGCCACGACCTCGGCGTCGTACTCATCCTGGATCCACTTGAGCATCACCGATGTGTCGAGACCACCCGAGTAGAGCAGTACGACACGGTGCACCTCATGTGGCAAGGCGAGATACTGGGCGGTCTTCTGGACGGGCGGCATTTCTGACAACGCGAGGAGTCCTCTCGGTTCGCGTGGTGAACGGGCCGGGAGATTACCTGCGATCGGTGCGGTGATGGCGGCACCCCCTTACGAGGGCGCGCCATCACCGCCGATCAGTTCTTGCCGCGGTTCGGGTCGAGCGCGACGAGATCCGCGTAGGGATTGATGGCACCGCCACCACCCGGGTGAACCTCGAAGTGCAGGTGGGGGGCGCCCCATCTCGCGTCGCCGGTGTTGCCGACGGTGCCGATCTGCTGCCCGGCCGTCACCTTCGAACCGGCATCCAAGCCGGCCACGATGTCGTTCAGGTGGGCGTAGTAATACTCGTTGCCCGCAGCGTCAACGAGATAGATCCACACCCCGCCGAGACCGGTCTCAACCCGCGTAAGGCGCTTGATGGTGCCATCAGCCACGGCCACCACCGGGGTACCGCGCGGGGACATGACGTCGTTGCCCTGGTGGGAGCCCTGGCTCCGGGCAGCTCCGAAATCATTCGCGAATGAATACGTGCCAGCCACCGGGAAGGCCTTGAGGTACTGAGCCGCAGCCGGTGCCGCCGGAGTCGCGACCGGCGCTGAGGCCACGGCGCGGATCTTGAGGCCGAGCTTCGACAGCAGCGTGGCGTCGGCGATCCCAGTCACCGGCAGGCGAAGCTTGCGCTGCAGGATGCGCACGCCGGCGCGGGTCTGACGACCGTACGAACCATCAACCGGAACGCGGATGCCCCGCACGCGGAGCTTGCGCTGCAGTGCCTTCACGTCTGCTCCACCAGCGCCCGGTGCCAGCGAACCGGTGGTGCCCGGTGCGGCGGCGGCTGGAGGGGTCGTGGCGGCGGGTGCCGTGGCGACAGGTGCGGATGCGACGGGTGCAGGTGCCACACCGGCATCGGCGGGCGGCACGCCAGGGGCGGGCACCGGAAGCTGCGACGGGCTGCCGACGCCGAAGGCGGCTGGTGCTCCGATCACGACGGTGAATGCGGCTGCCACACCCGCCAGAAAGCGGATTGGCCGGCCGGTCACGCGCTCGGCATTGCTCAAACGGTCGATGATCCTATGTTCCTTTCCGCCGGTCGCCCGTGTTCGGGCGTTCGTCACCGGCTGTAGGTCACAGGTTTCCCGGCAGAAGCCGGGGAACGTGCCCCTCGGAGGTCATGGCCGCGAGCGACCCTAGCGACTGACCCCGGCGAGTCAACCCCTCGCGTCTCATGATATTTCCGTATTTCGAACGTTTGGGGGGACATTCGTAACGATCGCTGCATGACATATGGGAACGCAATCAGTTTGCACACGGAGGGGGATATCCCAATTTATCCCTGCTCATATGCATTTTTTATGCGATCTTCCCCACATCCGGGTGCGCCAGATGGTCAGGCGGCGTCATTCCGGGCGCGACGGCGCTTTCCGAGGCTGCGCAGCGCGAACACGATCATGAGAAATACGAGGGTGCCACCGAGAATCAGGCCGTTCACAAACCGGCCGTCATCGGCGCCGGTTGAGGAGATCTCCATCAGTTCGCACTGCCCGTACGGCATCGTCCAGGTGGCCGTTGCGTTATCGGGCGTAAGGGCAGCCCCCTCCGACGCAACCGAGATCCCTGACGGCATCGCCCACGTATAACGCAGCGTGAACCCCTTCACCAGGTCCTTATCGGCGCGGGTCTTCTGATACCGGTTACTGGCAGCGTCGCATGTCGGGTCGAGCACCTCGCCCACCCCCGCGCGCGATGCGATCGTGAAAGTCGCTCGCACGCGGCGCCCGCTGCGGTCGGTCCGCGCCGAGGTGAACTCCGATGCCAGGAGCGACTGCAGGGTTGTCTGACCGGGAAGTCCAGTGATACCCGCCTGTGCCGCGCCGGTGCCGGCCCCTACCACCGGGGGCGTGGTCTGGGCGGTCACGGTGCCGGTGGTCCCGGTGGTGCTGGTGGTGGATGTCTCGCCCGCCACCGGCGCGCCCCAGTAACGCCCGGTGGCAGTGAGGATGGGCTGGAGGGGGCGGGAGATCCCGAGCGTTGACCGGAGGTCGGCGAGGTCGCCCGTGCCCGCCCGCAGCCGGTGCACGCTCGTAAGCACCACCGTGCCATCGGGCTCCTGCGACTGCTGCACTGTCGACGACGCGTCGCCGGGGGCGGTCCATCGCTCCCCACCCACCAGAAGAAACTGGTCGAAGGTACCGGCCGCCAACTGTGCGGGCAGGTCGATGGCGCGCTGGGCTTCAGGGTCGAGGCGAAGTTCCACCGACAAGTTGCCGCCGCCGTCACCCGCAATGGCAACCATCTGCGTGAGCCGTGCGCTGCAGCCGGTGAGGAGCGGCACGGCGGCCAGCCCGGCGAGGGCGGCGGCGAACACCCGCCAGGCGGTGCGGCGGTGCATCAGCTGGCGTCCGGGCCGCGGAGGTCGTCGCGGCGACGCATCAGCGCAACTGCGTGGGCGCGCTCTTCATGATCGAGCACGGCGAAATCGTCATCCGACAGATTGCCTGCCCGGTGGTCCAATTCGATCTCACGGATGGCGTCAAGTGAACGGATGAGGTCATCTTCCACCCCTGCAAGTTCCGCCGCCCCGGGCGCGGGCTCCGGCAGAACGCGCCCCCCGACCAGCGGCCACGCGATGATCGCGACGAGAACGATGCTGAGAACGGCAATGAGTAGGTAGGTCATCGGTGTGATGCGGCCGGTCGGACGACATGCGGCGGCGGCGCGAGGCTACCCGCGGGCTGCGCCATTGGCCCCCGATTCGATGGTGGAGGGCGCACGGGAGCGGCGTGCGGGCCACACGGCGATGAGCGCCCCGAAGGCCACGATCAGCCCGCCCACCCAGATCCAAAGCATCATCGGGTTGACGAACACGCTGAGCCGCGCCAGACCATCGGGAGTGAGCCCCACGAGCACCACGTACACATCACGGAATGGCGTGGTGTCGATGGCCACCTCACTGGAGCGCTGCATCTGGGGTACGAAGACGTCGACGCCCGGGGTGAGGGTGGTGATGCGCGATGTGCCGTCGTACAGGCCGAGCGCGACCCCCACGCTCATCTTGTGGTCATCCTGCGAGCGGGTACCACCCTCGTTCACAATCGTGTACCCGGCCACCTGCCCTTGCTGTCCCTTGCGTAATGCCATATCGGCTTGCGACGAGAATGCGCCCTGGCATGCGATGCCCACGATTACGAGCACCAGACCGATATGGGCGATATAGCCCCCATAGCGGCGGCGGTGACGCACAAGCAGCTGGCCAAAGGCACCGGGCCAGGACACCTCGCCGATCTGATGGCTCGCCCTCATGCCACGCCAGAACTCGCCGGCGATGCAGGTGAGCGTGAAGGCAGCCAGTACCAGCGCGGCCGCGGCCCACCAGTGCGCGCCCTCCGACGCAATCATGAGGGCCGGGATCAGCGCAATGACCGCGACCACCAGCGGCGCACCAAAGCGGCGCTGCAGCTCACGGCGCGAGGCCTTGCGCCACGGCACCAGCGGCCCGACGCCGGTGAAGAACAGCAGCGCGAGGCCAATGGGCGCAGCCACCTGATCGAAGAAGCCCTGCCCCACCGTGATCTTGTCGCCGCGCACGGCCTCTGACAGCACCGGGAAGATGGTGCCCCAGAAGACCGCGAATGCGAGCCCCACCAGCAAGAGGTTGTTGTAGAGGAAGATCGCCTCACGGCTCACGTAGCTCTCAAGTGAGTTCTGGCTTCGTAGCAACGGCAGGCGTGTGATGAGCAGCGCGAAGGCCCCCACCAGCACGAGGATGATGAGCCCGAGGAAGTACGGGCCGAGGGTGCTCTCACCGAATGCATGCACCGACGAGAGGATCCCGGAGCGGGTGAGAAACGTTCCGAAGAGGGCGAGTGTGAACGTGAGCGTCACCAGCACCATATTCCAGATCTTCAGCATGCCCCGGCGCTCCTGCACCATCACCGAGTGAAGGAAGGCGGTGGCCACCAACCAGGGCATGAGGGCCGCGTTCTCCACCGGATCCCAGGCCCAGTAGCCGCCCCATCCGAGTTCCTCGTAGGCCCATCGCGACCCGAGCACGATGCCCATGCCAAGAAACAACCAGCTGAGGACCGTCCAACGGCGTACCGAGGTAATCCACGATGCATCGAGGCGGCGGGTCACCAGCGCGGCCACTGCGAAGGCGAAGGGCACGGTGAGCCCCACGTACCCGATGTAGAGCAGCGGCGGGTGGCTCTGCATGTACACGTTCTGCAGCAGCGGATTGAGACCGCGACCGTCAAGCGGTATCGGGGACAGCGTCTCGAAGGGGCTCGTGATGAACGAGAGGACGCTGGTGAAGAACACGCCCACGCCCATGAGCACCGCGATAACGATCGGCATGAGCTCACGATTACGGCGGCGATTCGTGATGACCACCAGCGACGACACCAGCGATAGGAGCCATGCCCACAGCAGCAGCGATCCGGCCTGGCTGCCCCACATGGCCGTCAACTTGTATCCCCACCCGAGCGAGCGTGATGAATACCCCGCCACATTGGCCAGGTCGAAGCGGTCGGTGACCAGCCCCGTCCACATGGTGAGGGCCGCCACGGTGGTGACTCCGGTCATGCCAAATACGGCCCGCTCGGCGGATATCAGGAAGCGGTGCTGGCCAGGACGGCGAGACCAGAGGGCCGCACCAACCGCGTACAGCGCCGCGGCGAACGCGAGGAGGAGCGCCGCGCGCCCGATGAGGCTCACGTGCCCGTGGTCCCCTTGGGACCCGTGATGCCCGCCGGCATCGTCTTGCCGTCCTCGGCCGCCTTCTGCATGAACTTCGATGGGCACAGCGTGATGAGCGACCCGCGGTCGGCCATGAATACACCGTTCTCCATATGCCCGGTCACCACGATCTCGCGATCATCCGCGAAAGCGTCGGGCACGGACCCGCGGTAGACCACTTCCACTGTCGACGTGGGCGTGGCTTTGTCGCGTACGACAAAGCGCAGGCCGGCAGCCGACTGCGCCCGCTCAGCGGCATCCTTCGGAGCCCCGGCATTGACCTTGCCATTCAGCCGGTAGGTGGTGCCATCGCTCTTGACGAGGCCCGACGGGCTCGTATATGTCTGAAGACTGCCGCCGATGCTCGTCCAGATGAGCCAACCGCCCAGGGCGGCCGCGAGGATAAGCGCGATTGTGAAGCGGGAACGAGACCTCATAGTCGACTTCTGAGGGTATCAGCGCCTGCCGGAAGTACGGCGTGACACGGGGCCCCAGATGCCCTGACGCACGGCCCTTGTGCGAGTGGCACCGGAGACCGCTTGGAGGCCGGGTCCGGGTGTTTTCGTCGTATCCTGAGCCCGCACTCCACGACAACATCCGGAGGACGACGTTGGCACACAACGAGACACCAGACGACGCGCAGTACCGCGACAAGCTGACCGACATGCAGTACCACGTGACCCGCGAGGCCGGCACCGAGGCGCCCTTTACCGGGATCTTCTGGGATCACCACGATGACGGCGTGTACCGCTGCGTGTGTTGCGATGCCCCGCTCTTCGATTCGACGCACAAGTTTGAGTCGGGCAGCGGGTGGCCCAGCTACATCGGACCCGTGAGCCCGGACGCCATCATCGAGATCGAGGACAACTCGTTGTTTATGAAGCGCGTCGAGGTGCGGTGTGCCACATGCGATGCGCATCTTGGCCACGTGTTCCCAGACGGACCCGGCCCCGACGGCATGCGGTACTGCATCAACTCGGCATCGCTCGACTTTGCCGACCGTGGTGAGGACCCCGCAGCCACGTAGCCGCCGCTACAGCGAGAGGCGCTCCTCCGGAAACCGGGGGAGCGCGCCGTTGTACGCCCGCGAGATGACCATCTGCAGATCACCGAGCGCCCGGGTGCGAAAGCCCGCCTCGCAGAACGCGAAGTAGAACTCCCACGTGCGGATGAACTCCTCGGTGAATCCGAGGGCGCGCACGGCATCCGGGTCGGCCATAAACCGCGCACGCCACATCCGCAACGTGTCGGCATAGTGGATCCCGATGTTCTCGATGCCCTCCACCTGCAGTTCGGTGTGCTTTCGCATGGCATCCACCATCGAGGCCAGCGGCGGACAGAAGGCCCCCGGGAAGATGTACTCGCGGATCCAGTCGGTGCCGCGGCGATAGCGTTCAAGGCGCTGATCGGGAACCGTGATCGCCTGTATGCCGATCACTCCTCCTGGCGCGAGCAGGCGGTCGAGGTGCTGGAAGTAGGTCGGGAGCGAGTCGTACCCAACCGCCTCGATCATCTCGATTGAGACGATGCGGTCGTACGTACCGGTCATCTCCCGGTAGTCGCGGATGACGATGTCCACGCGGTCCTCAAGCCCCAAGGCGGCCACCCGCGCCCTGGCCTCCTCCGCCTGCTCCACCGACAGCGTGATGCCGGTCACCCGGCAGCCGCGCTCGGTGGCGGCGTGTATGGCGAACCCGCCCCATCCACAGCCCACCTCCAGCACGTGGTTGTCGGGCCCGATGCGGAGCTTCTCGCACAGTCGCCGGTACTTCGCCTGCTGGGCGTCCCTTAGCGACTGCCCCTCGTGCTCGAAGTAGGCGCACGAGTAGGTCATGGAGGGATCGAGGAACGTGCGGTAGAGGTCATTCCCAAGGTCGTAGTGATACCGCACGTCCCTGCGGGCACGCACCAGATCGGCCGGGTTGGGAAGTCGCGGGCGGCGTCCGATCGCCGCGGGCACCAGCGACGCGGGCGGGCGGCGGCGCACATCCTCGGCGGTGAGCGCGAGGATCTCGAGAAACGCCACCAGATCATCGCCTTCGGCCCGCCAGTCACCGGCCTGATACGCCTCACCGAAGCCCACACGGCCCCGTCGTGCGATGCGCCGGAAGAAGTCCTTGCCAGTGACGGTGATGCGGGCGTGGCGTGGGCCACCGGATCCCATGCGGTGCACAACACCATCGGGCATCTGTACCTCGATGGTTCCACCCACGGGCCTTCGCAGACCGCGAAGCGCCAGGGCCTTCACCACCGGCGTGATCGGGCTGCGCTTTGCCTCGGGAATCGGCCTGAGCCCCCGGCCACCCGGTGTGGGCCCGTCTGCCTCGGCCACCGATCCCTCCGACGGCACGAACTTGGGCTTCTTGTAGAACGGCACGCGCTTTCTCCAGAGCCTGAGGGCCTCGAGGTGGATGAGTGAGATGACCTGCTGCGACATGAGCGGATAACGCAGCAGCGCACGCCCGAGCTCGCGATCGGTAAACGCGTGACGCGTGCCGGTGAGGTGCGCCCAGAATGGCCGCTCATCACCCTGCATCACGTCCATGCGGATGTCCAGGGCCTTCCCCAGCCCACCCATCCGGAATATGTATTCCTGGTCGAGCGGGAAGAATGGCGATACGTGCATGCGCTTGTCGTGCCGGAATGCGTCCTCGTTCGCGAGCGGCTCGATGCGCTCGGTGTCGGTGAGCAGATACGGCATACGCTCGCCGAAGGTGTTGCTCACCTCGGCCAGGATGCATCGCAGCGCTCCGTCGGGGGCGTACACGTAGAAGTACGTGACGGGGTTGAACACATACCCGGCAGTGCGCAGGTTGGTGATCATGGTGATGCGCACGCCGTCGACGTCCACACCGTGGCTGGTCAGGTACGTGCGCACGTTCTCGCCAACCGGTCGCATGGGATCGCCCATGTGGTCGCCGTCACGCAAACTGAGGATTCCCGCCCTGTTGTACGAGAACAGCCTCAGGCTCCGGTTGAGCTCGACGATCTCGTCGAGGTCGATGGCGTACATGCACACCGGGTAGCGAAACACGTGCTCAGCCGGCGTGCGACGTGCGTGCACCAGCGTGCCGGTGTAGATGGCCGACCTCACCAGTTCACCCCGAGGCCCTTCGCCACATCCACCGCAGCGCGCATGCCGTCCTCGTGAAACCCATTGCCCATCCACGCGCCGCTGAACCATGTGCGGCGCACCCCCTGGATGGCCTGCATGTCGCTCTGCGCCCCGAGTGCGGTGAAGTCGTGCACCGGATGGGCGTAGCGCGTACGCATGACCAGGCGCGCGGGATCAACCTCATCATCACGGTTGAGCGACACGCACCACTCGGTGCGCGAGCTCAGATCCTGCAGCCGGTTGAGCGAGTAGGTCATGGCCGGTGCGGCGTACGAGGCGTGGCAGTCATCCACGTGATGGTTCCACGCCGCGCGTGCCCGGCGCCTTCTGGGGAGCAGCGCAAGGTCGGCATGCAGGCTCACATCGCTCTCGGTGGTGCGAAATGCGGAGAGAATGCGTCGCTCCTCATCACTTGCGTCAGCCAGCATGGCGAGTGACTGATTTGCGTGGGCAGCCATCACCACGTGGTCGAACCTGCGTACGTGTCCGTCATCGGTGCGCAGGTCCACGCCATCGGCATCACGACGCACCTCAGTCACCCCGAGGCCAGCGTGCACGCGATCCCCGAGCCCCGACGTGATGGCACGCACGTAGGTGTCACTGCCCCCGGTGATGGTGCGCCACTCAAGGCGGCGGAACCCCAGGATTCCATGGTTCCGCAAGAACTCCACGGCGTAGGAGGCCGGAAAGTCGCGGGCGTCGTCCTGCCCTGACGACCAGATGGCCGAGGTGATGGGCACCAGATAGTGGTCGATGAATCGCTGTGAATACCCCTCCGCGCGCGCGAACTCGCGCAGGGTGAGGCCTGCATACCGCGGTAGGAGCGCGCGATCGCCGGTGCGCTGGAACCGCACGGCATCGGGAATCATCCGCAGGAACACGGGGCGCATGAATGCCCCGGGCTGCGTCCACAGGCGCACGCCCGAGAACTCCAGGTCGCATGCCTCACAGGTCACTGAGAATCCCATGCGCGAGGGCTGCGTGGCCACCCCAAGCTCGCGAAGCATGCGCACCAGCAGTGGGTAGGTGACCTCGTTGTGCACGATAAACCCCGAGTCGAGCGCGAGACGCTCGCCGTCGGGCCCGATCACCCGCGTGGTGTGGCTGTGGCCACCGATACGTGAGTCGCGCTCAAACACATCGACCTCGTGGGTACGCGACAGCAGCCACGCCGCCCCGAGGCCACCAATTCCGCTTCCGATCACCGCAATCCGCACAACCCCATCATGACGCCCCCCCGTACTGCCAACGCGTCGGAACGGTCGCGCTACCCTGCGCACCGATGACGACAACCGACCCAATGGAACCACGAGCCCCCCTGGTTGGGACCGTGCGCGACACGCCCCTTCTGTCTGCGCGCATCATCACGCTCATCGCCATCATCGTGCCACCGCTCGCACTGCTGTCGATCACCGGACTGCTGTGGGGTGTCGCAGTGCGGCCGATCGACCTCATCACCTTCGCCGTGCTCTACGTGGTGTGCGGGCTGGGCATCACCATTGGGTTTCACCGCCTGTTCTCGCACCGCGCGTTTAAGACCACCCGCACGCTTACGGCGCTGTGGGCGATCCTCGGCTCGATGACCCTGCAGGGCCCGGTCACCCAGTGGGTCACCGACCACCGCAAGCACCACGCGCTCTCCGACAAGGAGGGAGACCCCCACTCCCCACACCACGGCTATGGCAGTGGATGGCGCGGTGTGCTGAAGGGCCTGTGGCATGCCCAGGTGGGATGGTTGCTCACTACCAAGGGGCTCGAGCGCGGCAAGCGCTATGGCAAAGACCTGTATGCGGACCCCCTCATCCGGTGGATCGACCGCCTTTACATGGTGTGGCTGTTGCTGTCGCTGGCAATCCCGTTCGCCGTGGGCTATCTGGTGGGTGGTGGCAGCCTCGCGCTGGGCTTTGAGTGCTTTGTGTGGGCCGGACTGCTGCGGGTGTTCGTGTTCGACCACCTCACGTGGTCGGTCAACTCCATCTGCCACATGTTTGGCAGGCGCGACTTCCCCACCGGTGACGAAAGCCGCAACTTCTGGCCGCTGGCACTGCCGGTGTTCGGTGAGGCGTGGCACAACAACCACCACGCATTCCCCGGATCGGCCCGCCACGGCCTGACCTGGCGTCAGGTGGATGTGTCGTGGATGATCATTCGCGGTATGGAGCGGGTGGGACTGGTGTGGGACGTCAAGGTACCCACCGCGAAGCGCCAGGAGATCCGTCGGGCCGCAGCGCCCTAGCGCTGGTCGCCGCCGGCTCCCGCGCCCCGCAGCGCGTGTTCGACGGCCGACTCCCATGCACCGGCCCGTGGCAGCGTGACCATCCGGCCACGTGGCCGTACCGCCAGCCCATGTACCGCCCCACGGATGAGGCGGTACGACACCTCGGCGCCCGCGCCGTGCAGGCGACCGATTGCGCCGCGCGAATGCGATGGGCGCACTCCCGGCACGCCCGGAATCCATCCATCAATGCTGCCGTGAATGATCTGTACCCGGTCACCCGTGAGATCGGGCAGGGGTAAATCCTCAGGAAACCACGGTGCGAGGCCGATGATGTCGCGCACCCGGGGATCGTCGGCGCAACCCACAGACACCGCACCGCCCATCGAGAACCCCAGCATGATCACGCGCCGGGGAACGGTGAGCCAATCAAGGGCCGCATGGCCGTCGGCAATGCACTCGGGCAGTCGCTTCCAGGACTTCACCCGGTAGCGCACCAGCGCGAACCCGGCATCAGGAAACCTCGGGGCCAGCCGATCAACCAGCCACTCAAGCGTGGGGCTCCATGTGCCCGGCACGATACGGCCGGTGCCCCCGTTGACGCACAGCACCACCGTGTCGGAGTCCGGGCGAAGGGCCCGAAGATCTGCTCCGGTGGAAAGGGGAATTACCTGCACGGCTTGAGGTTAGCGGTGACGTGGTCCCCGGGAACCCGCGGCAGGGCGTACGGCGCCGAGGTCGTAAAGATCCGGTGATCGCGGTCGGGCCGGACGCCCGACTCGCCTACCATCGCCCATCGTGCGCACCCAACTCGCCATTACCGCTGCCCTTCTGCTCGCCATCCCGGCGGGAGCGATGGCGCAGGCCCAGGCACCGGCACCGCCTGGCGGGTCCACCGCTCCCGCAACCAGCACACCGACCACGAGCACCCCCACCACCAGCACTCCGGCCGCCCCGAGACTCATCTCGGTCACCCCGCTTGTGGGCCAGTCGCGCCTCACGGGAGCGCAGATCGCCGCGTGGTTTGCCAAGCAGGGCGTCACCCCCACCATCGTCACGCCAATTCTCGACCTCGCCAACATCTTCGTGGACGAGGGGAACGCCCAGAACGTGCGCGGTGACATCGCCTTCGCCCAGTCGGTACTCGAGACCGGCTGGTTCGCCTACAAGGGCAGCATGGTGAAGGCGACCGACAACAACTTCTCGGGCCTTGGCGCCTGCGATACCTGCACCTCGGGCAACCAATACCCGTCGCCGACGGCGGGCGTGCGTGCGCAGATTCAGCATCTCTGGGCCTACGGCGACCCGGCCGCAGACCCGCTGCGCGTTGCACGGCCGCTCACCGACACCCGCATGTCGTACGTGAAGCCGTACGGCAAGTCGCCCACCTGGGAGGCGATGGGCGGCGGCAACTGGGCCACCGGCACCGACTACGCCGTGAACGTGCTCAAGCTCTACAACACCATGCTGGTGTTCAACGGGCTCACACCCATCAACCTCACAATGGGAACCCCGGCGCCGGTTGTGGCCGCAGCCCCGACCGGCCCGCTCACGGTGATGGTGAGCCGCACTGGCGGTGTGCGTCTAGGTGACCTGCGCGCCAAGAGCGGAACACTTTCCGCCGCAGGCACCGCATTCGGCAGCAACGGCCTGCAGCGGGCTGCCTACGGGTCGTGCCACGTCACCTGGGCCTCGCTCGGCGCGGTCATGGCATTTCAGGGCTCGTCGTCGGGCACCTGCGGGAGTGACGCCCACGTGCGTGCCGCCGTGCTCAGCAACCCCATCTGGAAAACCGACAAGGGCCTGTCCCCGGGCGACCCGGTGAAGAGGATCAAGACCCTCTACCGCGTGAAGGCCGGCAAAGGCTCCGGCGTACGCACACTGGTGAAGGCGCGCAATGGCGCGCGCCTCACCGTGCGCTTTGGCGAGGGCGTTGTGAAGGCGCTCATCGTCGCGGTACCCGCACCCCGGGTCTGACCCGCCCGCGCAGTCGCTGACGCTGAGGTCCGGAGAGGCATTCCCATGGATCGGGGGGGAGACGGGTAGGGCCATATATGAGGCACCTGCAAGCGGGCGACCGGGCTCGAACCGGCGACCCCCAGCTTGGGAAGCTGATGCTCTACCAACTGAGCTACACCCGCGAGTCGCTTCAACGTTAGCGCACGACCTACATGCGGTCCGGGGTCTCCCCCACCATGCGACACCGGTGGTAGACAGCGTGGAAGTCGCGGGAAAGATCCGTGAGGTACGCAGCCACGCGATGCGGGGAGCGGCGCGCCTCGGCCTCGGCCACGGCATCGGGCCAGTCGCACAGGGTGAGCAGCAGCGCGCGCTCCCACGGCTCGAGCACTGCGGGCGTGCATCCAGCCGGTACGCAGAAGCGAACGTGCCCAGCTGCTTCACGGTCTGCGTGGCCGGATACACCCCCCAGGTGCGAAGCGGATGGGTGACCGAGGACAAGAGGCGGGCCGTGGGTCGGACTCGCGCCTCTTCAGTACAGTGCCTCTCACTCAGCGCCTCCACCTGCAACTCGCGCGGCGGGCCAATGGCGGAGGCAGTCCATCGGTGTTGAGCAGGGCTCCAGCCGCTCTTCGGAATCCGATCATTTGCAGGAATATCGCCCCCGTAACTCGGGGGACAGCGCGCAGGATTCATGATCCTGATGTCGAGAGTTCGAATCTTGCCGGACGCATTGAGTCACGAAAGGGCGGCGGCGTGGCGGGAACGACCATCTGGGTGCTGGGCGATCAACTTGACCCGACCGGTCCAGCCTTTGCAGGCCACCGTGCCGGGGAGGCGCGGGTGCTCTTGGTTGAGAGCGACCATGCGATTCGCCGGCTGCCGTTCAACCGTGAGCGCCGCGTGCTGGTGATCGGGGCGATGCGTCGGTTCGCCGGAAATCTGCGTGTGGCCGGCTGGGACGTAGACCACCGAACTGCGGCCACACTTGCCGCTGGCGTGCTGGCGCACGCAGAGGAGCACCAGCCAGACCGCGTGGTGGTGGCTCACCCGACCTCTCGCAGCGGGCTGGCGCTCACTCGCCGCCTCGCCCGGGCGCTGCCTGTGCCGGTTGAGGTGCGCGACCCGGTGGGGTTCATCACGCGTCCGGGCGAACTGGGTGAGATCCTGGGCACGCGTCAGCCGCGCATGGCCACCTTCTACCGCGAGATGCGCCTTCGCCTCGGGCTGATGGTGGAGGACGACGGCTCCCCCCTCGGCGGCCAGTGGAGTTTCGACCAGGACAATCGCAAGCGGCCGCCGAAGTCGCGCGACCTCGGCGCACCCCCGCTGTGGCTGCCTGCTGCGGACGACCCCTTGGACATGGCGCTGCGTGCGGAGTTCGCCGGCCTACCCGAGACCGGCGCGGGTGGCGAGCGCGTGATGGCCGCCACCAGCGCGGAGGCCGAGGCGGCACTCGACCGATTTGTCACTGCGCGCCTTGAGGGGTTCGGCCCACATCAGGACGCCATGATGGACGACGACTGGGCCATGTCGCACGCGTTCCTCTCCGGGCCGCTGAACCTGGGGCTCATCTCACCGCGCCGCGTGGCCGAACGGGTGGCCGAGGCGCTCGACGACGGCATGCCCATCGCCTCGGTGGAGGGTTTCGTGCGACAGGTCATCGGCTGGCGCGAGTACGTGTGGGGCTGGTACTGGCGTCGCCCGTGGCGCACGGCGAACGAGCTTTGCGCCGAGGCTCCCGTTCCCGCCGCGCTGCTCGGCGCACCCACGCGCATGCGCTGCGTACAGGTGGCCATGGACGGCGTGGAGGCCCGCGGATATACCCACCACATCCAGCGGCTCATGGTGCTTGGCACCCTCATGCTGCAGCGCGGCACCGAGCCGTGGCGGGCCATGCAGTGGTTCCGGGCGTCGCACGTTGACGCCTCTGCGTGGGTAATGGCACCCAACGTGTTGGGTATGGCGCTCTTCGCCGACGGCGGCCAGATGATGAGCAAGCCGTACGCGGCCAGCGGCGCCTACATCAAGCGCATGAGCAACCACTGCGGTTCGTGCCCGTACGACCCGGGCAAGGCCACCGGCGAGAACGCCTGCCCCTTCACCACCCTCTACTGGTCGTTTCTTGACCGCCACCGGGAGCGCCTTGCCCGTAACCCCCGCATGTCGCTGTCACTTCGCAACCTCGACCGCCGGGACGACATCGCCGAGATCCGTCTCGAAGCCGAGGTCGTTGGGGCCCGGCTGGACACGGGTGACATCTAGGCGCTACCCGGCCTCTCCTCTGCGCACGGCGTCCGACAGTGGCGATCGCACCAGGTCCTTACCCGCAAGCCCCGGTCAGCGGCTCGGGAGCGGAATCAGGGAAGTCCCACCGCAAATTCACTCGTACGTGCCGCGCCTTGATGAGAACTCAATGCCCGGGACGACGACGCCCACCGCTGCGCCCGTGGCCAGGGCCTCCCTGACACCGGCCATCGGGTCGGGGTCGATGATGGCGGTCACCTCGACGCCATCGCGTGGTACCTGACACACCGGCTGGGATCGTGGGAGCCGTCGGAGCAGTGTGTGGGTGTGCAGATCGATCATCAGCGAAGCGCCTCGTTCAGCATGTCCGCAAACAACTGCTCGATGGGGATGCCAGCCGCAGCGGCCATCACTGAGATGACGCTGGCACGTGCGAAGGAGCAATACGGCGAGGCCTCAAGAAACCACGGCACGCCGGACGGGTCGATGCGGAAATCGAACAGCGAATAGTGACGGGCACCCAGCGCCGCGTGGCACTGCAGTGCGGCCGCTCGAACCGCCCCAGTAATCGGGTCATCGGGGTCCACGATCCACGCCCGGGATTGCTTCTTCGCCATGAGCTGCAATACGCCCCCGGAACCCCACCCGATCTTGTCGCCGTGGGTACGGATAGGTGCGTCATCGGCGTCAACGGCGTACTCCTCGAAGGGGAGGCAAAAGACCTCGCCATTTTGTTCGATGCAACCGGCGCGGATTTCACGGCCCAAGGGGATGAACGTCTCAACGAGCACCTCGTCGGCATGTTCGAGGGCTCCCCGCAGCGCGGCAGACTGCTCGCCGTGTTCGCGCACGAGCGCGACACCGAGGGAATTATCGGAGTCGACCGGTTTGACCACCACTGGGAGGGTGAGCGATGGAGTCTCACCGGCCCGCAGGACCTCGCCGCGCGGTACGTTCACCCCCGCCGCCGCAACCACAGCCTTTGCCCGAGCCTTGTGCGCAGCAAGGGACATCACGTCGGGTGAATTCCCCACGTACGGGATGCGGAGCATGTCGAAGAGCGCGCGATAGCGGGTCATGCCAGGGATGCAGAACATCTGCGGCACCATCACGTGAGCATTGATCGCCACCAGCCGAGCGACGGCATCCGCCAACGGCATCGATGGGGCAGCGGCAATGCCCTCGCGGCTCAGGTCGTCCGGAAAGCGCCATCTGCCGTCGGGTGTGACGTGCGCGATGGAGAACTCGTAGCGCGATGGGTCCGCGGTGGCGGTGAGACAGTCCTCCGCGTAGACGCGGGACAGTTCCTCGAGGAAGTCGCTGACGGCGGATCCGGTCATGTGGACGACGCGCAGCAAATTCAGTCGCCCGCCGGCTCGACGAGCTTGCCGATGTTGAAGTCGATACGGATCCATGGTGCGCGGCGTCGCAGATTCCCGAGAAGCAGCAACGGGATCTGCAGGTGATGGACCAAGAGGAAGGGGGTCGGGTCGGACCGATCGAAGATGGCGTCCTTCCCATGCAGCACGACACGCAGGCGTTCCCTTATCGTGCGCGGTCGACGAAGCATTCGCCAGAGCTCCTGATATAGCCAGTAGGTCGGGCGACTCGATGGCAGGGGCCGGATCATCGGAACATCGTCGTCCAGGTAGGCCGCCGCGAGGTCGGGGTGGTCGTACATCATTGTGATTGCGGAATGCGTCCGGGGGTTGCACTCAATGGCGAGCAGGGTGCCATCCGCTCGCTCGATGAAATCGAACGACACCTGCCCGGTGAGCCCGAGCTCGCCGCAGAAACGCGTGACCCACGCTTCGATCGCCGGCTTGTCGACCATCGCGTAATTCAGCTGGAATGCCGAGGACTCGCAGCAGCAGTAGACCTGCACGTCTCCGTTGCGGACAGTGCTGTGGGTGCAGTACTCAGTACCCACCACGAACTCCTGGAGGATCCACGGGTTGTCCTCGGAAATCTGCTTCCCCCGTGCGAACTGCAACGTTTCGCTCGCTGTGGGGCGCGGCAGGGGCGTCAGGTCGAGTCGCCCGACCGGGTCGTAGGCGATGCTCTTGAGCACGTACGTGCGGTCAGAACCTGCGAAGTCGAAGTCGGCCACCTGCTCGGGTGACGTGATGCGGTGCGTGTCAGGTACCGCAAGCCCCGCTGCGGCTGCCAGCACAGAGAACTCATACTTGTCGTCGAGTCGGTGCAGGAGGTCGGGGTCGACATGCAACACCTCGCAGTACGGCGAGAGCCGCTCCTTCGCAAGTGAGTCGAACCAACTCGCCACCGGGCTGCAGACGGGCACATAGACGTCGACGTTCTCGGCCTGGACGATGCGCAGAAGGGCATCGACGTAGCCACTTTCTTCAGGCGATGGCACGACGTGGAAGGCATCCACGGCATTGGAGAAGCGGTGACCGGTGAACCGGTAGCGGGAGGTCTCCACCAAGATGACCCGGTGTCCGGCCCGGTGAAATGATCGGGCGAGTTGCAGGGCCTTGGTCATCTTCCCGCCGCTCAGCATTATCGTGCGCGGAACCGGAGCGGAGCGGCGCGGGGGCGTACGGCCTGCGTTCAGGAGTGCCGCAGCGCCTGTCATCACCACGTTGACCGGCAGCATCACCGCGAGCAGGCCCAGTGCTCCCAGCGTGCGGGAAATACCGGGGGCCGGGGGCCGTTGCGGCGGGCTCATTTCTAGAACCCGGGTATCCCGATGACCAGTCCTCGGTGCAGTACCCGGGGACCCTCGACCCCGGAGTGGTCGGCCTTGTGGAGGACGCATCGATTGTCCCACATGATGATGTCGCCAGAGGACCAGGCATGGCGGTAGGTGTTGTCCTCGGTCGTGCAGTGGTCGTAGAGAAAGGCCACTGCCTCGCGTGCGTCCTCGTCCGCCAGACCGCTGACCGCGACGCACCGCTGGGGAGTGGACAGGTAGACGGCCGTGCGCCCGGACACGGGATGTTGCTGGAAGACCGGGTGCTCGGCCGCGAACTCGTCGCCCTCGTCAAGGTCCACGCCTGTCGCCACGTGAGTCAGCGTCCGTCCATCCAGCGCGGCCACCCGCTCGGGAGGAAGCGTCTCAAAGGCGCGGTACTGGTTGGTGAACAGCGTCTCGCCACCGCATTCGGGCAAAAGCACCGAACGCAGGGCCGTGAACGTGGGTGGCTGTCGTACATAGCTGGTGTCGATGTGAAATGAACTGCGTGGCGGGGTGGTCCTGCCCACGTTGGTCACCACGTTGAGGTCGGGGTGCCCGCCGACGGGCGTCTCGCCCTTGGTGAACGTGAGCTCCCCGAAACGGGCGAGGAACGCGACGAACGCGACGTCGTCCACGTCCTGTCCGGTCAGGATAACCACGCCATGATTGGCCAGGAGCTCGCGCAACTGCGTCACGGCAGCGTCGTCGATGTCGTGCACGGACAGCCCGCGGACCGTTGCGCCAAGCGGTTCGTGCATGACGATCTCGATCTCAGACACGGGTCAGCCGGGATCGACGAGGCTGATGAGGGTGAGTCCGTCGCGCAGCGGCAGCAGGACCTGCTCTACCCGGGGGTCGTCGGCGACCATCGTGTTGAACGCAGCGATTGCCTGCCCGTTCGGGGACGTTGACCCGCTCATGTACGGGTCACCTTGCATGAGGGTGTTGTCAACACAGATCACGCCGTGTGGAGCCACGAGGCCGCCGTCAAGGATCAGGCCGAAGTACTCCTGATACCCAACCTTGTCGGCATCGAGGAAGATCAGGTCGAAGGCCGCACCCTTGGCGGCCAGTCGGTGCAGTGTGTCCAAGGCATTTCCCACCTCGACCACGATCTTTCCGCCGTGCGGCGAAACCGAGAAACACGCCCGGGCGAAGTCGGCCACGCCCGCATCGATCTCGCAGGCGACGACCACGCCGGCGGCGGGAAGCGCCTCCGCCATCGCCAGCGCCGAGTATCCGGTGAACATGCCGATCTCCAGCACGCGCTCGGCGCGGGTCGCACGCACGAGAAACTTCAGCAGTTGGCCCTCCACGTGCCCCGAAAGCATCTCCTGCTCCAGAACGGGCATCCCGTTGCCCAGTGACTGCCCTGCCCAGTCGTGGGCGCTGGTCCGCTGCGCGAGCGCCCGAAGGGCAGGCGACTCCGGCGTTGTGCACGACGCCACGTAGGCGTCAAGGCCGCCGGCCAGCGCGTGGGCGACCCTGAGGGACTCGATCACGGACGGCTCGCTGGCGTCACCCGCCTCGAGTCGGGTGACGATGTCCTTGAGTGACGCCGCGAGAATGCCGATCGGCGTCACGGGGCGCGCGCGGGACGCGGCTGCTGGGGTCGTGGTCATCAGCCCCTCAGCGGGACTCGACGGACCGCGGGAACAGGTACACGTCGCATCCCTCTCCGCCCATCGGATACTCGGCGCAGATGCGCCGGTGTACGGCCAGCGCCCCGACGAGCTCGTCCGTGCCGAGGTCGTTCACAAACCGGCAGGCACCGATGGGGTCCGGCATCGCCGCGCGCAACAGGCCACCGCGGGTCTTCATGATGGATGCCGTCGCGTCCACGAGCAGATCGGGCGTGAGATATGGGCTGTCGATCGCAAGGCCGACACCGGACATCATCGAGAGGATGCGGTCGCGATCCGCAGTGGAGATGTATCCGCGTTCGGCGGCGATCGTGGCCGAGAGCGCCATGTCGATAGTCACGGCATGCCCATGAAAGAGCGGTGGGTCCGGGGCCAGCTCGAGGGTCGGGCTCCAGGTGTGGCCGAAGGCGATCACGCGGTCGAGGTCTCGCTCGTGCAGGTTCGGGACCTCCAGTTCGAGCATCACCCGAATGGCCTCGTAGGTCACCTCATGTCCGATCGCCAGCAGCTCGGGCGTGCCGTCGAGGTAGCCAAAGCGGGTGGCGACGAGATCCTGACCGTGTCGCTCCAGCTGGTCGAAGAGATCGCGGTCGGCGACGACGGCGATCTTCACGAGTTCCGCGAAACCATTGCGCACCTGGTCAATGGGGAGTGTCTTGAGGAACGAGAAGTCGAGAATGACGTCCTGAGATGCGTGGTATGCGCCCAGCCGGTTCTTTCCTTTTCGGTGGTTCACGGCCACCTTGATGGACACGCTTGCGTCGATCAGTCCAATCAGCGTGGTCGGAACGCGGATGTAGTCGGTGGAGCGGCGGTAGGCGGCGCACGCGAAGCCAGCCACGTCAGTGGTGAGGCCTCCACCGACCACCAGCACCTGCTCCGTCCGCAGGAGCCCGAACCTGTCGAACTCGTCGATCACCATCTCCAGCGTCTCAATTGTCTTACGCGGCTCGGCGATGTCCAGGGTGAACACGGTGAGCGCAATCCCGTGGTGCTCGAAATAGGCGTCGATCTGCTCTCCGTACAGATCGTTGATCTGGGCGTCGACCACCATCAGGCATCGACCAAAGTCGGTGTAAGAACGGGCGATCTCATCGTTCTCGCAGGCGAACGCGCCATCGACGTAGGTCAGGCGGTAGTCAATGCGCTCGACAGCGGAGATATGGAAGGCGCGGGGTTCCGCGCGAAACGTTCCGATGACGTTACTCAATGTGATCCGTGCTCCTTCTGCCGCGAAAGCTGGCGGGCAATGGTCAGGGCGCCAGGAGGGCGCACAACTCATCCAGGTTGATCTGGTCGACGACCACGGCTGGGCCGAAGTCGTGATCAGCCGTGTTCTCGTTCGGAAATGCCACGCATGCGACGCCGGCGGCGTTGGCGCCGGCGACGCCGCCAAGGTTGTCCTCAATGGCGACGCACGAGGAAGCCGGCTGGTCGAGTGCGGTGAGGGCCAGCGCGTATGCGTCTGCGGCGGGCTTCGGCTGATCCACCTGGGTGGCATCGGTGATGACGTCGAAGTCCGTGCGCGCCACGCCGGGCTCGAGGGCCGTCAGGATTGCCGTGACATTCGCGGGCGAGGTCGTCGTGACCAGGGCGAGCGCTGTGCCGGCTGCCTTGGCCCGCCTGATGGTGTCCGCGACCCCGCTGCGCGGCTCGAGCTCGGCTGAGGCGAGCAATTCATGGAACTTGGCGGTCTTAGTGGCATGGACCGCCGCGGCGTCCACGGTTACCCCCCGGGCCTCTGCGTACCGCGCGATCCGCTGCTCTCCGCCGTTGGTCCCCAGCATGGCGATGTACTGCTCTCGATCCCACTGCCAGTCGAGGTCATGGATGGCAAACGCCTCGTTGAACGACTGCCGTTGCACCTCGGAAGTGTCCGCGAGCGTGCCGATGGAACCGAAAAGAATTGCCGTCACGTTGGACTCCAGATGATGAGAGATGACGAAAGACTCCGCGTAAGAGAACGTAAGTCACGCAATAGTGGCCTGAGAGGTGCCGACCCGCAATGGAGAACCGTCGGCACGCCGATATCGTCGCGTCACAATGGGGTGCATTCGGGGCCAGTGCCCGGGCAACTCAGAGCCCGTCTATTCAACGGTCGGTGGCCGGGTCGAACGTGGTGGCCCGACGCCTGTTGCATCCAGTGCGGGCAGCACCGACTGCGTTGTGCGTGTGTCGCCCGCAAGGGCCGGGCGCAAAGGCGAGACGGTCGCGCTCGTCACCGGTATCCCACCGGGTGAGCTCACGGATATCTGCAAGGAGCTGAAGCGCCTGAGCGGGTCGGCTGGCTCCGTGACGGACGGCGTGGTCGAGAGAGAACGCGACCCCCGGCTTTGGAAGCCGGTGCTCTCTCAACTGCGCGACACCCGCGAGCCGCTTCATCGTGAGCGCACCACCTACATGCGGTCCGGGGCCTCCACGCCGATGAGGTCGAGGCCCATCGCGATAACCGTGCGCGTGGCGCGCAGCAGGTCGAGCCGGAAGGCCACAATCTCGGGGGCCTCCCCCACCACCCGGCACCGGTGGTAGAAGGCGTGGAAGTCGCGGGAAAGATCCGTGAGGTACGCAGCCACGCGATGCGGGGAGCGGCGCGCCTCGGCCTCGGCCACGGCATCGGGCCAGCCGCACAGGGTGAGCAGCAGCGCGCGCTCCGACGGGTCGAGTTCCGCCGGCGGCTCAGCATCAGCCGGTGCCACTGGATCCTGGGCAAGGATGCCGGCAATGCGTGCGTGGGCGTACTGCACGTAGAACACCGGGTTCTCGTTGCTCTGCGTACGCGCCACGTCCAGATCGAGGTCGAACGCGGTCTCATGGCTGCGCTGTACCAAGAAGAATCGGGCAGCGTCCACACCGATGTCGTCCAGCAGTTCGCCCAGCGTCACAAGCGTGCCGGCGCGCTTGCTCATCTTCTTCGACTCGCCGCCCTCGGTGAGCGACACCAACTGCACGATGGGCACCTCGAGCATGTCGGGGTCGAACCCGCCCGATGCAATGACCGCCCGCAGCCGCGGGATATAGCCATGATGATCTGCGCCGAGCACGTCGAGCAGGCGGTCATCTCCGCGGCCGGCCTTTTCGAGGTGATACGCCACGTCGGCCGCGAGATACGTGGTTGACCCGTCGGACCGGCGCAGCACACGGTCCTTCTCGTCGCCGTAGGTGGTGGTGCGAAACCACAGGGCGCCCTCATGCTCGTAGGCATCGCCAGATGCGATGAGCGCGTCAAGACCACGCTGCACCGCTCCACCCTCGTGCAGGGTGGTCTCGCTGAAGAACGAGTCGAACCGCACACGAAACCGATCGAGCTCGGTACGCATGGCGGCGAGCATCAACTCATGGCCGCGGTGCGAGAAGAACGCCAGGGCCTCGGCATCGGGCGGATCAACCCGACCGGCATAGGCATCCCCGACCTCTCCCTGCAACGCCTGGGCCAGCACGCCGATGTAGTCGCCCTGGTAGCCGTCCTCGGGCACCGCCGTGTCCAGACCGAACAGCGCGCCATATCGGGCCGCCACCGACGCACCAAACAGTTCCATCTGGCGGCCGTAGTCATTCACGTAGAACTCGCGGGTCACATCGTGGCCAGCATATTCAAGAATGCGCGCGACCCCGTCGCCGTACGCGGCCTGACGGGCATGGCCCACGTGGGGCGGCCCGGTGGGGTTGGCCGACACGAACTCGATGAGAATGCGCTCGGCCGGACTTGCCTGGCCCCGGCCGTAGGCGCCTCCCGCCGCGACGATCGCGCGCGCGGCGCCGGCGAACCACCTCGGGCTCAGGGTGAGGTTGATGAATCCCGGCCCGGCAACCTCGGCCGATTCCACGAGGGCCCCCAGTTCGGGATCGGCCGTAATGCGCCCCACAAGCTCGTCGGCGATATCGCGTGGGCTTCGCCGAGTCGCCTTCGCGAGGGTCATTGCCACGTTGGTCGCGAGGTCGCCAAACCCGGCATCGCGGGGAGGATCGAGGCTGGCGCTGGCGGGGGCGCCCCCGGCCACCGCCGATGCCTCGCGGGCCAGCGCCTGCGAGAGCGGTGTGATTGGGCTATCGGTCGGCACGGCGCGCGATCCTAGCGGCCCCCGCCCGCGCGCGGGTAGGGATGCCCTGCAAGATCGGCGAGCGCGCGGTACACCTGCTCGGCCAGCACCACGCGCGCCAGTTGATGGGGAAGCGTCAGCGGCCCAAGCGACATGCGCTCATGGGCCTCGGCGCAGAGCGCCGGATCGAGCCCGATGGCGCCCCCGATGAGAAACGTGGTGGGCTTCACATCCTCCAACCGGCGACCCATCCATGCTGCCAAGGCCTCGCTGCTGGCCGGAGCCTTGCCGCGCACGTCCAGAGCCACCACGTACGACCCCTGCGCGATGCGGGCCCGCATGCGCTCCCCCTCCTTGCGAAATACCTGCAAGTCGCCGTGCTGCACGGCCTCGGCGGACACCTCATCGACCTTGAGATCTGCCATCCGGGCGATGCGCTGCTCAAACTCCTGGCCAGCAGCATCGAGGGGGGCGCGGAGTCGCCCGACGACGACAAACTGGATGAGACGGCTCACAGGGATATCGTAGGTGCCGCGTGACCGACTCGGCGACTCCCGACATTGGTGGCCGCATTGCCATCATCAGCGACGTGCACGGTAACCGGCACGCGCTCGAAGCCGTGCGCCGTGCGCAACGCCAGGCAGGCGTCACCCGCACCTGGTGCCTCGGCGACATGGTCGGCTACGGGGCGCACCCCAACGAGTGCCTGCGTGCGTGCGTGCACGTGTCAGAGCGATGCATCGCGGGCAATCACGATCTGGCCGCGGCCGGACGGGTCCCGATAAATGTGTTCTCGCCATGGGCACGTACCGCCATCGAATGGACCCGTACCCAGCTCGACCGCAATGCGCTCGATCGCCTTGCGGGCCTTGAGCCGCTCGACACCGACGGGGACGTGGCGCTCTTCCATGCATCGCCGCGCGACCCGGTATGGGAGTACGTGCTCGACGGCGATGGTGTGCGCGCGGCCATGGATGCCCACCCCGCCCGCGTGATGATGGTGGGCCACACACACCTGGCTGGCGCGTGGTGCCTGGGCGATGATGGACGGCTGGATGGCGGACTCGTGCGCGGTGAGGAGACCATCTCAATCGAGCGCGGGCGCTGGCTCATCAATCCCGGGTCGGTCGGGCAGCCCCGCGATCTCGACCCGCGTGCATCGTGGGCGGTGTTCGACGCCGAGGCCGCCACGCTCACCTTCCGACGCACGCCCTACGACGTGCCGGGCGCACAGAACGCCATTCAGGCCGCAGGTCTTCCCGTGGAACTCGGATCGCGTCTGACGGAGGGCCGGTGAGTATCTACCTCGACCACGCGTCCGGATGGCCGCTTTCGGCTGGCGTGCGCGAGGCCATGGCCCGGTGGATCGACGAGCCCGGCAGCCCGATGGCCCTGCACGACCACGCCCGCGGGCCCGCGCAGGTCGTGGATGATGCCCACGCAGCCGTCGCGGCCCTCGTGGGCTGGCCGGCGGAGTCGGTCATCCTCACCTCGGGTGCGACCGAGGCACGCAACCTGGCGATGAAGGGCACGCTCTCAGCCCGGGGAACGGCCGCCCCGGTGATTGCCGCCGATCACCTGGCCCACGCGTCCACAATTGCCACTGCACGGTCGCTCACACGCCATGCCGGTGCGCTTCGGCTTGCCGACGTCGATGCGGTGGGCGATGTGCCGCCCCGGGCGATGGCTGACGCGGCACGCGGCGCCGACCTGGTGGTGGTCACTCATGGGCAGGCAGAGGTGGGTTGTGTACGGGACGCGACCGCGCTCGTGGCCGCGGCCCGAGTCGCCGCGCCGGGCGCAGTGATCGTGCTCGATGCCGAGGAGACCGCTGGCCTGCTGCCAGTCACCGATGGTCACGGTGCCGACGTGGTGGTGATCGGCGGACGATCCCTCGGCGGCCCCGCCTGGGTCGGTGCCCTGTTGGTGCGACCCGGCATCGTGCTGCACCCCCTTATTGAGGGGGGCCTCGAGGAGCACGGCAAACGGGGCGGGGCGCACGATGTACCTGCCATCGCGGCGCTTCTGCAGGCCGTGAGCGAAGCCATGGCGGCCATGCCTGCACGCGCCGAGATGATGCGTACCTGCGCCACCGACCTGACGGATGGCCTTCTGGCGGTCCCCCGGGTAGTGCTGAATGGCCCAGCCCCGGGCATTCGACTGCCCGGACACGTGCAGGTCTCGGCCCGCGGGGTGGAGGGAGAGGCCCTCGCGCTCGCCATGGCCACGCGGGGGGTCGCCGTGGCCCCCGGCTCGGCATGCACCTTCGGTGCCGGCAAATCGTCACCCGTCCTCGAGGCAATGGGTGCAGATGACGACGTGGCGCGAGGGGCCGTGCTGCTCACCGCCGGTCCGGGAACCACCACCGATGACCTCGGGGCGGCCATCGTGGCGTTTACCGAGTCGGTGACCGTGCTGCGCGCCATGGCCCCCGAGGGGCAGTGAGCGGCACTATGCGCACCATCGATGCGCTGGGTACCTGGTGCCCCGTGCCGGTCTCGCTGCTTCGCCGGGCTGCGTTACACGCCGCCGGGGGCGACATCATCGTGGTGCTTGCCGACGACCCGCTTGTGAAGGTGGATATCCCCGCCTGGTGCCACGACCAGGGGCATGAGGTGATCGCCGTCGAGGACGATGCCGGGGTCATCACGACCCGGGTGCGGATCAGCCCGGGGGCGTAACGCCGCTGGCGATCATCACGCGGTTCCACGCATTGATCGCTGTGATGGTCACCACCACCTGCGCCAACTCGGCATCCGGGAACGCCGCCTGCGCTGCATTCCAGATGGGCTCGGCCGCCGCGTCACGGCACCCCGCAAGAGACTCGGTCCGGGTGAGCAGATCGGTGAGACCCATCGCCGCCCGTACCCGGTCATCAAAGAGCGTGGACTCCCGCCAGTCGGCCAGGGCGATCAGTTGATCCTCGCTCACGCCAGCCGCACGCGCGGCATCCGAGTGCAGCACAACGCAGTACTCACAACCGTTCACGAGCGATGCGCGCACCTTGATCAGCTCGGACAGCACATGATCGGGATGCCCTGCACGGGTGAGCCCCGCCAGTGCGCGATAGCCGTCGGGGGCGTCGGCCTTCACGTTCACCCGCGGGCCCACCGGGGCCACTAGGCGAACCGGTACGCGATGAGGGCGATACCGATGAGCAGACCCGCGATTCCGAGTCCGAGCCCCCACCAGGCCATGGGCCGTCCGCGCACGTTCTCGTTGGTACCCATGTCCCGCAACGCGAGGGCACCGAAGATGATTGCGAGCGTCGAACACACCACCGGAAACACCAGAACGCCAACAATGCCGAGCACCAGCGAGGCTGTGGCACGGCCCGACCGACGGGCACCTGCACTGGGTGGCGGCGGCGGGGAGGTGCTCTCCATCGGGTCAATGCCCTGAGTGCCGTTATCGCTTACGTGCTCTGTCCAGTCGGTGCCGTCCCACCAGCGAAGCTGATGAAGGCCTACCGGATCCGGAAGCCATTCCTGTGCGCGTTTGCTCATATGCGCGCCATTCTACGACAGCCCATCCAGCAGCACGGCGCCCGTCATGGAAGTGGGGACATCCCACCCCATCAGCGCGCACGCGGTGGGTGATACGTCACCCAGGCACCCGGGGCGCAAGGGCAGCCCGGGTCGATCAATCCAGAGCGGTACCGGGTTGGTGGTGTGTGCGGTATTGACGCTGCCGTCAGGTTCGATCATCGATTCGGAGTTGCCGTGATCGGCGGTGACAATGAGCAGGCCGTTGCGGGCGGCCACCGCGGCGCGGATGTCAGCCATGCAGCGGTCCACGGCCTCAATGCCCTGTACGGCTGCCGGCACAACGCCGGTGTGGCCCACCATGTCGGCGTTGGCGAAGTTGACCACGAGAAACTCGTGCGTCCCCGCCATCACGCCGTCCACCACGGCGTCGCGAACCCCGGCGGCGTTCATCTCGGGTGCCTCGTCGTACGTGGCCACGTGCTGTGGCGACTGCACCAGCACGCGGTCCTCGCCCTCAAATGGAGCCTCACGGCCACCGTTGAAGAAGTAGGTCACGTGCGCGTACTTCTCGGTCTCGGCCACGTGAAGCTGGTGCCGGCCGGCCATGCTCATCGACTCGGCCATGCCCTGGCGCACGTTCTGGGACTCAAACGCCACCGGGTAGTTCCACTCGGCGCGCAGGCGGGTCATCGTGGTGATGTCGTCGAACGCCACCATGCCCCCGCGGTCAAACCCGTCAAAGTCGGGATCGCCCAGCGCCTGGGTGATCTGGCGGGCGCGATCCGGCCGGAAGTTCCACACCACCACGGCGTCGCCGGGGCGGATGCGGCCGACAGCGGGGTCGCCGATGACCCATGGCTCAATGAACTCGTCGGTAACACCGGCATCGTACGAGCGCTGAACCGCATCGGATGCCGACGCCGCGCCCTCCCCGCGCCCGTGCACCATGGCGTTGTACGCACGCCCGATGCGGTCCCAGCGGTGGTCGCGATCCATGGCCCAGTAACGACCGATCACGGTACCCACCACCACACCCTCGGCCTCCAGTGCCCGTATTGCCGGCAGCGCGGAGTCGGGACGCGAGTCGCGCCCGTCGGTGATTGCGTGCACCACCACATGTTCCACACCGCGCTCACGGGCCGCCGCGACCAGTGCCACCAGATGCCGCTGGCTTGCGTGCACACCGCCATCGCCCACCAGACCAACCAGGTGCAGAGTGGCACCCGATGCCCGGTCCATTGCGGCAGCCAGTGCCGGCACCGCGCCCAGCCCGCCGGGAGCGGACACGGCCTCATCCACGCGTACCAGCATCTGTGGCACACGACGACCGGCCCCCAAGTTCAGGTGACCCACCTCGCTGTTGCCCATCTGGCCATCGGGCAGGCCCACAGGCAGCCCGGATGCCACAAGGGTGGTGGCTGACCCCTCGGCTGCAAGGGCATCGAGGGCGGGCGTGCGGGCAAGCGTGACGGCATTTCCGGGCCCCGCCGGGGCAATACCGAACCCGTCGATGACGACGAGTACGAGCGGCCCGGTCATCCAGCGGCCGCCACAATTGCAGCAAATGCCCCGGTCTCCAGACTGGCACCACCCACCAGCGCCCCGTCAACATCGGGCTGCGACATCAGTTCCACTGCATTGGCTGCCGACACGCTGCCGCCATACAGCACACGCAGGGCCTCGCCGTCGATCGTCTCGGACGCCACCCGGCGCACGATCGCGCACGCCTCTTGGGCCTGTGCAGGCGAGGCGGTCTCGCCGGTGCCGATGGCCCATATCGGCTCGTAGGCGATTACCAAATGGGCGATGTCACCAGCCTGCACGTGCTCGAGGGCCGACCGGATCTGGCCGGTGAGCCATGCCTCGGTCTGTCCCGCCTGTCGGGTACGAAGCGACTCACCGCAGCACAGCACCACCATCAGGCCGGCATCAATGGCGTTGCGCACCCGCAGGGCAATCTGCGCGTCGGTGTCCCCCTCCGCCCGGCACTCAGAGTGCCCGACGAGAGAGCCATCGGCACCGGTGGCGAGGATCATCGCCGAGCTGATGTCGCCGGTATGGGCACCCATCTCATTTTCATGAACGTTCTGGGCGTAAACCGCGATGGGCGATCCGGCGAGCGCACTGGCCGACGCCTCAAGGGCGGTATACGGCGGACACACGGCAACATCGACCGCGGGCATCTCACTCACCAGCGCTGCGAGGGCCGCACAGAACTCGCGTGCCTCGGGACCGGTCTTGTGCATCTTCCAGTTGCCCGCAACGAGTGGACGGCGTGCGCTGCTCATGCGACCGGGAGCGCTGCAACGCCGGGGAGGACGGCACCCTCGAGCATCTCGAGCGCGGCACCACCCCCGGTGGAGACCCAGGTGAACCGATCGGCGAGACCCATCTCGCTGACCGCAGCGCCCGAATCACCACCCCCGGCCACCGTGATGGCAGCGGACGATGCCATGGCCTCGGCCACCGCACGGGTGCCGTCAGCAAATGGCGGTATCTCAAACGCACCCATGGGTCCGTTCCAGAACACAGTGCCCGCGGTCGCGATCACGTCGCGGTAGGCAGCCGAGGTACGCGGACCGATGTCCACACCCATCCACCCATCAGGGATGGCGTCGCTCGGCACCACCTGCAAGTTCGCATCGGCGCTGAAGCGGTCCGCCACCAGGATGTCGGTGGGCAACTGGAGCGTGCAGTTCACCTTGCCGGCGCGGTCAAGCAGGCGCAATGCGAGTTGCTGTGCCGCCCCGTCCTCGTGCAGCGAGGTTCCCACCGGATCTCCAAGCGCCTTCAGAAATGTGAAGCACATGGCCCCACCGATGAGGATCCGGTCGGAGGTATCGAGCAGATTCTCGATGAGCGGCAGCTTGTCGCTCACCTTCGACCCACCCAGCACGCTTACGAATGGCGGAGTGGGGTCGCCGAGCAACCCGCCGAGCACCTCGACCTCACGGCCGAGCAACAATCCGGCGCAGGCGTCCAGCCGACGTGCGACGGCCTCGGTCGATGCATGGGCCCGGTGGGCAGCCCCAAAGGCGTCGTTGACGTACGCCGTGAAGCCCAACGCCAACTGGTCGGCGAACGCCGCGTCGTTGGCCTCTTCGCCCGGGTGGAAGCGCAGGTTCTCAAGCATCACGACATCGCCGGGCTGAAGTGCCCGCACGCGGGCCTCCACGACCGGGCCAATGCAGTCGGCAAGCAACTCGACTGGCTGGCCGAGAAGATCCGACAAGCGTGCCGCACACGGCGCAAGCGACAGATCGTCAACTCGCTGGGCGTTGGGGCGCCCAAGGTGCGAACACACTGCAACCGCGGCGCCGTTGTCCAGCAGATACCGGATGGTGGCCACCGACGCGCGAATCCTCGCGTCGTCGGTCACCCGCCGGGCGTCGAGGGGTGCATTGAGGTCAGCACGCACGAGCACGCGCTCCCCCGCCCACGAACGACCCGGCGAATCCACTTGGACAGGGCGCTGCATTACGGCAGAAGCCTCTGCGCGAGGTCAACCACCCGGCACGAATAGGCCCACTCGTTGTCGTACCAGGAGATGACCTTCACCTGGTTTCCCATCACCATGGTGAGCGGGGCGTCATACAGCGACGAGTGCGAGTCGCCAACGACATCACGCGACACGATCGGGTCCTCGGAGTACCCGAGAATTCCCGCCATCGGGCCGACCGAGGCCGCCTTCATGGCCGCGTTGATCTCGTCCACGTCGGGCGTACCCTTGACGGTGGCCACGAGGTCCACAACCGAGCCATCGGGCGTGGGAACACGCATGGCGAACCCGTCGAGCCGGCCCTTGAGGTGCGGCATTACCTCGCCGATGGCGCGTGCGGCACCCGTCGACGTCGGGATGATCGACAGCGCAGCCGCACGGGCGCGACGCAGGTCGCTGTGCGGCAGGTCAAGGATCTGCTGATCGTTCGTGTACGCGTGCGTGGTGGTCATGAAGCCCTGCTCAATGCCGTAAAGGTCGTCGAGCACCTTCGCGATGGGGCCGAGGCAGTTGGTGGTGCATGACGCGTTGGAAATGATGTTCATCGTCGCGGCGTCGTAGGCGTCGTCGTTGACGCCGAGCACCACGGTCAGGTCGGGGTTGGTCGCAGGCGCGGAGATGATGACCTTCTTGGCGCCACCCGCGAGGTGCTTGGCGGCGTCGTCGCGCTTGGTGAAAAAGCCGGTGCTCTCCACCACCACGTCAACGCCCAGGTCGCCCCATGCGAGGTTGCCCGGGTCACGCTCAGCCATCACGCGGATGGGCGTGCCGTCCACGATGATGGTGTCGCCCTCGTGTTCAACGGTGCCCGGATAGCGACCAAAGATCGAGTCGTAGGCCAGAAGGTACGCAAGTGTCTTTGCGTCGGTGAGGTCGTTGACGGCAACGATCTCCACGTCGCCCTTGGCGCGACTCATCGCTGCCCTGAATACGTTCCGGCCGATACGGCCGAAACCATTGATGCCCACGCGTACTGCCATCAGATTCCCCTTGGTCGAAAGCGAGCGCGAGCATAACCGGTGGCGGGGCCCCACGGCGGGAACGAATCACCCGAAAAACGACTCTGGGGGACCCGAAGGTCCCCCAGAGCGCGAAGCAAAGGTTGCGTAGACCGTGTGGCCTAGGCCTCCTTGGGCTTCGGGGTGAGGAGTGCTGCGAGCTTGCCCGAGATGAGACCCAGGACCAGACCACAGACCAGCGTGACGAAGGTGTCAAACCACACCCATGCCCACGGGGTCGAAACAAGACCACCGAAAGCACCAAGACCAGTAGCCGTACCAGCGCCTGCGCCATCAAGATCAACATCGGCGCCAGCGGGGGCCCAGCCGTCCATACCCGTCGCGACCCACCAGAGGAACACGGCAGCAAATGCCGGGAACGTCCCTGCGACGTAGTACCAGTCACCCGCGATGAGGATCATCACGAGGATGAATGCAAACACACCGACCCAAAGGGCGATGCCCCAGAACTCTGGAAACATAGCCGACTTGTATGCAAGCGGGATCGTAATGAGCGCTGCAACCGTGCCGAACAGTGAAGCCAGAAAGATCTTGCCGAAGGCGGCGTTGTCGCCACCAGCAGCAAAGAACAGACCCCACGCGATGAACGCCGTAGGAAGAATCAGGTGGAAGTTCTGCGGAACGCCAACAGCACCGGGAAGATCCGTGCCAGACACGGTCACCCAGTGGAAGGTGAAGTTCAGCGAGAACTCAGTCCACAGGTAGGAGAGGACTCCAATTACCAGCGCGAGCGGAAAAATCGCCTTTGCGCGAGCACCCATGTGAGAGCTCCTTCTTGTAATAGGACAGGGAATCCGTGGACCCGGAATTAGATGAGGTGGGTACACGGAGCACGACAGCGAGCCGTCGTGATGACGACACTCTACGGGCCTCGCGCTATTCGTCACAAGTGCTACGAATCCTCCAAAGAGGCGGATTCCGGCGTCTTTTCCCCGCTACGAGCGGGAGGTTTACTGTCTCATAACTCCATCACGCGGGGTACGCAGATGCCGATTCTGCGCGGCGCACGGCGCCCTCGGCCGCCAGCGGTACCAGCACATCCGCCAGCCGCTCGGGCTCGTGTCGCACCACGCGATCGCTCTCGGCGACGTCGGCGGTCACCACCCGCACGCCGCGCTCGGCAAGCGCGCCCACATCTACGACCACCGGCTGCTGTCCCTGGGCGCCGTAGTGGGCCACGGATGCACCGTCGAGTGCACCCGCATGCACCACCACCACGTCCACTCCTCCCGGAATCATCTCCAGCACGCGGTCCAGGTGGTGCACGGCATCCTTGCCGTCGGTCTCGCCCGGCTGAGTCATGATGTTGCACACGTATACGCGCAGCCCCTGGGCGCCGCGCACGGCATCGGCGATCTCCCCCACCGCCAGATGCGGCAGCACGCTGGTAAACAGCGAACCCGGCCCCAGCAGCACCAGATCGGCATCGGCGATGGCGGCCACGGCATCGGGGTGCGCAGATGGCTCCGGGTCCAGCCACACCCGTCGGCAGGCACCGGCGCCCGATGCGATGAGGGTCTCGCCGCACGACTCGGATCCATCGTCGCGCTCGGCCCACAGTCGCACGTGCTGCAGCGTGCCGGGGATCACCCTCCCGTTTACCTTGAGCACGCGCGAGCACTCACGCACGGCTTCGTCAAACGATCCCGTCACCTCGGTGAGGGCGGCGAGGATGAGGTTGCCGAACGGATGGCCCGAAAGATCGCCGTCGGCGAACCGGTGCTGAAAAAGGCGCCCCATCAGCGACTCGTCCTCGGCCAGGCTCACAAGCACGTTGCGCACATCGCCCGGCGGAAGCATTCCCAGTTCACGCCGAAGGCGGCCCGATGACCCACCGTCGTCGGCCACGCTCACGATGGCCGAGATGTCGAGGTCGCGGTGCTTCAGCCCGCGCAGTAACGACGACAGCCCGGTGCCGCCACCCATGGCAGCTACATGCGGACGGTTCACGTTCCCCGCACCTCTGGCGGCTTGCCCGCATCGCGGTGGGCAGTCGTGGCGCTCAGGTCTGCCTCGTACCTGGCTGCCAGCGCCTCGGCAATGGCCACGCTGCGATGCCTGCCCCCCGTGCACCCGATCGCAACCACCAGATGGCGCTTGCCCTCGGCCTGATACAGCGGCAATACGAAGTCGAGCAGGTTCTCAAGGCGTGACATGAACTCCGCATACCCCGGATCTGCCGCCACGTACGCCGCCACATCGGGTTCCATCCCGGTGCGTGCGGTGAGGTCCGCAACGTAGTGGGGATTGCGAAGGAACCGCACGTCAAACATCAGGTCGGCCTCGCGCGGCACCCCGTGCTTAAAGCCGAATGACGAGAAGGTCACCTGCATATGGGGACGCGTTCCCGGCGCCATCTCGCGGGCCACGGCCTCGCGCAGGTCCCACGGCGTCATACCGGTGGTGTCGATCACCACATCCGCACGATCACGCAGGTCGGCCAGAAGCATGCGCTCGCGCTCGATCCCACGCAGCACCTCTCCCCCCTCGGCCAGTGGATGGCGCCGGCGCGTCTCGCGGAACCGCCGCAGCAGGGCATCGTCGGAGGCTTCGAGGAACAGGATGCGCGGAGTGATGCCGTCGGCCTTCTGCACCTCGGTCAGTTCACGCGCCAGATCCTCAAACCAGATGCCGCCACGCACGTCACACACCAGCGCCGCGCGCTCCACCTTGCTGCCCTCGAGTTCGAACAGGTCAACCAGCGCCGGAAGCAGGCGGGGAGGCAGGTTGTCGATGCAGAAGTAGTCGGCATCCTCAAACGCCCCGATGGCACCACTCTTGCCGGCGCCGGAGAGCCCGGTGATGATCGTCAGTTCCATTCGCCACCACCTCCGCTCATGGCCTCGGCGGCCTGGGTACCCGTCGTCTTCCGCCCACTGGAGCGCCCGTTTTGTTCAGGAACTCGTACAGATCACGCGCCACCTTCTGCGGCAGCCCGGGCACGGCCTCCAGTTCGTCACGGGTCGCCGCCATAAATCGCTCAGGTGAACCGAAGTGCTGCAGGATTGCACGCCGGCGCGCGGGGCCGATGCCCGGCAGCGAATCCATGGCGCTTGCCGTCATGCCCTTGCCACGGAGGGTGCGGTGGTGTCGCAGGGCAAACCGATGCGCTTCGTCGCGCACCTGTTGCAGCAATCTGAGCCCCGGGGAGTCCTCGGGCATGAGGATCGGCTCACTCCGGCCGGGTACAAACACCTCTTCAATGCGCTTGGCAAGGCTCACCATGGGCACATCCACGCCCGCCTCACGCATGGCGCGCAGTGCCGCGCTTAGTTGCCCCTTTCCTCCATCAATCACCACCAGCGATGGCCGGGCGCCCAGGCTTGGGTCGGTATCGCCGGCGGCAAGACGTGCCATGCGGCGGCCGATTGCCTCACCCATGCGCGCGAAGTCGTTGGCATCGCCCTCGTGCTGCATGGTGAATGACCGGTAGTGGGCCTTCGCCGGCGCGGCACCGATCAATACCGTCATCGATGCCACGGCATAGGTGGGCCCGAGGTTTGAGATGTCGTAGCACTCGATGCGCAGCGGTGGTGCATCCAGCCCGAGGCGCTCCTGCAGGTCGCCCAGGGCGGCCGTCCGCCGATCGCGGGTGCGCGCCACGCGGGCGCGGTCCTGATCGAGCGCCAACTGCGCGTTGCGCTCGGCCATCTCCTGCATGCGGCGCTTCTCGCCGCGCTCGGAGGCCCTCACCTCCACGCCCGACTGCCGACGCTCGGCAAGCAGGGCCTCAATGGCATTGGTCTCGACGCCCTGGGGCACCACCACCAGTGGCGGGATCGCGAGCCCCAATGCGTAGTACTCGAGCACGAACTGCTCGACGATCGTCGATGGATCCGTGGCACCCGCGGGGTCGATGAAGAATGACTGCCGGTCGCCCAGCACGCCGTCGCGTACCTGCAGCACCTGCACGTTGGCCGCCTCCCCGTCGCTATCCACCGCGACGCCGATCACATCCACCGATCCCATCGAGTCGCTGATGGCCAGTTGGCGCTCCATCAGGTGCCGTACCGCATTCAGGCGGTTGCGAAAGAGTGCGGCGTCCTCAAAGCGCTGCTCGGCGGCGGCCTGCTTCATCTGGACCTCGAGGTCCGACTCCAGCCCCCGGTAGCGCCCCGAGAGAAACGCCACGATCTGGTCGATCAGACCTCGGTAGTCGTCCTTTGAGATGTAGTCCACGCACGGCGCCATGCACCGTTTGATGTGGTAATCGAGACACGGGATCCCCGATGGCCGCCCCGGCTCAGTGCCCTCGCAGGGACGACTGGGGAAGATCTTGCCGATCAGCGACAGGGTCTCG
>Ga0208966_1000043_pt1 | contig 37074 bp, 39 predicted proteins | sample GreLakmeHU45MSRF_FD_187701 | JGI IMG/M metagenome (GOLD analysis project Ga0208966, IMG submission 187701) | Freshwater lentic microbial communities from great Laurentian Lakes, MI, USA - Great Lakes metaG HU45MSRF (SPAdes) | ecosystem: Environmental > Aquatic > Freshwater > Lake | place: Great...
AATAGACCCTTTATTATACTCGCGCGGGCGCCATTGCTTATTTCCCTTAAGTATGGTGGTTGACCACTTGCTGGGCAAGGGCACCACTTCGCATGCATCTTCACGTAACATTGGCGGGATGAGAGCCGGTGGCCCCTGTACGCCCTCCCCGATAACTTCGACCTCTAGATTAACTTCACTTACAGGTAAACCACGTGCTGGTCGCGGCCCCACTTGTGCCACCAGAACGTAGTCGGGTAGCCCAGCTTCGAATGCGGCTTGAGAGAACATCCATTCATTTTTCAGGTCAAAGACTCTAGTCGTGAACCAATCAAGGTTATCGGCGGTCATCCAACGTAGGATACGCGCTGGAGTTAGGGTGCCCAATGCCATTAAGTTCTGCAAAGCTGTTGCAACATCCCGGCCAGCAAAGTCAGCTGCCCTGGGCATAGCCGCACCCTTTTCCAATGCATCCAGTACTTTGAGCCCCACCCGTCGACGGGTCTGATAGCCCATTTTAGTATCATGTTCTTCTTTGATAATATTGGCTGCCACATTGCCATCGCTTTTGAGAAGAATGAGGGGCATGGCACCATTGGTTGCACCAACTATAAAACGACCATGTATCAGTTCAGGCATATTCGACCCAATAATATCCCCAATAAAGACCTTTAAACCCATATGTGACACTTTCGTCCCAAACTGTTTTAGGTCGGCACTTGAAACGATAATATCTGGGAACGCCTGACCGATGATATCTTCGTGGTAAACCACTGTAGCCGCCCGACCAATAATTTCCAATAATTCAGACAGATACTGAATGCTTAACGGTTCTTGGAGAGCGAGCCATATTCCTGCCTTCGTAACAAGGGCACTAATTCTGAAGTCCGGTTCCACTATCACTTTAGTAATCGCGAATTGTGCGGGTTGCCCCAGATTCTTCATCCAGGCACCGAGACTGCGGAGCTTATCCAGAATCGGCGGACGCTTACCATAAGAAGGACATTGCTTTAGGACTGGTCCCAACTGTTGGATACCTGCCGAACGCAAAATAGAGCTGCCACCGGCGCCACGCTGTTTGATTTCGAGGGGTTCGTAGCTGCCCTTATCGAAAAGGAGCATACCCACCTGAAATCGTTTCGAGGATTCTATAATATCTCCGACCGATGTGAAAACAGGACACCGTAAATAGGCACTATCGCCACTACGGTCCCATATAACCAAGAGGACACCTGCGCGGACAAGGGCGTCGTATAGAATATGGGGATTCTTCACTTCATCACTCTTTAGATAATCCCAGAACCTTGTATAAGCCGTTGCAATAGCGACATGTCGTTGCCGTTCCCATTCGCTGAGTTGAGGGCTAGATCCAAATAAGGCCAAGTATTCTGGATAACTCTTTGTCCAGGCGTTGAATGCCCCACGCGAAAGGGGGTGGTCATAATCCAAGAAAGCATTTAGAACGCCACCGCCCTCAAGTTGAATGAATACTTCGGGAGTAATAAACTGTTTTAGGAAAGCGATGACAGCGGTCTTCGATGGCTTCCCTAAGATGTATGCCAAAGCGTTCATAAAACTATCCTTGCCATGCTCAATACCACGGCGAAGAATGCACTTCTGAGTACTCAAACTACCACTACTGCAATTCTCATAGGGCACCGTTGGTTGCACAAACTGATGAAGGGCCTTTGGAATAGTTCCCCAACGGCCTGCAGGCAATTGTTCAGGCTTTGTGATTAGATAGCCCTCGTCGACAGGTGACTTCGCTGATTTCTTGGTTTTCTTTGGGCCTTTGGGTCCCTTGGCCTCTATCTTCGGAGAGGGCGGCTTCACTTCCGTCTTAGGCTCCAAATGTACCATACATTGCTTTGTTCTATCAGGCTTATCAGGCTTTTTGAAACAACAAGGCAGGCAGCGACCGGTTTTACCTTTTCTGTTTAAAAAACCGGGGTAGTGCTTAGTCGGTTCATTATCCCAGTCTAGAATCAAAGGTGTTTCATTGTAAGGCCCGGGACAGCGTCCATTGTTTTCCGCCAATTGCTGCGGGGTCATTGCGATTTCCGACTTCGTGCACCAAATGTGAGGACAAATATAGTTATGTTTATGTTCCGCATCTGAACCATATTCGATTACACCATCGTACGCACTAGGGTCTACCTTTGCTAGTTCAGCACGTGTTAGCGCCAGGGGTTGCCGGAGTGTTTGACACATACTTGAATAATCCGATTCTGCAAATAGCTCTGGGTCTAACCGTTTCATACGGGTTAAGAGATAGCGCTGATGTTCCTTATCGACGGCTCCGCCAGAAGAGGATATAGAGCCAATTTCTTCTTCACCTTCATCCGGGACTTCCTGGGTAGTGCGAGGGGGCGATGGAACAGGTACTGGAACAGGTACTGGAACAGGTACAGGGCGCGGTACCGCAACAGCCTTCTTGGATTGCGATTGCCATAGAGCCACTGCCCGACTGAGCCATCCGAGTGCATTCGCCACATCGTGGATATCCGGAATATTCTCTATCTGCACTCGGACCCCAATCGCCGAAACGCCGATTTTGACAATCGTATCGAGACGATGAATATCGATTTTCACCTTTCGCTTGAGTTCCTCTGGCTGGTCTACCTCGGCCAAATGCTGGATTGCCTGTTCTCTCGTAAAGCCGAGTTCTTCCACCAACTCTTCTAAAACAAGACCTTCAGGAATACCAATATCCAATCGCGATTTAATATACTCGATGGCATCGTCTGTCTTCGAATACTGCGAAACCCGTTTGAAGTTCATTTCAATCGTGTTCGCATCCAGTTTCGTAACAGTAAAAATCGGCAACATCTTACTGAAAACGCCAGCTAGCTCGGGTAGCTGGGGTGCATTGCATACAATATCGGTTTTAATAGTTGCAAACTCAATACCGATATTCATACGAGTGCCAAAGAAGTCTTTGAAAGCGGCATTATTTTTCTCAATCGACGCCCACGTCTGACTCTCATAACGGTAAGAGATATGCACATGTCCTTCGCCATCCATAAACAGTCGCCCCCGGTCGCGATTATAAGCGATGATTCCAGGCGTCTTCGGTAGCTTATCCGAACGCATTAGACCCGTTAGAAGTTCGGGTGCCAAGGCGTGTTTCTTGTATAATTTGTACATAATCCGGCTCGGGTCGGCCACGCATTGTAAGAGCGGAATCGTCGGCGATGTATGCAGCTTCTCGAACTCTGTAATAATATTCACAGCCCGCCGGGGAGCAATGCCGCCCATGAAACTGATTTTCGTATAGGCACAGTTGATGGTCGGGGCTGGCACCACTTTCCATAGTGCGAACAATATCTTATCAGCGTTTCTCAATCCTGTTAGTGCCTTCGACTTATTGCCGCTGTCGGGGAAGTAGTGTTTAAGGACGCTGGGCGACCATTTCGGAAAGTCAGCTGCGAAGGCGATATTAAACTCTTGATGGTGATAACGCTTGGTATGTTGGTATAACAGGTCGTTGTTATTTACAACAACTTTTGGACTAGCGACCGTCGCCCCCGCTCCCGCCCCTACAACAGCCACAAACGGGTTCACATTGTATTCGCCCCAGGTCGGCGCAACGGTAAAGCGCAATGGTGCGGCCCGTTTCCACGCATACGGAATACCAAGGGCATCACTTTTAGTATAACGAACCACCTTATCTAGCGCCACGGCAACTGTATCATCGGGGAAAATGCTTTCGGTTACAAAAACCAACTTCTGCACCCGATTCTCGTAAAGTTCTTTAAATCCCAGTTCCATGGCCGATGCGTTCAGATTTTCCTTAAGTACAGCGTCTTCGCCTTGTCCTTGGGCGCCAGCATTCGCCAACCTCGTCAAAATGTCCACAACGGCCTTCGGCTGCGCGCCAATAAACACGTACAAAACCTGACTATCGCGTGCCAACCACCGAATCACTTTCGCGATTGGTGGGTGCCTCGGTTGGGCAACACCACACTCCATCTAATAAATATAGTAGATTTTAGAACAACGTCTTATTCCTTTTATAGAAATCGGTCATAATGTCGAATACTTCATGAGACAGGACACGTTTAAGGCAAATGAGCTTACCATCCCTCCGCCGATGTTCAATTCGACGTTTAATGTCGATGATATCAGCGACACCGTCAGGTAGGGAGGGGGCTATTTTGGCGAAGTAGTCCGGCCATTGGTGAAGAATATCCATCAGCAACGGCACAACACAGTGGGGTACATGGCCACCGATATCAAATTCAGCGGCGATAACTAGTGGCATACAAATGGATAGAAGTTGTCGCCAAATAACAACCAATCGATGGCGCATACGCAGATTGCTGCTATAAGTGATATACATCAGGATGAGCATATAGAGGTACCGGTCGCCCCCCCTATTATTAGTAATAAGGCGTTCGAGTGTTCGTCGGCCACAGTCAGGACGCTTCCACCAATGCCATAGCCCTTTGGACGCATTACATAGGCCTTTTACGAGCCCGATAAAGTCAGGGGATTCGCGCCTATCACGGCGTGTTCCAGGCCAATATTCGATAAAGAGTTTCATTTTGTCCAAGGTCATTGCTTTAAAGATAATTTGCGCCGGCGTGGTATACACCTCAGTAATAACGCCCCCGCAGATGAAGCGACCGGTAATAGAAACATAAGGTACCACCAGAGCCTGCATATGTCGAATGACCGAAATATCGCTATCGCGAAGGGAATAATGATAAGGCACATCCGCGACCATTGGTAGAATATGATTGTCGTAATACGGTTTGAGCGATGGCTCGTACATAGAGTAGGTGAGGGGCCGTTGCAAGAGGTTGCGAAGAAGGCGTGCTCGAATACGACCAGCCCGATGAAGGGCGATAGCAATCGTTAGACCGCTGCACACCGTATAACAGTTATGTTGACGTAGTCGAAGGAGGTCTGTCTCGATGCTAGTACTATTATTAATGGAACAGATGCCTCCGGAGGGCGTACATCGAGGGGCATATCGTTGCGTGGGCGACTCAATTACATCTGTATAAATCGGTGATGTAATGACGAAAGACTTATTCCAGTTGACTTCGAACCAATTATGAATATCGTCATCCTCGTAACCGCTGGCGCAATTAAAGAACGTCTCGGGTAAATGCAAGACATAGAATATTTCTGATTGGTTACCATCTTGTTCGAAGAGATAGACGCCGTCTTTGCGATATTTCTTAGCTTTGGTGACGAACATATTAAAGAGTCCGGCCAGCTTGTGAGGGTCTGCGATTTCACATTCATTACCTATGGGTTTCAAATCATTAATGGCAAATGCCTCAATAGATGGCATTGTGATAATGGAAAAAGAACTGTTGTGTTTTGTTTCATTTTTTGGCATCCCGTTCAACATACTGGTCATAAGTGAACTTCGGCATAATTGAACCCACCTCGGTTTTACGGGCATCGCCGAGGGGCGTTCCAAGCAAGAGGGTACTACTATTAAGGAGGGGGGCAACTGTTAGCGGCTTCTCCCCAAGGGTGGTGCAAACGGGTGGTTTGTATCCAGGGACGCTCCAAGAAAACTCCGGTCGTAGAACCATATCGTCGGTATGTAAGTGGATACGTTCCTGAGGCACCGAAGCAGTCGATTCGCGAATCGGGCCACCCTTGCCCGTCTGAGACCGTTGCAGTAACTGCTCCATCATCCGGCGAATTTCCAAATCACTGAGACACTTTTCTCCACCTGCCCCCACACTGTCCCCTCCAGCCCCTGACCGTCCCACAGTTCCGACCTTCTTTAGTGCAGGCCATGTTAGCGAAGACGAATCAATGCGACTTTCATCGAGCGCAAGGTCATCGCGGGCACGCTGGGATAGAATCAAATCATCAGAGAGGGGCACCGCATTTCCTGCACGGGTAAAAGCCAGTCGCGCCTCGTTCTCTTCCATATTCGTTAAAGCACTATCCCCGAAATATTGCTTATAAACCGTTATCAATTTGTCTTTCTTCAGGTCTTTAATGAGCAAGAGCTCCTCTTCGAATATAGGATACTGCGCATTCCGAAGCATTTTAATGAATGCCGTATCATTGTAATCCATCATAATATAGATGTCCTTCAACGGGAGTGCAAATCGCGGGGGTGTCTTGACACCATAGACACTCTTATACATATCCGATATATGCTTCAGAGTTCGCTTATCTGTTAACGCCTTCGGCAGCTCCGGTATCAGTTCATTATTCTGCATCCGGGTAGTACGCTGATATTCATCGGAGTCAATTAGTCTCTGGCGAATATGGGGGATGCGGAGGGTACCGGCGGCAATTTGTCGCGTTTGCGTTAGGAGCTCGCGAGATGTCGGTGTTCGCTGTAGCACCTCCTTGTAAACGGCGATAATCTTCTGCTCAATGTCAGTGATATCCGGAGTGGTAAACGCCTCTTTCGCAGGGCGGGTGGAATAAATAACATAGATAACGAATCCGAGCAATAAAACTTGGACAAGTATTTTAAATATGATACCCATCTTCTCTACAAACAAAGCAGAATATGTTTTACGACACCCACTCACTTGAAGAGGCCATATACATTAACCGTCCCATAGTTATTGAAGGTGGTATTGATAACTGGACCGGGTACTGGCCCCACTAAGGGTGTTGATGGGATACCGTCCCACGTATCCATTAGCGCATGCCGCTTATAATGTTGCATCCATAGACCACGACAGTTATAAGTCATCGAGCATTTCGGACATTTCAAAAAATGGTTGGGCATTCAACTCCTCGTCCTCCACCCTAATCTAGGGCAAGACCAGAATATTCAGTGATGGAGAATTGAGCGGTATTGCCCGGGAATGACGAATTCAAATCAAATATAACTGCTGCCACAGACGTTAGAGCCTGTAATGAAATTGAAATCTTGTCACCTGCAATACTTGAAACAATACTATTACCCTGAATCGTATATCGCAATGTTACCGGAACGAGATACAAATTTGCCGCCGTTGCAGTAAATGGTACCGATGCAATATTAATAAAAGGTGTTACGCTTTTGTTCGCAAAGGTAATCATTTCTGTTTCATTTTTCAGTACCATATCTAGAGTAAAACTACCATTTGTTGCTGTAGTGGTAATAAATGGACAGGCCTTGAATTCAATAATTATTGTTGAATCTGTTTGTTTGCGAGTATACAGTGTTGTATAGGAGGTAATGGTTGTATAACTCTGAGACGATGTTCTAATACCGGAGATATTCGTGTAATCTGGGAGAAACATACCGATTAGTGTCGGAAGGGGGGTGAGGCCTGGTTTTGGTATATTTAGAGAGGTTACATCTGATATGATGATATTCCCCGAAAATGTCGATGCGCCGACCACGTGAAAAGGTGTTCGCGCTAACGCTGTACCAATACCAACGTTAGCATTACTATTTACCACAATTGCAGGATACATATTCGAATTCCATAGTTCCATGATGGAACCGCTTCCAGATTGTTTGATATACATTGCAGGACTCGTATTGGATGTCATAATTTGAAATACCGATGTCGGGAAGAGGGTGCCAATTCCCACATTACTTGTAAAAACGGCAGCACCAGCGACATGTAATGATTGCTCTGGCTTTGATGTACCAATACCAACATTACTTGTCATATAAACGCTATCGGTGCCGATGTTTTTCCATAAATTGATGTTAACAGGTATATTCGATAAACCTGTAATACGACCAGAGACATCGACCACCAATGCTGGGGTTGTTCCATAGTTACCATAAGAACCTGCTGCGACGCCTGATAATGGCAGGCGGTCTGCGGATAGAGTGCCTCCATCAATATTGGTTGCATTCGTGGTATCTATTGTCGCAGAACGCACTAGGTCGCTGACATTGGTCGAACTAATTGCAATGGGCACATTCGATGCGAAAGATAACCGACCATCAGCACCAACGCTATAGACTGGGACGGTATTCGAGTAACCGTAACTGCCTGCTACTACCGCGGTGGCGGGCAAGCGAGCTGCTGGCAAGGTACCCTCTGTAATATTGGTTGCAATTACTGTGTCGATTGTCGCAGAGCGCACTAGGTCGCTGATATTGGTTGAAGTAATTGCAATGGGAACATTTGAGGCGAAAGATAACCGACCGTCCGCGCCAACGGTATAGACTGGGATAGTATTTGAGTAACCGTAACTGCCTGCCATAACCGCGGTTGCAGGCAAGCGTCCGGCTGGCAAGGTTCCTTCGGTAATATTGGTTGCAATTACTGTGTCAATTGTCGCAGAACGGGCGAGGCCGCTGACATTGGTTGTAGTAATTGCAATAGGCACGTTCGAGGCGAAGGATAGCCGACCATCAGCACCAACAGTATAGACTGGGACGGTGTTCGAGTAACCATAACTGCCTGCTACTACAGCGGTTGCAGGCATGCGTCCGGCTGGCAGAGTCCCTTCAGTAATATTGGTTGCAATTACTGTGTCAATTGTCGCAGAACGGGCGAGGCCGCTGACATTGGTTGTAGTAATTGCAATAGGTACGTTTGAAGCGAAAGATAGCCGACCATCAGCACCTACGGTATAGATTGGTACGGTGTTCGAGGAACCATAACTTCCTGCTACCACAGCAGTTGCGGGCAAGCGTTCCGCAGGCAATATACCGCTATTAATATTGGCTGCATCTCTAGTGTTTGTAAAAGCACTCGCTACAAGGGGGTTCCCCCCAAAACTACCGGTTCCACTAACAACAACGTTTCCAATTACATTTAGTGCTGAACCATCGATAGGTGTCGTTGTCCCAACACCCAAACGTGTTACTGCTGCTAGGCCAACCACGTGGAAAGGCGTTTGTGGATTATTTGTACCAACACCAACATTCGCAAAACTATCAATATAAAGGGCATTACAGTTACCCGCTAGAAACTCGGCGACGGGGTTTAACATACTTTGCTCCGATTGCCAAACACTGAGAGCTGGACCAATCCCGTAATTATCAATAATTATATTAGAACTTATCAGGGCAAATTCTTTTATAGCAATAATTGCCCCCAGAACTTGTAAATTACTTGTAATGAGAGTCCCTGTTACAGTTGTATCACCAGCAACGTGGAGCCGGACAAGGGGATTCGTTAGCCCGATACCCACATTGCCACTATTTACACATACATTGCCAACAACATCAAGATTTGCCCGAGGGGCAGTGGTACCGATACCAACGAACCCAGAGGTGTTTGTGTAATAGATGTTGGATTGAGTTTCCACCCATTTATTAGTAATGTTAGAAGCCAAAGTAATACGCCCATATATATCAACGTTAAACGATGGTGTTTGGTTTATGTTACCGTAGTTCGCTGCAACGACACCGGATTGTGGAAGGCGGGCAACAGCAAGTGTTCCGCTAGTAATATTTGATGCTTGTGTGGTATCTACATTCCCTCCTGATAAGCCGGTTACAGATGTCCAACTAATAGTAATTGGAACATTTGAAGCTAACGTTAGCCGACCATCAGCTCCTACATTATAAACAGGGACCGTATCGGTACTACCATATCTTCCGGCCACAACAGCTGTAGCTGGAAGTCGGGCAGCAGGCAAGGTTCCTTCGGTGATATTGGTTGCAATTACTGTGTCAATTGTCGCAGAACGAGACAGTCCGCTGACATTATTGGTTGTAATTGCAATTGGAATATTAGAAGCTAGCGTTAGCCGACCATCTGTATCCACAATATACATTGCTACCGTATTTGAATAACCATAACGACCAGTTACAACAGTTGTCGCGGGGATACGTGCAGCAGGAAGTGTGCCACTAATAATATTGGTTGCGTTGGTGGCATCTATAGTTGCTGAGCGCGACAAATCAGTGATATTGCTGGAAATAATGCGAATAGGAACGTTCGATGCAAATGTGAGACGACCATCATAACCAACAGTATAAATAGGCACTGTGTTTGAAAACCCATAGCTACCCGCAACGACAGTAGTCGCTGGCATTCGTGCAGCAGGAAGTGTGCCGCTAATAATATTGGTTGCATTGGTGGCATCTATAGTTGCTGAGCGCGATAAGTCAGTGATATTACTGGAAATAATACTAATCGGGACGTTCGATGCAAATGTGAGCCGACCATCATAACCGACCGTATAAATCGGGATGGTATTCGAGAACCCATAGCTACCTGCAACGACAGTTGTCGCTGGCATGCGCGCAGCTGGTAAAATTCCACTCGTAATATTCGACGCTATCGTAGTATCTGAATACGCCGATGGTGCCAAATTAGAAGCATAGATAGTTCCACTAATAGTCACATTGCCTGCTACTGCTAGCGCTATACCCGTCGCGATAGTTGACGTTGAAATACCAACTTGCCCAAGACCATTCACATCACTCTGGATTCGCATCCATTCACTGGCGTTAACACCTCCCTTAAATAAGTGCCGCCCACTTGATATCGGTACTTGATAATGAAGGGCTGCATTAGACGCCCCAAAACCAGTAAATTGCCCCCCCTCGTTTTTATAATCCCTGAGAACAATCATCCGTTCACTCTCTTCACTTGCACCTCCGACGACATTACTACCGAGATAGATAGAGTCGATACCCTTGCTCGCAGTGATATTTATAGTACCAACAGTACGCGTATTACCGAAAATGTCAAGAATATTGCTTCCACTTAGGACGGTATTATTCGCATTACCTATGCTGACGAGCCCTTGGTTACCAGCACCAACCGTATTAACTGCGAAAATATTACTGTTATTGTATGTCTGCACAGCAAACACTTGAGAATTACTGCCCCCTGGGCGCACAAAGAGTCCAATATTGCTCGCCGCCACCCCAGCAAGTGAGCCATCTATATACCATCGTTGATTGGAATCACTTATATTCAAAAAGCTCGGTCGGCCTACATTTGATGATAAATCAACCTGAAGTGTGTTTTTAAATGTAAGCTCGGAACCATTGAGATTGAGCCCCTGAATCTGTATAGAATCAGTTTGAATGGTACCTGGCACATAGAAGCTATTCGAACCAGCAGTAGTTTGTTTTAGGATGGCCATCACATTGGAACCTTTTATGAACATGAGGGTATCATTGGATGCCGATAGAATCGTTCGCGTGGTACTTCCAGTATTAATCATTGTCAATCGGGTATCCGTTGTAGTGCTCTCAATAACAAGGGCATCCGTATTGCATGAATAAATATATGACCGTGGTTGTACCGAAAAACTGGCCATGGTTCCTTATATAGAACCAACAAAAAACACATTCATTATGGGTGTAACAAAAACGAGAATATATGAACATGTTTACTGTTTCTTGGACGGCGCCTTGCGGACACTCGGCTTTGCCTTCGGCTTTGCCTTTGCTTTTGCCTTTGGCTTACCCCCACCAGCCAACGGCGCGGCCCCTAACGACGGTACAAAGTACTTCCAAGACTCGCTATCAATTCCCGAAGAGCCCGACGAGAATGTAGCCATACCGGCCGAGAAGGGACTATGAATTGATAGGAGGCCATTATCGCCATTTACATTGTAGATGTTATGGCTAGGATCCATGAGGCCCCTGGTATTCATAACCATCGGGTCGTATGCACCACCCTTCATCGCCTTTACCTTGGTTTTTGGAGGAGCTGCCTTTGGTGGCATCGAGTATTATCTTGATATAAGGGTAGAGAATAAATGTCCGACCAGTTTGTTGTAATGAAGGCGGGGGCGGACCATAAAGTTGATTATAATGCTGATGGCAAAATTGATTCGAAGGACGATATTGTTGTGCATTATAAAAATGGCAAAAACGTTGGCTGGCGACTATTAAACGAAACAGTGAAACGCCGTTTATCAGCTATTATTAAAAAAGATGCCACTGTGCTTGGTCCTAAAAAGCGCGTTGTATATGAACGCGCTCCTGCGGGAGAGGTAGCCCCTGTAGTTATTAAAGAGGGCACTGATTTCGGCCAATATGTGAAAGCTGGAGCAGGTCATCAACTTGGCCAGGAGACTATTTCCCTGGCATTTGATACCCTCGGTTCGATGTTTAGTGATGAAGGGGGTGGAGGGCGAGGCCGGCCGCACCGCTAAGGCAAGCGGTGTGCCTTCATTGAATCGAATGGGGCATCGGCTGGGCGCGGGTTAGTTTCAATAACCCAATGGTCGCCCTCCTGTCGACGCGCATAATTTTCGAGAACAGTAGTCATTTTTCGCGAAAGGCCCAAAAATCGGGTAATCGAGTTATCAAGTTCCTTATGTGGGTCAAGTCCATAAACGTGTTTATAACGTTTGGGTATAATAATATAAAAACTGTACATTATCTCTAATATATTTTCGCGCAGGTCAATAAACGTGGGAATATACGACCGTGTTAGATAACGGTCTGCGAGAATATACATATATACTTTTTGATACTTGTCCATTGCGAGGAGCATATCGCGATAGCGGTGTTTATCACTGATTCGACAGAAAAGCACGTTGTTCGCAATATCTATCAGTTCCTGGTTTTCCGTCAGAAAGCGCAGCTTCTTATCAAATTTATTAATATAGTAATTGGTCGCTGAAACAGGCCGACCTTCCCCGCCTTCGTATTCTTTTTTCAACGGGGCTGTGGCTGCGCTTCCTTGTTCGCGCTCTTTTTTAATTTGATACCAAATATACCAGCCAGCGGCAGCGCCCCAGAGGGTCATCAGAATTAGAGAACTAATAATATGCGGTGAACTATGCGATACCTGATAGAATAGTATCGCCCCCAGCAATACAGTAATTGCGATTGTGGACTTGATGGCGCTCATTTGTGCGCCCCACCGTCCTTCTACAATCGTTATGGAAAAAAGAGTTCATTGCTATCGCTTATGCTGCGGAATCAATGAAATAAAGGATGAATGATAGTAGGACAATGAATATACCGACATATAGGCGGCGACTGGGCTTCGTAATTGCCTCAATCACGCCTCGGCGAGTCGTTGCGCTATCGGTGTAACTCGAGTTGGATACAAGTTTAGAGACATCTTCAATAACGTCGATAATAACCTGTATCATATTCTTAAAGAGCCGGCCCAGCGATAGTTCGGTCACAAGCGACTTTGGGTTTTCGTCGGCGGGGATGATGGTGGGGTATTTCTCTAAAAACGTATTCATTTTACCCATAAGTACCTCGCGGTCAACATCAACCTCTGATGACAAAAGTTGCTCATAGGCCTTCTTGTATTCCTTGTAATCGACCATTACACTATAGCGATATTTTCTAATTTTAAATAGTGTCCATTAGGTCCACTTGGGATAGCATATGGCGGCGACAGCAGTAGCGTGTGAGGCCAATTTTATCCATAATTTTGCCAGTGTGGCCGTTATCGAAATGCTTCACGGCCGCCTCAGACTTGGGTTTCGTTTTGGCGGCATCTGTGTTACTGTCGCCCGCCAGTAGCTTCTCTGCCTCGGCAACATAGTAATCGTACTTATCAGCAAGTACTTTTCCGCAGGTGAAGCAACGAATTGGGATAATCATCTTTACCAAATGCGGATAAAAGTATAATCATTTTTTCTTTATATACTATAAATGAGCGCACGCGAAATTAACATGCTAAGCTTAAAAGTATCTGAGCTGGCCGACCGGATTAACGGGATGGACAATGCCGGCTCCGGCGCCCCACCCAGCGCTACTATTGCGTTTGACGAGGATGCCCTCATGCAGAAGATTGTGGCTCTTATTGACCTAAAGATTAGCGTTGCCTTTAACGAGGAGCTTGTTATGCAGAAGGTGGATGGCCTCGTAAACACGAAAATTGCGTCGGCGTTTAACGAGGAGGCCCTTATGCAGAAGGTCGGCGTTCTAGTTGACGCAAAGGTCGTGGGCGCGACCAGTTCGGCATCGTTAACATCCGACACCCGCCGGTCCCGGAAGGGAGACGTTGTCCCCACTGCTTAATTCGCTTTATAGCGGGAGATTTTTTTATTTAATTCTACGAGATCATCTTGTTCAGCCTGGAATATCTGAATTGTATTATTGAGAATGTCCGACTGGGCATTAACCAGACCGCCTTTTTGGCGCAGCTGTTCAATTGCCGCCATCAACAAATCGCGCCCTTCTATTTTTTTCCCACATCGATATAGAATGACTCCATATAGATGCATAATATCACCAGACTGAATATGTTCCAGTTTTTTATAGTAGTCGCTAGCAGCGCTCAAATCAATATTCGCAGTTGATAGCATGTTCCATAGTTGCATATACTCATGGTTGAGGATGAGAAGATTACTTGTTTGAATAGATGACGGGAGCAGCCCCAGCTTACTAGCGTCCGCTGTAATGCGCAGAGTTGGATGAACTATCTTTAGCGCGCCTGTGGCACTCATATAAGACATATAGTAACGCGTTCCGAATCGAATCGTCTCAACACCGGCGAGCAGAATACGTGCCCCCTCTGGACTAATTAAGTAGGCTTCTTTATTGGGGATGATTTTGAAACTATCTTTAACAAGATGCAACTTCTGTTCGCCACCACTGACAGTAGTTGCGGCCACACCAAGGAGGAGGGCATGATATTCCATATTTGTGAGCAAAGGGACCAGCCCAGCCAAGTTGCTAGCGGACTCTGGGAGGATATATGCGTCGTCTTCCATAATAAGAGTAATCGTCCCCGTAGGCGCTGCGGCTGCCCGTCGCCACGCTTCTTCGTGTTTCAGCAGGTTCGATAGCTGCTCTAAACTCAGTGGTTGCATTGCTTTGGTAAATTCGGCATCACCATTTGGTATAGGGTCGTATTTAATCCGTTTTTCGATATCCTTCGAGATATCACCTGGGTTGGGCTTCATTACAAAGGTAGTTGAAGATACAATGTCTTTGAATGTGGCAATTGTCCCAGCCATAATTTGTCGACGAATCCCCAATGTTTCTGTATGAATGATAATTAGATTGATTGTTGGCGCCATCTTACTTACAAGCGTAGCCCATCCCTTATATAAAAAAATGACTATGTGTAATATAGTATATCAAAACTCCACCCAACCGACCATCATGGAATTCTGTGAAGTATGCGAGAACATTCTCTATATGCGTACTGAAGAAGATGGGAGCCTTGTCCGCCATTGCAAGAAATGCACCTTTACTAAGACCGAGCCTGCTTCCACTGGCCAGGCAATTCGCGTATCCCGCACCAACTATAGCGAAGATGAGATGCTCTTCAACCAGCATCAGAACCCCTATCTCCGATTCGACCCAACACTTCCGCGAGTGAACGATATCGATAATCCGTGTCCGAATGCGGAGTGTACCGCTCCCAAAGACAGTCCACAGGTCATCTTTGTTAAGTATCACCAGGTGAATATGAAGTACTTCTATTGTTGCGACTATTGCGGCGAGTGCTGGCGCAAAGCAGCTTAAAGCGAAAAAATGATTATCACTCATAGGTATAGATATCCAACGATAAAATGGCCCTCAGCGTACAAGATGATGTTGCAAAAATGATGGCTGCCGATAAGAAAGCCTACCGTTCAAGTCCTTTAATGACGCGTTACGAGTTTAACCAGATTATTAGCCTGCGGACGGAACACATTGCCCAGGAGGCGCCGATTTTCGTGGACGATGTGGGTGTAACCCAGGGAAACATGCCGTTACGTGCCATTGCGGAGCGTGAGCTGCTCGCTGGTAAGCTCCCTTATATCGTTCGCCGACCAATGCCCAATGGAAAAATCGAGTACTGGAAAGTGAGCGACTTAGACTTGACACCGGTGCGCAATCTATTTCGCCACGTGAATATGCGAATTCAACCGATTCCTCTTCCTCTTCCCCCTAGCCAAGGCGCCAACGATTCCCGCAATTCAAACAACTAATGAAACAGGTCATACTTTCATCACTCGACCGTGTCTGTAGCTCATAATACGAACACTGATTCTTTTTGCATCTTGAACAGACATACCGGTCTGTATTTGCCACCGCAAGTGTTTCATAAGCGGCTTTATTGCGCATTTGCTCTTTATTAATAATCGCCTCCCATGCCTCTGGCATCAGATTTTGATGTTTCATTAAAGCGATATCATGGGGCAGGAACTCCTTCTCATGCATGCGATTGAGTAGCCGCGGTGCCTTCATAATATTTTGGTAAACTGCGCGCGCTTTGGCGAGATAGGCTTGTACAAAGGCATTGCAAATCCACGATGCCGGTAACTTTTGTCCGGTAATATAGTCAATCGTGAAGTTAAAGACACCAATTTCAAGGTCCCGTGCCTCCAAGTCGCTCAAACCAATACTGGTAAGTAGTCGCGTACATTCGACGCGAGTCGGATGCTGTGGCAGCAACTGTTCGCAATCGGACATGATAACAATATAACAACGCTTTTTCTTAACATCTGGTTCAATTTTTTTCTTTCAATTGAAGCCAAAAATTGATATAATAGAATGAATAGATTGATAATATACTAAGCAATGGCAGAAGCGGAACAAGCCACATCTATCCCGATCCTGGAGAATATCCTGAGTTATGCGCCCAATACCAATGCGAATCTCGTAGAAATTTATATTTGTCCGAAAAAACTGACTCTAGCTCCGTGGCTGACTGTTCGTTGGCCAAAGGAACCCGAGTTCCTTGCTAAGTTTCCGCCAGGGGCGCATGAACAAGTCGAAGAGTTTCATTATAACGACCTGACATATACCTATGATTTGGTTAACGATTCTCAACGGGTTATGCGTCGAACCGCGTTAACAGATAGTCTTGATGGACGCTTCTATACAATCGTATATCAAGAAGACGCTGTCCCGATTCATCGATTTCCCTGTATCAAGGATATGTCGATTGTTAAAAAAGTAAATAGGGTTAATTATCGAATTAACAACCGCCTTTGTCTAGTGCATGACCTTACTGAGGGAAGTACCTACTTTACCTATCATCACTCTCCACAGGTTGACTTGCGGAAAATGCAGTTTGATTTGCAAAAAATGCTCTTCAAAGTGCTCTAAAGCGGGGGGCTCCCCGCGCGCGCAGCTCCGCTGGATGCTTTGTGTGTGTTTGTGCGTTTATGGGTTTGTGTGTGTTTGTGCGTTTATGGGTTTGTGTGTGTGCACTAACAGGTTTTCTTTATATGCAGTGATTTGTTTTGTTGCTTTTAAATCCATCCATCACTGCGCGCGCTCCCTGCTGGGTGACCACTTCTGAAACTTTTCATTAAACTCACATACAAACGGAACTGATATCGCCAATGTAAGACTCTTAAAAATATCTCGCATTTTTTTACTAATTGCCATTGTTTGAATATATGTCGTTCCCATTTTCCCCTGACCGTTTTCGCTTTTAAACACATCGTAAACATCGGGAAATTCTGTTTTTCGCAACCATAGGGCTGTCTCACCCTTTTGGCACAATACTGTGGACGGTGCTTGCGTAGGAATGAGAGGTCGCACAGGTGTGGGTGTGGGTGGAGCCAAATGTGCAGTTGCAGTTGCAGGTGCAGTTGCAGTTGCAGGTGCCTGATATTCTTGTTTCCGAAACTGTGCCACATCTTTAATCTTATGGTTAACAGTTTTGATTAGACTATCATCGAAGTTATGGAGCTTGGGCTTATAGCGTAAATGAAGAGGCCAGAAATAGAGACCACGGTTCGTATAATTCAGTCGCGTCGATAGCGCCATCAGATCATCAAGACCTGCGACCGTTGCAGGGAAATACCGTTTTACACGAAAGGTACATAAATCACAGACATTATGCTGAAGATAAGCCTCCGAAAAGATGGTATATGCCAATGCCAACCGTTCGAGCAATGGCAAATGTTCAAGATGCCTATTTTTATACGCGATAACATCGTTCACTAAGAAGACCCATTTATTCTCAGTATTCTTTACCATCTCGCCATCGAGCAAGGTATTATCAAATAGGGCTTCATCGAACATCCCCTTACCGAGGATAATTCGCGGGTAATAGTATCCTGGTTGAATCTTCTTATCAATGAAGAAGATTTGGGGGACATCGTCGTAGCGGGTGAAATACATATAATATGGGTTACCATTCGACCGCAAACAGAGCATGTGCGGCGACCGCTGCAAGTGAACGAGCGATTCTTCTTCCAACCGATGCCACTGCCTCTGAATAATCTTGATTTTAAACCGCCCTTCTAAACCACGTAGAATGACATCCTTCGATTCATTTGATTTGATATTATGTCCAACGCGGTCACAGAACGAAATGACACCTGTCTGCATTGTACTAGAATTAAAAAGAAGTGAAGCCTTACCTTTCTTTCGATTTTTGGCCTTAAACCTGGGACAGGCGGCCGGTAATAGATGTTAGCGCGAACATTGGGCACGCATTAACCACTGGTAAATCACGTTTCTCTGGTCGGGCCGCCGGACAGAGACTTGGTGGAGTATCATTCGGTGCCTCAACCAAGGGCGTCTCCGGAAAGTAGGTTTGTAGATTATCAAGGGGGGCGGCGTCTTTGCGAGCAGCGTTCTGTTTTAACGTTGCTTGCAATACTTCCTGCTCAATAACAATCTTGTTATTGATGTAAATCGATGCAACGATATACCCGACTATTAGGAGTAGGGCTATGAGAAGCGCCGCAAACCAGTAATCCATTACATAGTCGCCATATTTTTTCTTTACTCATCATCGTCGCTCCGAAACTTTAGCGGGCCTTTTTCCTTTGCTTCTTTTGTTTTTTTAAGCTCGTTATCGCTGTCGCTGTCACATCCTTTTTCGACTCGAACACCATCAACTGTTAGCGAATAGCCTTGCTTTTCAAAGAACTTGCGGCGGGCCGCTCCTTGCCTTTGAAAGATAGAGAAGTTATCCAAAATATCAATTACTAAGGGAATATGCCGCCGCTCGTGCGCCTTTTGACGTAGAATACGTCCGACTGATTGTTCAATAGATGATATCGGGGATGCCAGGATAAGGGTGTCGAGCGCCGGACAGTCAAATCCTTCAGATGCCATTGAGAAGGTGGCCAAAATGACATCAGCATCTTCACTGGCTTTCAATGCTTCTTGTTTCATTCCACCAACATAGAATCCGGTGGTGGTTGCTGCAATTCCGGCGACACCAATCGCTTGAGCAATCTTATCCAGATGGTTCCGTCGATTACTCAAGATGAGAATCTTTCGCGCAGGGTCCTTTGCTTTAATATCTCGAATCGAGTTTAGCACAAGGGCCAGTCGCGGAGGATACGCACAAACTGCGTTAATCATGGCGGCCGTGTTCAACTTGCGATTCGCCATAAACCGTTCACGCCCATAGTCGGGATGGGGGTCATAGAAGTTCTTAATATGAACTTCAACGCCACTATCTTCGCGCTTCGGTGAGGAGAACACTGGTTTCCCGATATGCCATTCGAATACTTTACTCAGACCATCTTTGCGTTTTACAGTCGCCGATAGGCCGAGCGTCACCTTGGTGGTAACTTTGCCAAGGGCACGCGAAAACACCTCTGCCCCGAGATGGTGACATTCATCTAAGATAACCATCCCGAATCCAGCAAAGATTTCGTGCGAATAGTCACGCATAGCCAGACTCTGCAAGCTGGCAATCACAATATCGCGCCCCACCACGTCAACAACCTTCTGTTTAATGCCCCCGATGGATGCCGCCGGTAGAAATTGCCCAATGCGCTCGCGCCACTGCTGTAATAGGAAGTCTTTATGGACAATAATCAAGGTCTGTTTTTTGTAAACGGAGGCGATATACAATGCGCAAATTGTCTTGCCACCGCCACAGTAAAGGCTCACAATACCTCCCATTTGCAAAGGGTTCGCTGCCGATGCAATAAAAGCATTCACAGGGTTGAGTTGCTCAGGTCGCAAGGAGCCCTCGAACACTAGGCCGAGTGCGTCGACGCCGTAATCGAGGGCGTTCTCTGTTACCGGACCATATGCCTTCAGTCCGTAGACTTTAGGAATACGGATTTCATCGTCCGTTTCACTATAAACAGGGAATGCGACAGCTGCTGGGAGGCCGGGCGAAACAAAGGGTTTTACTGTTAAATCGGCGCGGAGGGTCGATAGCTGGGTCTCTGTGAGAGATGCCTTTACGACACTATATCCGGACCTGCTTAGGATGGTTTTCGCGACCATCTTATTCAATCATAGTATCATATTATGTTAGGCTTATATAGAAAGATAGAGATGATGTTCGAAATTAGCATTCGCTTCTTGTCCCTATTATTGGTTGTACTCGCGTCATTCTTAGACGCCAAGCAAACTCGTGATATGGTGATGCGTCCATGGGCACAGGTAGTGATGGGCGTGCTCTTAATCTTGGTAATTGTATCTGACCCGATTGCTGGGCTAATGTGTGCGGTTGCCGCTATGATACTCTATATTCGCATTAGTGATGTGCTTCCCAAGGAGACTGTGACTCGTGATGGTGACTTCGAGGTGGTTAAGACCCCGTATGTTACTGCGGAATTTTTGCGCTCGGCTCAGAGCAATATTGTGAATCAAAAAGAAATGGATACTGGTATCAAGGGATTTAAGGGTGTTTATGGCGAGGCCGTGTACGGCGCCCAGGGGCTTGATGCCGACCTACCGGGTTTTACGCCCTTTCTGTAGACGGCCCCCTTGCGCTTGGGCTTGCACAGGGGTCGGCTTAATTAGCGCGGTCTCAGGGGCACTTGGAGAGTTAAATGGGCTCTCTGAAAAGACTGCGCTGTAAGGGCGCGAAGGGGAGCGCGCTGTCGGTGACGCAGATACTGGTAGGGGCGCTGCCTCTGCTGACGGTAGCGGCGCAACGGGTGTCTTTGCACTTGAGAAATAAGACTTAATTGCGGGGGAAAGCTCATACTTTGCTGATGATACAGGTCGCTCGATGCTTGGTACTGCGGTTGGTATAGGCGTTGGCGCAGGTGTTGGCGCAGGTGTTGGCGCAGGCACAGGTGTTGGCGTTGGCGTAGGTGGTCCAAAGATTGACCCAAACGTGGTGGTGGTCGTAGCAGCAGCAGCCGCAGGGGCGGCATATGCGTAAGCGGGCACAACCGCCGAGCGGCGAATGCGCTGTAATCCAATAAAGATGAATGTTCCCATTAAAATAGCGCCCATTACGGCAAAGAAAACAGCAGTACCCATATAGACCTTATAGACCCACGGCTGCAGAGTCTTCCGAGTAACACTTAGAAGAACAATATTCTGCAGGGCATAAATCATCATTAGGCCACTAATCACAGCAATTAGCAGTAATTTTTCAACCGTATATGACCAGTATGCGCCACCCACAATAAGTAAGCCAAGTACCGCAGCAATAACAAGGGCGATTGTATTATAGGTATCGGCCGATGTTGCCATTACTACTTAAACTTGGGATATAATTTATTGTGTAACCATATTAGATGGCACCAGCTCGTAAGACATACAACTTAGTGCTTGTGATTGGGATTTGGTTACTTTTTATGGCAACTGTGGGTGGGACATTACTTTTAATGGGTTCTATGCCTCGGGTGGCGCCACAGGCCGCGCCCTCTCCGGTTATTATTGTACAGGGCGGGCACCATAAAGGCGATGCCCATATTCTCCCTCCTCATTTACCAGTATCGCCATCGGCAAACCGCATAAATATTCACACTCGAGGCGAGCCCCCAGAGGCACAGCAGGTGGGGATGCTTGTTGCACCATCGGGTTCAGACCGTGACCCGATTATGCTGCCATTATTTGGCAACCCGGTTAATAGTCGTAGTGACCGATGGGAGTACTATGCAGCAGCTGATAAACAGCATCTATGGCGTATTCCAATTGAAGTAAATAACCGCGACTGTAGCGATGAGAATGTCGGTTGTCAAGAAGTATCAAATGGCGATAGTGTACATGTTCCAACCTATGATGGTAAGGAATTCACTGCATCCATTTATAAAAAACAAGGGTTGCGTTATATTGCTTAACTAAACAAGCTTCGTAAACTTCATCAGGGCATAGAGGACAACGACTAGTAGGAGAACACTAACAATCATTGAATAGGGTCCGAGGTAAGTCTCTAGCATTGGCACGGCCTTGAATAGAGCCTGTAGCAAGGCAGGGTTGAGCAGTACAAATGCCACAATCGCAATGATAACGGCCTTCTGTGCGAGTTCCGGGTTCCATAGACCCGTCGCCGGACCAACTCGTGGCGGCTGGTAACGGTTAATAGGAACATTGGTTGCATATTGCTGCCCCATGCCCTGGGACGGCTGCTGGCGCTGCTGTTGCGGAGGCGGGGCACTCATCTTCGTCTCCATATCCTGCAGCACGCCCTGGATAAGCGGGTCATCCTCGGCGCCGCCGGATACTACAGGGCCGTTATTCGACGGTAGTTGTGCGATAGGTGTGGCCATGGAGGTCATTTTGTATTATTATTTTTAACCAAGAGATTAAAAGACTCTTTATCAGCGCACTCAGTCGCCTTCGGAGTGTATTTATAGCAGTCCCCTTCGAGCTCATAGGTATATTTCATCTCTTCAGGCGTCGGGGCAGTGATTATAATGCACTTACGGTCCTTGCACACTTTACGGAAAATCAGTGCGGCCCCAAGCCCGAGGACAATAGATACAAATAACATTCCGTTATCAGTGTAAAATAGCCTCTGCGCAATGGTATTGGTATTACCCCTCATCTAATTATACATTAGTTAGAAGTTAAGCGCAGCGATTAGCTACTTACCCAACGTCAAGGGTTGCGGCTTAATCATGGTTTTGTCACCGGGGCACTTCGCCAGCTTTTCAACTTCGTACTTATAACAATTATCGACCGCATCAGTGTAAATGACTTTGCCTGCATTATAGGGTGTGGGGAACTTTACTACCACTTGCGGAGGTGGGCTAAATAGATAAATATAGAGAATTCCGGTAGCAAATGCAATAATAAAAGCCGCCCAGTTTATGCGAAACGGAAACTGAATGCGAAATGCCATATTACTCTAGAGGTACATATTTAGGCCGCGAGCAGGGTCGGTGGAATAGCAAACTGGAGCCATTCGAGTAAATCGGCCGAGTTCTTGGACTTCAACCATTTACGTTTCAGTTCCATTTTCGTAGCCACGTATTCCTCGTATTGAATCTTCTTCAAATCAACGGGTAAAGCATCCACATTAACTACCTTATTTAATTGAGCAATATTCCATTCATTTGCAGCTGTGCGAACATGGTCGGCACTAACTTTCGCTGGGTTATAAACATGGTCCATTAATGCGAGAATCACGCGATCCATTATTATAATACGAATGTTTATATTGAGGGGTTTCTGATACCTGTCGTGGGCAGCGATGGTTTAGGAATGTTGGTATCAACGCCTGTATAAGTGCCTGCCGATAACTCACGATACGGCTTCGTTGCATCGAACATACTGGCAAATTGCTTCTCAAGCATAGAATCCTGGGCCATCTGAAGGTCGATGAGCTCCGGGGTAGCATACTTGATACTCATTTTGGCCGCTGGACACTCTGCCTTGCGTTGGTAATAGCCTTGCATAATCATAACAACGCCTACGAAAAGTAGAAAGATTGCAATAGCCTTCATAGATGATAACTACTTATACTCTATAACAAAAATAATTAGAAAGACCATCTCTTTACTCTGTGGGCGCGCCCTCTGCCTCAGGGAGGGTGATGGGAGCAGCAACAACTACGTTTTCTTCTCCCTCCGGAATCTCAGTAATAGCTGGGGTAGAGCCAACTGCCCGGCTCTTTGCATCGGCAATCTTATCACGCTTGCGCTCCTCAAAGAACACATCACGCTTATCCTGGTTCTCATTATACTCCTTCATTAGTGTATTCAGCTGAGTCGTCGAGTATTCCTGGTCGGTAATCGCCTCCGGGCTCGGGTCCCATGGGCACCAGCAACCAACCTGAGCGATATAGATGCTGTGCTTGTCGCCCTCCTTCTTTAGCTTCTCCGCGCGTAGCTTGGCCTCCCGGTCAGTATCATACACTCCGCGCACTTTAATACCACGCACCGACGTCTGGAAGTTATTCTGCTCGTGAAACGCCTTCTCAATGTCAATCTGGTTCGCATTCTTAAAGTACTTGTAATACTCCTGCAGCTCATCGGACTTTAGAAACTGCGAGTGGTTATCGGCAATGCCATCGATGGCAGAAACCTCCTCGGGATACTTTGCCTTCAGATTTGAGAACAGCTGACCGAGCTCCACCGAGAGCTTCGAGATAAAGCGCTCAACATAAAACGCCTCCTTATTCTTTAGAACATTCTCTGGCGAAATGAACGACAGGCAGACAAAGTTCTGGCCCCGAATTGATTTGTCCTCCTCCAGATAATCGGTCTCAGAAACTGGGACGAGGGCGGCTGCGGACGTTGCCATCAAATAGCTACACTTATACCTAAATCGCTCAACTGCTTTAAATAGTTTTTTTCTCGTATAAGATTATAAGATTATAATGGCATCGTTTGACACCCAGGAGATGCTCACGCGCCTTGTGAAATACCTGATTGAGGGTCTGACCGTTGGTATCATTGCCATGATTATGCCCGCGAAGCCCCTCGCCCTCGAGGAGGCCCTCCTGCTCGCCTTGGTTGCAGCGGCCATGTTCAGCATCCTGGATATGGTGGCCCCCTCCATCGGCGCCTCGATGCGTACTGGCGTTGGCTTCGGCTTCGGCGGTAACCTCGTCGGCTTTCCTATGATGGGTCGCTAAAACACAGGGTCCCGGCCCACCCTGCGGAGTACTCCGGCCACTGCGTGGAGCAGCTCCGCTGGAGATTTATGAGATTTATGAGATTATACTATTTTAAACCGAAAATGGGTTATAAGGTTCGGTGTTTTTAAAAATAACAATTTCATTTTTAAGCAGCAGCAGAAACAGTCGCAGCAGTCGCAGCCTGAGATGCCAACAGGGCACTATGGTCGTTCTTTCGCATATAGCAATAGCCATCTGGCAAAATCAATCCTTTCATGCCGTTTTTGAAATTTTTGGTCAATAAGCGACAAATGTATTGAGAGGCCTTCTTTGCAATATTATGTGAAAAGTAGTCTTGTGAGTCATACATATCCACAATAGTGCCAGCTGCATCCAGCTTTACAATTGTTCCATGTGTATTTGGGGAGCGATTATACCCCACTTGGCGACATTCCTCTGTCGCTGTCAAAAGATATAGGCCGTAGAAGCCGCAAAGGCCGATGGCTTCTTTCGTAACAGGTATGCCTGTGTGGTAAACAAATGGCGACTTCTTCAGCTCTTTGATAAAGGCAATCATTCCATCAGTTGTTCCCTCGTACAGGGGGTCGCGCTCTTTCTTCCATGTTACAAATGTATCCCACAGGTCGGCCGACGTGGCCCGCCCCATCACATGGACCTCACACGAGTCATTGATGAATTCGCGAATATCAGTTGGGAGAGTTGTAGTATCAGGAGCCCAGGGACACATTGCTAGTCCCTTGTAAAAACTGCATTTCATATCCTGTGTGGCATCCATCTCCTGTACGGACTGAAACCGTCCCTTGAAGAATTCGACCATCTTATTGGTTTCATCACGGTTAACGTGGCTTTTCCTCCATAGTCGATGACGCGCTCGGACATGCGCCACATGCGTTCTGCTTTCGGGGTCATCGGTTGTAAAGCATTCGCCAAGAAATTCTTGAAGGGGTGTGTTTGCCGTTGTAGTCGGTGGTGGCGGCTTGGGCTTGGGTGGGCGCCCCTTCTTCTTGGGTGGCTGAGGTGGGTAAAGAATGGGCGCAGGTGTTTCCTGTGGGAAGGGGGTTGTAACTGTGTTTTCAATAATAGCTGGTTCAGATAGGGGTTCCTCGATATCTGGCTCATTGGATAACACTAAATCTTCTTCGAGAACTGATGTTGATTCTGGAATATTTACGTTTTCACTACTAAAGCTAGAATCTACAACATGGTTTTTATTAACCATATTACCTAATTTGCTAATGGTATCAACAACTGACTTTTCTGCAATTTCTCTGTAAATAGGGTTTGTAATTAATGCAATTATTGCCGGCAACTTATCGAATATTGATACTAATGATTGTGAATTAACTATTCGTTCTTGAAAATGAGCTATTTGTACTTGCGATTGCAAACGAATTTTTTCTAGCTGCTGTGCAGGAGTCCATCCCTCAAAAATATTCATATGCTTATCAATAAAACGTGTGATGGTTATATATTCTCCGGGTGTTAATGCCAATACCTCATTATGACGACAACCATTAATATGTTCTGTATACTTGTATTTTATAAACAGTGGCTGATTTTTCAGCCATTGCTCATACTTATGTGGTTGCGTACAAACATACAACTTTACAAAGTAAACTGTGCCATAATCCATACGTAGCCGAGGTTCCCTCTTAATGATATTATCAGTTTCACCGAACTTATAGAGTTTACGTCCATTGGGGAGCTCTCCTACTTCTGCGAAATATAACAGGGGAGTTTCTGAATTGGAGTGCATTAGCGCATGATGTAGTGTCTTCTTTGCAGCAATTCTATGGACCTCTTCTTGGGCTGCTATCTCTTGTGTGTGGGCGTCTGTTATTCCTGCCAAGGTCTGTGTCATTTGAGTTTTCAGTGTGTACATATGATTAATGCGAATCTCTTTTACCACTTTTGCAACCCATTTTTGGAAGGAACGAGCAATTGGTTTACGGGACATACCGAGCAGTCGGTAAAGACCTAGTTCAGTTAGAAATACAATTGAACGTGGGCCACCACTCGTGGGCATACTACGCACACAGGTTTCATCTTCATCGAAATCACGAATACTTGAGCGAATAGTTGAAATATCAAGCAACTCGCCAACTTGGTTAGCCTGAAATAAAGGATCATCTGGTGTTCCCAGAATATTTAACTTGAACCCATTTGCAAGACCAGCACATTCAAATGCGCTAACAATGTCTATTGTCGAAAACTGTTCGGTTGTTAAAGAAAATGTGCTCGCCATTTGTTTAACTACACTACTTATAAAGGAGACAATGCTCTTAAATGAATTTTCTAAGTGAATACGATTCATGCTATGCACATCAATATTTTTCAAGGCTTGTAAGAAGCATACTATGCACAAGTCTTAATGTGCATACTATGCACACATCATTTAATTTAAACCTTCCTCATCTTACATTAGCTCCCCACTGCTAACAGTGCATTCCCTGTCTCAAATCGAACAAATATAGTCCCATTTCAACTCTGCGCAAATATCCTTCCAGATTTGGTCTTGTATACTTAGTTTTTCTCGGCTTTTGAGTAAGAAGCAGAACCCGAGATATTCGTCTTTTTCAAGTAGCTGAAAGAATTTGTATAAAACATAGCTGTACGATAGAAAGTTCTTACGATTCTTTGGGCAGTGTTTCAAGAAGGGGCCCTGTATTTCTTTGAACATTGCTCGTAATTTCTCTTCCAGTTCTGGTGGGAAATGCGGCGTCGGGAGATTATTGATGCGATTAATAATATAGGGTATATGTTCATAGAATTTGTTTATTTTTAGCTTCTTGCAGATTTCGCGCATCTTATTGTAGGTAATTTTCGACGGGTCAGTGATTTTCTCTTTGCGAATCTCTGCAAGGATTCTATCGAAAATTTCATCGGGAATGTCCGTACTTTCTTTGCCCTGAATCTGTGCTAACCATTCATTGAAGTGATTTATGCGCTTGTAACTAAAATGACTTGCTTCTTTCGTAGGCTGCCGATAAACTGGGCGGTTTTGTTCAACAAGTAGCAATTCCTGATAACCGCACTGAGTGCAGTACATAATACCATCCTGATACATACATATGAGTGGAATCTGACATACAGTGCAAAATTCCGAACTCATATCAACAAAAGTACGGCGAACATGGGTCGGGTCGACGACAGTCAGATATTTATCGACCAGCGCACCTTTATCGACGGTTCCCACGAGCGATGTGGTGGACAGGACTATATTCACATCGGCCCCGGCCTCCTGAATAACAACCGGCTCTGCGAAGAGTGTTTCCAAGATGCTACGGGTATTTAACGGGAGCGTTTTCTTACGGGACCGTATATTTTTCGGCGGCGGGGGAGCAGGTGGTGCGCTATTTTCCTGATTCTTTAATAAATCGTAATATTGAAATAGAATGTTACCAGTATCGGCATAGTATTCCACTTGTGCGGCGTCGCCATCAACTTCTTCGAGTTCTTGTTCAAGTAGCCGAATACTGTCTTTCACATCAAGGATAATTGTCCAGGTATTTGCCCACTCTATGGTGTCCGTTTTACCATCCGCCAACATAAATGCGATTTCGTCATTAAGCGCATCACGCTTGGTGTATAACTCGGCGAGAATAGCCTGCGATTCTTCTTTTTCGAGGCGTTTATCTGCCATTGTTTGGAGCATTTGCTGATGTTTTGCATCCAATGTCATATCATCCTGGTTTGTATCCGTTAAAAGGTTGCGTTTTTTATTGGTGCGTTCTTTAAACATATATGGAAGGTACTGAGCGATGCCTTATATAGCGGACATGAACGCGCCTCCTGGGCGGCTCGCCCTGCCGGCGATTTTTTTTCTCCGGTATTAGTACATCACTAATATGGGAGGTGGACTACTTCAGCTCGTTGCTTATGGCGCACAGGACGTGTATCTTACCGGTAACCCCCAGATTACCTTCTTCAAGGTTGTGTACCGTCGGTACACTAACTTCTCTATTGAGTCGATTGAGCAGACCTTCAACGGCTCCGCCGACTTCAACAAGCGTGTGACTTGCACCATCTCCCGCAATGGTGACCTGATCCACAAGGTGTACCTCCAGACTGACATCCCCGCCCTGCCGACCGGCAACACTTGGGCCAAGTGGCTCGGCCTGGTGATGCTGAAGAACATCACCGTCGAGATCGGTGGCCAGCAGATCGACAAGCACTACGGTGACTGGATGTTCATCTGGAACGAGCTCTCCCTGCCGACTGCCCGCCAGGCCGGTTACGCCGAGCTCGTTGGTCAGGATGTGTTCGAGACCACCGCGACCACCCTGTACATTCCTCTGGAGTTCTGGTTCTGCCGCAACCCGGGCGTTGCCCTACCCCTGATTGCCCTCCAGTACCACGAGGTGAAGATTAACATCGAGTTCCGCTCGGCTGCTGACTGCCTGACTGCGGGCACTGCTACCCCGGTCCTCGGTAACACCTCCCTGTGGGTGGATTACATCTTCCTGGATACCGACGAGCGCCGCCGGTTCGCCCAGCTGTCGCACGAGTACCTGATCGAGCAGCTGCAGTTCACTGGTGAGGAGTCCTTCTCTGGTGCCAACCAGAAGCTGAAGCTGAACTTCAATCACCCCGTGAAGGAGCTTGTGTGGACCCTGCAGCGCGACGACAAGGCCACCGCCAAGGACTGGTTCAACTACGAGATGCCCGCCGTTACCAACTCGAACCTCGCAATGAACCCGGTGTCGACTGCCCTGCTCCAGCTGAATGGTCACGACCGGTTCAGCGTGCGCAACGGCGACTACTTCTCGCTGGTGCAGCCCTTCCAGCACCACACCTCGGTGCCGCCCCACTCCCACGGTATCAATGTGTACTCGTTCGGCCTGAAGCCGGAGGAGCACCAGCCGTCGGGCACCATCAACATGTCGCGTATCGATACCGCCGTGCTGAACCTGAACATCAAGTCCGACTTCTATGATGGCACCAACAAGACTGCCAAGGCCCGCGTCTACGCCGTTAACTACAATGTACTTCGCATCATGAGTGGCATGGGTGGATTGGCATATTCAAATTAGAGACTGTTATAGTCTGTTACGTATTATTCTACAGCTTCAATTACAAGTTGCAGAAAAATTGAATTCGTATTTTTTGCTATTTCATACAGCAATATGAAGTATACCGTTCTTGAGAAGACAGATTTGGGGCATGTGCGCGGCCACAATGACATGATGAAGGTTAAGTACACGATTAAAGATGAGGATGAGCAACAGTTATGTGTTCTCAACTGGGGGCTCCTCCCTAGCCCAGCAGTTTATGACGAAGAACTTGACTACAATACAACGATTTCAGGAGTATGGTCAGTGAGCGGCACAGGTTATTTATTTAACCGTGATGGTGAGAGTATGCATCGCGTAATCGGCCACCTTCTCAAGTATAATATGCAAGACCCCCGCTTATCGATCGACCACATCAATGGTTACAAACTAGACAACCGTGCGAAAAACTTGCGCATCGCGTCCGCATCCGAGCAAAATTCGAACCGAGAGTCACGCTCCGACAAGCTGAAACCATGTGCTGAGCTAATCGCGGCGGGTGTCGAAGAACTCCCGAGATACGTTCGGTGGGACAAAACAGAAAAGAAGTTTATTATTGAGAAGCATCCGTTTCTCATTTCCGAAGTAGAGCGAAACATTCGGAATAAAGCCATGATGAGTGGTAGCAAGTCAGCTGCAATCACTGTAATAGAGAAATACCAAGACATTATGGCTCGGCTTTCAGAAATGAATCTCGCTGTTCTAAATGAAACAGATACAGGGTTCGCCAAGCTTCGCGAGAACAATAAAAAGGAATATGAGGAAATCGTGAAGTGTATTAGCGACTATGAAAATGGTGCCACCACTACTGTTCCTGTTCCTGAGGAAAATGAGCATGATGAAGCAGTTCCTGTTGCAGCTCCTCTAGCCCCACTCGTTCCTCAGAGGCGAACGATTGCTGGTCGAAAGAAGGTTAGTACTCTGCCGCCTGGCTGTTGTGTCGATCCAGGCAGCATCCCAAAATACTGTTACTATAGAGCGAAAACAGAGACACGAGGAGATAAGTTCGTTATCGACCGCCATCCAAATCTCGTTGAAACAGGGAAAAAGACATGGTCAACGAGCGAGAGCGCAAACCTTACTACTCTCCGAAAGTTTGAATTGCTTATGGAAAAATACAATGCAATCACGAGCTAAGTACTTAAGTATATACATATAGTACTTGCATATTATGCCGCAATCAGCTTTTGATGTTGCATTGTGTATTGCGCATTCTATTTCCTGGGCAATGAGCATCGTCGAGGATTATGATAACGCAGTTCTCAATATTAATGTAAAATACTGTACCCCCGCTGAGCGGTTTTTAATTGCATCAATTAGTGCAAACAAAAAATGTAATAGGGGAGGATATCACAATAGTGACTATTGGGTCACTTGGTCAGTGCCAACGGATGTTGAACTAACAGCGGATACAGTCACTTTAACACACTCAAAAGTCGTTTCTAAAAAAAAAGAACTCTTCGAACTTCGTATATATGAAGACGAGGTATCTGCTTTAGCAACCGTTTTTAATAAGGAGACAGACACATGCGTATCAGATTATATTCTCTTATTTTGGCAAAAAACCAGCTTGAGTATAAGTAATACGGCGTATGGCCCTGGAATAGAACGTCTTCGTGAACCTAAACAAGTATGTTAAAGTCTCGGCGCACGATATCCAACCATTTACCACCGTTATCATAGTCAATGCGTCGCAAGAACGTACTCGTATAAAGTTCACCTATAGCTCGTAGAACCCGCACTAAGTTGCCATAGTTTACTCGATACTGTCCCTCCCGCATAAGGCACCATTCCGGTGTGGGACGTATGAAGAAGCGTGCCTTAATATAGGCGACCAGATTACATATATCGGTATTATACTCGAGTGTCTCATTCGCCGCAAGTAAGCGATTCGGGGCGTATTTAAGTATGCGCCCATCGTTCCACAGTGGTAAGACATCATAACTAATACTAAATAGTTCTCTATATTCTGGGTTGGGTTCAAACTTGCTTACAAATTCGTAGGTACCACAACAACCAATGGGATAGTAATGTATCATGGAAAGAGGATGTAAGAGACCGTGGTTCAATAAACTGGTGCGCGTGTTTGCACCCGTGCAGTCGTATATGACCAGGGTGGCATCAATATGAACTGGGTTTAGGGAAAAATAACGAGCACCGAGCATAGGCCATACCAAGCGAGCAGGCAAATCGGCATCCAATGCATTTTCATTTTCTTGGTACATCGGGTCAACGAATGCCAACGTCCACCCCTGCTTCTCTAACGTAACGATTTGGTCGTTCGAAGGCCGCTGAATTCGTGTTAAATCAAACGTCGCAGAGCCGAGGAATACAATACGATTCATTTGCGTTGGTAAACAAAAAATCACTAAGCAAAGTTCATTTTTTCTCACAATTCATCGCCCTCAACAGCGTTGCGTATGCCAGCCCCTGCAAAGGAGAGCCGATGAAACCGGGAGGGCCCAAACTCTTTTAAGGCAGCCATATGTGTTTTTGTTCCATAGCCTTTATTCGTTTTTAGCCCATACTTTTCTAAATCCGGGTTGGCAGCGATAATCGCATCAATTGCCCGGTCATGGTAGGTTTTCGCCAGAATACTTGCAGCTGCAATATGTCGATGTTTGTTATCACCCCCAGGCACACACTTAAATGGAATCCAACCGTCTTCGTGAGCATTATTCAAATAGGGTTTGAATGCCACGCCATCGACAAGAATACTGTCGAAGGGTGCCTTCGCATAAGCGATTCCGAGCGCCCGATGCATTGCCAAATAGGTCGCCTGAAGAATATTCACAGTATCTATTTCAGTCTCGGAGGCGGAGCCAACACCCCAACAAACGGCCACACTTTCTATATAAGGTGCCAATAGTTCGCGTTTCTTGGCACTTAACCTCTTTGAATCTTTAATCATCTCCCACATCTTATCGTCAGGCGGAAACGAATCTGGCAATACGACTGCTGCTGCATAAACGGGTCCAAACATTGGACCACGTCCGGCTTCATCGACGCCTGCACTACAGGGTTCCGCCCCCGTACGGCGTCCACTGCGTGGGGCACAGGGTTCCGCCCCTGTAAGGCGTCCACTGCGTGGAGCAGCTCCGCTTGGGACTGTTGGGATTGTTGGGATTGTTGGGACTGTTAGGGTGGTAGATTGTTTGAGATTCTTCATATTGTACACACAAACGTTTTGATTTAAGTAACCCATATTCATTCAATTTTTAAGGCAATGATATGTATGCACCCCTGTTATCTTGCAAACACGGGTAAACATTGCACCCATAGACAAGCCGCATAAATCCCAATAATCCCAATAATCCCAATAATCCCAATAATCCCATAAATCCCATAAATCCCATAAATCCCCAGCGGAGCTGCTCCACGCAGTGGACGCCGTACGGGGGCGGAACCCTGTAGCGGAACCCTGTCTTTAGCAATTTAATATAGACAACCATAAGCTCGGGTTATTCCTATAATCGAAACCAATACCCATATACTTGGAATCGCGTCCTCGCCAGAACCACTGAATATTATAGACGAGGCGCACCAGAGTATTATTATAAACCGAACAGATTGTCCCAACAATAAGCGGCCAAACAAAGAAGATTAGAATCATGAGTAGTATAATAAGAAGCGGTGATGATAGCACTAATAGGGTCAGATAAACGCTCCCATGTAACATAGCGGCGCCACCGGCACTCGGATTACTCCCCACATCCTCCTCATCTGGGTCCATACCAGAGCCTGGCAGCTGTGTCGTTAATGTGGTGTTAATACGCCAAATATTGTCATAACACAAATCCGGTTTCTCACTACCTAACTGAGCTTTGAGTGATAGTGGAGAGCTGCTGCCACAGAAGGCCACATTGCAAGCTTGGCGTAAAATAGTCAAATGTTTCTGTTTATCCTCCTCCGTTCCCGCAATACTATCTTCCCAGTCATCCACAAACTTCTCTGGATCATTGGCCAACCGCGCGCAGGTTTCGTAGGCATCTGCGACACGTTCAGGCGTATTCATTAGCGGCCCATTGCACGCCGCCTTCATATTACCCACCAACCGACTACGGTCATTCACATTCTCTAACCGACTGTGAATCGCCTTCGATAGGTCTTTTGCCGCCTGGTCCACACCCTTCTCCATAAGCGCAATAGCCGGTGTCTGTTCTGAGCACCCCTTGGTTTTCATACTATTAATCATCTCCTTTCGCAGTGTCTCCGGCGTAGACGAAATCTGTTTAATAACCGCCAGCGGACAGAAATCCTGGGTACCCGCATAATTTCCGGCCCCAGTCCCGAGGCCACTCGGATTCCAATTACTCTTACTCACACACTTATCAACGAGCTCCTTTACAAAAGTACTCGCCGGCGGGTCGGTTTTGTAATTCGGAAAATAGTACTTGCCACAAGGCTTATAACACTTCTTGCTATCTGCTGCACCAATATAACCATTGCCTAAATGATAATTCGGTACACTGAACCAGTCACCCCATTTCTCATCGCAAACCTCCGCCATTGGAAAGCTCGCCTTCGCAGGGGTCGCACGGTCAGTACAGCCGCCTCCCTTTTTGACCGTCCACCCCGCAGGACACGATAAATTTATTTTATCTGCGGCGGCCATTTTCGCCCTCACTTAAAAATACAGGACATTTTGTCTGCGGCGTCGCCTGTACTTTTGAGCACATTAATGAGAACGTTAGCGCCATTCTTTTTGATGTAAGCCCCTTCGCAGTTGGGCACAAAGGTTTGTTTATCATTCGAGAACTTATAGGGAACATAAACGGTACCATCTTTTGAGGCAAATTCTGCGGGGGGCGGCAACGCCGTTGAGAGACATTTTCCACCAGGTACCTCAACCTTATTAATACCATCGCAACGCCCCTTTGACTCAACAGCCCGTAATACCGTTGCAGTTTCTTTACTATAAGGATTTGCTTGGGCAAATAGTTGGTTAATACGATAGTCAAATTTAAACCAACGGCTTTCATCGTCATCTGGGCCGGCTGTTTCCTGACTAGTGGGGGCCGCCTGCCCCTTCGCTCCTCCACGTCCCCAAAAGTTAAAACCACCATAGCTAACACCCATCACAATCATTATCACAATAAAGAGGGCTATGTAGGCGGCCAGTTTAACCCAGATAGGCATTAGTACGGCAACAATCATCATAAAAATTGCAATAACGGCTGCCCAAGCGAATGCAAAGGCAGCAGCGATGGCCGCCCCCACGCCTAACAAGAACGGTGCCAACCATCCCCAGTTAGTGTTAAAATTTTTCCAAAGAAGGTCAGTGCTTTCCTGAAACTGGTTCATATACAGCTTTCGTTCCGCCAAATCGGCGGCTGTAACCCGCGTTCTAAAGCCACCTGTAGGCATTAAGGGCCTTCACTACTATCAAGACCATAAAAATTTCGCGGTCATTCCAATCAAATAATTTTACACTTATATCATAACCGCAATCGATGATGACTCCCACAAAAATGGCAATTGTGGCCGCGATTGTGGCAATTATTTTAGTCTATATTTCCTACTACTACCGTTATCCCCGTGATGTGAGTATTTTGCAAACATCTCTTCCCCTTTTCAAAGAATCCCTCTTACTTGAGAAGCAGCCGATTGTTATTGCCGACCGCCTTGGCGATATTCAGCAACTTCGCGATGCTTGGTTCGGCTATAATATAGTGCGAACCGTCGAGTTACCGGCATCAGAGGAAGGCTGGTATCGTAATCGGTTTAAGTATTTGGTTATTCAGCCAACATCCGATAGTGAAATACTGTTGTATCCCGCAGGAAAAATAATGATAGATGGAGAGCCGAATCCAGAAGAGACCCTTCTAGCAATTAAAGCGGCTGCTCAACAGGTTGTAATTGTGCCAATTCACTGGCATGTATTGATGCCAACGAAAACGGCCCCAAACGCATTCGGTGTTCACGATTTGCTATCTGTTTTACTCCCTTAGTCGAGGTCGTTAACACCGGTTGGCGTCGGCCCCGCATCAGGTGGAGGGACAGGCCCAGGGCCGGCACCAGGCGGAGGCACATTGCCCTCCGGGACAGGCGGCGACTCATACATCTTCGACGTCAGGGGCATCAGCTTCTCCTGCAACTCCTTCTTTTTCGCCTCATACTCGGATGCCTCAACTGAGTCATGTGCCTCTAGCCAATCGATGCCCTCCTTCACCAGCTCGTCAATCTCCGGCTTCACCTCCTTCGCCGCGTCAGTCTCAGCCTTGGCCACCGAGTTGCGTGTATTATAGAGATAGTTCTCCAGGTCATTCCGAGCATCAATGCGCTTCTTCATCTTCTCGTCATCATCCTTGTAGCGCTCACCCGCCTTGACCATCTCCTCAATCTGCTCCTTCGATAGCCGCCCCTTATCATTGGTAATAGCAATCTTGTTGCTCTTGGCCGTCGCCTTATCGACAGCCGTTACATTCAGGATACCATTGGCATCAATATCAAAGGATACCTCAATCTGCGGCACACCCCGTGGCGCCGGAGGAATACCCGATAGCTCGAAGTTGCCGAGCTTGTTATTATCGCGCGTCAGAGCCCGCTCGCCCTCAAACACCTGGATAGAGACGCCCGGCTGATTATCCTCGTAGGTCGAGAACACCTGGGAACGCTTGGTCGGGATGGTAGTATTCCTCTCAATAATCTTGGTCATCACACCACCCGCCGTCTCAATGCCGAGCGACAGCGGGGTCACGTCGAGGAGCAGCAGGTCCTTGGTGGTCTCATTGCCCTGACCGCTGAGAATGGCCGCCTGCACCGTCGCACCATAAGCGACACACTCATCGGGGTTGACACCGCTATTGAGCTCCTTACCATTGAAGAACGCCCGCAGCAGCTCCTGAATTTTGGGAATCCGCGTAGTGCCGCCCACCAACACAATCTCGTGAATATCACCCTTATCCATCTTGGCATCGCGAAGCACCTTCTCGACAGGCTCAATGGTCTGTCGGAACAGATCCGTGCAAATCTCCTCCAGGCGCGCCCGAGTCAGATTGGTGAAGAAATCGGTACCATCAAACAGGCTATCGAGCTCAACGGCAGCCGTTGCCGACGAGGACAGAGTCCGCTTCGCCCGCTCCGCCGCCGCCTTCAGACGCTTAATAGCACGATTATTGCCCGTCAGGTCCTTCTTGTGCTTTCGCTGGAACTCCTTCATAAAGTGGTCCACCAGCTTATTATCAATATCCTCGCCACCCAGGTGACCATTGCCGGCGACTGCCTTGACCTCGAAGACACCATTATCAATCGTCAGCAGCGATACATCGTGGGTACCGCCACCGCAATCGAAGATAATGACATTCTTCTCACCACCCCCAGAGACCTTATCCATACCATAGGCAATGGCAGCCGCCGTCGGCTCATTGATAATCCGCAGCACAGCCAGACCGGCAATGGCTGCTGCATCCTTGGTCGCCTGCCGCTGAGCATCATTGAAGTAGGCCGGTACCGTGATAACCGCCTTGGTCACCGGCTCGCCGAGATAGGCCGCCGCGGTATCCTTCATCTTCTCGAGA
>Ga0208966_1000046_pt1 | contig 36353 bp, 32 predicted proteins | sample GreLakmeHU45MSRF_FD_187701 | JGI IMG/M metagenome (GOLD analysis project Ga0208966, IMG submission 187701) | Freshwater lentic microbial communities from great Laurentian Lakes, MI, USA - Great Lakes metaG HU45MSRF (SPAdes) | ecosystem: Environmental > Aquatic > Freshwater > Lake | place: Great...
TTTTAGTGCAGCAAATAAACAGTTCAAAATTCAACATCCAATTGATGATAATAAATGGTTATATCATACATCCATAGAATCACCTCGTGCCGATTTGATATATAGGGGTGTAATTGGGCTTACAAACGGGAGTGGTTCGGTTTCAATTGATTCGGCATCAGCTATGATGAACGGAACATATATTGCCCTAACCAAAAATCAACAATTATTTTTACAAAATGAAAGTGGGTTCGACAGAGTAATTGGTACTGTTATAGATGGGGTAGTTTCAATTGCATCGGAAAATCCGCTATCAACTGATACTATAAATTGGATGGTAATTGCCGAAAGAAATGATATTCAAATTTTACAAAGTCCATTATATAATAGTGATGGCAAATATAAACCAGAACGATACAAAAGGGAATATATTGATCAACTTTATAATTCTATATGACGGTATTTATTACAACAGGTTACGGAAAAAATGTTATAGGTGGTTCTGATATATGGTGTAATAACTTTATGGAGAACATCCTACCATTAATTACAGAAGATTATAAAATTATAGTTGATGGTAGACCATTATTGCCAGAAGAAGGAGCAATTTATACGTTTGGAAACGATGAAGAAATAGACAGGATATTAAATGAATGTGATAAGATCGTGTTCTTACATCATTCTTACAAACCAAATCCTATAATCAAAAAGTATCTTCACAAAACTCATACAACTTTTGTTCATGCTTTCATTCCCGATATGGTTGGGTTAAATGATGAGTATGAAAACCTAATGACCCGTTTAGATTGGCATTGGCAAAAAGATATTTTAGATAATTCCGATAATATTATTTGGATTGGATATGAGAAGGATACAATACATACCTATTATCCAAAAACTATTACTATTCCAAATTACTATGAATGGAAACATGACAAACCATTTTTTGAAATAATTAGTAATCGAGTAGGATATGCGGCAAGATGTGAAACGAGAAAGAATGCACATTATTTAGATGCAATACCTGCTTTTATATTTAGTAACAAATACGATTATAAACGAATGTTAGAGGGTAGTAAAATAAACGCATCCGTACATACATTCATAGAATTTGATTATCGTTTTCATAATAAGTTTTTTGAAAAGAATTTCCAAATATTTCACGGAGCTTATACAAAAGAACCATTTGGGTATGCAATATTTGACGCAATTGATAATGGTAAATTACCCATATTAGATGGTAGTTGGATGAAGGATATTAAATACAGATATAGAGCAATAAATAAAAAACAATTTCATTATCAGTATTTAAGAATATTAGAAGATGGATTTGATAAAAATAAAAAACAATTCGATAGATTAAAAAAAGGATTAGAAAAATTTACTAATAAACAAAAATGGGTTACTGAAATATTAAACATAATATGAAATATATAAACTTACTAGCTAATCCATATGAATTACACACATTATTTCCAACTGCAAAGCTAATTAAATATAAAAAAATAAATCAAAATTTTAATTATATACAATTGGAATCTACAAATGAAATAGTTGAAGTAAATCATTATATTGAAAATCCATACGAAAAGTTAAAAAATTTAAAAAATATATTAAATGAAAATTCTTTATATTTAAATCCTACTGAAAATTTAACAATAGTATGTGATAGAAAATTGTGGCAAGATTTATATTTACCACTGTTAAAATCATATCCTAAAATATTCTACGAATTAGAAAAACGGTATGTTGAAAAGAATACAACAGTATTTTTTAATTTTGCATTTTTGGAAGCAGTTGATTATGAAATGTATGAAACCTATTTTTTGTATGATTTTAAATTTAAAAATATAAAAATTACAGATTATGAATTATTTGAAGGAAAAACTGGATTCTATTACGATTCCTTTTATTGCCTATATCATTTAATTGCCGAATCACAGATGAGAGATGTTTTATATCCTAGTTTAAAACACAGTGTATCAAATTATCATTATGATTTTAAAAAAACATTTGAAAACTTTAATATAAATAGTAGGTTAGAAAAACCATTTATATATTCACACTTTGCATTAAAACCCCGATATCACCGGGTTAAATTTTTAATAGAAGCAAATAAACATAATATATTACAATTTGGAATTAATAACATAAATGAAAAGTTTTTTGATGAGTATTCTCAAATGATAAAAGAAGGACAGGTTTATACCGATAATACAACCAAGCATAGTAAGAATCATTTAAAATATTTTAATAAAGAAACATACAATCAATTTATTAAATTAAAAAATAAAATAACGCTAACTAAAGATGAGCCATCGATTTTATATGACCATTTAAGAAATTATTTTATAGATAATGAATGGGATACATCCTATATAGAAATTGTGGGTGAAACCCATTGTATATTTGATTTAAAATATGGATTCTTTACTGAAAAATCAATAAAGCCAATACTGTCTGAAAAGTTTTCTATGATATATGGTTCTAATAAAATATACAGTGAATGTAAAAAATTAGGAATTGATTTGTTTGTAGATGATTTTGGATTAAATGGCATTGAAGATGCGGATGAATTAATTCAAATAGATATGATTATAAATTGTTTAAAAAATACAAATGCAGAGTTCTTACAAGATTTGTATATAAAAAAATACAATACAATTAAGAAAAATAAAGAAATAATGATTAACCACTTTTGTAAAATAATGAATAATATTAATGTGTTATTATTAGAAAATAAAAAAAATAAATTAATATGATACTAATAAATGGTTGTTCTTTTACGGCAGAAGGTGGGTATGCTAAGACATGGGTTAATGGTATTAGAGATAATGGATACAGTGTTATAAATGTAGCAGCGGGTGGTGCAAGTAATACTATGATACGTAGGAAGGTTTACCATTATCTGTTTAATGATATTTATAATATTAAGAGTGAATACGATATAAATTATGCAATAATTCAATGGAGTACGATAGATAGATGGGATTACCCAGTTTTAGTAGATTATGAAAAATCAAAAATATTTCCAAGAGTAAGTAGTTATCCTGAACGTTTAAATACAATAAACTATATGTGCAATGGAACGGATACATTAGGCTATGCTAAAGATTTCTATGAAAGATATTATTCGGTATATGGTGCAGTTTTAGAAACTTTAGAAAATATATATCATACACAACAGTATTTAAAAACTGCAAATGTTCCATATAAAATGATTACAATTGGTAATATTTTTGGAATGGATATCACAATTGATAAATTGAATTATTTGCAAAGTGGTAATATTGATGGTAACTATAATGAATTAAAAGTAGGTAGTATATTTTCAATGTTGGAAAAATATGATAGTTCTTGGTATGAATTAGATATAATAAAACCATTATTACAAAAAATAGATTTTTCAAAATTTATATTTACCGATGATACTAATATAAGTGGATTTGGTGGAGGAATAATTGAATGGTTTGCAAATAAAAATGAAATATTAGTAGGAGGTGGTGGACACCCATCCGAAGAACAACACTCTAGATTTTTTAAAGAGTTTTTATGGGATAAAATAAAAAATGAGTTATATGCAATTACTTAATACCACATTAATAACGCAGTTTTTAACAAACAACCACACAATAGATTGCGAAACCGGTGAAATATTATTACAACCAATTAAATATCGTTGGTCTCATGGTGCAACTGATTTACATTTAGGAGATGGGTTACTAATATATTCTTTAATACAATTTAGTAGAGCCAAAGTGTGCGTTTGTATAGGAAGTGGTGGTGGATTTATACCGAGATTAATGACACAAAGTAGAAAAGACCTTTGGGAGCAAGGGGTGTTTACTGGCAATAATTCAACAGAATGGGGTGATATTGGGACAACTATTATAGTAGATGCAGATAATGGAGTAGGAGGGTGTACCGATTGGACAGATGAAAATTCTTTTTTAAGGAATCACTTTCAACCACAACTCTTATTAGAAACATCAGAACAAGCATTCTATGATTATTTTGTAAGACAAGATATAAAAATAGATTACTTACATATCGATGGAGACCATTCATATGAAGGTGTAAAGCGAGATTTTGATTTATATTCTACAATAATGTCTGAAAATAGTATAATAACGATACACGATACTGATCAAAAATATCACGATACATTTTTAGTAACGGAAAGTGCGAAAAAAGATTATCAATCATTCGATGGGCCTGCTAAATTTGTTAAAGAATTAGAAAAAAATAGTGATTGGAATTTGGTAAATTTAAAAAATTTTCGTATCTTTAATAAGAATACATCTAGCACTGGTATAACGATACTTACAAAAAAGTGAATAAATTAAGATTAGTTACAGTAACAGGTTCTCGCACAAATACCTTATATCATATGTTGAAACATTATTCTCATTTAGTTGATGAAATGTGCATAGTGGTATATGAGTGGGAAGAGTTTAGTACATATGATTCAGTACAAGAAATTGTTTCTAAATTTTCTAATGCAAAAATAGTTAGAAGAGAAGTTAAAGAAAAGTTTAATTGGGAATACGTTACTCAATTATATAATGAAACAAAACTAACCCATCCAAATGATTGGTGGGTAATTTCAGATGATGATGAATTTCATGTCTATTCCGATTCACTAAAATCAATTATATCAGAATGTGATGTAAATGGTTGGGATATGGTTAGAGGTGGGTTTATAGACAGAATTGGTGAAGATGGTGAGATGGTAGAACTTTTAGATACAGATGATATATTTGAAAAGTTTCCATACGCAGGATTTTTTAGACACCCATTGAGTGGTGCTAATCCTAATAAAATTTGTATTGCAAAAGGATATGTTGAGATTACAAACGGACAACATTATGCAAAGATAGATGGACATGCTACTTGGAGATGGCAAGGTTGGAATCATCCACAAATTGCACCAATTAAAAAATGCAATGTTCAAGTTCATCATTTCAAATGGGATAGTACCTGTGGAGATAGAATTAGAGAAGTTGCAAATGTACAAAAAGATTACTCATATTCAGAAGAATATAGATTGATGTACCGATCATTATTAAAGTATAGATTTAAATTACCATTAGATGATGAAAGATTTGGTTTTGAATTATCACCAACTTATCATTATTTAGCATACTCAAAATGGAAACAATTAATTAACAAAATAATATCAATATAATTTGGTAATACCAAATAAAAATCGTAAATTATTAAAAATAAAATAATATGGCAAAAAACGTAGTTACAAAAGAAGAAGTACAACCACAACAAAATGAATTACTTTTATTAGAACAAAAAAAAGTTAAAGCATTAGAAAAGATTGCTAACTCATTAGACGCTCTTACAGTTTGGTTTGAAGAAATTGACAAAGATGAGTGGGGTGCAAGAATACAATGGTATTTAACAGAATTTCATAAATTAGTTCCTAAAGAAGAAATAAAAGAGGAAACTGATACCAATGCATAAACTTGGCGTAATCATTCCATATCGAAATCGGTATGAACACCTTGCAGAATTTAAAACACATATAGTTGAATATTTAAACAAAAAAAATATTCAGTATGAGTTAATAATTGTGCAACAGGATGATGCCAGGTTATTCAATCGTGGGATGTTACTTAACATCGGATTTAAAGAAGCAACAAAACTTAAATGTGATTATGTAGTATTTCACGATGTTGATATGTTGCCAGTTGATGTAGATTATTCTTATTCCGATACACCTATACATTTGGCTACCGATAATATTCCATTTGAATCATATTTCGGTGGTATTACATTATTTCCATCTGAATCGTTTGAAAAAGTAAATGGGTTTTCTAATTTATATTGGGGATGGGGATTTGAAGATGATGACTTGCGATATAGATGTATAAAAAATAATGTTACATTTCAAAACATTATAGCTGATACATTTTCAAACGAAAAATTGCCTATTTTTAATGGAGTAGATGCATACGCAAAGATTCCAAATATTATAAATTATAATAGAAGTTTTAAAATAGAATTAGATATTAATTTAGATAGAGTTATTTATGATATAAATAAACAATTTGATATATTTCCTATTTTATCAATAAAGGGTTATGATTTCAAACTGTTTTATAATTCGTTTAATAGATTTTATTTGCAACTTTTTGATAAAAAAGGTAATTACTATGATGCTCATTCAGATATTGTAACAACCTCAAAAAATAAAATACTAATAGAATATAATAAAAAAGAAAATACAATTAGTTTTGTAGTAAATGATATTGTAAGTGTGATTAAACTTTCAAATTATATATACAATTATTCTAATACGGATGACATAGTAATCGGCACAGATGCTACAAACGAAAACTTTTTTAAAGGAACTATAAACGAATTATTATTAGAACAAAATGATGAAATACTAATACATTATAAAAATTATAATATTATAGAATATGCGTTTACTGATATTTCTGGCAATGAAAATAATGGTGAATTATTTAATGTTTATTTAGATTATTTCAAACCTTTTCAAAATTACTACGCATATATACCATTTAGAAGAGATAGTAAATTATTAAAATTAGAGCATGTTGATTGTGGATTTAATGATGGCAGATGGCAAGATGATAACAGTAGATGGAATCAATTAAGATACAATAATGAAGTACAATTAGGGCATCATAATGATATTGATGATGGATTATCTATATTAAAATTCGAATTGTATGGAAAAACTAAAGGTAATAAAATAACCCATTTAAATGTTGGAATATGAAATTAGGAGTATGTGTACCATATAGAAATAGAGAAGCTCATATGAATGAGTTTGTTCCACATATTACTAAGTTTTTAGAAGAGAGAGGAATTGAGCATACAATTTATTTAGCACACCAATGTGATGATAAATTATTCAATAGAGGTTTGATGAAAAATATTGCCGCTAAACATGCATTTGAAGATGGGTGTGATTATATAGTTTGGCATGATATAGATATGGTTCCCGAAGATGAGAGTTGTGATTATGCATTTCCAATAAACAACCCACAACATATTGCAGTACGTATTTCACAATCCGATTATCAATTAAAATATGAAGAGTATTTTGGTGGAGCGGTTGTATTCTCAAAAGAACAGGTAGAACGTACTAATGGGTACTCTAATGGTTATTGGGATTGGGGAATGGAAGATGATGACCTATTTTGGAGATGTATCCAAGAGGGGTACGCAAAATCGACCAGTTTGGATTATGCAAACCGAAGCACTGTTGGATATTTTAATGGAAAAGATAGTAAAATATCGTTTGTAGGAGATAGAGATATTAGGAATGCAATATCGAACTCACATACTGTTTCAATATTGGTAAAATCAGATCAACAGATAGAAAAAGTACCAATTTATTTAATAGGTGATAACGAAAGGAGATTTGTAGAATATCCGATATTTAGAAAACCTGGATACGACTGGGGAATATCATTTAATAATAGTAGAGCATATACTGCTATGTTATGGGATAGGAATAGGCAACATTTGTATCAATGGATAAAACGTTATGAAAATCAATGGAGTTGGATAACGGTATCAGTTGATGATACTAAAAAAGAAATACATTTTTACCTAAATGGTATAGAGAGTGATGCTAGATTAGGAACGGGCACACTATCACCTCAAAAATACGAACAACCATTGAAGCGATATAGTATTGAACCATTTATGGTTGGGTATTCTAATACAATTTTAAATGGAGAACCGAATCATTTCAAAGGGAGTATATCGAAAATACAAATGTGGGATAGGTGTTTAACATCAGATGAAGTTAAAAATTTACATTTGGCAAATGTGACAGATAATCTAATTTTAGATTTAAAGTTTGAAGATACTATAATAGAAACTCATTCAAATTTAAAATTAAATATTGAAAATGTTGAATTAATACAGAATGATATAGTTATACCAGACACCATATTACCGCATCGTAGAGATGGTAAATTTAAATGTTTACCACACCAAACGGAGGGGTTAGTATCGGTTGGTGGCATTGATAAGTGGGCAAAAGGAGATACCACTGCAAAGAATGAAGAAAGGTATATATTGCAGATGCAACAGGGTAAATTGGATTACAAAGCAGATGGTATAAACTCAATGAAATATGAATTGATATCTACCGATAATATATTTGGTAGACATAAAATGATAAATGTAAAAGTATAGTTATGGTAGATAAAAAGAGTTATAATGAAAATCCAGTATATTTAAAAATTAAAGATGAACTAAACGAAGTTGGGACTGGTATGTGTTTAGCTAAATGGACACAAGTTACTATGCAGTTACAAAATGGGCATAATCACTCCTGTCACCACCCTGCTACTCATAAAATCTCCCAATCAGAGATAGCTAGAAACCCATCGGCACTACACAATACAAAATTCAAAAAACTCAAACGAAAAGAAATGTTGAGTGGTGCCAGACCAACTGAATGTGATTATTGTTGGAACGTAGAAGATAATTCGGATAGATTTTCAGATAGAATATTTAAATCTGGAGAAAATTGGTCATATCCATATATGGATGAAATTGTTAATTCTGATTGGAGAGAAGACTATAATCCAAAATACGTAGAGGTGGCATTCTCAAATGCTTGTAATTTTAAGTGTTCATATTGTGGTCCGGCTTATAGTTCAAAATGGGTAGAAGAAATAGAAAAATTTGGAGGATATCCAACGTTAGATAACTTCAATGAAACAGAATGGTTGGTTAGAGAAAACAAAATGCCAATTAAACATTCCGAATATAATCCATATGTTGAAGCGTTTTGGAAATGGTGGCCAGAATTATATAGAGATTTACACACATTTAGAATAACAGGTGGAGAACCACTTATGAGTAAAGATACATGGGATGTATTAGATTTTATTATAAATGAACCAAATCCAAATAGAGAACTTAAATTGGCAATAAACTCTAATTTAGGAGTACCGGATAAATTGATTGATAAACTTATTGAAAAAATAAAAAGAATAGAAGATGAGGGTAGAGTTAAAGAGATTGTAATATTTACATCAACTGATACCTGGGGTGAACAGGCCGAATATATACGAAATGGTTTGGAATTTAATAGATTTTGGAATAACGTAAATAAAATATTAGCTTCATCAAATAGAACCATCGTAACATTCATGTCTACATACAACGCATTGAGTATATTTAATTACAATAGACTTATTTATGAAATTTATAAATTAAAAGATACATACGCAAGTTCTGATAGATACTGGAACTCCGCAGTATTTTTAGATTCATCCTATTTGAGATATCCGTTGCATCAATCGGTTCAAATATTACCTTATCAGTTTTCTAATAAAATATTGGATCAAGCTAAAATGATAACCTATTACGCGGCTCCATCATTCGATCCAAAACATATTGGATACAGTGATGTTGAAGTTCAAAAAGTAAAAAGAATATATGATTGGATGAATGCACCACAGGATACAACACAACAAATGAAAAATAGATATAGTTTTTATAAATTCTTTTCAGAACACGATATTAGAAGAGGTACTGATTTTGTAAAAATATTTCCCGAATTAGAAGAATTTTATAATTTCTGCAAAACAATAAAAATATGAGTTTGAAAGTAGATACAGATAATATATTTTTCCTTTTACCAGAAAGTAGATACGCAGTATCGGATAGAATTGATGGATGGATGGAAAAAGATTTTACATTATATTTAGCATTTAAAATTTTTACAGAAGAATTAGAAATAGACAAAGAAGCGTTTGCTTTTTCTAGAAATGGTAAGCATTCCGGTATTAGCGTTGTAAGAGTGGATGAAGATAAATGTATAGTAAATTATACGTATTGGTTTGTTAAAACAAATGCAAATGGAAATTATGAATATCTCTGCAAACAAATTTATTATGAATTGCCTATAAATGAACTAAATGAATTTAATGAATATATAATGATTTGTGATAGTTCTGATGGTGGGAAAATAGATTGTTATTTTAATAAAAAATTAATAGGAACAATTAAATTTGAAGATTATGATAGATTACCATATGAACAGGCATTTTATTGGTTCGGGTGTGGTAGCATGATATGTGAAGAACAACATCGTTATATTGGAAAATTTGAATACAATACTGCGTTTGTTTTAAATACAAAATTAACATTAGATGAATTATCTGATATTGTTGATAATTATGAAACCAAATACACATCAATAATATATGATAATTTACGAAAATTAAATGATGATTTCAAATATAAAGATAATTTTGCATTTTTTTGTGATTTTAAACAATATAATAGATATAAGATTTGGGATATAAGTTTTAATGGAAACTATCCTCAATTTTATATGGAAAATAATATTTATTTTTAAAAAATAGTTATGAAAGTATTAATCACAGGTGGTGCAGGATATTTAGGCTCTGTTATCGTTGGTAAAATGTTAAATGCAGGGCATAGTGTTGTTGTTTTGGATAAACTACTATTTAATCAAACTTCATTATTACAATACACATCTAATCCAAATTTTAAATTTGTTTATGGAGATGTTCGGAATGTAACCGAATTGGAGATATTGTGTGAAAATGCAGATGTTATTATTCCATTGGCAGCAATTGTAGGGTTTCCCGCATGTGCATCAGACCCTCAATTCGCAAATGAAATTAACTTTAAGCAGATAGTTAATATTGTAAAATTTACAAAAGGTAAAAATAAAAAAATATTATATCCAAATACAAATAGTGGTTATGGAATTGGTGTTGGTCAAACGGAATGTACCGAAGAATCGCCATTAAATCCAATATCAGTATATGGTAATACCAAATGTTCAGCTGAAAACTTTTTAAGAGATAATACTGATGCTATAATATTTAGATTGGCAACTGTATTTGGTGTATCATCTCGTATGAGAACTGATTTATTAGTAAACGATTTTACATATAAAGCAATTACTGATAAGTACATAGTGGTATTCGAAAAAACTTTCAAAAGAAACTTCATACATATTGAAGATGTTGCATCCGCCTTTCTTTTTATGCTAGAAAACTATGATAAATACAAAGGTGAAGTTTTCAATGTAGGATTAAGTTCCGCAAATCTTTCAAAACAAGAATTATTAGAAAAAATACAATCGCATGTAAAAGATTTTGCAATAGCATACAACGATTATTATGAAGATCCAGATAAAAGGGATTATATTGTATCAAATGCTAAAATAGAAGCGACAGGTTGGTATCCACAATGGGATTTGGATAGAGGTATTAAACAATTGATACAGGCATATCAAATGATAGTTCCTAAAATGGGAGCAGAGTTTAGAAATGGGTTTCCATTGGGATACGCAAATCAAACATAATATGGGTAATAAATGGGATGAGTTTCAAGTTACTCCATCAAAAACTTTTGGATTAGAAGTTCCACAATTTCAACCATCGGTATTTAGAGAATATAGAGGTGAAATATTTACAACATATCATTCGGCTCAACATCCTGTAAATAACTATATAACCAATGGGTGTGAAATACATAGTAGATTTTCTCGTTCATACAAAGGTGTATTGCGAGGATTACATTGGGATAACAAAACGTGGAAATTAGTACAAGCAACCGTAGGTGATATCTACTTAATTGTATTAGATATGAGACTCACATCAGATACATATGGTGAATGGGAAAGTTATATTATAAGTGAAAGATTAAGAAATCAGATATTAGTTCCACCTGGATTTGCAAATGGGCACTATGCATTAACCGATTGTATGTTTCATTATAATCTATTCTATAAAGATGGTTACGTGGATGCAGATGAGCAAGGTGTAGTTAAATGGAATGATAAAGAATACCAAATGGAATGGCCAACAAATAACCCAATTTTACAAAAAAGAGATAGATAATGATACAAAATTTAGAACAATACGAAAGTGTTCCGGAGGTAGATCCTTTAATCATTCCACAAGATTTAATTGATTTTGAAAATCTTATAGTAAATCAATGGGAAGAAGGTAAAATTAGAGGACCGATTCATTTATCAAGTGGAAATGAAGAAGAATTGATAGAGATATTTAAAAAAATATCAAATGATGATTGGGTGTTTTCAACTTGGCGTTCTCATTATCATGCTTTACTAAAAGGCATAGATCCAAAATGGTTAGAAACTGAAATTTTAAAAGGAAAATCTATAACAATATGTAAAACTGATGAAAAGTTTTATTCATCGGCAATTGTAGGTGGAACTCTTTCAATTGCATTAGGGGTAGCTATGGGAATTAAACAATCACAATCTAATGAAAAGGTTTGGTGTTTTATAGGTGATATGAGTTTTGAAAGTGGTATATTTTATGAAGTTCATAAATATGCTAGAAACTTTAATTTACCCTTATATTTTGTAGTTGAAGATAATGGTGTTTCAACATATACACCAACGGAAACTACCTGGAATAAAAAAAGAGATATACCATCGGATGTAATACACTATACATACAAATCAAAATATCCACACTATGGTAGTGGTAAATGGATAGTATTTTAAAATGAAATATAATTCAGAATTAAACGGGTTTAAAAAATTTATATCAGAATGGGATATAGATAGTGAGTATGTATTATTCGGTGCGAGCAAGGAATGCGTTCAATTTATAAGAAGTTTAGATTATTTGTTTCAAGATTCTAAATTAAAAATAAAATGCATTGTAGATCATGATATCAGTGATACTACCAATGCCAATAATTTAAATGAAATAAGTTCATATTATCGAGAATCAAAAGATTTTAAAAGTAATAGAACTAATATACCATTGGTACATATTGATAATTTTTTATTAAATAGAAATCAAAAAGTTATAATTACAACAGATGAATATAGAAACAAATATAAGAGTTATTTAGATGAACACAATATAGCAAATACTTGGTATAAAAATATAGCTTCTATTTGGCCTTATGAGTATTTGGGCAAAGTTCATATATTCCAAACAGATGTGCTTGTAACGGAACGGTGTAATCTTAACTGCTCACATTGTAATATGTTTATACCACACTTTGAATCACCTAACCATAGAGAATTGGATAGTATAATAACCGATGTTGATTTGTTTTTTAATAGTGTGGATTATGTTAGTATATTTCATTTAGTTGGTGGTGAACCATTTTTGTATCCAAATATAGAGAATATAATTTCACATATATTAAAGAATTATATTGAAAAGATTGATAAATTTATAATTACAACAAATGGTACAATTATACCAAACCCCACTACAATTGAAATATTAAAGACTAACAATGTTATATTGAGTATTAGTGATTATTCGGATAAACTAAAAAAATTAAAAAGTAAAATTACTAAAAATATAGAAATATATAAATCTAACAATATAAAACACTATGTAAGAAATGAAATTGAGTGGTATGATTTTGGAGATTTGCGAATAAAAAAGTTTATGAAACCGGATGCTTTAATAAAGCACTTTGATAGTTGTACTGCGCCATTTAGAGGATTGAATGATGGTAAATTTTATTATTGCCATCTTAATACTAGCGCAGTTTTAACAAAGGCATTCCCACTTAATCAAAACGATTATGTAAAAATGGATACCGTTTCAAAAGAAGATTTAATTAAATTTGACTTAGGGTTTACAGATTTGGGATATATTACATTTTGTGATAATTGTAATGGTTGTAATACCGGAATTAAAATACCGGTTAGTTATGAAATTCAGGGTTTAAGAGAGTTATGAAAGTAATAATTGATATAGATAATACGTTATGTTTGAGTGGTAAACGATTAGACTTAGCAAAGAAAGAAGACGGGAAAATTGATTGGGATATTTTACATAACCCAGAACTCATAGAACAAGATGAACCAAACTTTCCAATGATTGATTTGGCACTTAGATATAAACTTGTAGAAAATATTGAAGTCATAATAATAACAGGCAGACCCGAATCAATAAGAGTAGTTACTGAATTGTGGTTAAAAAAGTACCATATTAAATATGATAAATTATATATGAGAACCGAAAAAGACCATTATATACAAGCGGATGCGTTTAAAAGAAAAATATATAAAACTCATATAAACGATAAAGTATTTTGTGCATTTGATGATGACCAAAGTATAATAGATATGTGGTTAAGTTTAGGAATACCATCATTTAAAGTGATGGGTGTAGTATGAAAACTCTTTTAGAAAAAAAAGATATACAAAGTATAACATCATTTGAAGATATGGGGTATGTATATTTTGGACCATTGGTATTTTCTTTTTTTGAATGGCTGAAAGATGAATTAATCGATTGTGAATTAGTATTATTTAATTCCAGAGAAGGGTACTTTTTAAATAAAATTTATAAAATATTTCAAAAAAAATATAATTTACCAAAATCTTTATATTTTAAAACATCAAGAAAATTATCAGCAATATCATCATTTAAAACAGAAAAAGATATATACAATACATTTTCTCTGCATAGATACACCGGTACACTATCCTCCTTATTAAAAGATAGATTTGAATTGGATATTAAAATACATTCTGATTATGAAATCGATACGGTGATACAGATTCCCAATTTAACTCCATATATAAGTACCATCTTAAAAAAATCAGAATATGTTAGATTAGAATATGAAAAATACATTAAAAAGTGCATTAAAAATTCAAAAAATATAGCAATGGTTGACAGTGGGTTTCAAGGAACTACTCAATATTATTTAGAAAAAACATTTGGATTAAATTTTAATGGCAAATACATCACTTATAAAGGTAATATACCGCATTTAAATGGAAAGGGGTTTCTTAATTTTGAAACTACAAACTTTAAAAATAATATAATATTTTTTGAATCAGTTTTTATAGATAAAGTTGGTTCATTCGTAGATATACAAAACGGTAATTTTATAAATGAAAATTTCAATAAACATACTAATTATTTTAATAAAAAAAGTAAAATAATAAATGGAATTAAATTATTTATTAAAGATGCTAACAAAATAAAATATAAATTAGAAAATTCTATTTTTGTAGATGATAATTTTAATTTAATGTGTAAAAAGGGATTCATTAAAAATGAAAAACTATTTGATATTTTTCTGCATGATAATTATTATGTACGAACTTGCGTAAAAAAAATTAATAGAAGATAGGATATGGATAATAGTAAAATTAAATTAGTATATACTGATTGGTTTATTGAAAACGGTCAAAGAAAACCATTTGGGAATAGCATACATCCCGCTATAAAAGAATTTATTCAATATATTATTAAAAATAAATTAAACATAGATTACTATCAGATTTTACAATACGAACAAGAAGAAAAAGGAATAAAGTTTGATCATTCTGAATTATTAAATTACTTTTTTAGAAATTATCCTAAAAATATAGTATTTTTAAATCAAATAGAAAACGATGATTCTATTTACATATATCCTTTAGAAATAAAAACAACGTTAAGTGCTCTAAATAATGAAAATGGGTTTATATTAAATGATGTATCATATAAATGGTACTTAAAAGATATAATACCTATTGAATTATTGGAACATATGAGAAGTGGTAAAGTGAAGATATTAATCAGTATTATTCATGATCCATTATATGATGATGATAACATATATAAATTTGAAACTCAAATGAAAAGTTTAGGAGTAGATGGTTCTAACATCATATTTATAGGTGGAAGCAAATTTGATGAATATTATACAAAACATCCGCATAGTAAAGTTAAAATATATAGTGGACATTTATTTATTAAAGGATACGTTGATATGATGAAAGAGTTTCCAATTGTTGGTAATTTGGGATATATGTGTGAACTAGTTGAAGAAAAAGACTTATCGGAAAATATAATAAGACCTTATAAATTTTTATGTAACAATAGAACAATGACAAAGCCACATAGGGCTACTATGGCATATTTTGCAATTAAATACGATTTGCTTTCTGATGGCAAATTTTCATTTATTCAAAGTATATCTAGAGAAAATTTAATTAGCAATGTGAGTAGTTTAATTACTAATGTAAATGTAGATTACATAGATGAAATAATACGATTATTACCATATGAATTAGATACTCAATTTTTATTAGAATCACAAAAGTCACATTTTGGTGTAACTAATAATAAAAAAGATTGGTATTCAGACACTTATATAAATTTAGTTACTGAAACATTTTTTGGACCGAATGTATTCCTTTCAGAAAAAATATTTAAACCAATATCAAATTTACAACCATTTATAGTTTTAGGAGATTACCATACTTTATTTGAATTAAGAAGATTGGGATTTAAAACATTTGAACCCTTTATTGATGAAAGTTATGATAATGAAATATCTCAAAAGAATAGAATAACAAAAATTGAAATTGAAATTGAAAAATTAAAAAATAAGTCTATAAGTGAGATACACGATTGGTATTATTCTATTAAAGATATACTTATATATAATCAAAAACATTTGTATAGTTTTGAAAAATATGAATGTTTTGAAGAAATATTTAATCAAATACAAATAAATTACGAAAACAAAAAACAATGGAGTTTACAGGAAAAAAAGTTATTGTAACTGGCGCAAGTGGGTTGGTTGGTATACCAACGGTACGAAAGTGTTTACAAGAGGGTGTAGATAGAGTCTATGCGGTAGATATAAAAATTAATAATGAATTAGAAATATTACAATCACTATATGGTACAGATAAGTTAGTATTAGTTAAAACCGATTTAACATATCTATCTAATTGTGAACAACTATTTAGTGAAGAACAAATTGATATAGTGCTTCACATAGCTGGGATTAAGGGCTCACCTGCCCGTTCATCTACACAACCTGCTGATTATTTATTCCCGATGTTAATGTTCAATACCAATATGATTAAGGCATCGTTTGATGCAAAAGTCGGTTGGTTTGTGTATCTTTCATCCGTTGGGGTCTATTCACCATCGGATATAATGAATGAAGAAGATGCTTGGAATCAGGAAGAAACTTGGGCATCCACGCCATCTCGGTTAGATTGGCATCCAGGTTGGACAAAACGAATGGGTGAATTGACATTAGATTCATTGAGGATTCAATATGGGTGGAACAACTACACTGTTATTAGACCTTCTAACATATATGGTACTAACGATAATTTTGCGCAAGATGCAACTGTTATTAGTTCTAACATTTGGAAATTATTCAATGTAAAAGGTGAGGAAATGGTTTGTTGGGGAGATGGTTCATCACGTAGAGATTTTGTTTTTGGTGATGATGTCGCTCAAGCTACAATCGATGTAGTTAAAAAAGAAGTTAGTGATATTATTAACTTTGGATGTGCAGAAGCAGTTACTATTAAAGATACAATTGAAACCATAGTTGAATGTTATACCGAACTTACTGGCAAAACTAAAAATATTGTATGGGATGCGAGTAAAACAAATGGCGATCCGATTAGATGTTTAGGTTCTAAAAAACAAAAACAGTATGGAATTTTACCAAAAACAACATTAAAGGCTGGGATATATCAATCAATTGAGCAATACTCTCGCGGATTTTAATGAAACATATAGTAGTTTCTGGTTGTTCATTCACCAATAATTTCAGAATCAATATAGGAGATGAAAGAAGATGGATTCAGGATTCAGTAGAAGAATGGACTTGGGCAAATTGGTTACAACATTATTTAAAGAATGATTATACTGTGCATAATTATGGATCATTGACGCATGATAATAAAAGTATAGTACGTTCTATAATATACAAAGTAGGAGATTTGTTAAAAGATGGAATACCGCCGGAAGATATAACTGTAATAGGGCAATGGACTACATTAACTCGCAATTCATTTTTTGTTACACCTGAAAAATATGGATTAGCAAATCCGGCAATTAGATATCAAAAAAATAACGAAAGTTGGGCACATACTACTGATTATTTAATAAATGGTAAAGATAAACAATTACCGTATGAACACGGTTACTTTCATTTAACTGGAGGATTTAACCCAACTAATAATCCTATAAATATTGATCCTGCAACATTTGCATGGTTGGATACTGTTATGACCTACACTGAAAGATATTTTGAATGGTTTGAATATACTAATATGCTTTTAGATTTTCTACATAATAATGGAATTACAAAGATACAATTTTTTTGTATGAATAATAATTTTAGTAAAAATTATCTGAATGAGGGAAAGACTCCACCGTATTATCATACACCAAAAGAAAAATCAATATATGAATGTATTATAGAAAATAAAGATATTTGTAATACATGGGAACAAAAAGAATTGCATTTTGAAAACTCATATGTAAAAACTTATGCAAATAAGATAGATTTTAAAAAATACTTTTGGTTTTATGAAGAAAATTTCGTACATTTGTATGGTGGTATAATAGAATGGTCTATAAGAAATTTTGACTACAATATGGAAGGAGATTTGCCAAAAGTATTATGGAGAGAAATGAATGGAATGGATTTAGATACACAGAAAAAATATTTAGAAAGAAGCTGGTATGGGCACACATCATCCATATTAACTAAAAAATTTGTAAACGATGTAGTTCTTAATTGGGAAATATTTAAATAAATTATATGAAAAAAACAGATAAAGTTTTAGTTACAGGCGCAAGTGGGTTCATTGGTTCTCATTTATTAAGATTACTATATGAAAAAGGATATAGAAATTTACGTTCAACCTCTTTTAGTAGAGATTTAAGGAATGATTTTGATGGGACATCGGAAGTAGAGCATATTAAAGGAGATTTACAAACCGCAGAATTTTGCGAGTTAATTAGTAAAGATGTAGATGTGGTATTCCATTGTGCAGCTAATACATCAAACGCATTAGATACGAAATTCAATCCACTATTACACGTTACTCCAAATGTGGAAATGAATGTAAATTTGATGGAACAAAGTTGGAAAAATAAAGTTAGAAAGTTTTTGTTTATATCATCAAATACAACTTATCCTGATATGGGTAATGAATTTTGTACAGAAGATATGAATGTACACGCTACACCTATGTTACCTGTTTATAAAGCAGTTGGTGGTATGAAACGATATGGTGAGATGTTGTGTGATTTCTTTTCTAATCAGATTCACGAACCAATGCAATGCTTAATTGTTAGACCTTCAAACGCATTTGGACCAAATGATAAGTTTGATTTTGAAAAGTGCCACGTTACTCCAGCTAATATTCGTAAAGTAGCAGATGGCTTAAATCCAATTCCTGTATGGGGAGATGGTACGGAAGTAAGAGATTTATTGCACGTTGAAGATATGGCAGATGGTTTTATCTTCGTAGCAGAAAACAATAATACCTACGATATCTTTAATGTATGTTACGGAGAAGGATTTACAGTAAATGAAACATTGGAAACAATTAAAGAATTGGACAACAACACAAATCCAATTAAATATGTTAATAACAAAGCACCAATGATTCCTATTCGTTTATTATCTTCTAAAAAGATTAATGATTTAGGATGGAAACCTAAACGAAACTTAAAAGAGGCTCTTAAAGAAACAATTGAGTGGTATAAAGCAAATAAACATCAATACAATCCAAATTCTAAACCATAATGAGTAATCCTCAAAGTTCGTTTTATAAGGATGAACTAACAAAATCTATGAAATTTCTTGCTGAAAAAGATGATACAATATTCATCGGTCAACAAATAGTTTATGCAGGAAATCCAATGAGTACAACTCTTGAGTTTGTACCAAAAGAAAAGATGATTGAAGTGCCTGTTATGGAGGAAACTCAAATGGGAATTAGTTTGGGATTAGCTATGTGTGGGAAAACTGTAATATCATTTTTTCCACGATGGGATTTTGTAATATCTGCTACAAATCAATTGGTTAATCATCTTGATAAATTTGAAAATATGACAGGTAAACCTGCCAATGTTATTATTCGAGTTGGAGTTGGTAGTAAAGACCCTTTAGATCCTGGAATTCAACATAGAAATGATTATACAAATGAGTTTAAATCCATATTACAATTTACAAAAATTTGGGAATTAAAAAATATAAAAGATATTTATACAATATATAAAACCGCGTATAATGAAGGTGGTATTCATATCATAGTTGAATGGCCGGAATTGTATTATAAAAACTAATTACTATGAAAAAATTACCTATAATTTCTTTTTTTGTTAAGTTATATGAAAATTATAAAATGAAAAAAAAGTTTAAAAAAAAGTTAGAAGAACTTAAAAAAAGAGACCCATTTATTTACAAGTCATTTTAATATGTCTAAACCTATAATTTTTGGTTATGATGTGGTATCGTATAATGGGCCTATTCCAAATTGTTTAAATCCTAAATACTTAAATACTGTATATCAGGCATCTGATTTTTATTTTGAAAATTCAGGAGAAGGATTTTCTAAACGATGGAATATTGATTGGCCGGTATATAATAGTAATTTTTATAATAAAATATCTGAAAATAAATCAGTATATGAGATAATTAAAGATAAAAAAAATGAAAAAAATTATGATTGGGTTTATATAATCGAACCTTTTGGTAGTATTGAAAGTTTTTTTGGAACAAACCCAAATCAGGATTTTTGTTTAAAATTTATGTCATCTATTGCTATAAATGAAATAAAAAATGGTAATGGAAAACTACTTTTTAATTATATAATAGATGGTGGAATAGGAATTAATTTAAAAAACTTTCAAAAAATTATAAACTTTTTAAAAGAAAATGATATACCTGATGAAAAAGTGTATTTTATTTTTCAAGATTTTAAATTAAAAGAAAACTTTAAAAATATTGGATTAAATTATAATGTTTTAGATTTTAATCTTGCATTAATTTCAAAATCCGAAGAATTTAATAAACAAATAAATGATCCAAATTGGAGTTATTGGGGTAACGGCTCACATGAACCACAGGTTGGAAAAATAGAATCAAAATCTTCTGGAATATGTACATATAATGAATACGAAAATAATATTGAAACCGATAAAAAGGATTTTTTATTATTCAATCGGCATTGGAAATTACACAGATTATTACTATTGAGTCAGTTACATAAATTAGGATTGGAAAAAAATTTAGTTTCGTGGGATAATGCATTTTATAATGAACATACTGTTGGTGAATTTTTAAAATACGATGAAAATTTAGAATTTGCAGATTTATTAAAAAATGAATCAAAAATTGTAGATGTTCCTAATTTAACAAAAATTGCAGGTTATGGATTTGAAAGTAAAGAACCATACATTCAAACATATATTAGTATAGTTACAGAAAGTATATTTTTTCAAAATTTAGATGGTGATAATGAATTTCAAAGTGGGTATTTGAGCGAAAAAATTTGGAAACCAATTGGACACTGCCAGCCATTCATACTAGCCGCTCCTCCTAAATCTTTACAATATATTAGAAAACGGTTTGGATTTAAAACATTTCATCCATTTATAGATGAAAGTTACGATTTAGAAACTGATGATTTTAAAAGATTGGAAATGATAAAAATTGAAATTCTAAAATTTTCAAATAAATCAAAAGAAGATAAGATTTTATTTTTAAATGAGGTAAAGGATATTGTTAAATATAATCAACAAAGGTTTTTAGATTTTGGGAAAGATTACAGGCCTGAATTATCAAAAGTAATAAATTTTTTATTAAATACTTCAAAGAGTTTAATTTAATATATTTATACATATGAAATTAAAATTAGAAAGAGATAAACCTACTGTCAACAAAACGATTGTAGTATATTCCGGTCGTTTTCAACCTTTTCATAAAGGACATTATATCTCATATCAAAAATTAGTTTCAAAATTTGGTAAGAATAATGTATATGTTGCCACATCAAATGTAACCGATACAACAAAATCACCATTTACTTTTGAAGAAAAGAAAAAGATAGCTACAAAATTATTTGGAATACCATCGGATAAATTTATTCAAATAAAAAATCCATACGCTCCAAAAGAAATATTAGATAAGTATGATGGTACGACTACGCAATATATTGCAGCAGTTGGTGAAAAAGATGCAACTCGTTTAACCGGTAAATATTTTAAACCCTATAATGGTAAAGCTGGATATGGGTATGATGAGATTGGATATACATACGCAGTTCCTGCTGAACAAAATCCAATAAGTGGAACGGATGTTAGAGCAAACTTTAAAGGGGCAGATGATAAAAAAGGTATGGATTTCTTTAAAAAGATATATCCAAAGTTTGACGATGAAATATATCAAATGGTTAAAAATAAATTAAATGAGGTTGGGACTGGGTTTCCAACCGGAATGGCAGGAAGTTTTGATAAAATAAATGTAATAGATGATGAGGAAATGAACACAGAGGGATTTCCTGGTGGAGTTGGTACGGGATTAGTTCTTCCAGGAGGGTATATAAACGGAGCACCAACGGGTTCTACAAATGAAAGTGCAAACACAGAACCTTCATTTGAATTGAGACCAGAGCCAACACCAACTCGTCATCAAATAGAACACCCATCGGAAGAAGAAGATGCGTTTGATGGAAACTCTGCACCGTATGACCCTATTGCCGAAATTATTAACCGAGCAATAACAGAAGATGATTTTGAACAATTCATATCGGAGTATTTAAATCAAGAAGCAGATAATGCGCCAACAAATCCCATATATGATAAAGAACTAACATATACTGCGAAAGATGGTCAAAAGAAAAAGATAAAAGTAAGAAGTGCATTACGATTACCAAAGGATCACGAAGCACACATTCAAGCTAAAAAACTTACAAAAAGAATTATAGAACCGGTAAAAGCCGAACCTAAAAAGCAGGAAACTCCACCACAAAAAGGACAACCGGTACAAAAAGGACAAACTCAACAAGGTAAAGTTGATGCAAACCCAATGGGGGGTGGTAGTGGTGATACACAAGAAACCCCACCACCACAAACTTTAAAGGGAGTTGAATTAAAATCATCAGCAGAACATTCCAAAGATAAAGAAAAGGTTAAGGATGGTTTGATGGATATGGTTAAGGGTTTAGATAAAGAAGATAGAGAATTCATTTCAAAAGGTAATCATAAACCGGGTTCAGAAGCCAGAAAATCAATGAGTGGTAATATTGCATCCGGACTTAAAAAGTTTGGCAATGGTATAAAGAATTGGGCTGGAAATAAAAAAGAAATGATTAAGGGAACTGGTGAAGCGGTTTGGGCATTGGCAAATGGTAAAAAATTAGGTTCTTCAAAAAATAAACAAACCGGTAAATGGGAGTATTCTGATGAAAAACGAAAGGAACAAACACATCATTTAAAAGAATTTGCAAAAGATACTGCATTGATATTGGGTTCAATGGCATTAGGTGGTGCAGGAGTTGCAGCCGTACAAGCTGCGTTAGGAGGTGCAACCGCAGGTGGAGTGGCTTCCGCAGCAGGTAGTGGTGCAATCGGAGTATTTTCACACGGTATAGGTGGATTTGGTGGGCATCTTGCAAAAGATATAGCAAAACACGCGACGTTAGAAACATTGGGATTTGGTGCAACTAGAGCCGCTGCCGGTGGGGCAGGGTTGGCAACTGCATCTATGGGATTGTTTGAAGTTGCAAATGGTAATGATTTTGTATCTAATGTAATGCAAAAAGTTGCTAAAAGAATGGAAACATATGAATTGTCAGATGTTCAATTAAAACAGGCGGTTGTTGATTATAAAAAAGAAAAAGAAAAAGGAGATTTGGGTTCACTGTTTGGGACAATGAATGAAAACCTTTCACCATCTAAATCAAAAAATATACAACACTTTATAGAATACGCTACAAAACGATTAAAGTTAAATGAAAAGCCTAACGTAGTATTATTAAAAGATAATGAATTAGGTGGTGAGCAACCATCTTTAGGTGGGTATTCCCCACTAACAGGTGAAATATTTGTAGTAACAGATGGTAGATTGACTGCTGATATATTACGAACTATTGCACACGAAATGATTCACAGAAAGCAGGATGAGTTAAAACTAATTAGAAGTGAAGATGATGCTGGTAAAACTGGATCACCAATTGAAAATCAGGCAAATTCATTAGCGGGCGTCCTTTTAAGAGATTATGCTAAGTTAAACAACCAAATATACACCGAAACTATAAACAAAGAAGATATTAGCATTGATGTAGATAAGGGAGATACTGTTTTAATGGGTAAGTTTAAAAATAAAAAAACTACCGTTAAAGATATAGGAAAAGATGATTACGGTATGCCAACTATCAATGGAAAGAAGGCAACTACATTTAGAATTCCAAAAGGAGAAAAGCGTAATCCACAATCTGTATTTGAAGCAGAAGTACCATCTACATCGGAAGATGAGAGTGATATGATAATCTGCGATAATTGTGGACACGATTGGTATAAATCGGAAGGTGGAAATGCAATGTATATCTGTCACGTTTGTGGGCACGATAATCAACCATCTAATAACCCAACCCAAACAGACTTAGATGAAAAAATATCACAATCTAATTTAGATAGTATAGAAAAATATGCAGATAAAGAATTAAATCCGGCAGATATAGAATTTACTAATCATTTTTTTGATAGAGTTAATGATATCCGTAATGGTAAGGATATTTCGGAAGCAGAATTGATTGGGTTTTTTAAAAGATTGGCAAAGCATAAGAAGGAGTTTTTAGAATTTTTAACTAAATATGATGAGTTAGTTGTAAAGGATAGTCGTAGTAATATCAATATACCATTTGTAAAAATGGCAAATAAAGCTATTGCAAAAACTATAATGAGAAAAGATGATTTTAAATCATCCACTCCTAAAATGGTAAATGAGGAACTAAAATGGGAAGCATCTACATTAGAAATGTGTATGAACGATATGGTGCCGCTTACACTTCCAATAGTAAAACAATTGGTAGAAATTAGAAGAACAAATGCATTTCATATTACGGATATAGATAACCTTTCAAAGTTGGTAAGTTTAGAAGGAAAAAGTAAATCTATTTCAGCTTTTAACAAAGTGGACTCTGCAGCAGGACCTGCATCCGGTAAAGGAATGTGGACAAAGGGTGGAATTTTAGTCTTACTTTCCGGTATAGTTCTTGCTGAAAGTATTAGTGATTTATGGTCTAAACCTGATAAATCTGGCATACGATGGATTACTCCAGGCAATGCAATACATAATGAATTTAGTAAAAAGAATAAAATTATTGATTTTGCTCCTCAATTAAAACCATTAAAAGAAAAATGGGAACAATCTAAATCCGATTTAACAAATCAGGAAAAACAATACTTTATCAAAACTTATATAGATACTGCATATAAGTTGATGATTGATAATAAACAATACTTTCAAAACAAATATCTAAATTCTGATACTTTATATTATAATTCGGATTGGAATGAAGTAATCCTTAGTAAAATAAAAGTGGAAAAGATTGCAGTAATCCAAGATCACACAGAGGTAACTGGAGTATCGCCATTAAAGGATTATCCAAAGGATGTACAAAAAAAGTATAAAGAATTGGAATTGAATCTTAATAAAAAAATTGCTGATTTTTATTTAGAACGCCAGAATAATCCAAATGATAAATCAAAGGAACAGATTGATGCTATAAAAAATAAATACAAAAATGTTGAAATAATCAACTCTAGAGATGTACCATCTTTTATTAAAAAAAATGGAGGATATATTAGAGAATCAGTAAACGAAGCACCATACAACCATAATAACATAAATGTTAAAGACCACCCAACAATAGTTCCTAAAAAATATATAGCAAAATTACCAAAAGGAAATTTAGATGGCTATATTGTAAAAAATGGTAATAATTTTATGGTGGCTATTATTGATAGAAAGAATAAATTACAAATAAGTGGTGGTACAACAAATTCAATTAAGAATGCAGTATTATTCTTAAAAAAGAAAGGATTCGATTTACAACCATTAAAAGATGCCGGTATTATGAAACCAAAAACGGAATCAGTAAACGAAGAAACTGCATCTGAAATCATAAAAGATTTAGATAAGGTAAGACATGATTTGATTAAAAAGGTAGATGTTTTAATTGCTAAAAAGAAAAAACTTTACTCTAATATTGATATTGAATCACCAATGAGTGCAGAAGAAAAGCAATTAGATAAAGATATACAATCTATATTTTCACAAATTCAACAATTGATTCAACAAAAAAGAAGTTTAAAAAAAGAATCAGTAAACGAAGGATTTAAGTCAGAGTATAAAGGAAATGATGGTATAATTTGGAAAAAAGGAAAAACACAAGGTGGTGTTACTAACTTTACTCCATATTATAAAGGACATAATATAGATACAGGTGGACATAATTTTGGAAACGAAAAAAAATTATTGAAGTTTATAGACGATTATATTGTATCAAGTCAAATATACAACAAATACAGATTTGAATCAGTAAACGAAACATTATTACTAGAAGGCGGGGCATATGGGCATATGAATCATCCGTTTGATATTTCAATGAATCTTACTTTTGGTGATTTAAAAAAAATTATTAATAATGCATTAGATGGTAAATTGGGAGTAGTTAAAGAAAAAACCGATGGACAGGCATTGGCAATTAGTTGGAAGAATGGTAGATTGATATCCGCTCGCAACAAAGGACACTTAGCAAATAGTGGAGCTAACGCGTTGGATATGAATGCATTGGCATCCAAATTTGCAGGAAGAGGTGAATTAAGTGATGCGTATAATTTCGCAATGAAAGATTTATCTGCAGCAATTAGTGGATTGAGTGAAAAAGAAAGACAAAGTATATTCAAAGATGGTTCTGCATTCTGTAATTTAGAAGTAATATATCCTGAAAATGCTAATGTAATACCTTACGGACAATCTTTATTAGTATTACATAATGTAGTGGATTACGATGATGGGGGTAATGCTATTGGTAGTGTAGATGGGGCAGAAGGTAAATTGGCATCTATGATTAAAAAAATCAATGCAAATGTACAATCCAAATATACAATACAGGGACCTCCAATTACAAAATTACCAAAAGATGAGAAGTTAAGTTCTCAAAAAGGAAAATTTAATGGGATGCTATCCGCACTACAATCTAGATTTAATCTTTCAGATAAAAATGGTATAGCAGATTATCACTACGCGTGGTGGATGAAATTTGTAAATGATTCAAAAAAGAACCTTAATCAATTGGAAAAAGAAGGATTAGCTAGAAGGTGGGCATTTGATAATAAATCATTTGGTATTAAATCGCTAACCGATGAAGATGCTAAGAAATGGGCTGATGGCGTGGATAAAGAAGCGAAGGATAAAATAATTAAAGGAAATATTCGTAAATTCGAAGATATATTCTTAGGAGTTGGTGCAGAAGTTCTTTCATTTATGAGTTCAGTATTAACTGCGCAGCCTGATAAAGCATTACAATCTATTAAAACATCATTGGATGCATCTATATCGGATATTCGAAGTGGTGGTAGTGAAGCTCAAATTAAACGATTAGAAAAAGAGTTAGCCAGACTAGATGCAATCGGTGGGTTTGATAAATTAGTTCCAAATGAAGGATTGGTATTTGTTTATAAAGACAATGTATATAAACTAACTGGCACATTCGCACCATTAAATCAAATTTTAGGAATTTTTAAGTTTGGAAGATAATTATATATATATATATAATAAGTTATAAATAAATACAAATATGGCAAAAAGAACAAGTTTTGAACAAACGAATAAAAATATTCATCCAACTCGTAAAAAAATAATCGATACTGTATTTGGTAGAGATGATGATAATAAAAAAGTGCATGGGTACAATGGCGAAGCAGAGAGTACTAGAGAGATAGGTGATATTTGGACAGATAAAGATGGGCATCAATGGGAACAAAAAGATGGATACACTATATCAGTAACAAAAATGGATGCCGTTAGAAAGTATTTGGATCAAATGGGTAATTGTACTAGCAAAAAGTGTGATAGTATTCAATATAGTAATGCAGACAAAAAGTTAATTCGTAAAACTGGAATGTGCACAACTTGTTTGGCTAAATTTGAACAAGGATTACGAAATGATGGTACGTATCCATATTATGAAGATTATAAAATAACACGTAACAAACTTGCATATGTAAGGGAGTTAAAACAGAGGTTTGAGGAAGCATTGGAAGGTGTTAAATCACAATTTCAAATAGTAAATGAAGATGGTTCTTTACAAAATTGGACATGGGAAACTAATATTGATGAGGTAAAGCAGAATTTAAAAAATGATATTAATGGTGCATACGATGCAATAGAAGAATTATTAGAAAGAAAAGGAGCATTGGAAGAAAAGTTAATTGAATTAAATCATCCAGAACTTATTAAAAAATAAAATTATGAAAAAATACATATCTTTAAAAAACATTGCTATAGCACTTTTAGTTGCAATAGTAGTTTTCCAACAATGCGGCGGAAACAAAAAAGGAACTGGTAAAATTATAAAAGTTGATGGTAAAAAATACGAAGTAATCAAACATGAAATTGATACGGTAGATGTAATTAAAACCAAAATTGTTACAAAAAAGGGAGATGATATTTATCACGAAACTATAAAAGAAGTACAAATTCCAACGGTAATAGATACTCAAGCATTATTGCAAAATTATTACGCAAAGAATGTGTATAAAGATGTATTAATACTACCGGATTCATTAGGAACGGTATCGGTGGTTGATACTATTACACAGAATAAAATATTGGGTAGAACATTTAATGCCAGTGTTAAACAAAGAACAATAAAAGAAACTACAATTGTTAAAGAATTACCAAAAACACAACTATATTGGGGATTGAATAGTAACTTTAATAAAACGGATCTAGTTAGTGCAATTGGAACTGGGTTGGTACTGAAAACCAAAAGTGATAAACTATACCAAATCGGTGGAGGTGTAATAAACACAACTACAAACGGAAGTGATGGCAAATTTAGCCCATATGTTGGTGTTGGGGTATATTGGAAAATTAAATTGTCAAAATAATGGTAGTTCAAGGGCAACCACAAAAAAATCTTAAACAAATTATAGCAGAAGAATATCGTAAGTGTGGTAGTGACCCCATTTACTTTATGAAAAAATACTGTATTATACAACATCCGGTGAGAGGAAAAATACCCTTTCACCTTTATTCGTTTCAGGAGGATTGTTTAACTGATTTCAAAGACAATCGTTTTAATATTATTCTAAAATCTCGACAATTAGGATTATCAACACTTTCTGCTGGATTTATTCTTTGGAAAATGATATTTAATCAGGATTATAACGCGTTAGTTATTGCGACTAAAGTAACGGTTGCTAAGAACTTAGTTGAAAAGGTGAGAGTAATGCATGACCTTCTGCCAGTGTGGTTAAGAGATGGTGGTCAATCATCAGTTGAAGATAATAAATTATCACTAAAATTAAAGAACGGTTCACAGGTGAAGGCAATCGCATCCTCACCCGATGCAGGTCGTTCGGAAGCCTTATCACTATTGGTTGTGGATGAAGCTGCATTCATTAGAGATATTGATGATATTTGGTTATCAGCGCAATCAACCTTATCAACCGGTGGTAGTGCTATTGTATTATCTACTCCAAACGGTGTTGGTAACTGGTTTCATAAAATGTGGGTTGAGGGAGAAAGTGGTGCAAACGGATTTAACCCAATAAATTTACATTGGACGGTACATCCAGAAAGAAACCAACAATGGAGAGATGAACAAACCCGTATTTTAGGAGTTAAGGGTTCTAGTCAGGAATGTGATTGTGATTTCGTTGGTTCGGGAGATACAGTAATACAACCTGCGTTATTAACTTGGTATAAGGAAACATATGTTATGGATCCGGTTGAGAAACGAGGATTTGATGGAAACCTTTGGGTTTGGGAACATCCAAATTACAATAGGCAATATATGGTAGTAGCCGATGTTGCAAGAGGAGATGGTGCGGATTATTCAACTGCGCAGGTTCTCGATATAGAAGATAGTTCGCAAGTTGCCGAATATAGGGGTAAAATTGATACCAAAGATTTTGGAAATTTCTTAACCGCATTAGCAACCGAATACAATACTGCATTATTAGTAATTGAAAACTCAAACGTAGGTTGGGCATGCATTCAACAGGTCATAGATAGAGGTTATCAAAACTTATTTTATATGAGTAATGATTTGAAGTATATTGATGTTGAAAGACAGATGAGTAATAAATTTTACAGAGATGAAAGACAAATGGTGGCTGGATTTTCAACAACTACAAAGACAAGACCTCTTATTATTTCTGCAATAGATACATATATGAACGATAAGGATATCCTAATTCGTTCACAAAGACTCATAGATGAATTATTTACATTTATTTGGAATAACGGTAAAGCTGAAGCAATGAAAGGGTATAATGATGACCTTATTATGGCATTGGGGATAGGGTTGTGGGTAAGAAATACTGCACTTCGTTTAAGACAAGAGGGTATTGATTTAACAAAAAGTATGTTAAACGCATCACATATAAACAAATATGAAGGTATGGTATCTACTGGATATATGGCAAACAACCCATATGAAATGGATTTGGGTAGAGGTGAAAAAGAAAACTTAACTTGGTTGCTAAAGTAATTTTTGTATATTTATATAGTGAAACTATTCTAAATGAACGAAGACCTAAATAAATGGTTTAAAGAAAAATGGGTAAACATCGGAAAAAAAGTTGATGGTAAACACCCACCATGCGGTACTTCGGGAGAAAAGAAAGGTTATGCAAAATGTGTTCCTGCGGCAAAAGCAGCCGGAATGAGTAAAAAAGAAAAAGAAAGTGCAACTCGTAGAAAGAGAGCCGCGCAAAATGATGCAGGAAGAGGTGGTAAAGATAGTAGTGGACAAGGTAAAGCACCAATAAATGTTTCTACTAAACCAAAAAATGAAAATATGAATATAGAAGAAAGACTAAATTTATTTTTAGAAAAGAATTGCCCAACTGATTCAGCAAAGTGGTCAGCATCAAAAGCAGCAGCAAAATCTAAATTCGATGTGTATCCATCAGCTTATGCAAATGGATGGGCTGCAAAAAATTATAAAGCCAAAGGTGGTGGTTGGAAAACTTGTAATGAGGGAGAAGCTAATACATTCGTTAATGAAAGAGTGGATATGGACAAATTGGAATTTGAACTTAAACACCTTAAAAAACAGAATCCTGGTAAAAAAGTAGAATATCATTTTATTACAAGTTCACAATACCCAAATGGATATTATTTTACTGTAAATAAAAAAATAGTTAAAGAGGGTATAGAATTAGATGAGGCTTGTTGGGATGGGTATACGCAAGTTGGTATGAAAGATAAAGGAGGTAGACAAGTTCCAAATTGTGTTCCTGTAAGCGAAGATATCAATAGTGATGATGATGTAAATTACGGATATGTTGAACCAGAAGAATATGATGTAGAGGATGAGGATATGGTAGATTTTATTTCTTTTATAAGAACATATTCTAAAGAATTAAACGAAGATGGGTGTCCTTGTGTATTTGAAGCAGAATATCAGGGTAGAAAAGTTAAATTGGGTAAACCAATGGCCGGTGATGTTAAAAAATTTAAAGTATATGTAAAGAACCCGGCAGGCAATGTTGTTAAAGTAAATTTTGGACATGGTGGAACATCCGCGGCATCCAGAGGTGAGAAAACTATGAGAATAAGAAAATCTAATCCAAAAGCGAGAAAATCGTTTAGAGCTAGACATAATTGTGATAGTCCAGGACCAAGAGATAAGGCAAGATATTGGAGTTGTAGGAAATGGTAATTTGGTAAATCCAAAAAATTTCCGTATCTTTATAAAAATATAAAAAAAATGGCAGTAGATAAATCAGTATTCAGTAGGTTACAAAAACTATTTTCAACAAATACCATAGTTCGTAAAACGGCAAGCGGGGTTAAAGTCATAGATACTGATGAATATCAGAATATGACAACAAACCTAGTAGATAGGTTTATGAAACTTAAAGTCACAAACTACGGTTCGGGTGCCCTCGAATCATCAATGGCATATCAGCAAGTTCGCATTGATTTATTTAGGGATTACGATTCAATGGATACTGACCCAATTCTGGCATCCGCATTAGATATATACGCAGATGAATGCACTGCTAGAAACGAAATGGGTAGTGTTTTAAAAATACACCACTCCGATGATAACATAAAACAAATTTTAGAAAACCTTTTCTTTGATATTTTAAATTTGGAATTTAATCTATGGCCGTGGACAAGAAATTTAGTTAAGTATGGTGATTTCTTCTTACAGTTAGAAATGGCAGATACACTCGGTATTGTTAATGTTATGCCACTATCGTGCTATGAGATGAGTAGGGTGGAACAATTTGATCCAGAAAACCCACAAAGAGTTAAATTCTTATATGCACCATATCAAAACCCATATGGAGGAGCTTCTCAATCTGCTAAAAAAGAATTTGAAAATTATGAGATGGCACACTTCCGTTTGAATTCAGACTCAAACTTTCTTCCTTATGGTAAATCTATGATTGAGGGTGGTAGAAGGGTTTGGAAACAGTTAATGTTGATGGAAGATGCAATGTTGATACACCGAGTGATGCGAGCACCTGAAAAGCGAATATTCAAAATAGATGTTGGTAATATTCCACCAAACGAAGTGGATAATTATATGCAAAAAATTATCAACAATTCTAAAAAAGTTCCATTTGTTGATGAAAGAACGGGTGAGTATAACTTAAAATACAATATTCAAAATCTTATTGAAGATTATTATATGCCAGTAAGGGGTAGTGATAATGGTACATCCATTGATACTCTTAAAGGATTGGAATATAATATGATTGATGACCTTAATTATTTAAAAGGTAAAATGATGGCATCTTTGAAAATACCTAAAGCATATTTAGGATATGAGGAAGATGCGAATGGTAAAGCAACTCTAGCATCACAAGATATTCGTTTTGCAAAAACTGTTGAAAGGATACAAAGAGTACTTATTTCGGAATTAACTAAAATTGCGATAATTCATTTGTACGCACAGGGTGTTACCGATGACCGTTTAACCGATTTCTCATTAGAATTAACAATACCATCAAAAATATACGAACAAGAAAAAGTTGAATTATATAATTCAAAAGTGCAGTTGATTCAACAAATGCAACAGACAAAAATGTTCTCTAAAAAATGGATGTATGATTCTATTATGGGATTAGCAGATGATGAACAAGATGAATTAACATTGCAGGTATTGGAGGATACTAAACAACAATTCAGATTAACATCAATTGAAACACAGGGTACTGATCCTGCAAACGAAACCGGTGTAGAGGGGCAAACTAACGTAGAAGAAGAAATACAACGAATTAAATCCGAATTAGAAGAGGATGGTAAAGTAGGAAGGCCTAAAGATCCAGTTAGATATGGGAAAGATGACCATCCGGAAGGAAGAGATCCATTAGGAATTAAAACACTTAAACAAAAGGAAGGATCCGTAAAATACAAACCCAGAACCAACTATGATGAGATTTTTAAAGATATGAATGGTAGTAAAAAAACTATTTTAACAGAAGATTTAATAAAAACGTAACAAAGTAATATAAAAATATATTTATATCTGACAAAAATACATAAATTAATGAAAAGAATAAAACATTCAAAGTTTAAAAACACAGGATTTATATTTGAACTATTGGTAAGACAGATTACCGCAGAAATAATGTCATCAGATAAACCAGTTGCAGAAAAGATTTTGAAAGAACACTTTAATTCTAAAAAAGAGTTATCGAAGGAATTGAAATTATATCAGTATTTAATAAATGAGAAATATAATTCTGAAGCAAAAGCAGAAAAATTCATTGATACAATTTGTGAGGCCAGAAAACGATTGGATGAGTCCAAACTAATCAAAGAAAAGTATAATCTAATTAAACAAATCAGAGAAACGTATAATATAGATGAATTTATAAATTCACCTGTATCAAATTATAAAGCACTGGCTTCTATTTATAAAGTATTTGAAGTAACCACTACAAATGAACAATACGAGCCAACTGATATTGTAAGTTCACGATTTACAATAGCAGAAACTATAATCAATTCTTCTATACAAAACAAAGATACAAAATTGAAAGATGTAGTTATGGAAGAGTATAAGAAGCAAGATGATGATTTAAGAGCAATATCTTACAAATTTTTAGTAGAGAATTTTAATACCAAATATAAAAACTTAACAGTTGAACAAAAATCACTATTAAGAGAGTATATAAATAATATCAATAATACTGGTAAATTAAACGAATATATCGGAAAATCCATTACAAAATTGATTATACAATTAAAAGAAGTTGGTAAAACTATTCCTGACAAAGTAACTAAAATAAAATTAGCAGAAACTATTTCAAATATTAGAAAAGTAAAATCTGTTAAGAAGATAAAAGAAGAACATTTATCGGCTTTGATGATGAGTTACGAATTATTAAAAGAATTAAAAGAAAGTTTAAATAAATAAAAAATGGTAAATTATAGAATTTTTAACTCAAAAGAATTTGCAGCAGCAGGTGCAGGAACATCCGGTTCATTAGAAAGAGCATGGGGTGTTATGAGAGGTTCGGCAATTTGTTCAGGCTCAATAACATTGGAAGGTGTTGTTGATAATAATTATAGTGGTACGATTGCACAAGCAAACAATCACACTACTTTAAAATTAGAACACTTAGCAGTAGGAGAGCCAGTTCCTTGTTATGTTAGAAGTATTGTAGTAACATCTGGTAATGCATATTTATTATCATAATAAACAAATAAATGCCAGCACAATCAAAAGCACAGCAAAGATTTATGGGTATGGTTCATGCAGCTCAAAAAGGTGATATGGAAAATCCATCGCCAGAAGTTGAAAAAGCAGCGGATTCTATATCTGACAAAGATGCTAAGGATTTTGCATCAACATCACATAAAGGATTGCCTGATAAAATAAAAGAAATGATATTGGGTGAATTACGTTCAGTTAAAGCTATTCAAACTGATTATTCAAAAGTATTAGATGCTATGGAAAAACATTTGGATTTATACAAAAAATCAAAAGGAACTCCAGAACAACAGACCCATTTAGAACATTTAAAAAAATTAACTACACTTAAAAAGAAATATTCGCAAGAATTGGAAAATAAAGTAAAAGGTATATACACCGATGCCGATTTAGAAATAAATGAGATGGGTAGTGGTGATATTCACTTTAAAAAAATAATGCAATACTATAATGACGGAACACCATCCGTTAAGAAGCGAGTTGCGATAATTGTATCTGGTGATAAAAACGCAAGTAAGTCTGATATTATTAAAGATTTACATCAAATGGGATATGATGAAATTCAGGAAACAGAAGAAGAGTTGGGTCTTTCAATTAAAGAAATGACAACATCCGATGCAGCAGGACCATATAACACCCCATTCGCATTTGGAAAACCTGAAAATGAAAAGAAAAAAGGAAAACGTTTTGCAGATTTGACAGGATATACTAATGTAGATGAAAACGCTTCATCTAAATATGCAGTAGTTATTACCGAAAATCGTTGGGTAGAACTCAAAAGAGAAGATTCACCTGCTACTACTAAAATTGGAAAAGGAATATCAAACATCAACAAACAATTGGCAGAAATGGAAAAGTTTTTGAATTGGTATGGTAGAATTAAACTAGAAAGCGGAATATCTAATGAAAATTTCTGGAAAAGAACAAATACTAATATTTATAAGATAAAAGAGAGACTCATTAAATTAGAACACCAAATTCGTAAAATATCACAATAATGAAAGTAAAACAATTAAAAGAACTTGTTAAGCAAGTAGTGAAAGAAGAACACGAATATCAACAATTGTTTAAACATATGTTAGATAAGACGGGTAAAGATATTAACTCTATGAGTGATGATGAGAAGAAGAAATTCTTTAATGCCGTAGATAAGGCATACAAAGCAAAATCGGAAGGTAGATTAAGAGGATATAACGAAGCAGAACTAACTGCAGGTCAAAAGAAAATTGATGTTGATGGTGATGGCGAGATTGAGGGTTCAGATTTGGCAAAGTTAAGAGCTAAAAACGAAGGTAAAAAATTAAAATAATGAATAAAGGATTATTGATAGAGACCCATTTGTTTGAAGCAAAACTTCAACAGGAAGAAAATGGAACTTATTTGGTTAAGGGGGTTCTTCAAAGAGCGGGTGCTCCAAATCAAAATAATAGAAGATATCCTAAAGAAATTTTAGAAAGAGAATGCAAAAAATACGCACAACTTATTAAGGAAAGAAGAGCATTGGGTGAATTAGATCATCCGGATTCTCCTGTAATTAATTTGAAAAATGTTTCACACAATATTAGAGAAATTTGGTGGGAAGGTGAAGATGTAATGGGTTCGGTTGAAATTCTTTCTACTCCATCTGGAAACA
>Ga0208966_1000053_pt1 | contig 34735 bp, 34 predicted proteins | sample GreLakmeHU45MSRF_FD_187701 | JGI IMG/M metagenome (GOLD analysis project Ga0208966, IMG submission 187701) | Freshwater lentic microbial communities from great Laurentian Lakes, MI, USA - Great Lakes metaG HU45MSRF (SPAdes) | ecosystem: Environmental > Aquatic > Freshwater > Lake | place: Great...
GTCCTTTATAATCTATTAATATAATATCATTTTTTTATTTATATAATAAGTTTTTATAATAGCATTTTATAATCTAATTGCTAATCAATATATAAGAACAGCAATAATAAAAAATATAAAAATATAAAAATATAAAAATATAAAAATATAAAAATATAAAATATAAAATATAAAATATAAAATATAAAATATAAAAATATAAAATATAAAAATATATAATACATATTACATATCTTAGACATTTACATACTAATAATAGCGAAATATGTTATCGCGATACCAGGAATAACAAGTTCGGCGGTACGACGATTATTACTAATCATTGCTACACCAATATTCGCACTGTACGCAAGCGGTTTTAATATCATATCCATATTGATTAGATTATTTTTTATTGTATCCGTCAAATCATAGAATATGCTATTATCACAATTATATCCTCCTACAGAATTATATGCAATAGCATTTTGATTATTGCATACATTACATTTAGATGCTCCAAGTTTATCATTGTATGTTCCAATATCACACTCTACACAAACATTATTTTTCTCATAATATCCAACCGGACATTCAGTGCAACTTTTAGCAAATATATCTACAACGCTTCCATCGGGGCAGATAAAACAACTATCGTGATTATTTCTGTAAGGCATATATTCTTTATTCGTATAATTACAACTATAGCAACTTTCTTTGTAAATGGCAAACTTGTTATTACCTGAAATACTACCTTCTCCGCAAAAAGTATGTACGTTACTACTATTTGTTTTAGCCTTAGTACATTCAGCATCACCTGATTTAGAATAATAACCAATGGGACAATGAAGACAAGATGTATTTGTAGAAGTCCTATAATAATTATCAGAACAGTTATTACAATTAACCTTATAATCATCATTGTAATTGTCGTATTTAAATTCTTTTCCTGGCGGACAATTATTTATGGTAATAATATTTTCTGAAATGCCAATAGCAGTATTGTATCTACAATAGGCTTCATCTCTTTCTTTCGATAGAGTAGCAGCACAATCGCATCTAGATGTTCTCATTCTACTAATTCTCATTCGCGCATCGGTTCTACCAATATTAGACATAGCGATGGTAGCAACAAGGGCGACAGTGAAGACGATGTTTTGAAACATTGTATAATTATTTTAATATTATTATCTGTCATTTTTTTTATTAATTTAAAAATATCAGACCATATTTAGTTTATAAATATATATAAATCATAATATTTTATAATTTTATAATTTTATAATTGATAAAGTATAAAACATTGTCCTTATAAAATTAACTGTTTTTCCTGTAATAATCGTAATATTACATATTCTTTAATATTTAAATTCTGTATATTATTAGATTTATTGAATATTTTGTTAGTTAATTTTTTATAAAATGTGTTTTTATTCATAGTAGCATTTTCTTTATCATTAAAATTATACATCGGATAGGATTCGGTTATGATGATTACTATTTTTAGATTATTATCAAAGAATATCCATTCTAAAGTTCCGTAAGAATATTCTCCAATAAACTTGGTGTATGATATTACTTTATTTTCAAATATTTTTTGTGCGAATAATTCCAAATTATTAAAAAGAGTCTTCTTCTCTTCGCCAGACAGTTTATTTATATTTTCAGCATTTAATTTCTTATAGTCGGCAGGATTATCATATATTATTATATAATATCCTGTATCTGCCATTTTAACGCTATGTGTAATGGAATTATTGCTATTATTACACATAATAATGTCATTTATCTTTGGAATCAGGTCTAGTTTAACGAGTTCCTTATATAAGAACTTGCGTTTCATTGAGTTTTTATAATTTTGCTCAATACTATAATCATAATATTGAGCAAAATTAATAATCTTATTTTTGCCATTTATTTTTGTAGTAAAGGTATTCTCGGATAAGTTAGTAATATTTTCATCAGGCCGTATTTTGTATATTTTAGAAAGACATGACTTAACATTATTTTCAGACATATTCTCATCTTGCTTAGTATATATACTTTTACCCGTTTTTAAACTTTTATTATAAGAATATTTATATATATTTTTTCTCAACAGATTATCAAAAGACAAAATAATATCTGATAATTGTTTATCTGTAATATTCAATGTTTCTTTGGCTTTTTTTACTCGTGTAATAGACTTAGTACTACCTTTATTATATTCTATAATATATTTATAGACATTTTCTTCAAATTTTTTATAATCCATCTAAATATTATTTTTATTTTTATTTGAAAATGTGTAATTATAGAAAATTTTATTTGATAAATTAAATATTAATTACGATAATCCTCGTGAAAACTTTGTAACTTTATGGGGGTGGTAGATAAATATATAATATAGACCTTTATAAATAAAAAATTGACTAATATATCTATAATATTCATATATATAGGATATTTAAAGAGTTTTTGACTTGATACACAAAAGGGTCTGTCCGCAACTTTTTATAAATATGGAAAATAACAAGTTCAATCTATGCGTTCTTCCTACGCAAATGGGTAAGACATTCGTTATAGTTAATAAAATAATTGAAAGTCTGAAAAAAGATGATGAGCAAGGACGTAGTATTCATTTTGTATTTACAATGAACAGTCTGTTAAATAACAAGCAATTCTCCAACAGACTTAGCGAAGTCAACGATAAATATGGAGATGGTTCGGTATGTGTATTTGCTTCAGTATATAAGGGATGTTATAAGCATATCAAAAAGACTGAAAATATCTTCAATGAATCTAAAACAAAAACTAAAGACAAAAGCGATTGCCATTGGGATATGCCTAGAATTATTATAGCGTGTAGTAATATCAAGAGATTCAATGATTGTTTTGATGCTATATATAAACTTAATGAAGGAACAACAGATGTAAAACGTGTTTTTGTGTATTTTGACGAACTTCATAAATATATTAAGAATTCTTTCTGTAATATTCGTAAACACATAGAGACAATGAATGATTTTGATATAGTATCTGCAATGTATGGAATGTCTGCTTCTCCTAATAATATATGGAGTGCTAATAAGATGGGTTTCTGGTCTAAAATTAAAATATTACAAATAAATGATTATCGCGATAATGATTATGTAGGATATGAAGATATTAATTTTATATGTGATATTAATGAAAGTAATAAATATGGCGATATTAAAAGTAAAAAACAGGAGTATATAATACAAGGGTTTAATAAAACTGAAATATTTACTATCAATTTTATTAAGAATACGCTTGTAAAATACCCTAATATATTATCTAAAACTGCGAAAGTATTTATACCTGTTAATATTAGACGGATTTCTCATAATTATATTAGAGAACACTTATTTAATTGTGAGAAATCATGTATAATTATTATGCTTAATGGTATTGAGAAAAACATTCAATATAAAAATGAATTAGATGAAATTATTACAATCCCTCTAATATTAAATAATGGAGAGTTAGGAGATTTAATTGCGTTTTACATAGACACTAATAAGTTGAAAAATAGACCAATTATATATATTGGATTTAACTGTGTTGGTATGGGTCAAACACTTATAACTGAAAAATTGGGTAATTTTACAGCCGCTATATTCGGTTATAATAATATATTAAATGATACTATGTATCAATTATTTGGAAGAATTACAGGTAGATTTAAAAACTGGAAAACATATAATTCTACAACAAATGTGTATTGTACACAAATGTGTAAAAATATATGTTGTATTATGGAAAAATGTGCTAAAAATATAATATGTAATCATAATGGTAAGGAATTAGATTGTAATAAATATCTAGAACCATTTAGTAAGGAAAATAAAACAGTTGGTATACATCAGTTAAAAAATAATTTTGAAATAAAAGATATTGAATATATTGAATTCTCTAATTTAATTGATAGTATAGCAGAGGTTTGTAAAGTATTAAGTAATATCTTTGATAGTAAAATAGAATTGAAAGAATCTGGATATTTCTTAAGTATAGATGGATATTATATATCTAAGTATCTCAAGAAATATTATCATTTAAAACATGCTGAACTCAAATGTGAAAATAGACTTATAATAAATGATATGAAGAATATTAATTCATATCATATAAGTAATCAAAATAAAACATTCAAATATATTGTATTACCTGTATATGATACATTTGAATCTAAAGAATGTAAATACTGTATAATGTATAGTATCTAGAAAAAACATACATTATATAACCTTTCTATATTATTTTTTATACTATTATAATCTGTATATTTATTCCTTATTATTAATTATTTTCCAAGTTACCAGAGCAAGAATGCCACCTATAGTCTGTGCGAATATATAAGCAAATAATTTAGCAATACTAATTGTTCCTTTGAGATACATGATAAAACTCAATGTTGAGTTGAAAAACCCGCCGGAAACTTTACCAAACATATAAATGGCTGCTAACAAACCTATAGCAATTGGTAATGGGTCCGTTGATTGTAATATACATAAGAAGAATACATAAGTGCCTACACACTCTCCAAATATTTGATCTAATTCAATCTTATCATACATTATTTTAAAAATACTTTCTAATATTATAATATATTTTAATGTATAAAATTTAAGATAATCATAGTAAATTCAAATTTTTACAAATTTCAAAACATTTACTATTGAATCTTTCTAAATTAAAGGCGGCCGATGCTATATTATATATTTCTATATTCTCTTTTTTGCTTTTATATTCAGTACTAGGATCAAAACATTTATCACATGATAATACAATTATTATTTTATATTTTAATTTTGGATATTTTATAGATATTATATTATCAAGATTTTCGGCATCTTCTATATCGCTTAATATATTATTATATTTTCCATTCTGTTCGTCGTGATGATGGCAACAATGACCATTTCTTAAGAATATTATTTCTTCGTCGCCTTTTTGTAAAATATCTAACAATCTATTACATCTTCTAATATATTTATCTATATCATTTTGTATTAGATTCGCATTATCAAAATCATGATGAAAATATATGTCATATATATTTATTCTATTATTCAAAGGATTTATGAACTTCTTAAAATCATCTTCAATACACTTTGATACACCATTATATGATACACACCAATCAAATGGTAGAGACATTTTTCTGAGATTATATTTTACACAAAAATCGGCAACTTTACAATCTACACCAATAGGCACTATGAGCATATTTAGTTTATACTTTTATTATAATTAATATATACATACTCTTTTATATAAATATTATTACCTTGACCTTTTATATTTATATGTAATATAAATAGCAGTATGAGTGACAAAGTCATAAATAGCAGTATAATTATGAAGAAGCCGAATAAGCACCCATTTAATACAAATAATGTGTCATTATGGTTAGATAAGAGCGAACCATCTATAAGAAAAATAGCAACTGAGTTTATCCTTAAAACCGTTTATATAAATCATGTCCAATTTTTGAAAACATATAAAGTCGCAATTAAAGAAATGTTAGACATATTAAAGACTGACATATTACAATTCTTTATGAACGTAGATGATATCAATAAATCATCTTATTGGATAATGCAGATTATCCGAAAATATATAAATAAAAAGAAATATATAATTAAGATTATAACTGATGTTAAAAATCTTGACGAATCTCTGCCTGTTATAATAGCCGACGATGCGAGTTATTCAGGTTCGCAAATGGCTAATACAATACAAGATAACTTTGAAAATACAAGATTTGACATTTTTATATTAATCCCTTTTATGTCAAATACAGCAATTGATATAATTAAAAAGAGTTATACTGACAATAATAATGAAGGTTCTATTAAGTTTCTCGATACAAGTATATATATTATAAAACCAATATATGAATTGATGTCCAAAGAGAATATTGAAAAACTGTTCTTATATTATACAGATAATCCTAAATATATAAGAGAATACCCTATATACTTTGATCACAAAGTAGCCGACAATTATTCTTCATTTCCCTTGATATATACTTACGGTATAATTCCAAACAATTATAATAAAAAAATAATACATGAATGTAAGAGTAATAGGAAACCTTTTAAAGATATATTTGAAAAGTTAGAAAGAATACCTTTGTTAAAGAATTGTAAGAAAGATATTCCTTATGATATTCACATACCACCTTGTCCTTTACAACCTTATAAACTCAATTTTGAGAAATTATCAAGTTCTACATTAAGAACCAAATTATATACTTACCGAAAAACTAAATCTATGTAAAAATAATAAAAATTGAATGATTTTATTTTAAATTATTTTTAATAAATAAGAATGAGTAAAGTTTGTAATCCTCCTAAAGTATTAAATCCTCGTACAGGAAAATGCGTAAGTGCAAATTATTTAAAGCAATTAAATAAAAAACAAGGGTTGCCATCACTTTTACCTATTCCCATAATAGTCAATAAGGAAAATACTAATGACGAAGAACCTGTAGTACCTATTGTAAAAGTTGCGAAAGTTGCGAAAGTTGCGAAAGTTGCGAAAGTTGCGAAAGTTGCGAAAGCGATAGATTATAAACAATCTATAATAGAGAATCTTATAATATTACAGGACTATGATAAACTGAATAAAGAGCCTTTTAAAGCGAAGGCATATGGAAAAGTTATTGATTCTCTTGAGATATTTGAAGGAACTATAAATAATATGGATGATCTTAAGAATATAAATGGAATTGGCGATAAGATAAATGCAAAAATAAAGGAACTTATAGAAACTGGTAAAATAATGGCTGTTGAAAATGCTTTAAATGATCCGCGATTTTCATTACAGAAAAAATTAGGCAAATTGTATGGCGTTGGCCCTGTTAAAATTAATGAACTCATGAATAAGATTAATAGTTTTGAAGAATTATATGAACATCCTGAATTACTTAATGAAAAACAAAAAATTGGGTTAAAATATTATAATGATATGAATCTACGCATTCCTATGAGTGAAGGGAAAAAACACTATAAAATTATTGATAAAATATTTAAAAAGGTCTATGAAGATATTGAATTTGAACTTGTAGGAAGTTATAGAAGAAAAAATAAGGATATGGGAGATATTGATATTCTTATTAAAAATCGCGACGATTTAGATATTAAAACATTAATATCTGAACTTACTAACGGTGGTTATATCATAGAAACTCTTGCAAGTGGAAAAAGCAAGTTTATGGGATTGTGTAAATTATCTCCCGAATTGCCCGCGAGAAGAATAGATATATTAATCGCAGACCCATCATATTACTACTTTGCTTTATTATATTTCACAGGTTCATATTCATTCAATATATATATGCGAAAAATAGCATTAGAAAAAGGATATTCGTTATCTGAATATGGAATTAAAAATAATACTGATAAGAAATTTATAGATACTAAAGATTTAATTAATTCTGAAGAAGACATTTTCAAATTCTTACAAATACCTTATATTCTTCCAAATAAACGAAATACTATTAATATACTGTTCAATATATATAACAGTATTTCCAAATAAACGAATACTGTTTAATATATTGGAATTAAATATCAATATATTATAAAATATCATATGTTAGATTTCCAAGACGACTATTATATACATCATATCCGCGTAATCTTCTATTATCTCCCAAATCAGGAATATCTTGTAACCCTTGTATATCACAAAGAGGACCTCGCTTAACTTCGAGAATTTCTATATCATTATTATTTATACATAAATTATAATTATTAACATCTATTATATTTGTTTGAGCAGCCAATAAATTTTCTTCTGTTATATATGGCACAAAATTATCAATTGCTAATTCATTAAATATATTTTTTTTCTTAGGTATTTCCATAGAACATTTATCACAAATCTTATCGCATTGTCCTTTTTCTTTTGACATATCTTTAATACCTTTTTCTTCATTTATAATATTATGTATATCTTTGGTATCTTTGGTATCTTTGGTATCTTTGGTATCTTTGATATCTTTGGTATCTTTGGTATCTTTGGTATCTTTGGTATCTTTGGTATCATATATATTTTCCATATTTTCACGTTCTCTTTTATTTTTAATTTCATCTGTATAAATTCTAAAATATATAATGAGGATGCCTATTGTTAATATGAATCCAGAAATATTATCCAATAACATCAGAATTGCTATACATAAAACAGCAATATATAACTGTATTGTAGGGTCTTTAAATAATTTTTTAAAAGGTATTTCAACAATAATAATAATAGCAAACAATACAATGAATGCTAATAATCTAAATGTGTTGATATACATTTATTGTTATATTCCTATTATAATTCATATAAAAAAATGATATATATTATTATATGTATTATAATAATGTTATCAACAAATGGATATAGTATATCAAAAATATCTTTGAAACCCGAAGAAATTGAAAAAATTAAAAAGGAACTGACGATGAAGCCGAAAGTTAATTTTGATATGGGGAATAACAAAGATGCTGAAGAAGTTGTTTTTGAATTGTATAGAGAAACTGATAAAAGAATCTATATACCAAGATATTATGGTTTAGTTAATTATGGTGTTCCAAAAGTCATAAAATCTACTGGGGGTGCTGATATATCTGTAGGTTTTGTAGGAAAATTAAGAGAAGCACAGATAGAACCTATTAATAATTTTTTAGAAGCAGCAAGAAATCCTAGCAAAATGGGGGGTATTATTTCAGTCCCGTGTGGTTTTGGAAAGACAATTATGAGTTTATATATAGCATGTGCTTTGAAGAAAAAAACGATGTTTATTAGTCACAAAGATTTCTTGAATCAGCAATTTATCGAAACTGTCAGAGAGTTTGCACCTGCGGCATCAATTGGAATCATTAAGCAGAATAAGGTAGATGTTGAGAATAAGGATTTTATTATAGCATCCCTACAATCACTTGCTATGAGAGATTATGATAGTAAGATATTCGAGGATATAGGTTTTGTAATCATAGACGAAGTACATCATACAGGCGCACAGGTTTTTTGTAGAGCGTTTAAGAATCTAAATACTCCTATAATTCTTGGATTATCTGCCACACTAAATCGCAAAGATGGAATGCGTAAAGTATTTGAATATTATATAGGCGGCTCTGTATATTCTATTAAAAATAAGGAATATACGGATGTTATTGTCAATATACACAAATACTATGTTCCTGATATAGAATATTCGGCTATCAAGAAAATGTGGAATGGTAAGGAGAATATTGCAGCAATGATTAATAATATATGCTCTTATAAACCGCGAACCGAATATATTATCACAATTTTAATAGAAATACTGAAAAATGAACCTGATAGAAGGGTACTTATATTGAGCGAAAGAAGGAATCAATTAAAATCCATCGAAGATTACATTGTAGAGAAAAATATAGCAAATAAGGACTATGGGTATTATGTCGGCGGAATGAAACAAGAGCAGTTAAATGTATCATCGGGGAAACAAATTATTCTTGCTACTTTTCAATTGGCTTCGGAGGGCTTCAATGTACCAACTCTAAATACTGTAATATTCGCATCTCCTATTTCAGATATTCAACAATCTATCGGGCGTATTCTGAGAGAACGCCCTGAAGATAGAAAATATATCCCGCTATGTATTGATATTTCCGACGAGTTCTCAGTATTCCATAGAAAAACTGGAGCCCGCTTGAGATTCTACAATAATAATAAATACAAAATATCCTATTATCAAGATAATGAAAAAATAGAAATAGATAATGATGATAGTGAAGCATTTAAAGACAATGACGGTAGCGGCGGCGATGATATTAAAGGGAAACCTAAAAAGAAATTAATGTTCATTAATGACGATGAGTAATTAGTTAAAAATATTAATGTAATATAGTAGTAATATAGTAATAAGATGGAAGATGAAGACAATTCTTTCGAAGCTATACTTTGGCTATTTTTAGTAACAATATTAATATTCTCAATTATATATTATATTAATTATTATTTAACTAATAATCATCAAATAATTTTAATACCTGATAATAAAAATGATGAAATATATAATAACATTCATAATGATAATAAAAATGATAACAAATTAAAAAATGTTATTAACAATCCACCCCCGCCTAAACTGGTTAACTTATATAATGAAGATTATAAAAAAATGGAAAATAAAAATGACATAGATTATGTAAATAAAAATACTATATTATTATATAATGATGAACAAAGAAATGATTTAAAAAAAGAGAATGATAATTTTGAAGTAGAAATAATCAGGCCTTTCATAAAAAATAATACTTTTGATAATGATTTAGAGAAAGTATATGTAGATGATATTGCGGATAATATTGATCCTAAAAACAACTATAATGAAATATATGATTACAGCGTGAAACTTCAAAAAACAGATTTGCCTATAGCAAATGTACCTATATGTATGTTGAAAGATAATAAACCTCTTAAATTATCCGAAAGATAAAACATATAAAAATATAAGTATATATATAAATAATCTCATAAATGTTTAGATTTATAATGTTATCATTGCTATCTGTATCAATTGCTTTTTCTAATTTTAATATTGCTTCTTCGAGTACATCATTTTCAACATCATATATTTATCCTATATATCCTCTTTATCCTATAAATAATAGTTATCAAACGTATTATACAGATTATACAGGGTATGATAATATTTACAAATATAAACTATTTGAAATTAAAAATGATAGATTAGGTATAATAGATGCTATAAAAAGTTCTTTTCGTTCCTTATATTATCCTTTTGAAAGAAAAATACCGCTATATGCCAATATATTTACAAATAGAAGTTAAAGTAATAACTGTAATAAAGGCAATAATATTTATTAAATATTATAAAAATATATAATTTAATATTTTTTTATATATCATAGATATATTACCAGTGTTTTGTAATGTCTTATTTTTTTTATTATGTAACAATTTTTCATTATCTTCAGTTTCCATAGATTCCATCTTCCGCGTTGCTTTATATATACCAGACATTTCACATTCCCTAACATACTTATATTTATTTTCAATAAAATAATATCCTATCATATATTTTAATGTTATTACAATATTATATTTTTATAGTATAAATTTTATTAGATTATGTTATTATAATATTATAATTATTTTTGCTATTTATTTTTATATCTATTATGCAAGATTTGCTTAGTATAAACTTGCGTCCTTGTTGAGCCTTACTTAGGGTGTCAAATGTTCCGATGTATTCACAGAAGTCTTTGATAGCCTTATGAGAATATCTAATATTTAACTTGCTAAAGAATATTTTGGCAATTACTATATATTTGAGTGATAGCATTTCTGTTTTGCTATATTCCGTAATATATTTGCGACTATTTTCGACATCCATATATTTTATTTTAGATATCAAATTTTTTATGATTAGTTCATTAAAAATATCCTGTGTATTTGCTATATAATCTCTCAAATAAAAGAAAGAATCTATTGTAGAATTGTCCTCTATTCCTTCATTATTTTTGAGAAGTAATAATGAAGGTCTTACAGTATCTCTAATTTTTCCGCGCACAGACCACGCCGGAGTACTATCATATAGATAAGGTATCTTATTGATATTAGCACAATCAAGAATATGTCGCTTTTCTATACTCAATAATGGTCGCCAAAACATCATTCCTTCAATCTCTTTAAGTACCTCCATTCCGCAAAGATTGTTGTAATTGCTTTTATTTAAAATATTAGTTATGACATTTTCAAAACAGTCATCTTTGTTATGTCCTAGTAAAATATATGTTCTATCATTCTTGATATTCAAGCGATACATATCATATCTTATATTTTTCGTAATATCCTCGTATAAATCGCGTAAGCCGTTGTGTAAACAATTGTTGCGAGAGATTTCTTTGATAGTTCTTAAATATAATTTGATGCCCAATTTATTACAGTAATAATTTACGAAATCCAATTCATCCCCTGAATGTGTGCGATTATTATAGTTTATATGAATGGCAATTATATTCTTAATTTTATTAGAATTATAAGTATCTTTGATATACTTACATAAATACAAGGCTACCATACTATCAACGCCCCCAGATAATGACACGATAATTGTAGAACCATCCTTGAGTTTCTCTATTTCATTCCGCATATTCTCGTGAATAATCGGACTTACAACAGAAACTATTTTATTATCTTCAAGACATCTTGGGTCTAATATATCCTTATTTATATATTCCCACGATTTTACCCTCTTATTTATTTTCATAGATAATAGATTGATATCTTTGTAAATATTATTAAGAGTTGCTTGAAGATATCTTCGACACTTCAATTTATCTTCAGTATTAGCCTTTTCATATAATTCAATATATATACTGATGATTTCATATATTTTGTCAATATCCTTAAAATGCCTATATGGCAAATATATAAAACTCAATTCGTCTATAGTAAATATATCTTGTTTATTATTATATAATAATATGTTAGAAAAATTTACTGCTTTTCTGGAAAACTCGACGATATCTATATTAGTATCATAAACTCTCTTAAAATGTCTTGAAATTTGATCTAATAATATAATATACGCAATTATTGTTTTATTATCAAAGAAAAGAGGATTTTTTTTATAACTTTCATAAATATAACTTGTGCTTTCTATGTATTTATAGTACTTATCGCATAAATATACATCTATCTTACTATTTTTAGAAAACCAATAATCCCTATTGCTAAACCATTCATCATATAATTCATTTAAAATATAAAGTTCATACATATAATATTATGATGATATAGTTTTATATCTATACTTTTTCATATTCATCATTATCACTTATATCTCTATTATTTTCATAGATGTATACCTTATCTTTTTTATCATATTGAGTTTTGCTGTCAGAATTCAGAGAATCATCGATTGCTTTTGCAGAATCTTGGATATCTTGGATATCTTGGATATCTTGGATATCTTGGATAATTATTGATTCTGTGCGTTTTTTATTATTTAATTTAGATACCAATTCGTTATTTATACAATGATTGAGTAGTTTGTTATATTTGCTTTGTAAAAGTTGCAGTTCACTGTTTTTTTGAAGTAACACATTATTTAACTTATCTACTTCTCTGACATAATAATTATTATCAATGTTTCTTATGCTCTTTGAGACATCAATCGTATCTTTTGAGAAAATATATAGAAGATTATCAAACATAATATTATATGTTATTAGTAAAATATAATTATATAGTTTTATATATTATTATTATTTACAAGATTGTTTATATAAAGTAAAACAATATGATAAAAAGAAATATATTGTATTGTTATATTTTTATGTTACAGTATTTCTAATATGGTAGTAAATATTTATATTTTTACTATAAAATTACTTAAAGTTTAGTAAGTTTAGTTTCGCATTGTAATGTTTTGAGATTACGTCGCGTTCCTTTAGGACAACGTTTTAATTTAGAATTAGGCTTTTTAATCGTCTTACCAATATGTTTATAAACACATTCCTTTGTTATTTTATTTCGCACCATTCCTTTAGGGCATCTCTTTAATTTAACAGATATAATATTATTTTTGCTTTTTCCCGAATCTGCTTTTGATTTTATTTTAGAAGAAGATTTAGATTTTATAGAAGATAATGTAGTAGGTAGTTTTATAGGCGCGATATCATAAAGGTCTAATTCAAAACAACCTGTTTTGATAGTAAATTGGTCTTTTTTAAAGGGTTTTGCTATCACAGTATATTCGTTTCCTTTTTTACTTATAAGTTCAAATATTATATTACGCGGTAATAAATATTCCTTTTCATGTTTAAATGCGGTTGTTGATACCATATTTATAAAAGGCAATCCTTCTTCTAAATATATTTTATAAATAAAGGCTTTTGCACCAGGCAGAGCGAAAGATTTAGCAACATTATATGTGGAAGAAATAGATGTATAATTCTTAATTATTGTCATATCACCAATATTTTCAAATTCATTACCATTTGTATTAATATATTTTTCCTTCATTCCTCTATAAAACACTTTATGAATATATTTTTTTTCATATCGCGGTGCTGCTTCAACAAAACCCTTATCTATTTTAGTAATAATTGTATCTATATAATTTTTAAATTGTATATTATTAAAGACCTTTTTATGATAGAACATTGATTTTATATCATCGCTTACTACATTATAATTATTATATAATTCGGGATTTAATAAATTTTTATTTATATAATTGTACATTGTCAAACTATATTGATGCAACATAAATGACATTAATTCATCAAAATATACGTCTTCGTATGCATGTTTAAAGTTAACCTTTCCTATTGAATTTTTAGACATTTTAATTATGCCTATTGTTGATAATTCTAACAACTCCTTATTTATATAAGTATCGCCAGTGGTTTTTGAAGTTAACTCCATAATTCGGTTTTTTTTCAATACTTTGTTTAAATTTTTAAGATTAACAATAACTTTTTTCCCAATAAAATATCCTATATTATAGAAGATTTCTGGGTTATAATATGTTGCCTTCTTAAGCAAAGCATTATTTGATATAATACATCTTTTCATTTCATTATTAAACATAAGTAATGCCTTGTTAATACCATATGCTTTATTATTTAAAATGATAACTACATTATTCGCATCATTATTAAGATAATCATTAATAGGTATATTATCTAAATTAATAGGATCATATACTAACATTTTCTAATAATTCTATAATATAGATATATATAAAAAAAAATATATAACAAAAAATGATATATAAATATATTAATATTAATATTTAAAACAAATGCAAGGAATAATTAGTTTTTCTAACAGAATTGCTTTAAATATTAAGAGTAATGACCACAAAGATGATATATTGAGTGATTTGAGCACATTGTATAAAATTAAGATATTACAGAGGCATCATCATAATCTAGATAATAGTAATGTTAACGTAGTAACTACTAATCATCTAATGAATTTGCGTTCAAATGGTAATAGATACTATCTTTATTTTACCCTATATAATGATATTGAAACTATGTATTATATAGATAAAAAGATACATCCAGGATATCAAAGACCGCGCATTATCTTTGGCAGAGGACTTTTTGATAAAAAATTATTTAAAAATACTCTTATTGATGGTGAAATGGTTAAATGTAAAGATAATACATGGACATTTTTAATTAATGATATAATTTGCTATGAAGGTAAATATCTTAATAATAAAACTCTACCAGAAAGACTGAATATTATTTATAATCTGCTAGAAACACAATATACTCCAGATAGTACTATAGATGTATGTAATTTTAAAGTAAAATGTTATTTCAATATGTATAAAGAATCTATCGAAGAATTACATAAACTTGCTAAAAATCTCAATTATACTTGTAGAGGCATATATATATGGCCGTATGACTTAAAATATAAACCTAAACTTTATAATTATGATGAAACTAATGTTATCGATGTAGTAAGAAAAACGAAGGATATTACTGAATTTAAAACTATTGAAAATCATAATATAGAAATTATTAATGATAATAATAATGAAATTAAACGCACAAACTCAACAAATTCTCTAAATATAATTGATAAAGTTAAGGAAGTTAAGGAAGTTAAGGAAGTTAAGGAAGTTAAGGAAGTTAAGGAAGTTAAGGAAGTTAAAGAAGTTAAAGAAAATATTGTAGATACTAAACAAACACACGCTAATACTTGTAATGATAACGAAAAAATATTGTTCTTGATGAAAACCCTCGAACCAGATATATATAATATCTATGAAACAGAAAATGTTAATGATAAATCTATTGGCATTGCTCTAGTACAAACCATGAATGATAGTAAAATATTGCGAACTGCTTTTAGAGATAAGAATGCCATGACAGTTCTCAAGTTCGCATGTACATTTAGTGATAAATTTAAAAAATGGAAGGCGGATCGTCAAATATAAAAATTGATTATTTAATTTGATATTATTATATCAATATGGCTGATTATAAAAATTATACTCTTGAAGAGTTAATTGAGCATTGTAAAAGTATTAATATTCCGTATATGAGTAAGCGGAATAAAGTATATATAGAGAAAACACTTATTAAAAATATTAGAAAATACGAAAATACTATGAGAGAAGCATTAGGCGATATTAATGAGATTATAGTATCACAAGATGAAGATGAAGACGATGTTTATGATGAAAAATTAAATGTAATAGTTAATGAAATTATATGGACTATAAGCAAAAAAAATGCTGTAATTGATGATAAGTATAAGAATATTAAAGATAACTTACAGCAAGTTATTAAAATGTGTCATAATATATTGTATGGTAATGCTATTGTAGGTGTAAAAGCGCAAAATGATATTATGAAGATTTTAACTATTCATATATTTAAATCTCAATTTGCCGACGAAAATAGTGAATTATTTAAAATATGTAAAAAGTTTCTTAATGACGGTGAAATGTCTCAAGAAAGATATGATAAATATATGGGATATTGTAAAAATATAAAAGAGTTTCTTAAAACTGATAATCCATTGAACGAGTGGAGAATGTTTATTATGAGTTTTGCTATTAAAATATTCAAAAATTCTATATATAACGAAGAAGATTGTAGATTCAGTTTTAATGATGAAGCTTCATTTATGAAACTTATTGATGTTATTTGTAAAATAGAGATTAATGAAGATTTTGTAGATGCATTCGCTACATCTTATGGAGATGTCCACGAAGCGTTTCGCGAATATGGAGGAGGTAAGGGTTCTAAAGAATTGGGGCAGTTTTTCTCACCCAGACATTTAATTAATATTATATTTCACGGTTGTGGATTTAATGATATTATCAAGAGTTATGAAAATCCCACAATATATGATTGTTGTATGGGAACCGGGGGATTACTTACACGCGCATATAGTAATGGAAACATTATTCCTGGTAATATATATGGTTGTGAAGTAGAAAAAGACACTATTAAGTTTGGCGAATGTTCTATATTTCTAACAACAAATAACTTTAATAGTAATATAATTAAATGTGATAGTTTATGTGAAAACCCTTATTTGATTACAAATAAATTTGATATTATATTTACGAATCCACCATTTGGAACTAGTATGAATTATAAAGCTTTGCAAAAAAGATTTGATTACTTTAAAAAAGACGATACTACTAGATTTGAAGATATATATCCTATTTCTGTTAATAATGGTACAAGTTTATTTATTCAACATTGTATATATATGTTGAAAGAAGGAGGAGTATGTGCTATTATTCTTCCGCACGGAGAGTTATTTGATAGTACATCATTTATAAAATTAAGGAAATATATGTGCGAATCTGTAAATGTATTAAAAATTATTTATGTTCCGCCAAAAACATTTTCTCATACCAGTATTGAAACAGCCGTTATAATATTTAAAAAGGAAAGTTCTACCAAACATATTGAATTTATGGAAATCACTACAAAAGAATGCGAAAGTATTAAAAGTAATATGATTGTTCCTATCAAAAATATTAAGAATAATAATTACAATTTTAAAATATCAAGTTATACAAAAACAGAGCAAATCCAATACGGCGAAGATGTAATCGTAAAAACTCTCGGTGAAGTTTGTGAGATAGTTAAAGGTGAAAAGAAAAAAAGCAAAGATGGTAAAGAAAGTGGATTATATCCATTGTATTATTGTTCAATACTTGGTAATTTATACCTTGATACATACGATTATACCGGTGAAGGTATTATAATTAATAAAACAAATGGATCTGGAAAAGCTATGGTATATTTTGGATATGATAAATATAATGTTGGTGAAACAACATTACATTTTAAATCAAACGATAGTGTATTATATACAAAATATGTATATTACTATCTATTTCATAATATAGAATTGTTGCAAAAATATTATAAAGGTGCTAATCAAAAATCTATTGTTGAAGAAGATTTATTTAAGATTAAAATCCCTATCCCATCTCTTGAAAGACAGGACGAGATTATTGGAATATATGAGAATATCGCAGAAGAGCATAAAAAATATTTTCTAGATAAGATTGAGCAAGAGAATGAACATATTGAAATGTTGAAGAAGATAGCAATCAGTCTATTTAATAACTAATAGCGAAGTCTGTAATTGCTCCGCCGTAAAATCTCCATAAATTAGTATTAGGTATTTTATTATCAATATTATTTATATATTTTATTTTTTCTTCATCATCGTACATATCACATAAAATATGATAGTTGTTATCATTAATCTGCTTAATAACATTTATACATTCTTGCCGACTGTAATAATGACAAGATTCTTTTGAATATGTATTATACCACGTAAAATCTTTTAAATCTTTAAATAATCTATCTATTGAAGGCAGGTCAAGATGTTCATTATCGCATCTATATTTATCATAATCTATTGTAGAATGAATATTATACTTATTTAAGTGCTTTGTAATCTTATTTGTATTCCACTTATCTCTATAATCTTGTTTTAAAAGTTCTAATAAAATAGCACTAATATCTTCACAACCATCGTATTTTTTAACAACACTATATCCGTCGCAATATTCTGTATTATCTTTTGTATTTTCAGGCTTATTAATAAATTTAATATCAGCATATGATAATCCTATATTATATATTAGATATCTCAAAACATCCACTATGTTTTTATAATCAGATTCTTTATTAAAAGCCTCTATATAAACGGGCATATAACAGTGTAATATTTTATTTAAATTTTTCCCATCTTCTCCTTTTTTATCTGGTCTCATACCTCTTCCAATAGATTGAATAATATCTTTGTAAGACCTTTTGGGATCACTCATATAAACTATATCAATCTTTTCAAAATCATACCCCATACTATATTGATCGACGACATAAGCGATACTATATTCAGTATTCTCAAATGTATTAACATTTTCGTAAGTATATTCTAAAATTATAGAATCATCTTTGAAGTTTTGCGATATCAATAAGAATGGTTTAATATTTGTTTTTTTTCCTTTATAAAATTTATAATGAAGTTTAAATAAACTTTTAGCATTTTCTTGCGAATGATGAAAACTAAAACCATATTTTTTATTATGTTCCATAAAACCTTTCAAATAATATTGAAGTATATCGGGGCTATTTTTATCAGTATTAAATATGTAAGGTTTAATATTACTTAAATAATTTTCATTTATTAATTCACTACATGTTATATTAGATATGATATTACCAAATATTTTATTGTGTTCAGTAATACAATTCATATTAGGTGACGCGGAAGAAAATATGCGTTTTGATATGTGAATATTATCATTTAATATAAAACATCTATTGTTTTCGATATCATTATTATATATCCAATTTTCAAGAGACCAATGTGCTTCGTCAAACCATACAACAATATCTTTAATTTGATACTTTTTAATATTTTCACATATCTTATTTAAGGATTGAATACATGATACAATAATTGTAGGTTCTGTTATATTATCAGATATGTCTGTTGCTAATTTATATTTAATATTAAGTATATTTAAATATTTATTGGAAATATTCTGTTTATTTATAATAAATCGCGGTGAAAATATTAATATTATCTTTGGTTTTAACATATTAAATAAATTATATACTATGATTGTTTTTCCGCCACCAGTTGGTAAAACCAAATAACATCTATTGTTTTTAATTAACTCTTCGCCCATTTTAATAATAATATCTTCTTGGTATGGGCGCAATTTATTAACTCCTACAATATTAATTTTATTAATCGCATCCCTATTATATTCATAAGTATCTACAATTTCTGCGATATCTGTTGTATCCTCAATATCTGTGATATCATCATTGTGAATTTGTCTAATATTTTTGTAAAATAGAGATATCCCTGTATTTATGTTTTCGATATCTATGTTTTTTACATTTAAACCTAATATAGGAAACTCTTCTAATAATATTTTGTTAAATATGTCTAGACCATCTTGAAATATAAACTCTCGCGAACCTCCATTATTTACTATATATTTATTAATATTTTGTAAATTGGGAAAATCATGATTATATTTAGATTTCAAAAGTTTTAAATGTGATTTATAGATTATCTTATCATATTCTGTATAATGTAGAGAATATTTATCAGTTTTATTTATGACATATAATGCTATATATTTAGATTTATGAGAATGCTGTTCGTGACTATTCTTGATTCTTTGTAATGGATTAGATGTGTATCCAAACTTATATTTTTTCTCATAATCCCAATCATTATTTTGTTGAATATAAATATATTCTAACATTTATTATATAGATGTATTATAATAATCAATTTTTTATATATGTGCTTACTTCATAATTGCTGGGAGTTTGTCATATGATTTGTAATTTATTAGGGTGAAATCGCTATATTTCAGAGATTCTATCCATTTTATTTTGTCATCCAAAGACGTTTCAATTGCAGGCGCGGCCTTTTCAATTATAACACGCGGACTCTCGTATATTTCTAAATCTATTTGTTTTTTTACCTGTTCTACGTGTTCCTCATATATATGAGCGTCGCACAAAGACAAGCATACTTCCGAAGAGTTCAGATGTAATACGCGGGCAATTATTTGCGTCAATAGAGCAGTACTTGCGATGTTAAAAGGAAGACCCAAGAATAAATCAGAACTTCTCATAGTAAGATGACAACATAGACCATCTTTAGATTTATTAAAGATATAGAGAATATGACACGGGGGCAGCGCCATAATATTTAAATCTACAGGATTCCACGCAGATAACACAGCGCGACGACTATTTTCTTTAAGTAATTCTGTAATAACATATTTAATCTGATCAACTGCGATATTATTTTCTTCTATAGATTCTATAGATTCTCTAGATTTTTTAGATATATATTTCTTACCAAACATGCGCCACTGCCAACCATACACGGGACCCAACTCGCCTTCTTCAAAATCTATTAGACCTACACTATCTAAATATTTGCGCGACGAATTACCATTCCAAATATTAACATTTTTATCCTTAAGTTCATTGGCATCAGTAGAACCTTTGAGAAACCACAATAATTCTTCTACGATGCCTCTAAAAAATACTTTTTTAGTAGTAATCAATGGAAATGATGATGAAATATTATCAAACTTAATCATACACCCAAACTGTGAAAATACATTACCATTCCTTGTATTTTTATATTCCCCATTTAAAGTATCTTTTAATAGATTAATATAACCTTCTTCATTTTTATAAAACATCTTGTTATCGTATAATTATATAGCAAATACTATTTATATATTTAATAATAATAGATAATTATAAAAATGAAAGAATGTCCTAAAGATAAAATATTAAATCCAAATACTAATAGGTGTGTAAATATTAAGGGGGCGATTGGTAAAAATTTAATGAAAGATAAAAATCAACTTAATATTAGCAATGAAAATAATAGTTGCTATATAGATAGTTTATTGGTCGCATTATTTCATTTTAAGAATAGAGTAGTATATAATATGTTCTTTAAAAATAAACTCGAACACAAATATGCTTCGCGAATTCAAGAAGAATTATATAATATTTATAAGTATATTAATAAAAACGAAAATACAGAAAATAAACAATGTAATATGATAAGAAAATATTTAGAAAAATATTATAGAGAACTTGTAATGATTAATGAAAACAATAAGATTTTTTTTAATAATATGGACAATTGGCTTACACAACAGATTGATATATTTGAATTAATTACATATTTAGATAAGATATTTGAATTTAAAAATAATGTAAATGTTAAAGATGGTAATAATAAATACAAGAGAAATATGATATATGAAGTATCATCATCATATTTAATGCGTAAAAGCGAATTTGATATATCTTCAATAATACCAAATCGTATTGATAAATATGATTTTGATAAGAAGAATTATTTTAAAAATTCTAAAGGGAAACTTATAAAACATTATGAGAAAGAATATAATATATTGAAGACAAATGGTGTTCTGCTTATTGAAATATATAGAAATATGGGATATGAAAATAAATTAACTACTAAAATTATTTATCCAAATACTATAAAAATAGTCGGGGATAAAAAAGAGTTAAAATTAAGGTCTATTATATTACACAAAGGCGATACTGTAGAATCAGGACATTATACTACATTATTAAAAAGAAATGGTAAGACATATGAATATGATGATATCCGCGAAACCAAAGTTCGAGAAATTACTGAAGAATATGAGAGAAAAATGCGAAAAAACATAGTATGCCTACTATATTCGCGATAGTTAAACCATAATATTTCTAAAAATCAAAAATAAAATTTGAGTACATAACTTTATTTATTTAGAAATTTCTAAAAAACTTTTGAAATAATTGAAAATAAAAAGTTATGTACTCAAATTCTAAAATCAAAAAATGATTATTATTTGGTTTCCAAGACATAATAAGGATTGTTATAGAAACGCGCAGAGATTATTGAATTAAATCATTATTAATAATAATACAATAATATAATAATAATATAATAATATAATAATACAAAGAATGAAGCATACTATAATTGGAGCAGGTATTACAGGATTATATTTAGCATATAATTTATTATTAAACAGAATACCATCTGCTGATATAGTTATATTTGAAGGTTCAAAAAGAATTGGTGGACGTATTTATACAAACGAACATAAAGGGTTTAGATATTCAGTTGGGGCAGGGAGATTAGGAAAGAAACATAAATATGTTATGAAACTAATAAAGGATTTTAAACTTAAAGACCAAATAATAAATATTGGCAAAAATACTAATTATTTTATAGAAGGTCGCTTAATGAATGAAGAGCAATTATTAAAACACTATAAATCTACATTTAAAAGCCTAAAAGAATTATGGAAATATGCTATTGAAAAAAAATTAAATGGCAATAAATATGACCCCAATCTATATAATTTACATAACTATTTTTCTTTAATATTAAATGCTAATGAAGTAGAGTTACTCAAAATATCATTAGGATATCAAGGTGAGATGTATGATATGAATGCCTATAATGGTATTCTAACATTGCGAAAAGATTTTGATATTCGGAATAATGAATTTTTTGTATTGCGCGACGGAATACAAATATTATGTGATGTATTGTATAAATATATAGTAGATGCAGGTGTTTCTGTTAATTTTTCATCAATTTTAGAAGATGTAAAAGATGATGATAAAACTATTAGAGTTAATGGTAATATCTATAACTATTCGAAATTATATTTAACCCTTAAAAGAAGCGATTATATGAAAATAAATTATTTTAAAAAATATGATTATTTATTTAATACTGTTAGTGATGGACATTTATTAAGAATATTTGCACAATATAAAGATGTCTGGTTTAAGGATATGCCAAAGATACTTACGCAAAACAAACTACAGTTTATTATTCCTATAGATTATAATAGCGGTTTAATACAAATCAGTTATAGTGATAGATATAATGCCGATTTCTGGAACGCTTTTAAGACTGAAAAAGATGTCAAAAAATATTTAACAAAAATATTAAATGAAATGTTTCCTGAAAAAAATATTAAAGAACCTGAATGGATTACTATGCATTTTTGGGAATCTGGTGATCATATGTGGAATGTCGGAGTAAATACAAAAAATATACAATATAAAATAGACGAGATATTTATCCCCAAAGATATCTATATATTAGGAGAAACATATAGCGAACGTCAAGCATGGGTTGAAGGCGCTATAGAAACAGTTCATAAAAAATTGAATATTTAATTTATTTTAATTTATTCGAATTTAATGCGACCTATGAAGGCATGTACAATCATTGATACTGCCTCCGCAGAAATTAGTACAAAAGAATTGCGGGCTGCGAGTATTTTTACGAATTACTTCATCAAAACCCTTATTTTTATTATAAACGTTTTTACTAACAATGATCTTATTGTTTTTCATAAGGATATTCAAGATATTATAAGTAATATCCAACTTATCCTTAATACTGATTTTATTAGCGATTGACATAAGTTCTTTATATAATTATCTTCATAAATCTTAAATCAATTTTTATATTAGACATAAGTAAATATTAAATTATGGAAAATATTACAAATGATTTCTTATTATTTTTAATGTTATCTTTCTATCTATTTCCAATAATTTATGTGTATATATATTATGACAATAATCCCAGTGTATCTAATATAATATCCAATGATGATTCTAAATATATTATATTATTTTTCATGATTCTTATGGGTATTACGACAATACTCTATGAATACAAAAGAAATGATATATATTCGCTCATAATAATAAGCATTTTACTGGTATCAATATATATACTAATATATTTTACAGAAGACCATATATTACATTATATTTTCGCGTCTATCGCTTTTATATCAATACTATTATTTATGATAAGACACTGCTATAGAGAATGTAATCAAAACTGTTATATATTATTTGTGCTATTATATACGCAAGCGTTATTATTGTTATTACTTATAGTAAATAAAGACGATGCTATATTTTTATATGAAATATTATATTTATTAAACTTTGCGATATTCTATTTATATATTCATAATAAATAGAAGTAAATTATGGAATGGATAATACTTTCTGTCATTCACAGTGTAATAGTTGCTGGTTTAATATTGTTTTTGAGATACGACGAAACCCCTAGTAATATTTTTCCAATTATAGCGAATGTCATAGTAGGTATTTTAAGTTTACTCTATATATTCTCTTTTTATAAATTTTATTATCTAAAGACAGAAATTATTAAACCAAAATATTATATATATTCTTTTATATTATTTATAGTTATACTTTTAGGATATTACATTATAAAAACGTGTCCTAACCCAGCATATTTTAGAGTCTTCGTCGCTCTTGAAATTATATTCATGTTACTATTCGCAATATACTACGAAAAAAATGTAAAAATATCATATCAAAGTATTTTAGGAATTATGTTAGGATGTATGGCTATTATCTTAATATCTATTGATAATATATAATAAAATTTATCTATCTTGTCAAAATCCTATAATATAATTAAGAAAAAATGAAAGCAAATAATATAAAAAATATACAGCATTTAATTTTTAGGATACTATAATAACACTATAACATAAAGAGTATTTGGTAATATTTAAGGAAGAAACGGAGCAATTGTTATTTTTTTCCTTTCCATATTAACTTTAGCACCATCAAGAGTCTTCGAACAATTCATATCGGTAACATCAGAATCTTTCGAAATCCTAAAGCGAATAGGAATTACAAGTCTTTTAGTATTTTTAGAATGCTTAAAAGTACTCGCAACAGATGATGATGTAGCACTATGTCCGTATCCTACTCTTGCGGCAACACTATTAGAAATACCACGAGAAACACCTCCGCTCCTTGTATTAGAACTGCGAGTAATTTCGCGTTCTTGAACAACTTGCTTCTCTTTGCTAAGAATCATAATACTTAAATAAATTAAACCTACAGTTTCCGATGTCTTTTCAATTCCAAGTTTTTTCTCATCTTCTGTAAGTTCTTCGCCCATATTCTTACTACGCGATGCCGTCCATTGATATTTTGCCTTTGCATTTTGATAAAATACATTATTTTTTTCATTTTTATCAACAGGAATAGACCACATGATACCGTCTCTATCAATATTAAACGGCGTATAGTTGTCTTCATCAAAATATTCAGGTTCTTCAAAATCTAAAGCAAAACCGAGAGCATAATCGTTATTATTATTATATTCATTTTCAATATTAAGATTATGTATCTTTATTACAAACGGTCCTTCTTCTGCTATAACATAATAACATTTAGTTTCTTCATTCTCAATAGTCTCTACTTCATACTTCTTGGTAAATTCTTTTAGATCCCATTCATTAGTATATACAAGACTATCTTTTCCTTTACCAAAAGTAATATTAAAATTCACATTTGTCTCATTAATTGTATTTTCGGCGGTAATATAGGAAATAGGAATGTAAGTGCTAATTTTGGAAACAGCATCGGTAGCAGTTGCTGAAGTAGTTGCGGACATTTGTAATTGAGTAATTAATTATAAATACTCAACAATCAATTTTTATATTTTATAGTAGTTAATTACATTATTTTGATTTTAGAATTTGAGTACATAACTTTTTTTATTTAGGAATTTATAAAAAACTTTTGAAATATTTGAAAATAAAAAGTTATGTACTCAAAATTTTAATGTTCAAATTCTAAAATAATTTTTTGAAGATGATCTAAATAATTGTATAACTACTTGTGTTTAATTCATAAGCAATTCTTGAGTCCCCTATATATAATATGATAAGTTATTGGCAAATATAAAGAATCATCGCTAAACTCGTGTATAGTTGAATTATTGCTTGAAGTATCCCTATATTTTTTAGAAACACACATAGTGCAAATATTTATTCTAAAACATTAAATAGAAAAGAACACAAAAATACAATGTCTTCTAAATCTTCTAAATCTTCCTTATCTTCTATGTCTTCCAAGTCTTCCAAATCTTCCTTGTCTTCCAAATCTTCCTTGTCTTCCAAGTCTTCTAGTTCTGCCATAAAAGACAATGAATTACATAATATATTAAATATAGATACTGAAACTCTTCAAGATAAAATAGTTAAAAACTCACAATCAAGTAGTTCTTCGAGACCAGATACTGTTGTTATTGCAAATATACAGAAATATTTATATAATCTAACTATAACTGATTATAAAGTAATGTGTGGTAACGATGATGAGATTAAGATGATGGCAGAAACATTAGAATGCGACGTGAAACAACTTAAAAAGTTCTGCAAATATATCAATGTTTTCATTGAAAATATCAAATTATCTCCAAAAGATATCAGAGATAAAATGAAGCCTAATATGACTATTAATGATTTGCCAAGTGATTTACGATTACATATAATAGAAAAATACAAAAATATTTTTAAAGAAATAAAATATGTATTAAAAGATTGGATACTAAAAGAAAATTTAATTTTTGACACTTTGTCAAAAAATCCTAATGCCATAGATTTATTAAAAAATAATGAAACTAAATTATATTGGCCCTATATATCAATGAACCCAAATGCAATTGAAATATTAAAAAAAAATACAAATAAAATAGATTGGAAAATATTATCTGGAAATCCAAATGCTATTGAATTATTAGAAAATAAAATTATAGAAGAAAATAGTTTAGGATATAATGAATTGTATAATTTACATTCTTCAAAAAAAATAGATTGGTTTGAGTTATCAAAAAATCCAAAAGCTATAAAATTAATAAAAAAGTATAAAAATAAAATAGATTGGAAAATAGATTGGAAAGGTTTATCTGAAAATCCAAAAGCTATTAAATTATTAGAAAAAAAAATTATTGAAGAGAATGAAATGGATATAGAAGAATTTAACAATTTAGATTATTCTAAAACAATATCTCGAAATATGTTATCGTCAAATCCAAAAGCAGTAGGATTATTAATAAAATATGACATAATAGATTGGAAATATTTATCAGAAAATCCACACCCAAAAGCAATAAAATTATTAGAAAAAAAAATTAATAAAGAAAATAAAATGACTCAAGAACAATTAAATAGATTAGATGAATCTAATAAAATATCCTGGCGACTTTTATCGAGAAATCCAAATGCGATAGAATTATTAAAAAAAAAAATTAATAAAGAAAATAAAATGACTCAAGGACAATTAGATAGTTTAGGTCAATCTAATAAAATATATTGGCCCTATATATCAATGAACCCAAATGCCATTGAATTATTAACGGCGGAAGAAAATAAAAATAAAATAGATTGGTTATTTTTATCAGTAAATCCAAATCCAAAAGCCATAGAATTATTAAAAAATAATTATGAACAAATATCCTGGCCGCAGTTTTCGGCAAACCCTAGCATATTCACTAAAGTGTTTATAAATAAATATTAAATACTATGTAACTAAATGAAAATATAAAAATAATTCTATGAATGACCACAAAAATGCTTAATATTGATTATTTTTTGAAGTCTTGTAATATCTTTCTACACATAACAAAACATTTACTACATATTTTCATAAGATATTCCCCCCCTAAAGAATAATTCAGTAAATATAATATTGTAATATATAAGAATAATAAATGGAATGGGTATATTTATCAGTTTTACGGAGTACAATAATAGTAGGATTTATATTATTTATAAAATATGACGAAACACCTAATTATATATTTCCTATAATTATAAATATAATAGTCGGCATATTTAGTTTAATATATTTACTATATTTTTTTAGAAATGATAAAAATATTATAGATATAATAAGTAATCCTAAATATTATATATATTCTCTCGTGTTATTCTTTGTAACTTTTATTAGTTATTATATAATAAAGATATCTCCCAATCCAGCATATTTTAGAACTTTTGCCGTATTTGAAATTATATTATTATTATTATTTACTATATATTATAATAATCACTTTAGCATAAATCTCCAAGGAGTTATAGGTATTATATTTGGTTGTATATCTATTTTACTTATTACACTCGATAATATTATATAAAAATATAATTATATTATTATTAAATGTCGGACATAAAAGAAAATATTATAAAATACAAAATAATCTTAACAAAACCCGACAATATAGTAGCATCTGATATCTACAGTAAAATTAAATATATTACTTCAACTGATAAAAGAACTCTTGTTTGTAATACAGAAAAATATATTTACAATCATATTTTATTACCTATTTACGAAAAGAAAGATGTTGAAGAAATAATATATAACTATGGAATACAAAATGCTATACAACATTTTATATTAAATAAAAAATACTATAATATTATACTAGAAATTGTAGATAATGACGAATCAAAAATATATATTGGTATAGCATTCTATATATTAAGAGAATGTTTTGAATATAGAATAATTGAAAATGTATAATACATTACTGTTTCCATTTCTTTCCGCAAATAAGACATTCCATAAATAGCGTTGATGCTTCATCGCCTGAACGTGTCTGTAGTTCATAATAACTAACCTTCTTACTTTTACATCTCATACAAGTAATCATATCTGACATGGCAACAATATTAAATTCATAGGCTGCTTTAAGACGTAAATTATTTTTATCAATAATATCTTTCCATCTTTCAGGAAATATATTATGACATTGCATATATGGGAGCATATGCGGAACAAACTCCTTATTTTCAACCATCCTTTTATATAAATTATTATTTCCTATATAACTATTTGATTTAAGATTAGAATAAATGCTTCGCGATATATTAATATATGTATCAATAAATAAAGAACATTTCCAAGATAACTGTATTTTATTTGTATTAGCGTAATCAATAGTACAATTAAAAATGCCAATTTCTAAATCAGTTGCTTCAAGAACAGAAATTAATAAATTATTTATAAGCATATTTCGAAAATCCTCGCGAATTTTATGTTTATTATATTGATTATTTGAGATTTCTTGATTAGTATTTATAACACTATATTTATCTATTTCATCTTTTAATTTATAAATTTTAAATTTATAATTCATAACAAAGTTTAATATATAAATATATAGAATAATCAATTTTTATATATAAATCTAAAAAATGATATTATAACATAATATAACATAATATAATATAACATGTCTTTTAATACATTAATAGATGTTAATAAATATCTCTATAATACGAACAACACCGATGATACTATTGGTTTTAATAACAATAATGATAAAATGCGTGATATTAATTTAATAGAAATTTATATAATAAATACCAATAAAGGTAAGTATGATAATATAATAGATGTATCTTTATCTTCTAAAAATAATTTAGAATCTTTTATAGATAATTATTATAAGAAAAGTAGAGTTGAAAAATATAAATCATATACTCATAAGGAACGCGTATATACATATGAATTATCTAATGATAATCAGTATGTATCAAGTAAAATTAAGAAAAATATAGATATTATTGAAAATATATTAGTAATATGTTCAAAAAATGATAAACAACCTAATTATACATTTCCGTGTACAAATGATATTGATAATATAACAGAATATATTTTAAAAGAATATAAAATATCAAATAGAATTTCTTTAATTATGAGAAGTGATATTATTGATAATGTAAATAATAAAGAGATTAAAACATTATATATAGAATATAAACACTCAAATAATGTTGATACTGATAAAATAAATGATACAATAAATAAAATTATTAAAAAAATATTATCTCAATCAAAATAATTTAAAAATTGATACGTACATTTTTATATATAAAGTAATTAAGACAATATATGACTGATTATTCGTTTAATGAATTCGCAACCATTATGATTAATGATAAAACATTAATTAATGATTCTAACAAAATTTATAATATCAAAGAACTATTTGATGGTTATATTAAGTATCTTATGACAAAAAAATATGATAATAATGTTATTAAAGAATATCGTGCTAAAACAACAATTGATTATTATATTGATTTCTATTGTGATAATAAAAAATATGATAGAAATGAGTTAATTGAGCAATATAAAAAAAATATTATTGATAATTTTGATAAGATTTTGAATCCTCCGAAAAGTTTCTTTACAATGGCACGACGAGAATATATTGAAAATGAAAAACGAGAACAAAATGAAAAAGAAAATTGCTATATTAATACACATTATGATACAATTAATAAAAAGTATGAATATTATAATAAACTAAATAGTATGGAAAAACAAAAGCAAATTAATGATAATGACGAATATTATAATGAACATTTTGAAAATAATATTAATGACGAAGAATATAATTCAAGCAACTACTATAGCGATTATGATGATTATGATTATGATTATATTAGCGAAAATGAATCAGAATATTATTCTGATGATTATTAAATGAAAAAAGATTACATAATATTATACACATTTTATACATTATAAAAATTGATTTTACATTTTTTTATTTATTTACTATAATTACTATAATATAATGAAAGTTAAAAATTACATAGGTGCTCATATTAAACGCGATGAAAGCGGGGGCATAATAGAAACTATGAATAATATTAGAAAAAATGGTGGAAATGCTCTTCAAATATTTATTTCTAATCCGCGCAGCAATACTATTATAAATATAGACAGTTATATTAAGAAATCGCAAGATATTAGGACATATTTAATTGAAAATGATTTCAAACTTATTATACACGCTCCGTATACTATAAATATATCTAAAGATGCTATGGAAGGAAAAAGAATAATGCCTTTAGAAGAATGTATATGGATTAAATTACTTATCAATCAATTAACACTCGCTGATATGATGTGTGCTGAAGGTGTTGTATTACATGTCGGGAAACATGTATCGCAATCATATGAACAGGGATTACATAATATGAAAGTTGCTATCGAATATATATTGAAAGATATGGAAAATAAAAATTTGAAAACTAAACTAATTATCGAAACACCTGCAGGACAAGGAACAGAATTGTTAAAAGATTTAAGCGAATTTATTGAATTCTTTAACAGTTTTTCAAAAGAACAGAAGAAAAACTTAGGAATTTGCTTTGATACAGCACATACATGGGCATTAGGATATGAATTAGCAGAAGCATATGATATTCTATTTAAAAAAAATAGTAAAGATATTACAGTTATTCATCTAAATAATAGTATGGTTAAAAAAGGAGAAATGAAAGATAGGCATGCCGTAATTTTAGATGGAAAAATATCTACAAATGATATGAATAATTTCATAGCATCGTTAAATAATAATATTAAAAACATTAAAAATAAAGTACCTACTATTATATTAGAAACTCCGTCAAATAATTATGATATGGAAATTGATCACGTTCGCAATTTATTAGAATGATAATTATTGATAAAGCAATATATCTATATTAAATCTGTTTTTTTGCCTTATCTAATACATTTTTCATTTCATTATCAAAATCATCACAGGTATTTCTTATATTATTCCATTTACTCTCTTCTTCACTAATATTTTTAATATTTTCTTCAGGTATTTTCCACAATTCAATTAATGTTTTCAATACATCTTTATCATTGATATTGAAAATTCTTTCGACATGTTCGTATGTTATACCTTCGGGGGCTTGCTTATACACTTCTTCCATATTATATATTAATATAATATTATTATTATATGTTTTTATATTTTTCTATTTTATTCATATTATGAATATATTCAGATATTTCATAGGCTATCTTTTCATATGGGTGTTCTAATGAATAATCCACTAAATCCACATCATTAATACCGTTTGGTTTATCATTATTATATAAACAGATCATTAATTTGCCTGTATTCGGATTTTTATAAATCTTTCTGTTAACATCAGGATTTGAACGTATATGCTTTATAGTATTATATGATATTTCAGTTATATTAGATACCTCGACATATCCCATATCGTTTACTATTATTTTAAATAATTCTTCATTATTACGTTGATATATATGAATTTTTTCGTGTATTAGAATTTTTATTAATTCGTCTTCGTGATAATTGAGAACCTTATTTGATAAGAATATTACATTTGCTCTTGTATGAGGCAATCCTTCTTCATATTCTTTTATAAGATTATTATCGCTATTTTCATTTGAAGTAAGTGATAAAACCCATTTAATATTTGCCAAATCATTAAAATTAATATTTTTCGAATATCTTAAATTAGGTTCTTTAATAATATTATCAATATTAACACTTCTTAATAATTCATCGGCTCTTTCTATACATTTATTAAGAACATCTTTATCATTATTTGTAAAAGATGCCGTTGAATTTTTTATATTATATATATATTCTTCATTAGATAAAACTTTACGTGCATATAAATCTATATTTGATAAATTATAAACATATTTATCTTCATCATATTCTAGAAACATAGCTGTTTCATCCTTATTCATATAATATATATGATTATCTATATCGTCGTATATTAATGAATTATATATATGAAATATATAAAATATTGTTAGAACAACTAAAATTATAATCAAAATTAATAAAATATAGTTATATATCATATTTATTATAAGCGAATATTTAATCTTTTTTTTTCTTATAACATACAGTTTTTTTATTCTCTGTTTTAATTATATTATCTATATATGTGTTACTTATGTTTTTGGCCTTATTGTCATCTAAACGTTTGCAATATTTATTTTTATTCTCTAAAGAATTTTCTAAAATATAATTTATTTTTTCATTATTCTTATATACCTCTCTCCCTAGATATATTATGTTATTATTGCTAATTATATATCTATACTTATCATCTATATAAGTTTTACTATCAATATCTATTAATTTATTATAAGATACTATTATATTATTATCAACTACTGATATTTTGCTATATCCGTAAGAATTTATAGAATAATACAATAAATCGTATTGTATCTCTTGTCTTTCAGAAGATTTTTGAGGACTCGATGATTCTGATTTATATCTATTACTTTTAAATACTGATGTTTTCGGCGTATCATATATATCTATTATTTTATCAGGATCTGCTCCTCCAGTTCCGCATGTAATTTGTATTAAAACCCTTCCATCACATTTTATCTTCATTACATTAAAATTATGGCAATCCGCACATATATATGTACAATTATAATCTGTTAATATCATATATATTTTATCTATCATATCATATGAATTGTTAAACTTTCCCTTTTTAATATCTGTCTTATCCCTTTTTTTACTCTTTTTTAAACTTTGGTCTTTTTCTTCCTTAGGTCCTTTTTCCTTAGGTCCTTTTTCCTTAGGGTCTTCATCTTCCTTAGGGTCTTCATCTTCCTTAGGGTCTTTATGTTTATCAAAAAATAATGGTATATGACCCATTACAAATATTTTTTTCAAATTATCTGATTTTTCTTCTTTGTATTTAGATAATTCATCTTTTAAACTATTTAAATAAGTATCTGATAAAATATTTGTATTTATAATAAAAACTATATAACTGCTCTTTTCTTCTATACCTATTTTATCGTGTGAATATAATTTCATTTTAGTATTTTTATTATCTATATCTATATTTGTTTCTAACGAACGATCGTCGACAATATCTTTAAGATTTGGTATATTATCTTCTAATAATAAAGTGTCTATATTTTCGGTAGCACTATCAACTTCTTCTTTTATTTTTTTAATATAATATTTTTGTGTTCTAATCATACAATCTTTGTTATTATCAGTATGTATACTTGATTCGTCGTGATTACCTACGCAAATATAAATATTCTTATTCATACCATAAAGTATATGATAACCTGATACTAAAGTATCTATTAAATAATATTTGAATGCCAAATTATTTCTCTTTTTTTGTTTTTTTTTATCAACTTGTTGCGTAGATTCATTCATATTTTTTTCAACATTGTCAACTAAATCATTTACTACTTCTTTAATCTCCTTTTCTATATTAATGGAACTTTTAGAGTCATTAGAACCCTTAATTATATTATCTATTAAAGTACTATACCAATTATCTCCTGCTATGAAAACATCTTGTATATCATTTTCAAATTCTCTAATACTATTTAATACTATATCACGATATATATAATCTTTATTACAGTTAATATTATTCCAGCAACCAAAAAATATAAAACTATGTGTAATATTCATATTTAAAAATATT
>Ga0208966_1000054_pt1 | contig 34610 bp, 38 predicted proteins | sample GreLakmeHU45MSRF_FD_187701 | JGI IMG/M metagenome (GOLD analysis project Ga0208966, IMG submission 187701) | Freshwater lentic microbial communities from great Laurentian Lakes, MI, USA - Great Lakes metaG HU45MSRF (SPAdes) | ecosystem: Environmental > Aquatic > Freshwater > Lake | place: Great...
ACGTACTTAATATAAGCATAAAAAAAAGTATGCAAAAGAAAGGCTATGGATCGGATTTACTTAAAGAGGTGATTCGTCGAGCAGGTTTGGCTCATTCGAAAACGATTTATCTTGAAGTGAGGTCGTCCAATCATGCTGCTATTCATTTGTATGACAAACATGGGTTTAATGAAATGAGTGTCAGAAAAGATTATTATCGCGCTAAAGAAGGACGGGAAGACGCCGTTTTAATGGGGCTGGTGATTTGATGGATGCTGAATACACAAAAAGAATTTTAAAAGAACTTGAATTATTTCCCCCTTGGAAATTAAAGGACAGGCATATTGCTGAGCCCCTTCTAAAAGAAGAGGCTCAGCCTATTGAGACTGATTTATTTTTTGTATTCAGAATCAAATACGCTGAAGGATCCTTATTACTTTTAAGTCAGAATTTTGCATTGGAAAAGGAGGAGGCTACACAAGACTTATTTTTAAATATTGCAAAGTTTATTTCAACAATGATAGGTCAAGATACGTTCCAGAAAAATCATTTATTAATACTCACTAAAGATCAATTAAGTGACCTATGCCTAAATACCCCTCCAAAGCATATGTTATCTTTTGGCTTGAATAATCAGTTTTTTGAAGAATACAAAACAAATGATTTGATGAATAATGTCACTATGAACATTAAGCATACGCTTGGTCTTAATCATCTGCTGCAAAACCCAAAAGACAAGAAATTGGTTTGGGAAAATATTTTAGATTTAATTAAAGATCTTTAAATAAGAAAGAATATCAATGCTCGCATCAAAATTCTACATTTCAACTCTAAAAGAGGCTCCCTCGGAAGCTGAGCTTATTAGTCATAAACTTATGATTCGTGCAGGCTTTATTAAGCGTTTAGGTTCAGGCCTTTATTCTTGGATGCCACTTGGCTTAAAAGTTTTAAGAAAAATTGAAGCGATTGTGAGAAATGAAATGAATAAGGCGGGGGCGGTTGAGTTATTAATGCCAGCCATCCAGCCATCTGAGTTATGGGAAGAGACAGGTCGATGGGAACTCTTCGGACCGCAGATGCTAAAGATTAAAGATCGCCATGATCGAAGTTTTTGTTTTGGACCGACGCACGAAGAAGTGATCACGGATATTGCCAGAAAAGAAATTAATAGCTACAAGCAATTGCCTATTAATTTTTATCAGATTCAAATGAAGTTTAGGGATGAGATTAGACCTCGTTTTGGGGTGATGCGTGCCCGCGAGTTTCTTATGAAGGATGCTTATTCTTTCCACACCTCAAAAAATTCTCTACAAGAAACTTATGAGACGATGTATCAGGTCTACACCAATATTTTTAATAAGATAGGTCTTAAGTTTAGAGCAGTGAAAGCGGATACCGGTGCTATTGGAGGAGACGGGTCACATGAATTTCATGTCTTAGCTGATTCTGGTGAAGATGCGATCGCATATAGCTCGGTGTCCGACTACGCCGCTAATATTGAATTAGCAGAAGCAACTCTTCGGGATGATAAAAGATCTGATGCAATAGAGTCGATGGTTAAATTTGATACACCAAAACAGACGACATGTGACGATGTCGCTAAGTTAATTGGTGCATTCGCTCAGAAGACAGTCAAAACTATAGCGCTCATCAATCAAACCAACGAAGCGAATGAATTTTTCTTGGTTCTTCTTCGAGGCGACCATGAGCTTAATGAACTGAAACTATCTAAACTAAGAGGGTTTGAGAGTTTCCGTTTTGCAACTGAAGAGGAAGTGAAAGAACATCTTAAATGTCCACCAGGATTTATTGGGCCTGTGGGAGTTAAATCTTCTATAAAAATTATAGCGGATAAGTCCGTCAGTATTCTGTCTGATTTTATCTGCGGAGCAAATGAGCCTAAGCTTCATCTCAGAGGGGTAAACTTTGTGCGAGATCTCCCAGAGCCATTACTTTATGAGGACTTAAGAAAAGTGGTTGAAGGTGACGTGAGTCCAGATAAGCAAGGCATACTTCAAATATGCAGAGGGATTGAAGTGGGCCATATTTTCCAATTGGGTAATAGGTATTCTAAAGCGATGAAGGCCGAATACTTAGACGAAAATGGTCAAACTCAAATTCTAGAGATGGGCTGTTATGGCATCGGGGTATCCCGAATTGTAGCTGCTGCGATTGAGCAGTCGCACGATGATAAGGGCATTGTCCTCCCCTTTAATATTGCTCCTTTTGAAGTGGTGATTGCGCCTATAGGTTACGACAAAAGCAGTGAAGTCAAAGCTTCGGCCCACAAAATTTATGATGCCCTTCAAGAAATGGGCGTGGATGTTTTGCTAGATGATCGGGGTGAACGCCCAGGCATTATGTTTGCTGAGATGGAATTGATAGGCATTCCTTATCGAATTGTCATTGGGGATCGCAATTTAAAAGAGGGTAAGGTCGAGTTTCAAGGTCGATTGGATTATGAATCTAAATTAATTGATGAAAATCATATAGTTAAAGAAATTAAATCTTTATTATCCCTTTAAGTATCAAACCCAATTTTTTTATAAGCCTCTGATTTTATTGAGTTATTTGTGCCAAGCATTTATTACAAAATAATTACAATTAAGTGGTGTATTTATTAAAAAAAAAGGTTAGTATTCGGCAAGTAGTTAGTAATCAATGACCTGGAAGACTAGGGCCAATTGATAACTAAGTGCTCAAGTACTATAGCTCTTTGATGTAAATATACAGTCAACTAACTTTAGGAGATGTTATGTCGAAATCATTAGCAGTAGCAATCAGTGTTGGTGTAGTAGCAGGTCTTTGGACTTTCCTTGGAAGTGGTTATCTCAGCTTTGCAAATATCGCGATTGGTTTTATAGCTTGGGCTGCATCTGGCCTAGTTGGCAAATCAGACGCAATGCAAAAAACAGTTATCGGAATGACCTTCGGCGCAATCATTGCATCAGTTGCAGTTTATTTAGCGGGTGTTGAATTACCTGTAATAGGCGCAAACCTTGCACTAGGCGTAGGTATAGCAGCACTCATTCTTGTACTCGTTGCTGATAAGGTGTCTCAAGTTGCTAATGTTGGCGCGAATGTTTTAGGTTTTGCGTCAGCTTTTACACTTGCGCCAAGTGCAGCTAGCATCGGTGCAATGGATTTATCTAATCCAGTAGCTATTGTTTTAGTTTCAAGTATCTTGGGCGTAGTTGCAGGTAATTTAGCAGGAAGACTTGCAGGTGCAATTAAGTAATTATTTTAAGTAGTTTAAAAAAACGCACCCCTTGGGTGCGTTTTTTTATTTAGATTTACTAGAGATTTTAAATCCGTAATAGGTTCCGAATTCACCTTCAGATTCGTTATATATAAAGAATAGATTATTTGTATAGCCGAGACCGTTGTAATGATTATGGGCTCTTAGTTTTATCTCTTTTGGTAAGATGGATTTGCCAACATAATTACCTTTAGCATTAAAGATTAATACTGCTTTATGATCGACATCGAGAATCGCCATCTCTTCCCCCTCGATGCTTGTGGCTGCAATAAAATTATCACTTAGATCGTCAAACGCAACTCCTGCCGATTTTAAATCTAGATTAATTTCCCCTATCTTATTGCCTTCGTTAGCATCAATGATGATAACTTTGTCACTCCTCTTTTGTTTAGCAAAGTAGTGATTAGATTTGGAATCAAACGAAGGCATCGTAGCCGAATCACCAAAGGCAGGATTAAAACCTGAAACCTCTTTTGAACTACCTTTTAAAATACCTTGAGGGTCAAGATCTAACGAAAAAATACCAGTATTAGGTGCAAAACCTGCTTCACTCGATACATTGTAAGTAATCGTTGTAAGCTGAAAGGTGACTTCATTATAAAAAATGGAACGATTATCAAATCCTGCTTGTGTTGAAGCTAAGTACTTTCCAGATTGATCATAAGTATGAATAAGCGATTTAGAGATAGGCGCTTCGGTTTCAGAGCCTAATGGCGCTAGGCCGCCATCAGCGATGTAATATTTTTTTTGCCCTGGAATAAAAGCCACTGTCATAGGTCGTGTGGTGGGCTTCTTAGCAAGTGTAATCTTAACTTCTGTCTTTGCTTCGGGAAGGACGTCCGCATAAATTACATAATTAAATATTAAGAAACATAGCGTAATAATAATTTTCATAGATCAATCTTCTAAGGTTGGTTAATAATTTAAGACCGCTCAATAAACGTAGCGTCGCCATAACTAAAAAAGCGATATTCATGTTTAATCGCGTGCTGATATAGTTTCTTCATGGTATCACTTCCGCTAAAAGCCGAGACTAAAATAAATAAGGTGCTTTTGGGTAAATGGAAGTTAGTGAGTAATGCGTCCACAATTTTAAATGTATAGCCCGGTTTAATAAAGATAGAAGTTTCTTTAAATCCAGCCTGAATCGTTTTCTCAGAAAATTTACTTTCAAGCGCCCTTAAAACGGTAGTTCCGATTGCAACAATTCTGCCATTGTGCAACTTGGCATCATTAATCATTTGAATAGTTTTCTCAGGCACATTAAAAGATTCACTATGCATTTGATGATGATCGAGATCATTTTCTCTGACAGGCTGAAAAGTGCCAGCCCCGACATGCAGCGTTAGAAAAGAATATTTAATCTTTTTGTCATCTAAGGCCTTAAAGATTTTATCGGTGAAGTGGAGTCCAGCTGTAGGAGAGGCAACAGCGCCAGATTCTTTCGCATAGATGGTTTGGTATCTGTTTTCATCGGATAGATTTGCACTTCTTTCGATGTAAGGCGGTAAGGGGATATGTCCGTATTTTTCGAGTATGTTGTAGCTGGATAAATTTGAATTAAATTCAATATAAAAAAGATTGTTTTCTTTTTTGATAACTTTAATTACGACATCTTTATTAATTTCAAAGATATTGCCATCTAATATTTTTTTTGATGTCTTTAAATGAGCTAAAGCATGATGATTGTTTATGATGCGCTCAATCATGATTTCAACTTTTCCACCTGTTATTTTTTTCCCAAATAACCTCGCTTTAATCACACGTGTATCGTTGAAAATTAAAAGATCATTTGAATTTAATAAATCAACAAAGTCCGTAAACTTTTTATCGCTGAATGACTTTGTATTTTTATTTAAAACAAGAAGCCTACTTGAATCCCTTTTTTGAAGAGGGGTTTGGGCAATAAGATGCTGGGGTAGATCAAAATTAAATTCTTCAATTAGCAATTATATTTATGCGCTTAATATTTTAAGAGGAATCTTCAAATGATCTGAATATTAGAATTATTTAATATGATTTAAAATAACATTAACTAAAATTGCAAGCGTTAACAGCAAAAAAATAACCACTAAAAAACCTATAATCAGAAAATACTTTATTCCATGTTTTTCAACAAAGGCATCATCCTGAGAAAATTTTCTATTGCTTTGGACGCCGAAAAAAGCAGATAGGATACTTTTAATAATATTGAGCATAGTCTTTAAATTAAACTTTAGATTCCTTCAATTTTAATATAGTTATCAGATATAAGCCGATATTATCTATAATGTTAAGCTTATAAGCTTCAAGAAGCCGGGATGGCGGAATTGGTAGACGCACGGGACTCAAAATCCCGCGCTAGTAATAGCGTGCGAGTTCGATTCTCGCTCCCGGCACCATAAATTATAAAATTATTGGAATTTTTTTCTTTTATGTACGTCAAGAGAAAGTATGATTCAAATCAAAAAATTAAAAAAAGGTACTTTAGACGAATTTATTCTTCGTCCAAACCCATCTATGCCATGGAAATTGATTAAAAAAATATACCTTTTTTTCTTTATTTTTATCCTCATAATTTCCTCAATACTCTGCTACTTTAGATTATATCTAGCGATTCCTTTTTACGGCATTGAAGTTCTTTTGCTTGGATATGCTTTGTATTTCACTTGTCTTAAAAGTACCTTTTATCAGATTATAAGAATTAGTTCCCGCTTAATTGAAATTAAAACTATCCAAGGAAAAAAAATAATTAAAGAGGAATTTAATCGAGACTGGAGTAAATTTAGACTTGTGACAACATACTTCAATCGGCCTAGCTATATTATAATAAGCTCTCAGGGGAAATATACTCGTATCGGAGATTTTCTATGCGAGAGTGAGCGCTTAGAGTTATTTAAAAAAATCTCATGATTACAATTTTTCGTATTGATTTTATAAAATCCTACTGATAACATGAGCCTCAGAAAATTTCAGTAAATATAGAACATTTGACTTTTACGGTAAGGAATATTAAATGCATTTGAATAAAAGTATGGTTAGATTCTTATCTAATTTCACAGTTATCTTGTCGGCGCTATTCTTATTAAGCCCCGATATACTGCATGCTGCTTGGGGCTTAAATATGACACAAGGAGTTACCCCTATAAGTCATGATGTTTATAACATGCATATGACTTCTCTATATGTTTGCACTGCCATTGGTATTTTAGTTTTTGGAATGATGTTTTGGTCTATATTCCATCATCGAAAGTCAAAAGGTGTTAAACCAGCAAAATTCTCTCACAGCACAACCGTTGAGATCATTTGGACTCTTATACCATTTGCAATCATTGTTGCATTGGCAATACCAGCAACTAAACTTCTTGCAAGGATGGATGACACTTCAAAATCTGAAATCACTATTAAAGCAACAGGGTATCAATGGAAATGGAAATACGACTACATAAACGAAGACCTAACTATTTACAGTAATTTGGCCACTGATAGCGTTGAAGCTAGCCAGAGGGATTCAGGCATTGATCCGAAGACTACTGATAACTATTTACGAAATACTGATACAGCTCTAGTGCTTCCTGTAGGTAAAAAAATTAGAATTATGACAACGGCGAGCGATGTTATTCATGCATGGTGGGTGCCTGATTTAGGCTGGAAAAGAGATGCTATTCCAGGATTTATTAATGACAACTGGACAGTAATTAATAAAGAAGGTGTTTATCGTGGGCAGTGCGCTGAAATTTGTGGCAAGGGACATGGATATATGCCTATTGTAGTAAAAGCTGTTCCAGAAAAAGAATATCAAGCCTGGATTGAGCAAACCAAGGTTGCATTGAATTCTAAAAATTCAGATAGTGACAAAGACTTTACATTGGCTGAATTAAAAGCAAAAGGGGAAGGTGTCTACAAAGCAAATTGCCTGGCTTGTCATCAAGCAAATGGTCAGGGTATTAAGGGTGTTTTCCCAGCAATCGACGGAAGCCCTCTAGCTAACCTAAAAGAGAACATACCAGCTCACATCCACCAAGTTATTTATGGCAAGGGTAATATGCCTGCCTTCGGCGAACAATTGTCGGATTCAGACATCGCTGCGGTAGTAACATTTGCAAGAAACAACTGGGGAAACAAAACTGGGCATGTGATACAGCCTAAAGATGTCTTAGCAGCAAGAAAGAAATAATTTTAAATTTAATTTTTTAATTTAGGAAGATTTAAGAATGACCACAATAGCACACGCCGATCACGATCATCACGATCATAAGCCCACAGGTATTAAACGTTGGTTGTTTTCAACAAACCATAAAGACATAGGTACGATGTACTTAGTATTTTCATTGATCATGTTCTTTATTGGCGGCTCAATGGCAATGATTATTCGTGCCGAGTTATTTCAACCAGGACTTCAGTTTGTAGACCCACAATTTTATAACTCAATGGTAACTGTGCATGCCCTAGTAATGATTTTCGGAGCTGTGATGCCCGCTGGAGTTGGCCTTGCTAATTGGATGATACCTATTATGATTGGCGCTCCGGACATGGCTCTTCCTCGTATGAATAATATGAGTTTTTGGATTTTGCCTTTTGCTTTTGCGCTTCTTTTAGGTACTTTATTTATGGAAGGCGGAGCTCCTGCGGGCGGCTGGACTATGTACCCACCTCTTGTGCTTCAAACAGGTAAAGCATTTCCGTATTTAATCTTTGCGGTTCATTTCCTAGGTGTCTCATCTATTATGGGGGCGATTAATATCATTGCCACAGTATTTAACATGAGAGCGCCAGGAATGACATTAATGAGACTACCTTTATTTGTATGGACCTGGATAATTACAGCATTTTTACTTATTGCCTCTATGCCAGTTTTAGCTGGCGCTGTGACAATGTTGTTAACCGATAAATATTTTGGAACCAGTTTCTTTAATGCTGCAGGCGGTGGCGATCCAGTATTATTCCAACATATCTTCTGGTTCTTTGGACATCCGGAAGTTTATATCTTAATTTTGCCTGCATTTGGAATTATTTCGCAAATTATTCCGACTTTTGCTCGTAAGCCGCTTTTTGGATATGCATCTATGGTTTACGCAACGGCTTCAATTGCCATTCTTTCTTTCTTTGTATGGGCGCACCATATGTTTACAGTTGGTTTGCCTATCAATGGCGAATTATTTTTCATGTATGCGACGATGTTAATTGCCGTACCTACAGGCGTTAAAGTTTTTAATTGGGTAGCAACAATGTGGAAGGGGGCTATGACCTTTGAGACTCCAATGCTATTTGCATTAGCATTTGTCATCTTATTTACAATTGGAGGCTTTTCAGGACTTATGTTAGGTATTACCCCAGTTGACTTCCAATATCATGATACTTATTTCGTTGTAGCTCATTTTCACTACGTGCTATTGACAGGGGCAGTATTTGCTCTTATGGCTGCAATTTATTACTGGCTTCCCAAATGGACGGGGCACATGTATGACGAGAAATTAGCCAAGATTCATTTTTGGTTATCGGCTATCTTTTCAAATGTTCTTTTCTTTCCACAGCATTTTCTGGGCTTAGCTGGCATGCCAAGAAGAATTCCGGATTACAGCGTTCAGTTTGCAGATTTCAATATGGTTTCAAGTCTTGGTGGTTTTGCGTATGGTATTTCACAATTGTTATTCGTATATATTGTTATCAAATGTGTCTTAGGTGGCAAAAAAGCTACGGGTCAAGTTTGGGAAGGTGCGCGTGGATTGGAGTGGACATTAAGTTCACCACCACCATTCCATTCGTTTACTAAGCCACCAAAAGTCACAAAAGCCTTAATGGACTATTGATGGTAAAAAAAGTACTTCAAAATAATAATGAATTAGTTAAAAAAAGAAATAAACGCTTAGCATTGATTCTAGGACTAGTTGCTTTTTCTCTCTACGTAGGGTTTCTTCTAAGTAATATGAAATGATTAAAGTTAGCGGCATTAAACGAACAACTGTTTTTTTAACGCTGCTGACAGTGGTAATGTTTGGTTTTGGTTATGCACTTGTGCCGCTATATGATGTTTTTTGCGAAGTCACCGGATTAAATGGAAAGACGGGACGTATTTATAATGCAGAAGCCTCAAAATTAGTTATAGATGATCAACGGTTTGTCACTATCCAGTTTGATTCGAATATAAATGGTAATTTAGCTTGGAAATTAAAAGCTGATCAAAAATTTTTAAAGGTTAATCCAGGTAAATTTTATGTAGTAACCTATACCGTTGAAAATATGATTAATGAAGAAATCGTTGGACAGGCTATACCAAGTGTTACGCCTCAAATTGCATCACTTTATTTAAAAAAGTCAGAGTGTTTTTGTTTCAGGAATCAACTATTAAAGCCCGGTGAGAAAAAAAAGCTTACTGTACGGTTTGAAGTAGATAAAGATATCCCTAAAAATGTGGAATCACTTACTCTTTCATATACTTTTTTTAGAGCTTTAAAAGATAATAAAAGTGCAAGTTAAGTAGCATAAATAAATTATTAACAGATAGCGAGGAAATATATGGCAAGCAAAGATATTTATTTTATCCCCGAACCAAGTCAATGGCCAATTGTGGCGTCACTCGCACTCTTTACGGCTTTTATTGGTGGTGCCATGATCTTAAATCAATCACCCAATGGTAAGTACGTTTTAATACTAGGTGCTATTGGGATTATTTATATGTTTGCAGGCTGGTTTTCTAGTGTTATTAGTGAAAGTCTTGCTGGTAACTATAATGAACAAGTTGATATAAGTTTTAGAATGGGCATGGGCTGGTTTATTCTCTCTGAAGTTATGTTTTTTGCAGCTTTTTTTGGCGCTCTTTTTTATGCTCGTGTTTTATCTGTGCCTTGGCTTGGTGGAGAAGGTCATGGTGTAGTGACACATCAGTTTTTATGGCCAGCATTTAAAGCGTCATGGCCTATGGCAGTGATGCCAAATCCAACCAATTTTACCGCATATAAAGATACTGTCCCGGCGTTTGGCGTACCTGCAGTGAATACCTTGATACTTTTATCTAGTGGAGTGACAGTTACATTTGCTCATTGGGCCTTAAAAAAAGCACAAAGAACTCATCTTTGCGTTTGGCTTGCCGCTACAGTTGCATTAGGGGCATTATTTGTTTATTTACAAGCGGGCGAGTATCACCATGCTTATACCGAATTAAGTTTAAAGCTTAGTTCTGGGATATATGGATCTACATTTTACTTGCTTACAGGATTCCATGGTTTTCATGTAACGATGGGGGCTCTGATGTTAGCGGTGATTCTATTTAGATCACTTAAAGGACATTTTACAAAAAATGATCATTTTGCTTTTGAAGCTGTTGCATGGTATTGGCACTTCGTGGATGTAGTTTGGTTAGGTTTATTTATATTTGTGTATTGGCTTTAAGCTAGCAGATTTAAAAAGCGCTATATTTTATAGCGCTTTTTTATTTTATATGCCATGAGGATGAATCAGTCCAGAATAAAATCCGTAAAAAAGCAAGAAGAATAAAAGAAGAGAAAGGCCAACTCTAAAGGAAAGTGAAGTTACCATTCTGTTAGAATTCTTTTTTTTATCTTTGATTAGAAAAAAAAGCCCTCCTGAAAGGGATAGCAGGATAAATAATAGAATTGCTATTATAAGAATCTTAAATAATAATTCACCACTCATAAAATAACGCTGCCTTCAATATAATTTTGAAATTTACAATCTATAACATCAGTTTTAATTATAAGTTATTTCCTAGCCTGGTATTTATTATATTTTTTACTCTTTTTATTAAATTGGGCTTTTGGCAGTTGGATCGTGGCGATCAAAAAAAGATAATTAATATGGCATTTGTCGAAAGACAAAATCAGCCACCAATACCATTAAATAAAGAAACTATCCAAATGCCAATAGAGGATATTATTTGGCATCGCGTTTCTATGAGTGGGGAGTTTTTAAATGATAAGAATATTATTCTAGACAATCAAATTGTTGAAGAAAAAGCAGGTTTTTTAATTTACACCCCTTTTAAGATTTTAGATTCCAATAAAATTATCTTAGTTAATAGGGGTTGGTATCCTCTTAGCAATTCTAGAAAAGATATTCCTAATATACCCCCTATCAAAGAGATACAAACAATTGAAGGTGAAATTAGTAAAATGCCTTCTCCTGGTATTTCACTGGGGAAAGTTATAACTGAAAAATTAGATGAATCGTCTTTTAGGCTTCAGAAGATGGACTATGAAGTTTTAAGCTCTTTAATAAGCAAAGATTTAATGAGATATGCAGTTAAACTCAAAAAACCTATTTTTGATAAGACTTATGTTTTAGACTCGGGTATGCCAGTCCCTGACAGCGATAAAAATTATGGTTATGCATTTCAGTGGTTTGCGATGGCATTTACTCTTTTCATTATTTTTATAAGATTAGGCGTAAAAAAGAAATGAAGTTAAGCAATATTTTTAAGTCACGGTTAAAACTAATTGGCATTGTATTGTTATTTGTTATGCCTGTAATTTATGCGTGGTATTTAGTTTTTTTTACAAATTTTAAAATGCATTCAAAGGGAGTAGAGCATGGGCTCTTAATTAGTCCAATTATTCAGATTGGTGATTTCGAATTATTTGAGCCGATAAGCCGTGAAATAAATCAATTAATTGGCAAATGGACATTAGTTTCTTTCGTAGAAAATAAATGTGAGAAAGCATGTGAATTTCAATTATATGAATTAAGACAAATTTGGCTTGCATTAGGTAAAGATGGCAATAAAATTCAAAGGCTAGCTATAGTTAAAGAAAATAATTTAATTTCATCTGAACAGATTAAATTGAGCCAAGGCCAGCTTTTATTGAAAGATGATAGAGATTTAAAAGGCAGGCTAGATAGCCAGTTTAAATCATATCCAGACTTTGAGAGTGAGTCTATCTATTTGATAGATCCTTATGGTAATTTGATGATGCAATATAAAAAAGGAACAAATCCATCTGGAATAATTAAAGACCTAGAGCGATTAATAAGAATTTCAAAATAATTAGGAATCAAGATGCTTTTTCAAAAGAGCATTTAATTTATTAAAATCTAACTCTCCTATGACTTTATCGATAATTTTTCCATTTTTATCAATAAGTATTGAAGTTGGCGTAAGGCGAATGTTTTCAAATGATCGTGCAATTTGACCATTAACGTCTAGTACAACAGGGAAAGGAATTTTATTCTTTTGAGTAAAATTTAAGACCTGATTTGGCGGGTCATAACTCATAGATATAGCGATAATTTCTAAACCTTGCCCTCTGAATTGATTGTAAGTAGCAACTAGACCCGGCATTTCTTTGATACAGCCTGGGCAATCGGTTGCCCAAAAGTTAATGATTGTGAAATTGTTTTTAACTTGATAAAGCTTGATAGCTTCACCAGTGATTGAAGTAACTGCAATTTCAGGAACTTTTTTATTTGTAGTTAATGACAAAAAAAATAAGACCAGAAGAGTTAATAAAACGAGTAACAGACAGATAGATTTTTTTGCCATAATTGGGTGAATGTTATAATTCTTGCACAGTTAAGGGAATTATTTCTTATTAGTCTAATCGATATATATATAAATTTATAGAAATTTAATTATGAATCTTTTTAAAAAAATTACTTTATTTACAACAGTTATGACATTTTGTTTAATTGTTTTAGGCGCCTACGTAAGGCTAGCGGATGCTGGTTTAGGTTGCCCAGACTGGCCAGGATGTTTTGGAACGCTAACTGTTCCAGAAAGCCAACTGGCTATTGAAAAAGCCCAGCATACTTTCCCAGGTCAAGTTATAGAAAATGGCAAGGCCTGGAAGGAAATGGCTCATAGATATGTGGCAGGCCTATTGGGACTTTTAATTTTAACAATTGGGTATTTAGCTTATAAAAATAAAAAATCTCTAAAAGTGAGCATCCTTGTTCCTTTCAGCCTTCTGGGTATTGTATTTTTTCAAGCTATGTTAGGAATGCTTACAGTTACACTTTTACTAAAGCCTATTATTGTAAGTGCTCATTTAATAGGTGGTATGACAACCCTAGCTATACTTACATATATAAGTTACGAACATTTCAATGAAAATTCAAAATTAATTCTAAAGAAAAGCATAATTTTTTATATGGCAAGGTTTGGCTTTATTCTGATTTTTATGCAAATCTTTTTAGGTGGCTGGACTAGTACTAATTATGCTGGCCTCGCTTGCACAGATTTTCCAACCTGCCATGGTCAATGGATCCCTGATATGGACTTTAAGAATGCGTTTAATATTTTTAGAAATTTAGGTCAAACTTCTGAAGGGACTCCAATCAGTCTTAACGCTTTACAAGCAATTCAGTGGATACACAGAATAGGCGCTATAACTTTAGTTATTTATTTTGGCTATTTATCATATGCATTAATGAAATATAAACAATTGAGATTTGAGGTGATGCTGTTATTAACTATATTAGCAGCCCAATTTATTATAGGAGTTGCTAACTTGATTCTTCATCTCCCAATGGTCTTAGCTGTTAGTCATAATCTAACAGCAGCTTTACTGGTCGTCATAATAACAATAATAAATGCAAAAATTAAAAAACAATATGCTTAGGATTCATAAAAAAAATACTTTGAATCTTCAGATTGATTTAAAGAATTTTTTAGTTCTTTGTAAGTTGCGAGTTAATTCTCTTATTGTTTTTACTGCTGTGATTGGAATGTTTTTATCTACTCCCGGTATGGTGCCATTTAATGTATTACTAAGCTCTATTCTGGGTATTGGTTTTGTCTCGTGTGCAGCAGCAGCTTTTAATTGCTTAATTGAACAAAAAATAGATGCGGTGATGGCAAGAACAAAAGGAAGGCCTATAGGAACAGGACAATTGTCATCCGAACACACTGCAGTTTATGCAAGTATTTTGGGGAGTGTTGGATTAGCCATTCTTTATTTTTATGTGAACTCCCTAACAATGTGGCTTACTCTTGCAACTTTTTTCTCTTACTCCGTCATTTACACAATTTTCCTCAAGCCTGCTACGCCAATGAATATTGTTATTGGTGGCGCTTCTGGCGCCATGCCCCCGATTTTAGGGTGGGCAGCGGTTAATAATACTGTTGGACCGGAAGCACTAATACTATTTTTAATTATTTTCTGCTGGACGCCACCTCATTTTTGGGCATTAGCACTTTATCGGAGAAATGATTATGCAAAAGTAGGCATACCAATGCTGCCTGTCACTCACGGCGAATCTTTTACATTGTTACAAATTGTTCTATATACAATCATTTTGATTATTGTGACTATGGCGCCATTTAGTCTTGGCATGAGTGGGCTTATTTATTTAATTTGTGCCACTATTCTTAATGCTTTTTTCTTGTACTATGTAATTATGCTATTTAAAAATTACTCAGATAAGTTGTCCATGAAAACATTTAGATATTCTATTATTTATTTAAGTCTAATTTTTTCTGCGATGTTAATTGACCATTATTTTAAATTTACTCTTTATTAAAATTACAAAAGGATAGTTAAATGAGTTTAGAAAAAGAAAAAAATGTTTTATTTGAATTGATGGCAATTATTGTCGGGGCAGTCGTTGGGGGAATTTTATTCATTTTACTTGTAACCTATGATTTTCAGAGTGCCACTAGCTCGAATGTCATGGTGGAAAGTAAAATTAAAGAAAATATTCAGCCAGTAGCAAAGGTAGAATTAGCTCAGGCAGTTGCAGAAGGAGCAACTTCAGGGGGAAAATCAGGAGAGGAAGTCTACAAAGCTGTTTGTTTAACGTGCCATCAAGCCGGCATATTAAATGCTCCAAAACTTGGTGATGTGCAAACTTGGACTCCAAGAATAGCTCAAGGTTATGAAACACTTGTTCAGCATGCCATTAAAGGAATTCGCTCTATGCCAGCAAAAGGTGGTAATGCATCTTTATCTGACAATGAAGTTGCAAGTGCAGTCTTGTATATGACTAATTCATCAGGTGCTAACTTTAAGAAATAATTATCTATGGCAATTTACGCAATTGGCGATATTCAAGGTTGCTACTATTCTTTTCTAGACCTACTAAAAAAAATTAAATTTAAACGCGGCAGAGATCAGCTCTGGCTCGTGGGTGATTTAATTAATCGTGGCAATGGATCGCTGGAAATATTGAGATGGTGCTATAAAAATAAATCTTCAGTGACTGCTGTTTTAGGCAATCATGATCTTCATGCATTAGCTATTAAATATAAGGTCATTGAGCCAGATGATGAAGATACTTTATCTCGCCTCCTTAAAGCAAAAGACTCAGATCTGCTTTTTAAATGGTTGCGGTACCTCCCATTAGTCCATTACGAAAAAAAACACTTAATGGTTCATGCAGGAGTCATGCCACAGTGGACCGTTAAGGACGCTCTCAAATTTTCAAAAGAAGTAAGCACCCAACTTCGTAGTAAAAAATATGTAGAATTTTTATCTTCCATGTATGGCAACAAGCCAGAAAAGTGGTCTAGTACTTTAAATAAAAATGATAAAGCCAGAATCGTCATTAATGCGACGACGAGATTGAGGACTTTGTCTTCAGACGGGGCTATTGATTTTACCTATAAAGGTGAACTTAAAAATATGCCTAAAAAATTAAAAGCTTGGTTTGATTTTCCTAAAAGAAAAACTAAAGAAAATATTATTATTTTTGGTCATTGGTCAGCCCTAGGCCTTGTTACAAGAGGAGATATTTTTTCGATTGATACAGGCTGTGTTTGGGGAAGAGCTTTAACGGCCGTCAGACTTGATGATAAGTCAGTATTTTCTGTAAAAGCTAATTTAAAAGATATCTAGTTAATTACTTTCTTCGATTAATTTTTTTGTATAAAGTGTTTCAATGTCGTCACGGGTAGGGCGATGATTTTGGCCACCTTGATTTTGAATTTTAATAGCGCCCATCACAGAAGCTAATCGACCAGCAGACTGCCAATCCCATTTCTTAGAAATTCCATATAGAAGGCCTGCACGATAAGCGTCGCCACAGCCTGTTGGATCAATAGTTAATTCAACCTTAATGGGTTCGATCTTATATGTTTTATGGTCAGTATAGATGATTGAGCCTTCTCCACCCATAGTTACAATTAATGCCTCTACTTTTTTAGAAATCTCTTCTATAGAAAGAGAGGTTTTTTCAGCTAAAAGAGTTGCTTCGTAGTCGTTCACTGCAATATATGTTGCATCATCAATAAATTGTAAAAGTTCTTCGCGATTAAACATTGGCAGCCCCTGTCCAGGATCGAACATAAAGGGAATATTAAGCGCCTTACATTCTTTAGCATGATTCATCATGCCATCTTTTCCATCTGGCGCAATGATCGCTAAACATACGTCTTTCGCTTCTTTAATTTTGTTCTGATGAGATTCCACCATGGCGCCTGGATGAAAGGCTGTAATTTGATTATCACTTAGGTCAGTTGTAATGTAGGCTTGCGCTGTATAGAGACTGCTAATTTCTTTGATATATGAAGCATCAATTTCATTGTGATTAAGCCAGTCAAGATAAGTTGAAAAGTCATTACCTACTGTTGCCATGATGATGGGATTTTCATCGAGGAGCTTAAGATTGTATGCAATATTTCCTGCGGTACCGCCAAATTCTTTTCTAAGTTCTGGCACATAAAAAGCCACACTTAATTTATGAATACTTTCAGGCAGGATATGATTTTGAAATTGGTCTTTAAATACCATAATGGTGTCAAAAGCCATAGAGCCGCAGATGAGTATACTCATGCTGGTTTAAATTCGACTAAGTAAATGATGGCAACAAGAGCTAATACGGGTACCTCATTAAACCATCGGTAATAGATATGGCTATGCTTATTTTTGTTGTTTTTAAAATCAATGAGATGTTTAAAGCATAGATAGTGATAAGCGAGCAATAATATTACGAGACCTATTTTAATTTGAAGCCATTGTTCAGTGACACCCTGAAGCTTCCAAAGCCATACTCCGAAAAGTGTTGTTAAAAAAGCGCCTGGTGTCATGATGCCGAAAAAAAGCTTTCTTTCCATAACTTTAAATCTTTCATGGCTAATTTTATCTTTACTTATAGCGTGGTAAACAAAGAGTCTTGGCAAATAAAAAAGACCAGCAAACCAGGTCACCATAAATATAATATGAAGAGTTTTTATCCAGAGCATTTAGGGTGTTTTTGAGGAATTAATTTGAACTTTGTCAAAGTCATTGGGCTCATTAAATATTAAGAAAAAGGCTCGTTAAATCGAGTAAATTAAGTTCATATTTTAACTGAATTTTTTGCCTAATGCTCAATAACCCTTTGGGTTATAACGTTGTTAGCAATTCTGCTCCATGATATGCTCATGATTAAATTAAATCTATTTAAATGAACGCCCCAATACTCAAATCTATTTTTAAAGCGCAACCATTTCCAATCAATCGATTGCGTGAAATACCCTATAACTATACTTCCTTTTCAGATCGAGAAATCGTCATTCGATTCTTAGGAGAAAATACCTGGAATATCCTGAATGAATTAAGGGACGAAAGAAAGACAGGCCGATCTGCGCGGATGCTTTTCGAGGTGCTTGGTGATTTATGGGTGGTTAATAGAAATCCTTATCTTCAAGATGATCTCTTAGAAAATCCGAAGCGACTGAAAGCATTAGTGGATGCCATGAATCACCGCATTCATTCGATTGATGAGCGAAGTTCTGGGAATGCTAAAGTCATGGAACTTTCTGAGGCAGCTCATAGGGCAGTTAAGACTTTCGAAAATGATTTCAAGTTAGTCAAAAAACTTAGAAGAAAAATTTTTTCTAAATTAAAAAAAATCACCAAAAAAGACAATATTCAATTTGATGGATTAGCAAGAGTATCTCATGTGACTGATGCCACAGATTGGAGAGTTGAATACCCATTCGTTGTAATAAATCCAGATCACGAAGAAGAGATGGCGCAAATTGTTAAAGCTTGTATCGATCTTGAATTAACCATTATTCCTCGAGGGGGAGGCACAGGTTATACCGGCGGTGCTATTCCGCTCACCCCATTCTCAGCAGTAATTAATACTGAAAAACTTGATGATATAAGTAATGTCGAGTATCAAAATTTACCTGGCGTAAGTGAGCGTGTGCCTGTTGTGAGATGCGGTGCAGGTGTTGTTACAAGACGCGCTATGGAAATGGCAACGAATAGTGGACTTGAATTTGCTTGCGATCCGACATCAGCAGATGCATCTTGCATTGGTGGAAATATTGCAGTGAATGCTGGTGGTAAGAAAGCAGTACTTTGGGGTACAGCTTTAGACAACCTAGCTTCTTGGAAAATGGTTGACCCTGATGGCAACTGGGTTGAGATTGAGAGATTAGATCATAATCTTGGCAAAATTCACTATGTAGATTTGGTACGTTTTAAAATTAGTCGATATAAGCCTGACGGCAAAGAATTAATTGCAGAGCCAGAAGTTTTAGAAATACCTGGAAGTAGTTTTAGAAAAATCGGATTAGGAAAAGATGTAACCGATAAATTTTTGAGTGGACTTCCTGGTGTTCAAAAAGAAGGATGTGATGGACTCATCACATCTGGCACTTTCATTCTTCATAAGATGCCTAAGTATGTTAGAACAGTTTGCTTAGAATTTTTTGGCAATGTCTCCCATGCTGTTCCCGCAATTGTAGAAATCAAGGATTATTTAGATCAATCAGATAGTACGCTCTTGGCGGGATTAGAGCATATGGATGAGCGCTACATTAAAGCTGTTGGGTATAGTACCAAAGCTGCAAGACAAGAACGTCCTCGCATGGTTTTAATCGCAGATATTGCAAGTGATGATGAAGACGCTGTAGGGTTGTCAGCCTCTCAAATTGTACAAATAGCTAATTTAAGAAATGGCGAGGGTTTTATAGCGGTATCAGCAGATGCTAGAAAACGTTTTTGGCTTGATCGCGCAAGAACAGCGGCGATTGCAAAACATACAAATGCATTTAAGATCAATGAAGATGTTGTGATTCCTCTTCCTAAGCTTGGAGAATACTCCGATGGTATTGAAAGAATTAATATCGAGCTTTCAATTAAAAATAAATTAAAACTTTTAGATGAATTAGAAACTTTCATTGAGTATGATAAATTTATTTATGAAGAAGAAGGATTAAATTCTGATCCAGAATTAACCCAAGTGAAGCAAAAAATGAGTATTGATTTGATACATGGGTTAAGAGAAAAATGGGGCCAGATGCTGGACAATCTTGATAGCCCACCTTCAACGCTGCTTGAAAGAAATAATGATATTGAAGGGAAATATGAAAGTATATTTAGAGCGCTTCAGTCTTATGAGCTAAGAATTTCTTGGAAAAAAGAACTCAAAGATCCTCTCCACGAAATTTTTAGTGGAAGAGAGTATGAGAGCTTTTTACTAAAACTAGATCAAATACATAAAAATACCTTAAAGGGTAGGGTGTTTATAGCACTCCATATGCATGCCGGTGATGGTAATGTGCATACCAACATTCCAGTGAATTCTGATGATTATCAAATGATGCAAGAGGCGCGCGAGTCTGTCGTTAGAGTCATGGATCTTGCTAAAAGCCTCAATGGTGTTATTTCTGGCGAACATGGCATTGGTATTACAAAAATGGAATTTTTAGATGAAGGTACAATTCAAGCCTTTGAGAAATATAAAAATAAAGTAGATCCTTTTGGACATTTTAATAAAGGTAAATTACTTCCAGGATCTGGCTTAGAGAATGCTTATACACCAAGCTTTGGATTGTTAGAGCAAGAATCTATCATTATGGAACAATCTGCTATTGGGGAAATAGCAGATTCAATCAGTGACTGTTTACGTTGTGGTAAATGTAAGCCTGTATGCACAACACATGTGCCTAGGTCTAATTTACTTTATAGCCCAAGAAATAAAATTTTAGCAACTTCATTGCTCATAGAAGCATTTTTATATGAAGAACAAACAAGACGTGGTATTTCGATTAAGCATTTCGATGAATTTAACGATGTTGCTGATCATTGTACTGTTTGCCACAAATGCCTTAACCCTTGCCCAGTAGATATCGATTTTGGTGAAGTATCTATCGCTATGAGAAATTTCTTAAGAGAGCAGGGTAAGCGTCACTTTAGCCCAGGCACAGCATTAGCGATGAGCTATCTAAACATGAAAGATCCAGTCACCATTAAAATTATGAGAACTTTAATGGTTGATGTTGGATACAAAGTTCAACAAGCTGGACATCACTTATTAAAAAAACTAGGCACCATTAATTTATTCAAAAATAATCCACCTTCAACTATTGGTAAAGCGCCGATCAAGTCTCAAATTATTCATTTCTTAAATCGACCAATGCCTAAAAATATGCCAACTAAGACGTCTAGAGCTCTTCTTGGCATCGAAGATGATAAAGTCGTTCCAGTCATAAGAAATCTAGAAAAGATTAATGAAGATTCTGACGCAGTTTTTTATTTCCCCGGATGCGGTTCTGAAAGACTTTTCTCACAAGTAGGATTAGCAACCCAAGCGATGTTATATGAGGTTGGTGCAATTACCGTTCTTCCACCCGGGTACTTATGTTGTGGCTATCCTCAGACCTCTTCTGGTAACCATGATAAAGGTCAAAAAATAACCTCTGATAATCGTGTGCAGTTCCACAGAGTAGCGAATACACTAAATTATCTAGATATTAAAACAGTGATTGTTTCTTGCGGAACTTGTATGGATCAGTTACAAAAATATGAATTTGAAAAAATATTTCCTGGCTGTAGATTATTAGATATTCATGAATATCTCATGGAAAAAGGAGTAAAAATGGAAGGTGTTTCAGGTACGAGATATATGTACCATGATCCTTGCCATAGCCCAATGAAAACATATGCACCTTCTCAAGTTACGAACGCATTAATGAATACAAGTGTACCTTTGAATGATCGTTGTTGTGGAGAGTCAGGAACTTTTGCTGTAGGAAGGCCCGATATTGCGACTCAAGTCAAAAAGAGAAAACAAGAAGAAATTGAAAAAGGGATTCAAAAAATGGGCGAGGACCAACCAGAGTCATTGGGTGAAGTCAAAATTCTTACTTCCTGCCCTTCTTGTTTACAAGGACTGGCGCGGTACGGAGAAGAAACAAATACGACAGCAGACTATATTGTGGTTGAATTAGCCAAGAATTTATTGGGTGCAAATTGGATGCAAAACTTTGTAGAGAGTTCTACCAAAGGTGGCATTGAGAAAATACTTTTATAGTTTAAATAGGTATTAATAAGCCAGTCGCAACGTTTTGAATAATGCGCGTAATACTGCGCTCAGTTTTTTCAGACAATGTAAAAGCTAGAAAATCAGTTCTACCAATAATTTTGCCAAACTCTCTTTCAAAAGATAAATTACTTTCTTTTTCATTTATTTCATTCGCTAGCAAAAAGGATTTACCGGAACTATCTTTAGCGTTGGAGAGTTTCCAAACAGCTGTTTCAATATTACGAGAGGCGTTATATAAAAGCTGAGGATCAACGGAGTCAAATAAATAAAATTCTTTTTTACCTCCATGAGCTTTGATAAGCATAGTGTAAATACCGACAATAAATGGAAGCACTTTGTCGCCTTTATAGTCCTCGCTAAAGGTTAAGTAAATAGCATCAGTGCCCTGAACATTATTAATAGCTTCAAAATTCCAATTATGATTTCCACTAAACACCCAATTCACCATTTTTTCAGGGTCCTCAGACGTACTTTTTTTTAATTCAGAGGGATTCTTTTTGTAAAGCTTAATCATAAGAGTTTTTAAGCTTTGAATATTTTCTCTGATCTCATGATCAGCCATACGGTCAAAATCTGTTTTTCCAAGCTGCCTTGCAGATTGCCTATCCTGCTCAACAATTTCTTTTGCGTGTGAAATGGAAAGGAATGCTAAAAATACCAAACAAAAAAAGAAATAATATAATTTATTTATTTTCTTCTTCATTTCTTAAGAGATAGCCTTTCCTGTGGAAAAATAATTTTAAATTGACTGCCTTTACCTATTTGACTTGTAATTTCTATTTGTGCCTGATGTCGTATACAAATATGTTTTACAATAGACAGTCCTAATCCAGTACCCCCAGTATTTCTGCTTCGATCAGCATTAATTCTATAGAACCGTTCCGTAAGTCTGGGGATTAGCTTCTCATCAATACCAATGCCAGAATCTTTTACTTCAAAATAAGGTTTTTGATCTTTCATGTTCCATCTGACATTAATCGACCCGCCTTCATGTGTGTAGCGTATAGCGTTACTTATAAGATTAAGAAATGCACTATATATTTCTTTTTCATGCCCTAATAAAGTAATATTTTTTTTAATAGATATATCAATGTTATGTAATTTACCTGAGATTAAATCTGAATCCTTCTTTAGGTTTTTGAAAAGACGGTGCATATCTATTTCTTTTTTTTCGGCAGGCGCTGCATTTGATTCTATTGATGAAAGTTGAAGTAAGTCCTCAACTAGCTTCTTCATTCGATCTGATTGTTCGAGCATCATTTGAAGATAAGAGTGGGTTTTCTCATTGAATTCATTTTTCATGTCTGAAAGTGTTTCTAAAAATCCAAGGATGACTGTTAGTGGCGTTTTTAACTCATGTGAAACGTTCGCAATAAAGTCACGCTTAATGGAATCATTTTTTTCAGTCTGTGTAATATCTCTACAGATAAGAAGTTTTTGACTTGCACCAAAAGGTACGAGAAGTATTTCGAATGATTTGCTTGTATTACGCCACGAAATTAATTTAAGCGTGTCATTATATTTATTATCATTGAGGTATTCGGTAAAATTAGTTTCGCGCAATAAGAAGTTAATAGGCTGATTGATATCTTTGGTTAAATTAATACCAAGCATTTTTTCTGAAGGTTTGTTACACCATTCAATTTCATTATTTTGATTTAGGGCAACAATACCGTCAGGAATAGCTTCTGCTGCTGTCATAAATCTACCAAGTATTGTGGTTAGTTCAGACTTAGATTTCTTTTGTTTTTTATATTCTTGATAGAGCGTGGAAAATATTTCTCCCCAGATGCCAGATCCATCAGGGATGGTTGATAGGTTAGGATTTTTAAGCCATTTGTTTAGACGGTAAATCCAATAAACATGAGAAAGTAAATAGACAAAGAGGCATAAGATAAAAAACAATGAAGCAACTTCTAAGCTTTTAAATCCCCAAACAATAAGAGATAAAAAGGCAACAAATAATAAAACCCAAAAAGTATTCCAACGGATATCTTGCAATGTTTTTTCTCGCTAAAAACGTACAAGTATTATAGCGAGTAAAGCTTGAAGTGATCTAGGTAAATTCTATTTTGTAGAGAGTCTGTAGCCTGAGCCGCGGACAGTTTGGATTAAATTTTCATGCTGACTTTGAGCAAGAATATTTCTCAATCTTCGAATATGAACATCCACTGTTCTATCCTCAATAAAAATTTGACTACCCCAAACCTTATCCAATAATTGACTTCTTGAATAAACTCTTTCAGGGTTGCTCATAAAAAAATGAAGCAATCTAAATTCTGTTGGACCCATTTCTAGTGGTTTATTGTTTCCGGTAACGCGATGTGATACTGGATTTAATTCTAGACCAGTAATTTTTAAGATATCCTCAGTGAGTTCAGGTGCTTTTCTTCTAAGCACAGCTTTGATTCGAGCATTAAGTTCTCGAGGACTAAAGGGCTTCGTAATATAGTCGTCAGCACCAACCTCTAACCCTTTAACTTTATCTAATTCATCACTTCGTGCCGTTAACATAATAATAGGGATTGTTTTGGTAAGAGCATTACTCCGCAATTTTTTTGCAAAATCTATACCTGACATACCGGGCAACATCCAGTCGAGTAATATAATATCTGGAAGAGCTTCGTTAATAAGTTTTTCTGCATGTTCTGCACTTATTGCCCTTAAGGGGTTATAGCCAGCTTGAGAGATATTAAGTGCCAAAAGCTCAAGAATTGGGCTTTCATCTTCAACGATCAGTATATTGGCTTTCATAATTGCTTATATTAATGGATTGGTTATGATCGTATGACATTTGTATGACATTTTAATGACAATATATAGTTTTCAAAGAATTTAAGATGTTTTTATTAAAAATTAATTTAATATTGCAATGTTGATTTTCGGAGAATGTGTATGCTAAGTTTTTTTTCAAAAGAATATATCACTGCTAAGGCTTCCTATAATCGTTGGTTGGTTCCACCTGCCGCATTAGCCATTCACCTCTCAATTGGTATGGCCTATGGATTCAGTGTCTTTTGGAAGCCTTTAGGGAATGTTTTAACAGGTGCGGATGGCAAGCCTTTGGCTGCATGCGCTGCTGGGGCAGCAACCTTTGCAGATAAGCTTCATGGAACACTTCGGGCTTTAACTGCGACTGATTGTAACTGGACTCAATTTGATTTGGGGTGGATGTACACCTTATTCTTTGTTCTTTTAGGCTGTTCCGCAGCTCTTTGGGGAAGCTGGTTAGAACGATCTGGCCCAAGAAAAGCTGGGCTTGTGTCTATGTTGTGTTGGTGTGGCGGATTGTTGATTTCTGCATTTGGCATATACACTCATCAGCTTTGGATAATGTGGCTTGGAAGTGGGGTCATTGGCGGAATAGGCTTAGGTTTAGGATACATTTCTCCCGTCTCAACACTAATTAAATGGTTTCCGGATAAAAGAGGTATGGCAACTGGCATGGCGATCATGGGTTTTGGAGGAGGCGCTATGATTGGCTCCCCCCTCGCCACAATGCTAATGGCAAAATTTTCTACAAACACTAACGGTATTATTCAGCCTGGGATTTGGCAAACATTTGTGGTATTGGCTATTATTTACACCCTCTTTATGATTTCAGGCTCTTTAGGCTATCGAGTCCCTCCGACAGGATGGAAGCCTGCAGAATGGAATCCGCCTAAGAATAAAAATAACAATATGATTTCGGTTAATCATGTGCATCTAAATAAGGCACATAAAACGCCACAATTTTGGTTGCTTTGGATAGTTCTTTGTATGAATGTGTCAGCAGGCATAGGTATTATTGGTGCAGCAGCGCCAATGCTTCAAGAAACTTTTGGAGGCGCCTTAATTGGCCATTCAGATCTAGGCTTTGCAGATCTTAAAAAAGATGAGTCTTTATTAGCGCTCGCAGCAGCTGTAGGCGCAGGATTTGTGGGATTAATTTCTTTATTTAATATTTTTGGTCGGTTTTTCTGGGCCAGTATTTCAGATAAATTAGGAAGAAAACTAACTTATATTGTATTTTTTACACTTGGTATTTTGATGTATGTCACTGCATCTTATATGACTGGATCAAAATCATTAGCGCTCTTTGCAGCATGTTTTTGTATTATTGCCTCTATGTACGGCGGAGGATTTGCAACGATACCGGCTTACTTAGCAGACATGTTTGGAACTCAATTTGTGGGTGCAATCCATGGAAGAATCCTAACAGCTTGGTCAACTGCCGGTATATTAGGCCCTGTGATTGTAAATTACATGCACGACATGAGAGTTGAAGCACAAGTTCCTTTTTCAGAAATTTATGCACCTATCTTTTATATATTAGCGAGTATGCTTGCTATCGGATTTATTGCAAATCTTATGGTTAGGCCTGTTGATAAAAAATTCTTTATGACTGATAAAGAGTTATTAGCTGAAAAAAAATTAGCACATGAAAAATTTATTTCAACAAAAGAAGTCATAGGGAAAGCTGAAAAAACGCCATTAATAACTTTTCTTGCCTGGTCGGCTGTTGGCATACCTATCTCTTATGGGATATGGAGCACTATACAAAAGGCTTGGATATTGTTTCATTAGCTCATATAAAAACTAAAGATAGCTCTCATATAAGTTAAAATTACTTTTTTATTTAAAAGCAATACAAAAGGACTTGGTAAATTGAGAGAGATTTTGAAAAATTCAAATGGAGAGCTATTCTCCATTGGTATTGTGATGTCAGAATTTAACCTGCATGTTGGTGAAGCTTTAATTAATGCCTGTCATCAAGAGCTTCTTAACCTTGGCGTAAAAGATAACCACATTGTATTAGTAAAAGTTCCCGGCGCCCTAGAAAGTCCATTGGCTCTTAAAAAGATGGCGCAATCAAAAAATTTTGATGCACTTATTGCAATAGGTGCTGTGATAAGAGGAGAGACTTTTCATTTTGAAGTTGTAGCGAACCACTCAGCAAAATCGATTATGGATATTCAATTAGAATTTAGCATGCCCATTGTTAATGCAATATTGACCACTGAAAATGATGAGCAGGCTATGGAGCGAGCCTCAGTTAAAGGCAAGGAAGCTGCTCAAGTTGCTATACAAATGATCCATTTACTAAAGTCAGTCTAATGTTAGAAGTGCAGCCAATTAAAAAGAAAAAAAAGCTTGTCAATAATAGACGTAAATCTAGAGAGCTTGTGATGAAAAGTATTTATCGCGGCATTTTAAATCAGTTTGATATTAATCAGATTAAAAAGGATATCAAAGACGACCCTGATTATTTAAAGGCGGATGAAGTTTTTTATCACCATATTTTTGATGGCATCATGAATAATATAGGTGAATTAAACAATGAAATTTCAAGTTTCATTGATCGGCCTATTGATAAGCTAAGCCCTATCGAGCACTCGATCCTATGTATTTCAGTTTATGAGCTTATGTATGATGCGGCAATTCCATATAAGGTAGCTATTAATGAAGGTGTTGAATTAGCCAAGACCTTTGGAGGAATTGAGGGGTATAAATATATCAATGGTGTGCTAGATAAAGTAGCCGAAAAAAGAAGGCCATTAGAGTTTTTAAAGCATTAAAGTTGATGCGTTTCGATGCTATGCGTATCGAGAGTCAAATAACTTCCCTGTTCATACCAATCACCTAAAACAATACGTTGCATTCGATGGCCATCAAGATTAATTGAATGATGGTTTGGCCTGTGTGTATGGCCATGAATAAAAAAATCTGGGTAATTAAATTGAGCTAGGATTCGATATACTTCATCAGGATTTGCATCCATGATTTGTTCAGATTTGTTTTTTTTATTTAATTCGCTTTCCTTTCTAAAATTATTTGCAATTAAGATTCGTTCAGGAAGAGACTTTTTTAGAAATTCATTCTTCCATGATTCATTTCTAACTTTTTTTTTGAAAGATTGATATTCGATATCATCAGTACAAAGTGAATCTCCATGACTTAGAAGTATTTTTCTGTCGTAAATTTTGATAAGTGTTGGGTCTTCCAATAAAAGAGCGCCAGTCTTTTTTTCAAAGACAGATCCTATGAGAAAGTCTCTATTGCCGTGCATTAAAAAAACTTTAATATGGCGATCCGTTAATGCTTTGATGGCTCCGATTACATTTTCATGCTGCTTTGAATCATCGCCTATCCAATATTCAAAAAGATCACCAAGTATGAAGAGCGAGTCAACTTGACTGGTCATTTTATTTAAAAATTTTACAAAAGCATCAGTGATGCTTGGGCGTCTTTCGCACAAGTGTATATCTGATACAAAGATAGTTTGATTAGACAATATTAATTAATAGTGACATTGAGAATTGTGACAGCCTCAAGAGGAACATCTTGATGACCTCCTGAGTTACCCGTGGCAACTTTTTGAATTTTATCTACAATGTCAGCGCCCTCAGTGACATTTCCAAAAACACAATAGCCCCAACCATCTTGGCCTGGGTGATTTAAAAAATCATTATTATTTACATTAATAAAGAATTGGCTTGTAGCTGAATCGGGTATTGAAGTTCTTGCCATGGCAATGGTGTATTTATTATTTTTAAGCCCATTACTAGCCTCATTTTTAATAGGTTTTTCAGTGGCTTTCTGCTTCATCGCAGCATCGAATCCACCCCCTTGAATCATAAAGCCATCAATGACTCTATGGAAAATAGTACCATTGTAATAACCATTCTTAGCGTAACTTAAAAAGTTTTCGACAGTAATGGGCGCTTTGTCAGCGTCAAGTTCTAAAATGATATTGCCGAAATTAGTTGAGAGTGTAATCACTTAAATTCCTTTAAATAATGTTAGTTAATATGTTTTGCATTAATAATAATGACAGGCCTAATAGGCACATCAGAGAAGCCCTTGGAATTACCTGTAGGTAACTGGCCAATTTTATGAACAACATTCATGCCCTCAGTTATTTTGCCAAAAACACAATAGCCGATAGAGCCTGCCTCAGGACTTGTATAGTTTAAAAAATTATTGTCGATAAGGTTGATAAAAAATTGAGCTGTTGCAGAATTAGGGTCATTTGTTCGAGCCATGGCAAGAGTTCCTGCGCTATTCACTAATCCATTATTTGATTCATTAACTATAGGGGGCTGCGTCATTTTTTCAGACATCTCCCGAGTAAATCCACCTCCTTGAATCATAAAGTTACTAATAACTCTATGAAAGATAGTTTCTTTATAAAATCCGCTATTTACGTAATATAAAAAATTAGTAACTGTTTTTGGAGCCTTCTCAGGATAGAGTTCAATCTTAAAGTTACCTTGATTAGTTTCAAACTCAACAACTGGATTAGCTGCATGGACTAAGGGTGAAAATAAGAAAAAAACAAAAAGTAATTTAACTAAATTAAGCGCCGCCTTCATACATAATTCTCCATTCATTATTTTCATTAATCCAATACTGCCTTTTATTCATTTGCTATGAAAAAAGTAGATAGAGATAAAAGAATAAACAGTAAAAAACCTTTTAAATTCTTCATATTAGAACATTCGTTTTTTTGAGGCATGGTATGATTTAACTTAATAAATTTAGCATAATTCTACCAAATAGCACTCTTATCATCTATATGTTATTTATGAATACGCCCTTCACTATCCCTTTGTTATTCTTGAACTTACAAGCCTATTTGCAATGATTAAAATCTATAACACCCTTTCGAAAAATAAAGAGACTTTTAAGCCTATCCAGGAAGGGCACGTGAATATCTACGTATGTGGTATGACGGTCTACGACTTATGCCATATTGGGCATGCGCGCGTGATGGTTATTTTTGATGTGGTAAGACGCTGGTTCGATATTTTAGGATATAGCGTAAATTACGTTAGAAATATTACTGATATAGATGACAAGATTATCAATCGCTCCATTCAAAACAATGAATCTATTCAAAGTCTCACACAAAGATATATAAGTGAAATGAATGCTGATGCTAAAGCGCTTGGTGTTATAAGCCCTTCAAAAGAGCCAAAAGCAACAGAGCATATTGAAGATATGCTTTCTATGATTCAGACATTAATTGAAAAGCAATATGCTTACGTTGCTCAAAATGGAGATATTTTTTATTCTGTAAGATCTTTCAAAGAATATGGAAAATTATCAGGTAAATCAATCGAGGATTTGCGCGCGGGCGAGAGGGTTGATATCGATCAAAATAAGCATGATGAATTGGATTTTGTTTTGTGGAAATCTGCAAAACCTAATGAGCCTAGTTGGGATTCCCCTTGGGGTAAAGGAAGGCCAGGCTGGCATATTGAATGTTCAGCTATGAGCTCTCATTATCTTGGCCATCATTTTGATATTCACGGGGGCGGGCAAGACCTTCAATTTCCCCATCATGAAAATGAAATAGCTCAATCCGAAGCCGCACATGATTGCAAGATGGCTAATTATTGGATGCATAACGGTTTTGTGCGAGTTGATGATGAAAAGATGTCTAAGTCTTTAGGAAATTTTTTCACCATACGTTCAGTGCTTGAAAAATTCGATCCAGAGGTAGTTAGATTTTTTATTCTAAGAGCTCATTACCGAAGCCCACTCAATTATTCAGATACACATCTTGATGATGCAAAAATAGCATTGCAAAGATTATATATAAGTTTAAGAGGAATTAAGATTGAGCATTCTGATGTGGATTGGAATCATTCATTAGCAAATAAATTTAAAGAAGCTATGGATGATGACTTTAACACACCAGAGGCTATCTCTATTTTATTTGAATTAGCAAATGAAATTAATAAAAACAAATCTGCGCCACTTGCTTATTTACTTAAAAGTCTTGCACGAACAATTGGCCTTCTTGAAAGAGATCCAGAGATCTTTCTAAAAGGCGATGCAAAAACTTCTCTTGATATTGACGTATTAATTTTACAAAGACATGAAGCGAAAACTAATAAAGATTTTGATGAAGCAGATCGCATTAGATCTTTATTACTTGAAAATGGCGTGGTATTAGAAGATACCCCTCAGGGGACTATTTGGAGAAAAGAATAAGCTATGCCAGTTAATCTTAAACCGCTCACCATTGATTCTATCCTTCCCATTAAAGGCATATCGCTTGGAACTGCTAAAGCACATATTAAAAAACCTAACCGTAAAGATTTGCTCTTAGTTTCTATTGTAGAAGGCTCAAAAGTTTCGGGGGTATTTACGCAAAATGCATTCTGTGCGGCACCTGTACTTCTTTGTAAGGAGCATTTAAAAAATGTATCTGGAATTCGTGCGCTCATTATTAACACAGGATGTGCTAATGCAGGTACGGGAGAAGAAGGTATCTTAAAGGCGAAAGAAACATGCCAAGCTGTCAGCGAAGTTCTGTCGATCAAGCTAGAACAAGTTTTACCATTTTCAACAGGCGTCATTTTAGAAAGTCTGCCTATTGATAAAATCAAAAACGGATTGCCAGATACGGTAAAAAACTTAGACCCAAACCATTGGATAGATGCAGCAGAAGCTATCATGACTACAGATATCGCACCAAAGGCTACGTCGAGAAAAATAAAGATTCAAGATAGAGAAATTTTTATTTCCGGTATAAGCAAGGGCTCCGGCATGATTCATCCGAACATGGCAACCATGCTGTCATTTATTGCAACAGATGCTTCTATCAGTCAAATCCTGCTTGATAAACTCCTTAAAGAAGTGACGCAACAATCATTTAATTGTATTACTGTTGACGGCGATACATCTACTAATGATTCATTCATTCTGATTGCAACAGGACAAGCAGGACATCATGAAATCAATCAAGAAGACAAAGACTATCAGATTCTTAAGGATGCTATTCTTGAAGTTGCCATCGAATTAGCGCAGGCCATTGTGAGGGATGGTGAAGGTGCTACGAAATTTATTACCATTCAAGTCGAATCAGGTCTAGATGATGTTGAATGTAGAAAAGTGGGCTTTGCAATAGCGCATTCACCTTTAATTAAAACAGCTTTCTTTGCATCTGATCCGAACTTGGGAAGAATATTGGCCGCCATTGGCTATGCTGGTATTGAGTCACTTGATATTACAAAGATACAATTATTTTTAGGAAATATTTTAGTAGCGGAAAAAGGTAGTCGTGCAACTTCCTATTCTGAGGACCAAGGCCAGGAAGTTATGAAGCATCCTGAGATCAGTATGCGAATACTTCTTAATCGAGGTCATGCAAAGGCAACAATATGGACATGTGATTTTTCATATGACTATGTAAAAATCAATGCCGACTATCGCACTTAAATTGTGAATATTGTTCGTGCAGCGGCAGCTGTTATTCAAAGACATGATGGATTTCTTCTTATGGCCCAAAGGCCTCCTGGACGAGGATGGAGTGGTTGGTGGGAATTTCCAGGTGGCAAGATTGAAATAAATGAATCGCCCTTCGAAGCGCTTCAAAGAGAGCTTCAGGAAGAAATTAATATTTCTGCAAATGATGCGACGTTATGGTTTGAACGAAGTTACATCTATCCAGATAAAAAAGTCTATATCTACTTTTTCAAAGTTACCGATTGGACTGGTGAAATCAGATCATGTGAGAATCAATTATTGGATTGGCAAGACCCATCTCATGTATCAGTCACCCCAATATTGCCTACTAATTTATTTGTGCTGAAATCTATTTTACTCCCCTCAATTTATGCCATTACGAATATCGAAGAGATGGGCGAAACATTATTTTTTGAGAAATTAAAAATTAAATTAGAAAAAGGTTTGAGAATGATACAGGTAAGAGAAAAAAATTTACCTTATCAAGATATGAAAAAAATAGCTGAAAAGATCTTAGATCTGGCAAAGCCTTATCAAGCAAAAGTTCTAATTAATGAAAACGAAAAGCTCGCATTAGATATTGGGGCTGACGGAGTTCATTATCCGTCGCATTGCTTAATTAAATTAAAAGATCGACCAGTCTTTTCAATATGTGGGGCTTCTTGTCACGACCTAGAAGAACTGGTGATTGCGCAAGATTTAAATATGTCATTTGCCGTACTTTCTCCAGTTCAAAAAACTGAATCACACCCACTCGTCGACCCGATTGGCTGGGAATTTTTTAGTGAATGTGCAAATAAATTAGATATACCACTTTATGCGCTAGGCGGACTTAATCAAGAGAGCTTGGGCATATCCTGGCAATATGGTGGACATGGCATTGCCATGCAAAGAGCTATGTGGGAATAAAATTATTTAATGACTGCGTCAATTGATTTATTAAAAGACTGATTTTTTTTGTCTTTAAAATGAAGTGTAAGTTTAACTTTTTGGCCAGCCTTAAGAGGTCCTTTAAAATCCATGAGCATTAAATGACTACCACCGGACTTAAATTCAAAAGTCTTGCCATGATCAATTTTGATTTCGTGAGTCATACGCATTTTCATAATGCCCTTCTCTAAAATGGTATTGTGCATCTCTATCGTTTTAATTTTTGGAGAAGTGACCGAAGTCAGTATTAAATCCTCATGACTAAAAAGCGACATGAAAGCGACGCTCATATCATCACTTGCCTCAGCAGAAGCAACCCAAGCATTTTCTATTTCGACATTCGGCGCTGCTAATATTTCTGTCGATATTAGAAGTGCAATTACCAATAGAATAAGATTTAATAATTTCTTAGATAGAGTCTTCATTTAAATCCTCGAGGTTGATTTCAACAGGAATTTTATAGCCTTCATTAGCCCATTGACCCAAATCAATCATACGGCATCTCTCAGAACAGAAAGGCCTAAAAGCATTAGATAAACTATATTCAATGCCCTGATTGCATTGGGGGCAGCTTACAAAAGTAATCTTTGCGCTCATAACCAGCAAATACTGTATTTAAATTCAAGATTTAATTTAAAAAGCTCTTTTTTCAATTCTCCATTAAGCTGGTTAAAGAAAACATTGACCGTATATTTATTTGCGCTAATTACAGGGTAAATATTTAAAGTCTTTTCAATCTCAAGCCGGATGAGGTCGTATGTCTTGAGCGGATCTATGGTTTGCTGATGTTTGCCTTCTTTTGCTTTGATCGATTCTACTTGGCATTGATTTCTCAATATTAATAGGATGATAGAGGCCGCCTCTTTGAACACCATAAGAGGTTGTGCCCAGGATTTAAAATCCCCTAATTTGGATTTTCTTGTTTTGTGAGTTGCCCAGTTACGAAAGTTTGGAAAATCAACGTCTAGAAGACCTCCTGGAGAACTGATTCTTTTTTTTACTTCTTCTAAAAATAAATTGTTATTGAAATTAAAACCAGGCTTTACATCTATATTGCCTAACTTTTTACGAGCTACCTGAATCATTGAAATGATTTCTTTTGGATTGAGCTGGCCTACTTTTAATGCTTGATACTCTAAGAGGGTTGATTGCTTCTTTTCTTGCCTTTCAAGCTCTTGAAGAAAATCAATTTTTAGATCGGACCTGGATACAAGTTGTAAAATTTCAAAAAGTGTATTAAAACAACCAAATTCAAAATAGTCATGCGTATTTTTTAATTGATGTTCATATTTTTGATAGATCTCTTCAATACGAAGTAATCTTCGAATGCGCTCGTTTAGTGGAAATTCAAATGTGATCATAGAGGCATTATCGGGTTGATTTTATTTAACGGCAACTAAATTTAAATATTTTTTATGTAATGCTTCAATCGATTCTGTAAGTTTTTCTATAGAGCCATCGTTAAGGACCACATCATCCGCTTTTTTGATGCGAGAACTGCGATCAATTTGTTGGTCGATGATGGACTGAATAACAAAGGTATCAACCCCATCTCTTTTTTTAACACGTTCAATTTGATCATTTACCTTACAGTCAATAACAAGTGATCTTGAAATAAGACTTGTATATTGGTTTGTTTCAAATAGCAGTGGAATATCAATCACCACATAAGATTCATGAGACAAAACATTTAGTCTTTTCATAACCTCACCAAGAATTTTTGGATGAAGGATTTTTTCGAGATTTATTTTTTGATTTTTTTCTGAAAAAATAATTTCCCTTAATTTTTTTCGATCTAATCGATTGTCCTTATCGAATATGGTATCCCCAAAGACTATCTTGATTTCTTGTCTAGCTTGATGACTTGTGTCTGTAATTTCTTTTGAAATTTTATCGAGATCAATAACTTTAATATTTAAAGACTCAAATATTTTCAGCGCCTCACTTTTACCTGAGCCAATGCCACCAGTCATTCCAATAATAAACATCATCATTTACCTTAAGCTTTTTT